>Ga0209187_1000247_pt1 | contig 112655 bp, 66 predicted proteins | sample BantaG_FD_187430 | JGI IMG/M metagenome (GOLD analysis project Ga0209187, IMG submission 187430) | Marine algal microbial communities from Bantry Bay, Ireland - BantryBay_4 metaG (SPAdes) (version 2) | ecosystem: Host-associated > Algae > Red algae > Unclassified | place: Bantry Bay, Ireland...
TAATCAGTTGTTGATTCCATTGTTTTAGAATCAAAGCCATTAAATATTTTCTATTTAATGAAAAAATACTGATTTTAATATCAACATCCAAAATGTGGATTGCCTAAATTATAACCCGATTGACCTGGATCAAATATAAAGCCTCCATTATCAAAGCCTGTTACAAATTCTAAATTATTAGCAGCAATTAAATCATCAAAAACATCTGCCACGCTGTTATTCTCTGGGCTGTTATTAAAACTAATCAAGTTCCAACCAACGTTAAGGTTTATAGATTGGCTGCATATAGCCTCATTACAAGGTGGTGCATTCGGATCTGATAATATTGTTACATTCCAAGTCAAATCAACATCGGTTCCGCCATCGTTTACATTTGAGGTTGTCGATTTTATGTCGGGTTGATGTTTTAGAATAACTTGAAAAGTTCCAGCAGTCGCAATTTCTGCACACTCTGTTTCCCAATTGGTAGATAAACCTACGGGTAAATTATTTCCATCAAAATCAATATAACTAATTGGATCAGGTCGGTTATCCACATTGCCATCACCTGCGGGACTGGTAAAGTTATCATCGGTAAAGGCAAAGAAAAACATATGCTCATCTGCTTCTTCCATAATTTCTTCGGTAATGTCTTCACCTTCAATAGAATTGAAAAGTGTTATCGACATTTCGTATTCTGTGCTTTCAAGCAATTCTATATCATCTAAAATTTGTAAGGGAAGAATGCCAGGGCCATCTGGGTCTTGTGCCGCTGCGGTAATAGGGCTGCCGCCAGAAGTAGGATTAAAAGTGAGCGTTACATCGGTAATGATTTCCTCTTCATTTTCGCAAGGTGGTGCGTTCGGATCTGACAATATTGTTACATTCCAAGTCAAATCAACATCGGTTCCGCCATCGTTTACATTTGAGGTTGCCGATTTTATGTCGGGTTGATGTTTTAAATTAACTTGAAAAGTTCCGGCAGTCGCAATTTCTGCACACTCTGTTTCCCAATTGGTAGATAAACCTACCGGTAAATTATTTCCATCAAAGTCGTTGTAGTTGACTTGGTCTTCCCGATTGTCCACATTGCCATCACCTGCGGGACTGGTAAAGTTATCATCGGTAAAGGCAAAGAAAAACATATGCTCATCTGCTTCTTCCATAATTTCTTCGGTAATGTCTTCGCCTTCAATAGAATTGAAAAGTGTTATCGACATTTCGTATTCTGTGCTTTCAAGCAATTCTATATCATCTAAAATTTGTAAGGGAAGAATACCAGGGCCATCTGGGTCTTGTGCAGCTGCGGTAATAGGACTACCGCCAGAAGTAGGAGTAAAAGTAAGGGTTACATCGGTAATGATTTCCTCTTCATTTTCGCAAGGTGGTGCGTTCGGATCTGATAATATTGTTACATTCCAAGTCAAATCAACATCGGTTCCGCCATCGTTTACGGTTGAAGTGGCAGATTTTATGTCGGGTTGATGTTTTAGAATAACTTGAAAAGTTCCAGCAGTCGCAATTTCTGCACACTCTGTTTCCCAATTGGTAGATAAACCTACGGGTAAATTATTTCCATCAAAATCAATATAACTAATTGGATCAGGTCGGTTATCCACATTGCCATCACCTGCGGGACTGGTAAAGTTATCATCGGTAAAGGCAAAGAAAAACATATGCTCATCTGCTTCTTCCATAATTTCTTCGGTAATGTCTTCACCTTCAATAGAATTGAAAAGTGTTATCGACATTTCGTATTCTGTGCTTTCAAGCAATTCTATATCATCTAAAATTTGTAAGGGAAGAATGCCAGGGCCGTCTGGGTCTTGCGCCGCTGCAGTAATAGGGCTGCCGCCAGAAGTAGGAGTAAAAGTGAGCGTTACATCGGTAATAATTTCCTCCTCGTTTTCGCAAGGTGGTGCGTTCGGATCTGCATTAATGATTACATCCCAATTAATATCAAATTCTGTAGTACCCATAGATGAAGATGAAGTACTTGTTTTAGAAGGTTGATATTGTAATATTACCTGAAAACTTCCTGGCGAAGCTATTTCGGCACATTCAGCTTGCCAACTTGTTGATAAGCCTACTGGAAGATTATTACCATCAAAATCGTTGTAGTTCATTGGGTCTTGCCGACTATCTATGTTGCCATCTCCGGCAGGGCTAGTAAAGTTATCATCTACAAACGCAAAGAAAAACAAAAAGTCATCATTATTCTGCTGTATTAAAGAAGTTGAATTCACATTATTGATGGTGTTTTGCACCTCAATGCTAAGTGTATATTCTGTGCTTTCTAACAGGTTAAGTGTTCCTGCTTGAAAAGATATTGGACCATCGCCATCAGGATCGTTAGCTGTTGCTGTTATGGCACTTCCTCCAGCCGTAGGGGTGAACGTAAGGGTAACATCTGTAATATTAGTTAGCTGTTGAGCCATTAAAAATATTGGACTGCTTAGAAGTGCAAATCCCAGAATAAATTGATAAAATTTTGACATAATAATATTATTGTTAAAATAATTATTTAAAAATGCAACAATGTTGCAAAAATGATTGGTTATTTTTATTTGTGATTATTTTGAAGAATCAATAGTTTATTTGTTGGCAATTTCAATGGTTACTTCTTACCATCTCATTTCTTTACTATTTTAGACACAACACGCTTCTTCTTTGCATTGGCAGTACTTTATATTATAAATATGAAGAAATATTAAAGCAAATGCTGGTAAAAAAATGGCATAGCGGCTAACAAAAAACCATTGCAGGTGCTCGTTGATTAATACAAAACATAAAGAAAGCCAACTTAACCAAAAGGCAGATTTAATGATATTTTTAGTGGTATTGATTGTAGACCTATAAATGGCAAAGAAAGAGACGACCAAAAAAATAAAATCTAAGCTTTTCCACCAAGTTGGAGCTGAAGCACAACAGCTTACCGAACACATTTTGGCTACAAACAAAAATGGGGTAATTAAACAATGCACAAAGCAAAGGCTACCTGCAATAATACCCAAAGAATCTGCTTTACCTGCTGCGATTTTAATAACCATTAAATTGCGCATTAGTTAAAATTTGCATATTTCAGACAAAATAATTCAGAATGAATACGGATAAAATCTTTCTTTCGTATGTCATAAATTTTACCATTTATGTCAAGTTCTACTGAGAGTAAATCTTGTAATCCTTGCTTCAATTCAGCTATTTTGCTATTTAAATGATAAGAAAAAACTAACAGTTGGCTATATCTTTCTTGCCATAAGTCTTTAGCATTTTCTTGATGCATTTTTATATGGTAATAAAACTGGTTTAATCCGGTAATTGATGAATATTTTTGATTTCCAAGTGCATCTAATACAATACGATTATCAGTAGATAGTACAAAGTAAATTTTATTAATGCTTTTGGAGGTGATCAATTTTTTTAAACGGATTAACAAATCACTATCGAACGTAGCCGAATTTCCTAATGAATTGAAATAATAATTTTCATATTCGATTTCATTATTAATTACCGGTTCTAATTGATCGGTTGGACAAGTAAAATATAGCAACTTATTCATTATGCCGGAATATCTGGGTTGTAAGGAAATGAAGAATGATGCACATCAATTTTAAGCGTGTCTTCAATTAGTTTGTAACCAAATGTGTATTCTACTTTTATCTCGTTACCATCCAAACCAGTAAAAAAGTAATTACCCATTGCAATGGCTCTGTTTTCTTCTAAAATTATACCCGTATTTTCAAATCTTACTATTGTCCAGGGAGCAATTGCAAACCCATTGTCTTCTTCAATAGCACGGTTCTCTCCCGCAATAAAATAAGAAGCTGCTTTTGCTTTAGTTTCTCTAAACTGTTCAATGGTACATTTTGTTGGTTTGAATAAAACCAAGCCTTTATCAAACGCATAACATTTGTCAAGAAATTGGCTGGTGAATGTTTCGCAGTCTCTCCTGTTTTCTTTTAGTGCGCCAATTTTCACTACACCATCGCCCCATTTGTTCTGTGCTTCTATTACTTGTTCTTTTGTTATCATTTTTTGTATTTATTTTTATTTAGAATTTTATTTTTTCCTGTTTGGAGACACTTTACCTAAATGCAACAATGTTGCAAATATAAAAGAATAATTGTTTATGCAACATTGTTGCATAAACTTTTTTTTTACAGGTTTTATAATTGTAATGAAGAATATGAAAAGAAAGCCTTACCAAACATTATTGTAAATAGCGGTCTAGATATGCAGAGTGCTGACGATAGGAAGCATTCTGTCATATCTGATGTTGTGTTTTCGTACTTTTTTTTCGCAAACTTGCTAGGGTTGTCAAAGACATACTCTTTTGCAATTTTGGGCTTATGTGTTGGCTGTAGCGAATTGAAAATGTGTATGGCTTTTAGCGTTGACAAATCCTTCAGAGTATTAATTTCGTCAACATTTGTTTTATGTCCAAATGTTTTGCTCCTTGAACTGACTTTGAATTCATTCCAACCAATTCAATCCAATCCATAATTTTTTTCTTCTCGGTCGTTTTTTCATTCCAATATTCAGTCAGCTCACTTGCTGAAGTATTAATCAAAATTTCCAAAACAGAATTTATATTATCAAACAGCTTTATAAATACTCTTGGAATATTTTTATACGTTTTGTTTTTAATGAAATAATTGCCTTTTCCTCCAGCTGTAAATAAATCCCTAACATTCGGACAAACAACAGCTCCACGAGTTACTAACCAAATTGCAAGTCGAGCAAATTTATCTCCTCGGTTACTAAAAACTTCTGGAAAATAGACCATAGCCCTGTTTTTAGTTTCTTGTTTTTCTTTTAAACTTAAGTTATTCCAAATGTTGATTACAAGATTACTTGCTTTTTCGGTGTCTTGAATCCACCACAAATCTTGTCCAGGCTTTAATTTGCTTTTGTAGTAATCTGTAATTGATTTAATTGGATTTTTCTTTTGGCGTAAAGTGTCGTAAGAAGTGTTGATTTTGTCAAAAATTGTTTTGCCTTCTTCCAAGTTCATATCGATTAAATATCTTGGTGAGTGTGTAACAACGACTTCCGACAAACATTCTTCGTAAGCACGAAATCTAAATTCAATAGGTTTTCCAAGTTTACCGAAAAGCATAAAAATTCGCTCAACATCATCTACTCTTGTAGATTCTAAAACACTATTTCCAGTTGTTTTCCAATGGTTTTGTGTTGTAGTTTTAATCTCTATTCCATAAAACTTTTTAGCAACAATATCTGGAAATTTTTGTCCACCAATTAGTTCTATTGAGTTTTCAAATTGCGAGCCAACTGCTAAATCAGTCATTACATCTCGAACATAAGGCTCAAGTTTGTTTCCTCTTAATTGCTCAATCTTTTTAGGCGATTTCTTTGCGTGAGCGTTTAATTCCTCTATTGTAGAATTTAATAAAATGTTGAACTCACTTTTATGTGGTTCTGAATTAACTGATACTACCATTATTTTTTAAAATATAAATCCCAAACATCTTCTATTCTCTTTGCTAAATTATAAGCGAGTAGTGGTGGAACAGCATTACCAATAACTTTATAAGCTTTTGAAGGACTTACCAAATAAGAACCTTTGCGACCTTGTTTGTTTGCAATTACAAATTCATAATCAGGTGGAAAAGTTTGAATTAAAGCACACTCTCTTGGTGTCAATCGTCTTTCTTTAAGTCCTTTGGAAAGTTCATTTGATAATATTCCTCCATTCTTTTTTGACAATCTTCTGAACTCAATATTTCCGTGATGTTCGGCTCTAATCGTTGGGCTAATTCCATCTGGTTTTATTTCTATTTGTCCTTGGCAATGTTTACCCATAAATTTTGCTTTTGAGTAAAACTGTTGAGATAAATCTTTCGATTTATTAGGCTCTTTAATATTAGCGAAAAGTTCTTTTAAATTTACGTGACGTCTTAAATCATCTCCATCTGTTGTGTAAGCGTGAGTTGGTTTTGGATATGGATCGTATTTACCTGGAATAATTTCTTTTTCTAATTGCTTAAGTGCAGATCTTTTTAATGCAGATCTTTTGATTCCTATAAAGAAAACTCGTTCTCTTGATTGAGGAACACCATAATCTGCTGCGTGCAAAACACGAGGATTTAAAACTAAATATCCATTGTCTCCAGCAGAAGAAAAGTCACTTTGAATAATATCTTTTACATTAGATAGGTTAACCAAACCTTTTACATTTTCTGCGATGAAAATTTTTGGTTGAGTAATCTCAATAACTTGTTTCATCCACATATAAAGCTGACCACGAGTTTCTTCGGTTGCAGTGCTTTTTGTATTTAATTCTCCTTTATGATTTTTGTGTGAATCAAAACCTTTTCTTTTTCCAGCAATGCTAAAATCTTGACAAGGAAAACCGCCAGTTACAATGTCTATATTTTTAGGGAAAACCTTTGTTCCACTTTGATGCAGTTTTACCAAATCGACAATGCTGTCTGTTTGGTAATCTTCTACGTTGTGCCCTCTTTTTGAAAAGTAGTTTACCCAAGCGTTTCTTGCATCTTTTAAAATGTCATTTGCAAAAACTGTTTTAAAACATGTTTTTGAGAGTTTTATAAAGTTATTTTCAAGTTCTTCGTTTATAAAATTAGGATTTAAAATTTCGTTTACAGATGATTTTAAAACTGAAAAATCTCCCTCAAAACCTAAATCCATTCCGCCACAGCCAGAAAACAAGGAAAGCATATTTAAGGTAGATTTACCTTTTTGTTCTTTCTTTTCTGTTTTTGGGTAGAATTTTACAGCCAATTGAGGTTCCTCAACTACACTTGTATTTTCCGTGTCTGTTGTTAATGTTCGCATAGTTAGTTTTGAATTGAGTGAGATTTTAAATATTTGATTTTTTTCTCCGCTACTTTTAGCACTTTACTTGCACAATCTTCGTCTGCAATTTCATAAGCAATCTTGTCGCTTATAAATTGTATTAAAAGCTCGTTTTTATCAAGTTTTAATATTTCTGCAAGTTTGTTCAACATTTCTTTTGTTGGTTTTCGCTCGTTTCTTTCGATTTTGCTCAATATAGCTTGGTCGATATCGACATAAGCCGATACTTGTCTTAAAAGAAGGCCGAGAGCTTGTCTTTTATTTCGTAAAATTTGTCCGATTGTTTCCATTTGAATATTGTTACTTGACAATAAGTGTCAAATATAGTTTGCCGAATTCTGGAAAACAAGAAATTCCGATTGTATCTTTAGAGCGTTGGCAAAAAACAGCTCTTTTGATTTTTTTGTGCTGGCTGTGTGTTGGCAAAAACCAAATGTGCTGTTTGTGCGGCTGGCTTTTTTCGGTATGAAACACAACAGATAAACAGAAGCTCAAATACGATAGGTAAGCGACAAAATAAAATTTCGACCCAAATCATCGGCAAAATATCGGATACGATCTGTATAAACCCGATAAGACGTGTTAAAAACGTTTCTAACTTGAAACTGCCATTCGAATTTCTTATAAGAAGATTTCCACGAAAAATTGGTCAAAAAATAACCAGATGGAGGAGGAAGAATATCAAAATCTGGTGCGTCACCTTGAAATAGAACAAGGTCTTCGTTCTGAAAAGCATAAATAAATTCTTCTACCGTAATAATTCGTGGATGTTGAAATTGCTCAAAAGTATAGTTAAATCCTATTTCAAAAACAGTTTTATCTAAAAAAGAAAGGGATCGCTGATAGCTAAGAGCATAGTTAATTTGAGGTGGAGGCTGCCCAATAAAGAAATCCCTATCGTCTGTTTGTTTAGACCATAGATAGCTTCCCTTTAAGATAGAGGTGAACTTAGAGGAATGTTTTAACTCGCTATATAGATCGATTCCCCATAACAATGCATTAGTTTGATCGTAAATGTTGAAGACAAAATATCCTCTTGGTGTGCGAGTTACTCCAGCGGCTTTCGAAAAAATATAGTTCTCAATATAATTAACATAGCCGGTAATTTCTGTTTGAAAGTTAGGACGATTGATTGTGAGCGTATTAATCCATTTGTATCCTACTTCAGGAGGAACAGCCCGATCTTCTTCTGTTAAAATATCGTTTGTAGTAATGAAGTCAAATCGATCATCAATAATGTATCGCCACAAACCATATTCTATATAGAATGAATGTTGACCAAATCTATACAATTCTGCTACGTCCGGTGCTCGCCAGGCAGTACCCAAATTAGTTTGCACTTTAACATTTTCATTTAATTGAGCTTTTAACCCGATTGTACCAGAGAAATTTTTGTAGACTACTGTGTTGTTATAAATTTTATTATCAGGTTCCCGTCCGGTTATAAAGGAATTCAGGTAATCGTAACGAACACCCAATTCAAGTGAATGTTTACCTATTTTTTTAGTTTCTATAAGGTAAATACCTAAACGCTCTTCATCGTAATTAGGTATAAAAGGAACTGTTTCCGTTCCTTCAATATTATCGTTTGCTTTTTTGAGTAGTTGCACACCCAGCTTACCCGATAGGCCCAGCAAACCTTGATGTGACCAATCAACATCAAGACTTTGGGTAACCAATTTAAGGTCAATATTTGGTGCATCAGTTCGTCGTACCCCAAACTCTTTTCTTTGATTAATTTGATAACCATAGACTGCCTTAAATGAGTGATTTTTACCAACGTATTGAGCAGTTGATTTGTAAAGGTCATGCTTGGTTTCTTGTCTAGGTTTATTAATTTCATAACTAAAAGGCATTGTAAGTAATGGTGTATCTATAGCAAATACACTATCAACTGAAACAGCATTTACAATATCCTCTAAATTTCCAAAAACTGACCCACCTAATATACCAAGCTTTTGATCTACACGGCTATAATATCCTTCAATATTCAATTCGGCAAAAGGATGTATTCTAAACCCACCATAATAACTTCTTTCTTCTTTCCCAGTATTAGTTAAAAGGTAATGTGGCGCACTAAGATCACCCTGTTTGGTATATCCTCCACCTCCCATAAAGCTCAGGCGTTTAAAGCCCTTATTCAATTTTATAGTTCCATGTCCTGCTTGTCCATTTGACCGGCCCATTAAGCGAATCTTCCCTTGAAAAGGTGTTAATAGTTCCATTTTGGGAGGATTAGTCAAAACTACTCCTCCCAAGGCGTCAGGCCCAAAGCGTACTGTTGCTGCTCCTTTTACAACCTCAATTTCTTCTATGTTTGAAAGATCAATTTCGGCTGCGTGGTCTTCTCCCCAGTTTTGAAATTCGTGTCTTAAACCGTTATTAATTATTAACACACGGTTGCTATGCAAACCGTGAATAATTGGCTTCACAATATTTTGACCTGTACTTAACATTGATACTCCTGGAACATTACTAAGCGCATTACCAAGGCTTTCAGAGGCAGAATTGTCCAATTGGCCAACCGAAATTTTTGTCAATGTAATACTTTCAAGGGCACTTTGATTGGCTTCTGCTTCTACAACAATGCTTTCCAATAAATACTCATCAGGAGCCATATATATATCTAAAAACGGGTGGTGAAAATCATGGTGATGTTTAAGTGTTTTGTAACCTATATATGCAAAAACTAAATCATACTCCTTTTCGCAAAGTCCTTCAATTTTGAAATAGCCTAATTCATCTGATGAAGTACCTTGAGAAGTATTTTCTATTTTCACATTTACAAAAGCCAAAGGCTCCTTTGTTTCTGAATTAAACACCTTTCCCTCAATTGAATAAATACATGCTCTGCCAACTTGTCCACTAAGAAAAGCAGGCACAAAAAACAAAATTAATATAAGAAAAAAGCCATTTTGCTTTAGTAGCACTACTTTCTAATTTTTCGAGTTGCAAAAATAACAATAAATGCAACATAGTTGCATTTATTGTTATAAAAAATTATAATTTATAATATGTTTATTATAATTTATGTACCTGAATTTGCAACTATTGTTCATAATTCGAAATATTAAAGAAAAATTAACTTTAATATCAACGCTCTCTTAAACTATAGGTTTTTTGTTATATAATTCTTTTCAAAATTTCGTAAAATTTAAAAACTTCTACAAAGGTATTGTACAAAGCTGTTGGGGCAACTCTAATTACATCTGGCTCTCTCCAGTCTGCAATTACGCCAGCTTCGGTTATTTTATGATACAAATTTTTATCAGCATTTATTACTTGTATGGAAAGTTGGCTACCTCTATCGGCTTCGTTTTTTGGGGTGATGACTTTTACTTTTTCATTGTCCAAACTTTCTACCAAAAAAAGTAAATAGCCAGTCAACTCTTTTGATTTTGTTCTACAATTTTCTAAGCCTGCTTCATCAAAAATTTTTAAAGATGCCCATATTGCAGCCATCGAAAATATAGTAGGATTGCTTAGTTGCCAAGCCTCCACGGTTGATATAGGTTCAAAATCGTCACGCATTTTAAAGCGGGTTTCTTTTTTATGACCCCACCAACCTTCAAAGCGTGGCATATTGTTTTGGGTGTTTTGGGTGTTTTGGGTGTTTTGGGTATGATGCCTTTGATGTACAAACACACCACCTAATGCGCCTGGCCCAGCATTTAAATATTTATAATTACACCAAACTGCAAAGTCGCATGCACTTTCGTGTAAATTTAATGGAACATTACCTGCTCCGTGGGCACAATCAAAACCCACCATGCAACCGGCTTTATGGCCCCACGCTGTAATACTTTTCATATCAAAAAACTGGCCAGTATAATAGTTAGTGTTACCCAACATAATTAAAGCAATTTCATCGCCATTTTCTTCAATATATTTTTTAATGTCTTCTTTTCGCAAGGTTTCTTCTCCTTGTCGAGCTTTCAATTCTAATAAAGCTTCTTCGGGTTGATAACCGTGAAATTTAATTTGCGAAGCCACCGCATATTTATCTGATGGAAAAGCGTGTTCTTCTATTAAAATTTTAAACCGCTTTGCTGTTGGCCGATAAAATGAAACCATCATTAAGTGCAAGTTAACACTTAAAGTATTCATCACTACTACTTCTTCTGGTTTCGCACCAACCACCTTAGCCATTTTTTCGGTTAAAAATTCGTGGTAAGGCATCCAAGGGTTTTGTGCTTTAAAATGTCCTTCTACGCCATAGTTTTTCCAATCTGTTAATTCTTGTTTAATATGATCTGCAGTAGTTTTAGGTTGTAAGCCCAATGAGTTACCGCAAAGGTAAATATGAGGTTCGCCGTTTTTTTGTATTGGAATATAAAATTTTGATCTGAAATTGCTCAATGAATCTTGCTCATCCATTTGTTTGGCAAAGGCCAAATTACTTTTGTAAACTATCATACTTTATTAAGTCCAATTCTTTTTGTTAACGCTTCATCTTTATCTGCACCCAGCCAACGCAACACATTATCACACCAAAGTTCATCTTTTTGTTTGCCCGTCAATAAGTTTTCATCAACTGCCAAATCTAATATTTTTCCAGGGTAAGATGATTGTGGTTCGCTTTCCATTTCTCCTAAAGGGTAAGGATCGTCTAAGCCTAATAATATTTGATCTGTACCACCTAAACGTTTAATCATCAACTCTAATGAAAAGGTATCGTGAACCAAGGTATCAAAATAAATATTGGGATGACCGACTGCTTTACGTGGGTGAGTCATGCCTTCAAACAAATCAGGTCTGCCATCAAAGCCTTGTATTCTTCTACCCAAATTAATTTGAGCTAATTGGCCGCCGTGTGCAAAGCAAACCCTAATATTTGGGTATTTGGTATGATAGCCTTGCAAAGTATAAAAGTGGTAAGCATCGGCACATTGCGCCAACATCCAAATTAAATGAAACCGCCAAGCCGTATTTTCAAGTTGAATAAATTTCTCGCCATCATAAGGGTGAATTTCTATGGCTAAATTATATTGATTGGCCAGCTCTAAAATAGGTTCTATATCTTTATCAAAAATACTACGCCAAGTGCCTACAGAATCCATAAAATGAGTTGGCAAACAAAGCACTTTTAAACCCAACTCCTCTACACATCTTTCTATTTCCCAAAGTGCGCCACGCACAAAACCAGAATGAACTACGAAACCACAGGTAAACTTTTTAGGATAATCGTGTTGTACTTTTGCATTAAAATCATTTTGAAACCGTAGCACCTTTTTCATTTCTTCTAAGCGCAAACCATTACCATATAGTTGCGAAAGATTTAAAACTACCGCATGGTCTATCTTGTTCTTTTCCATCCAAGCCAGCTTTTCATTTAAAAAAAAACTGGAATCAGTAACCGGTCTTTTCCAATTTTTTTGTTGCATATATTTACGGTCGGTATCTACCCAAAAAATTTCTTTATCGCGCATAAATGCGGGAATATCTTCTGGATATGGCAGTAGATGACTATGTCCGTTTATTCTCATTGTTTCAATATTTTAAGGTTTTATTTTAGCGTATAAAGCTAATTTTTTTATTTCAAAAAATGTTATCAAATTTCTAACTATATTTGAACTAAACAATATTGACTTATGACAGGTATTCAATATGTAAAAAACGAAAAAGGTGAAACCACTTATTTGATGGTTGATTGGAAATTGCACAAAAAAGCCATTCAATCATTTTTAGAAGATTTGGACGATATACAAGCTTTAAAAAAAACAGAAAATGAAGCTTTAATTTCATTTAGTGAAGTGAGAGATGCTTTACTTGAGAAAGGTGTTGCCGAAGAAGAATTGGTGAAATTTAATGTACAAGGTTAAGATTACTAAATCGGCTTATAAGCAATTACACAAGTATGATCTAAATACTTTTCTGTGTATTTTTAACGGTATTGCTCAGCTGGCTAACAACCCATTTGATGAATAAGAAAATGCAAAGAAACTAATTGGTTATGAAGGTTATCGCTTGCGCATTGGTGACTATCGAATACTCTATACGATAGATGTCAAAAATGAAGAATTGCAAATAAAAGTAATAGCACATCGTAAGAACGCCTATTGATTTTGTTCAATATTTTTAAAAATGAAAGTGCTATTTGTTTCTTTCATCATAATTAACACAAACATTTTTGGCTTCGGTAAAAAAGCGCAACGCTTCTAAACCACCTTCTCTGCCCACACCACTATTTTTTACGCCTCCAAAAGGCGTGCGCAAATCTCGTTGCATCCAAGTGTTTACCCAAACAATGCCTGCTTGTAGGTTTTTAGCAAAACGATGTGCTCGGTATAAGTTTGTTGTCCATACGGTAGCCGATAAACCGTAGATGCTGTTGTTAGCTAATTGCAAAGCTTCGGCTTCATTTTTAAAAGGCTGTAAAGTTACTACAGGCCCAAATATTTCTTGTTGATTGGTTTCACAATTTTGTGTTAGGCCTTCAATTATTGTTGGTGCAATGTACCAGCCATTTTCAAAACCTTTAATGTTTAAAGAATCTCCACCACATAAAATTTTGCCCCCTTCTTGTTTCGCTATTTCAATACATTGTAAAATTTTGTTGTAGTGCATTTCAGAAACTATCGCACCTAAATCACAGTTCTCTTTTAAAGGATGATCGACAACAAGAGCTTTGGTTCTTTCAACAAAATCGTTTTTAAATTTATCATAAATATTAGCTGCTACCAAAATACGAGAACCACACAAACATATCTGCCCTTGGTTTGCGAATGAGGATCTTAAAGTAGTCTCTAACATCTTATCATAATCACAATCGGCAAAAATTATGTTTGGGTTTTTGCCACCCATTTCTAAAGAAACCTTTTTAAAAGAAGTGGCTGCAGATTGCGCAATAATGCCTCCTACCCTTGTGCTGCCTGTAAACGAAATTGCTTTTATACCTTTATGATTAGTGATTGCTGAACCCACTTTTTCGCCCAAGCCTTGTACAATATTTAATACGCCTTTTGGCAAGCCAGCTTCTATGCAAATTTTACCAAACAAATAAGCCGTGTAAGGTGTTACCTCCGAAGGTTTTGCGATAACCGTATTTCCAGCAGCAAGCGCAGGTGCAATTTTCCAAGTAAATAAATACAAAGGTAAATTCCACGGAGAAATAGTGCTGACCACACCCAAAGGCTCACGTAAAGTATAGTTAATTGCGTTGGTCATAGAGTGGGCTTCGCTGGAAAACTGCGTAATGGCTTGTGCAAAAAATCGCATGTTAGCAGCAGCCCGTGGAATGTCAACCTTAGCAGCTAAGCTTAATGGTTTGCCGCTATCTTTACTTTCGGCAGTAACTAATTCTGTTGCATTTGCCTCAATTAGGTCGGCAATTTTTATAAGATATTTACTTCGTTCTGCAACCGATAAATTGGCCCATCCTTCAAAGGCTTGTTCGGCAGCGAGGTAAGCTTCTTCAACATCTGCTTTGTTAGAAGCTGGGCATTGTCCATATACTAAACCCGAAGCTGGTTCAAAAATTTCCAACCAATTATCATTTTTAGCAGGTTTTATTTCACCATTTATATAATTGCCGAGTTGTATCATCCTTTATATCCATTTTTGTCGTAATAAAAAGAAAGTTCTTGATTTAAATCAATAGGCAAATCTGGCAATTCTGACCGTGGAATTAATAAAGACGAAATGTTATGAAAATCTTTAAAAATACGATGCTTTTCTGCGGTTTTAGTTAAGTATTGATGCCCAGAAGAACCACCTGTGCCTACTTTATTGCCAATCATACGTTGTACCATTTGTGCATGTCGGTAACGCCAATTAGTTAACAGTTCATCAATATTCATCAGCTCAGTTAAAAAATTGAAAGGTGTCGAAAAAATAGGTTTTCCTCTATATAAGTTAATTAACAAAGCCGCCATAGTTGCTTTGTAAGACAACCTTAGCTCTCCTTTTTCTATCATTTCATTATGCGCCGTTTCCGAAAAAACTCTTTTAAAATAGGAGTTTGTATCGCCCAACATTTTAATACGCATACTTTTCATTTTATCAGAAAGATAATCTGTTTCGTTAATGGCTGATTGTTCTTTTTCCAACATTTTATCTACTGCATCTTTATAAGCATCTAAAAAATTGAAATTATTAAAATTTAAAAATGGAATACGCTCTAACCAATCTTCTACTAAAGTAAACACACTTCCTCGCTCTTCTACTACTTTAAGGATCTCCTTCTGTTCATCGGTAAAAACAATTTTGTACGAATGGTTGTTGTACGTTATTCTATCCTCATCTCGCAAACCCAAAGTGCCTTCAACTAATCTAAATTGTAAACTTTGAAAGCCAGAAGCAGGAAATAAATAATTTCTAAAATCTAAAAAATCTAATGGCGTTAAGGTTTCCATTACAATTATTTGGTGAATGATTAACTCCAATATTTCAGAAACTCGCTTTAATCGTAAAACAGCTTTATTTAAATTTTCGCCATCTACTATTTTTACGTTCAAAATTTCACAAACAGAATCCAACTCGTGTAAAATTTGCTTAAACCACAGTTCATACACTTGGTGCATTACTATAAACAACATTTCATCGTGTGCCGATTTGGCCTCAAACTCACCACTACGAGGGTTTTGTGCGCCCAATAACTTATCTAAATCTAAATAATTATGATAATGTATTGCTGTATATTTTTCAGATTTCTTCATTTTTATTGTTGCTCATTTAGCTGGTATATTACCAAAATTATCTAACATTTTAAAGTCTATACAAGGCTTTTGTTTTTTTAGATAAAATAATTTTAGAGGTTCAATTTTAAAATATAAGCTTAATTTTATGTAGTTTAGTAGTTCTTAAAAAAGCATCTTTAGTTAAATTTTAAAATATAACAAAACAGAAATGAGTATGCTACCACCAGCCATAAATTTTAAACAATGGATAGATGATAACCGCCATCTTTTAAAACCACCAGTAGGCAACAAAGCCATTTATAACGATGATTACATTGTAATGGTTGTGGGCGGGCCTAACTCCAGAAAAGATTATCACTTAAACAAAACCCCAGAGTTTTTTTACCAAGTGGAAGGCGATATTGTTTTAAAAGTTATTGAAAATGGCGAGCAGCGAGATATTGCTATTAAAGAAGGCGAAGTATTTTATTTGCCGCCCAACATTCCACATTCGCCACAACGCGGTGCCAATACTATAGGTTTAGTAATTGAGCAAAAACGCGATGAAGGTATGGACGACGGTTTGGCTTGGTTTTGCGAAAACTGCCACAATGAGTTATACAGAGAACCGTTTAAACTCACCAATATTGAAACCGACTTGCCTATAATTTTTGATACGTTTTACAGCGACGATAAAAAACGTACTTGCGATAAATGTAGTGCGGTTATGGAAAAACCAGCATAATTTAAAACTGTATTATTTTTTTTAAAGCGAAACAGCTTTACGCGCAATAACTTTACTCCCGCCATCACTCCAAGTCCTCGCTGGCTTGGCACAAAAGCTATGCTTCGCTGTGGGCTTTCCATTCTGTCGGGGCTATTATGGATGCACTATTCCCCGTTGTAACATTTGCCTTTGTTTCGCAAATTTAAAAGCTTAGGTTTCTACTAAAAAATATAAATTATATTAGGATACATTATTATTAAAGCCATCATTAACAACTGTATTATTATAAATGGAATAATGCCTTTGTACAAATGTTGTGTTGTAATTTCGGGTGGCGCAACGCCTTTTAAATAGAATAACGAAAAACCAAAAGGTGGTGTTAAAAAAGAAGTCTGCAAGTTTATTGCCATTAATATGCCTACCCAAAGCATATCTACTTCGTACACATCAAAAATTGGTGTTACTACTGGTACAAAAATGAAAATTATTTCAATAAAATCAATAAAAAAACCACTAATAAATATTACAATTAATACAATGGTTAAAAATGCCATATCCGATAAATCAGCCGATTGAATTAATTGAACCAAATAGTCGTCGCCACCCAAGGTTCTAAAAATTAAGGTGAAGGTAGTTGCTCCCAGCAAAATCCAAAAAACCATACCTGTTAAATGCATAGTTTGCTGCATTACTTGTTTAAGTATTTTAGTACTAAACCGCTTTTCAATTACGGTTAATATTGTTGCGCCAACTGCGCCAACTGCTGCTGCCTCAGTTGGTGAAGCAATACCAGCAAATATTGAACCTAAAACCGCTATTATTAAAGTGAGTGGTAAAAAAAAAGCTTTGAAAACTCTTAATGCAAACCCCTCTCCTTTAAAGGCTTTTAATTCATCTTTTGGTGTTACGGGTGCCCAATCTGGTTTAATATAACTGATTATTAAAATGTAAATTATGTAAGCCGCCACTAGTAAAATGCCTGGCAAAAAAGCCGCTTTAAACATTGAGCCAACATCTACTTGTGCTGCACCTCTTGTGGTCGCATTAATCTGTTCTGCCAATAAAATTAACACTACCGAAGGCGGAATAATTTGCCCTAAAGTACCAGATGAACAAATAACTCCGGTAGCTAACTCTGGTTTATAACCTCTTTTTAACATTACTGGCAAGCTAATTACGCCCATAGTAACTACTGTTGCACCAACTATACCTGTTGAAGCGGCTAACAAAGCACCTACCAATATTACAGAAATTGCCAAACCACCTCGCAAACCGCCAAATAAACCTGCCATAGTTTCTAACAAGCTTTCAGCAAGGCCAGATTTTTCTAACATAATACCCATATAAATAAATAATGGTACTGCCATTAACATGGTGTTGTTAATAGTGCCCATAAAACGGCTGGGTAGCAAACGCAAATCTCGAATGCTTAACACATCGGGCGCAACCAACATTATTATAAGGGCAAATAAGGTAGAGACACCAGCTAAAGTAAATGCAACTGGATAGCCTTTCAATATTAAAATAAAAATGATTACAAAAAGTAGTATTGCTAAAAACCCCATTTACAATTATACAGTTTTGTTTTTTGAAGAAAGTAGGGTTTCATCTTTACCCATTAACACATAAATAGATTTTAAAACAGAGGCTAAGGCTTGAATAAATAACAATATAAAACCAGCAAGTAAAATAAACTTTAAAATATATAAAGCAGGCAAACCACTTGGTTCTTGCGAACTTTCGCCTAATTTAAATGAGGTAAAGGCATATTTAGAGCAAACAATAATGGAAACAATGCACCAAGGCATTAAAAACAACACGCCTCCTATTAAATTTACCCAAGCTTTACCTTTTGATAACCATTTTGCATAAAACAGATCAACTCTTACATGCATATCGTGTTTTAAGGTATAGCCAGATGCAAACAAAAAACTTATAGCAAAAAAATAAGTACATAGCTCGTTCAGTTTTTGTGAAAATGCACCAAGTCCATATCTCATTACTACTAAAATAAATATTAGCCAAACCAATAATGTAGTACTCCAAGAAAAAATTTTTCCTACCTGTTCATTTATATTTTCTAAAAAAAGAATGAATTTATACATTGCTTTAAATATAAAAAAACCCGATAGCAAGGAGCCATCGGGTTTATAATATTTTATAAATTTCTTACTCTATTTAAAAATTAAAATTATTAGTGTAAGAATTTAAATTATTAATTTCGTTTGTTAAAAGAAGTTTGAACTGCTGGAACACCAATTTTAATAGCTCCGAAAGTCATTAACAATAAGGCTAAAGTCATTAAACCCCACTGGCTTAAAGTTGGTACTAATACTGGCTCTTCTTCTCCACAACTATATAAAGCAAAGCCTAAATCACCTGCAAGACCCAAAACAGTAAAAGTAGTCCAATCAATTACACCTAAGCCAAAATAATCTGCAGGATCAATAAGTTGTGCTTCAGCTCCTTGCTGGCCTGCGCTTTGCAACCAATTCCAACGGCCACTTCCATTTACTTCTACAGATATCCAATATGTACCCATACCTAAGGTACAAGGTGAAGAAAATTGAACGCCTACGTCAGCACCAGCAGTACCACCAACAGTTGTGGGAACTTCAGTAAATGAACATACTGAAGGACCAACCATTCCACCAGCGTCAGTATAAACTGTTACTGTAACGTCTGTAACTGTGCCTGTACCTGCAGACCAGATACCGTAAGCTAAAATACCATCTAAAGTAGTTCCGCCAGAACCTACAACAAAATCAGCTGCACAAATAGCACCTAAAGGCGCGCCGGTATCATCAACTGTTGATGATACGATTGCATTACCATTTGGATCTTCGCCTGAATTAAATAATTCAACTGCATCAACTCCGCTTACACAAGTTACAGGAGGTGGAGGAGGCACAAATTCGGTTGCAGTACCCATTTCATCTAAATATACAGAATTTGCTCCTAAAGGATCATCACCAAATCCATCGCCATAACCATCAACTAAAAAGTCAATTGGATCGCCAGGAGAAAATCCAGCTGGGTAAGGAATGGTTATAGTTACTACAGTAGGTGATGCTGCAAAGTCTCCAAAATTAGAAGGGCCGACACCAAAAAAAGCACAGCTGGGATCGCCCCAGGCACCAGTAACTGCACCTTCAATACAATAATCCACACCATCAATAGTTACAACAAATCCATCACCATATTCGCCAGTGGTACTAGCCCATGCGATAGAAACAGTTACATCTAATCCTGTTCCATTATCTACATAAGTGGCGGTAGAGCCTGTTGGAAAGAAATCTGCTTTTACAAAAACTAAGCTTGTTAAAACAATTGCAATAGTTAAAAATATATTTTTCATTTTATTTGTTTTATTTATTTGTAGGTTATTTTAATTTTCTAATAAAGCTAATTTAGCATTAATCTTATCAATTATGGCTTGCTTTTCAGCAGCGGTTAAAGATGTGCTTGCATTAACCACCTCTAATTTAGCTAATAAAGCATTTTTAACATCAGCCTTATTTGGTTGATGTATTTTAACAGCTGCATTACTACTTGATGTAACATACTTGTTTGCCTTTACTGTTTGGGCGTTTGTTTGAGCAATTGCATTATTTGTAAAAAAACAAATAGCAATAGCAGAGAAAATAATTGCGAATACTTTTTTCATATTAGATTGTTTACTTTTTTTATATCTTCTTAAAATACTGACTGAGAAGATATTATAATTTACTTTAAAATTTATTGGCGCAATATACGAAATTTAGTTTTTTGATTGAAATAATCTACAAAATAAATGGCATAAATTGTTTGCACCTTACAAAGTTACATAGTTCAGTATAATCATTTATGTTCCCCTTAAATTTCTATTTAAAAACTGAGTTCAAATACTAAAGATAAATATTTGCATTTAATTGTTAATCTTTTTGGTTCTACTACCATTTTAATGGAAAAAAGGAAAAGGCGAACAAACGTCATAGCGGAATTTTATGGAGAGCAACGGAATAAAATATCCGCTATCTCTCCCCAAAAAAAGGCGAGATCGCAGATAAAATCTCCGTTTCTCTCCGATTTTTCTGCGATGACGGTTGGGTATTTAAAGTATCTTTGTGCGTAAGTACTTCTAAGCCTTAAACGCAATGTTTCATTAAATTCGTAGTTGAACCATCTTTTTAATCAATTTAAGTTTCATTTTTTTTATATTTATTTTATTGTACGAAATCGGAATAAAAATAAATTTCATTAGAAACGCATCATTCACTTGCAAATATATAGAAATGGAAACAACCAAATTTTAATCGCTTTACTGATTGAATTTCCAAAAAAATATTATACCAAAAGTTTTTAATAATAAGATTTTTTTGTCTGTCCATCATTTATTCTTTATTAAAATCATTTTGTAAGAATTAGAAATGAAATCTTTACAAAAACATATCTCTAAAACTAACTATTACATATTGAAGCTAAATAATATAAAATACTAAATAGGTGAACTTCATATTCTTTATATAAAATAAAAAAATTGGTTGCATTATTTAAATCTATGGCATATCATAAAAAAAGTGATACCTTTTTTGGAAAGATATCACCTTTTCGTTTAAAATTTAATAATGGTTACATAAGCCACATTTTCATTTTCTTTATTTTGTATAGATAAAAGAAACATGCCTTCTGGCAAAATAGATAAATCTATGGTATGAAGATAATCTGTTGTGTTAATTACATCGTAAACTACTCCATAGGCAGTCAATATTTCAATGGTGTAGTTGCCCAGCAAACCGGCTATTTGAAATTCATCACCTGTAAAAGTATAGCCAATATTTATATTAGCATCTAAGCAAATATCTGCCGTAATGTTATCGCAATTACCAATTGTTAAAATGTTTTGTAGGACTACTTCAGTATTTTGTTTATGTTGAATAGAAACGAGATACGTGGTGAAGGGCAATACTAACAAATCAATAGCGTGGTAGTTACCCGATGTAACAATACTTTCGTAAAGGCTGCCATCTTCATTTAAAATTTCAATCGTATAATCATCTAATAAACCAGCAATTTGAAACTGATTGAGGTCTTCACTAAAATACATATTGATATTTTGATCCAAGCAAATATCCATACCGTTTGTACTTTCCGGGTTATCATCGCAAACAAATTCAATTTCGCAATCAATGATGGTTTCGTTGATACATTTGCAAGTTGCTGCATCAACAAAATCGTTGGTGCAAGCGTTGTTATCATTACAATCTTCTACACTTAATTCACATGTTTGCAAATAAACAGCAACCTCCACAATATCCGTACTAATCAAATCTCCATCATCTACTGATAATAAAAAGGATAAAATTGCTCCATCATTAGCATTACTGATTGTAAAAGATGGCGTTGCAATAGTTGCATCATCTAACACAATGCCTTCTGGTGTATACCATTTGTAAGTCAATTCATTGCCTTCCGGGTCAGATGAATTGCTGGCATCTAAAGTATAGATTCCGGTTTCAGTTATCTGCATATCTGCACCGGCATCTGCAATTGGTGGCGCATTGTTACTTTCTTCTAACAACCAACTAACCGAACTAATATCATTACCAGAAATTCCGCTGCTGTATTTATTCAATATAGTTAAATCTACACCGATGGTATAAATGCCGGGGGCATTGCTCAACATTGGAAGTCCGGTTATTTCATATTCAGTTAATGAAGTTGGATTTATGTTCAGCACATTGGCATCTAACAAATTATTATCAAACTGAACGGTGATTGCATTTTGTATTTCTGAAACATCCAATAACTGGTCGGAAAGTGCAAAACGAATGGTATCAGGATGTGTACTTACTATCTGTCCATCTTCAAAAATCCAACTGGCTGTAAGTGCCGATTCATCAATATAGATATCCATTTGTTCGGTAATGGCATTGCCATCTTCTCCGGTGACCACAATTTCAATGGCTGTATTTCCGCCTGTTTCAAATAATAGTGGAATGGCTACTGCCCCCTGTTGTCCTGTGATGCTCACAACAGTTGGTGGGTTCAGATCTTTCGGACTCCAAACCACCGTGTAACTTACCGCACTAAAGCCATCATAATCATCAACTATATGAAATTTATTTTCGTAGATGGATTCTTTGCTATCCGGTAAAGTTACGTGCGTAAGCCATGCGTTTTTCAATGGAATTTCCTGTCCGTCATTTCGGGTAAGGCTGATTAATTCAAAGTTGCCATTGCCAGGATCATCTAATTTAAAATAATTCCAACCCACTTGAGAAGGATCAACCGATAAAGTATTGGTATTGCCGGCTGCCAAAATATTACCTGTGAAGTTGGCTGTTTCCGCTTCAAAAACATCATAAATTAAATTGCCTTGCGAGAGGTAAATCGCTTCGGGTGTTTAGTTGGCATCTTGTATTTCGTTCACTAAGAAATCATCCAAACCATCATCTTGTGTGTAAACTTCTATGGTAGGAATAGATTCGTGTAATTCCACACCGCTTATCAAACTTAAATCTGGATTGCCATAACTGCTCAGGTGTACTAAATTGGTTTCGTAATTGATAAAATGACCGAGTAAGGAACTGGTAAAATACCATTGTCCAAGCCTTGTACTTTGTGGTGGAATATCACCAAAGGTAATATTGTTTAAACCCAAATTAGCCCGCTCACCTTGTAAATTAGAACCTATCAAATTAAAATTAATTGCCAAACCTTTTTCATTATCAACAATTTCTGGTTGCGCCGATTCTATCAATACGCTCATCGCTTCGCCATAGCCATTGTTTTCAATCATTACTGCCAACTCGCCTGGTATAATCGGTTCTATCGCATCCGTTAATGGATCATCTCCATAAATATCGCGCTGCATAAAATAATGCAAATACAAATCGGGGCTTGGGTTTACTTGCAAAACTGCTGGGATTAGCGGAACGGTAACCATAAGATTACTATAAGGATCTAAATAAGATATTGAACCACCAAAAGAGTAACTAATGGGAATAGTAGGTGCTGCACCACGTTCTGGTATAAACAAAATAATTGCTGAACCTTCTGATTGAGAAGCCAACATACCTGTTCCATCAATAGCGGTCAATTCATTTACACTTTGAACTTCAATCTGAAATAAATCATTACTTAAAACACCTTGTGGATTTAGAATTTCAAGGTTTAGAGATAACGAATCTATCGCATCGGTTGGATGACCGTTTACCACACCCAATGTACCTTCAAAAGCTTCGCGTTAGACTACGATTGAAGAATCCACCTACGTTTAAAGTTTCTGCTCCGTTGTAGTTAATTTGCTCTATCAAAGTTCGATTAGAACCATTGGGTGTTTGGATGTAAATTTTTTCTGTCCAATCCACCAGGGCAAAACCATCTCCAATATTTCCGATGGTATAAGTTAAGGTTAGGGCATCGCCGGGTTCGGCAACAGTTAAGCCGGAGTTGACATTGCTCACTTGCAAATCGGGTAATTCTGGTAATGGGTTGACAGTTATGGTTACGGATTTATTCGCTTTACATCCATTATCATCGCTTGCTGCAATTTGGTAAACTTGCGTTTCAAAAGGGGCAACTGTTAAGGATGAGCTATATGGGTTTTCACCTTCTAAGTTACCACTCCAAACATAGTCTGTTCCACCGCTTGCGGTTAGCGTAAGCGTGTCGCCATAATCAATTACTGCGTTTGGTGTTATAAATAAATTTAATGCCGGGTACGAAATAACTTCAGTCGTAATGGTGTCATTAAACAGTAGTTCATCGCTTGCTAATAAAGTGTATGCTTTGATGGTGTAGGTGCTATCATCAATTAAAGTAAATGATGAACTAAAAGTGTGATTAACCGTAAAGCCCGGTTCAATAGAAGCATTTAAAGTCTCCACAACAGGCGTGCTATTTTCTATTTGATAAGCCACTTCAAAATTGGATTGCGTTGCGCTTCCATTGTTTTTTACTACGATGGTGATGTTGTCGTCATCGGGTAAATCGCAGCTGGTTATTGAATTTATAATTTCATCTACACTAACATTTTTGACTAAACTGGTAAACTCATCTGCTCCAACATCGGGCGTTAATGGGTTTCTGAAATCGCCATCAATATCTTCAGGCAAACCGTCAACTGGTGTACCTTTTTCACTTAGTAGTTGTTGGTTAATGTGTAAATCGTTACCAGCATTAAACTCCGGATTGTGGTTAAAAGAGTTCGCATCAAAACCGCTGCCTGCCTGCCAATTAGCAAATGCTGTACGGTTGCCATTCCAGTAACCGACTCTTCCGCCGGGTGCGTAAAAATTGTTGTAATTTGATGTGGTGATGGAATTGGTGCTGTTCGCATAGATAGCATATCCACCGCCTGTATTTGAAAAAATATTATTTTTTAGGTTATGATAAGAACCGCTTAAGTAAATGGCTCTTCCTGCGGATGTTTCAGAAGATGTAACCAAAACATTATTGTGGTAAATATTTATATAAGAACCTGCAATAAGCCGTAGGTAGAACTGGTTCCGTTTATAGTGATGAAGTTGTTTCCAATGAGTCCTCGATTAGTGTCATTGCTACTTTGTGTTGAAATATAAATTCCATTAGAAGCATCATTTAAAATTAAGGTATTTCCAATTATTTTAAATTAGTTGCGAACACTTGTTAAATTAATTGCTGTGCTCGTGCTGCCACTAACCGTAATTATATTGCCCTGAATAACAGGTGAATCATAATAACGAATGTAAATAGCCGAACTGCTTTGGTTGACCCATTCATTATTTTCAATAGTTACATTGGTTGAATAATTATAACTGTTATCGTAAAAACCATAAGTACCGCCAATTGTGCTGTTATCAGCAATATTCAAATTGTCAACAAAATCATCAACCCTAATAGCCGTATTTCTACTAATAAAATGACAGTTGTTGATATTGATATTTTCATTTCGATTATCAAGCTTTAAACAAGAACTGCTATTATGGGTTTGCTCAAAAGTTAAATATCTCAATTCGACATTGTCTGTACTATCTAAAGTAAATATATAATTACTTGAAGCGATAGCATTTTTTATCGTTACTGCTGCGCTGTCTTGATTTAGAGATTGGAAAGTGATTTTATTAGAAGCCGAAGAACTCAATATGTCAGTTATCACAATATTCTCCTCATAAATACCATCTTGAATATTGAAAATAACATCGCCCACCACACCACCACTTTCAAGGGCTTCAACTGCTTGCGTGATGGTTTGAAAGTTGGCGTTATTTGTACCGATGGTGTATGTGCCGATTAAAGCAGCGTACATATCCAATACTTCTAAGGTATCATTTAAATTATAAGTGTCTGTTTCCCGTTAGGTTCACTTACCCAAATTTTTAAATCGTAAGGTTGAGCTACATCAAACTGAAAGGAACTAACCGGTATGCTTTTAGAGGTACCCGATGGAATGTTACCCGTCCATAATACTTCACGTATCGAATCTGCATCAACCGACCAACTGATAGTTGCATTGGTTAAAGGCTCTGTAAAGTTGTTGGCAACATTAATAGAAATTTCATTGGTACCTTGTGGGAAAGGTGGTGCAGGGTCAACTAAATTGATAATTCCAATATCATCAAAAGCAGTAGGTGCTTCATCTGCCCCAATGTAAGGTTTTAATGGATTGCGCTCATCACCTTCAAAATCTTCTGTTATATTATTAATAGGAATTCCATTTGCCAGGGCAATATTATTAGTATGTAAATTATCCGTACTCTGAAATTGTGGATTAATAGAAATTGAGTTGGCATCTTGCTGGGTATTGAATTCCCAATTGGTGAAATCGTTGATTACCGTGCCGTTCCACCTGTCAATATTTGCCCCTGTGGTGTAATAATTATTGTAATCCAAAACTAAGCCAGTTCTCGAATATCCATTAGCGGCATAACCGCCCCCTTCATTTGCTATAATGTTATTTCTAATATCGGTATAATGCATACTTGGTGCGTTGATACCATTTTGGCTCAAGGCATTAGCAACTTCGGTAATGGTTGAGTAATCTGGAGTGATTCCTCCTACAGTATAAGAGCCAGCAAGTTGACAAAAGGAGAAGAATGGAGCTAATAACATAGTTGCTATTACAATCCATTTTTGATTACGCAAAAGTTTTAAAAAGTGAAAGTAAATTGGCAATTGGGCGATTTAATAAAATTTTGGCCGACGAGATTTGACATTTGGAGGTTTAGTAGCGCTTCTATAATATGCAGTATCATTACGAACTTAAATAGGTTAAGAAATATTAAAAAAACAAAAGTAATGTTAAATTTTGAATTAAAATTAAAAATTGATAGATTTAATTCATAATTCATTTTAAAACTTTTATTTAGTATTTTCTCCAATTTATATGCCAAACAACAGTCCTCTCTTCCATTCACTATTTTTAACAAAACACAATCTGAATATTTTTTACTTTCGGTAAATTATTTTTTAATAAAAACTAAATTTTATGAAATACTTTTTACCAGTTGTTATATTGTTTGCTATAGCTTGTAACACATCTAAAAATGTTCAACTTACCGAAAAAACTGAAACAGAGATTGTTGAAAAAACTGTAACTAAAATTGAAGAGATGGCTGAAGAAATTAAGCCAGTTGAAATGGAGAAGGAGCTTGTAGTGCCACCCAAAGATAACGAGGAGCTTAAAAAAATTTACGCGGAAGATCAAGGTGATCGTAAAGTAGCAAATGTTGATTGGAGTGTAGTTGGCCCAAGAGATGAAGCCCGCCAAAAAAGAGTTGACGAAATGATTGACTCTAACCTTGTTATAACTGGCAACGATTATCACCACGCTGCTATGATTTTTCAACACGGTGGCGATACCATTGCTTCCGCAAAAGCAGTATCATTAATGGGTAAAGCAATTGAAATAGATACTACAATAAACAAGTGGTTATTGGCTGCTGCTATTGACAGAGATTTAATGCGAAGAGATGAACCGCAAATTTACGGCACACAATTTAGAAAACCTGAAAAAGATGCGCCTTGGGAATTATATGAAATTGATGCTACTAAAGTTACCGATGAAGAAAGAATGGAATATGGAGTGCCACCTATTGCAAAACAAAAAGAACGTGTTAAATTAATGAATAAGAAAAAGGCAAATGAATTGTTTGAAAAAGGAATGACGGTAGACGAATTTATTGTTTTTTGTAAAAAAGAAGATTTAAAAGAATCGGAGTACGACTTATCTGAAATGGGGCTTAATAGTTTAGGTTATCAGTATATGGGTATTGATAATGATGAAGATGCTTTAAAAATATTTATATTAAATACCGAGCTTTATCCAGATGCTTACAATACCCACGATAGTTTGGGCGAATGCTATTTAAAAATGGGCAAAAAAGTTGAAGGAATTACGGCCTACAAAAAATCGTTAGAACTAAACCCTGAAAACGATAATGCTACGAATGTTTTAAAAGAAATTGAGGCGGAATAGCCTTAGTTTAAAAGTAAATGCTAAAATATTGAAGCCCTTTGTTTTTACAAGCAAAGGGTTTTCTTTTTAAGCTTTGATTTGTTTATGTTTGATGCTTATATGAACAACTTTTTTCAAGAACGCTTTAGGCAATTTAATACAGAATATTTAAAGCAAAAAAAACTTAGCAATACATTATCAACTTATCGGTTAATATGTTTTTTATTATTAATAATATCATTTGTATTGTTAGCTTCAACAGGTTTTTATGTTTTTATTGTGTTTGCAATAACACTATTTGTTGGCTTTTTATTTTTAGTTGCCAAACACAGCAAGGTTGATGATCAAACTAATTTTTATCAGAACCTTTCTATAATTAACCAAAATGAAGTAGATGCCTTAAATTTTGAACTGGATAATTTTGAAAGCGGTGAAGAGTTTATTGATTCAGGACATAACTATACTTTCGATCTTGATTTTTTTGGCCCGTATTCCATCTTTCAATATTTAAACAGAACTACCACAAAATCTGGAAAAAGTGTATTGGCAGCTTTACTGTCGAACCCACTAAGCGATAAACAACTAATCTTAGAAAAACAAGAAGCCTTAAAAGAGCTATCAGAAAAAATAGATTTTAGGCAAAATTTTAAAGCCTACGGCATGTTTTTTGAAGAAGGCGAAAATGAAGAAAAATTATTGACAAAATGGTTACAAACTAAACCCTATTTTTTAGGTGTCGCTTGGGTTAATATCGCTAGGTTTTTACTGCCACTTTTGTTTTTTGCATCTGCTTTTTATAGTTTTGTTGATGGCAGATTTGGTGGGCTTGCCGCTTTGTTTTTTTTTATAAACTTAGGCGTGGTAGGTATTAAAGTAGCCAATAGTAATGAAGTGCAAAATATATTGAGTAGTAAATTTAGCTTACTGAAAAAGTACATTAAATTGATACAATGCATTGAAAATGAAACTTTTGAAAACCCTCTTTTAAACAAAATTAAAAATACTTGTAAAGCAGGTAACTCTGAGATTAAATCCCTCTCAAAAATTGTTAGTAAAATAGACCAACGCTTAAATTTATTAGTGGCCATATTTTTTAATGCTTTCTTTTTGTACGATTTTCATGTTTTAATTACAGCCGAAAAGTGGAAAGAAAAAAACAAAGATGCTATAGAAAATTGGTTTAGTGCCTTGCATCAAATTGATGCTTTAAACAGTTTGGCTAATTATAATTTTTGTCATCCATATTTTAATTTTCCAATTATTAATGAAGCTAATAATGTAATTGATATTCAATTTTTAAAACACCCGCTAATAAAAAATGAAGATTGTATTGCTAATCACGTTCAAATTGGTGCCACAGAAAAGCTGATTATTTTAACAGGCGCAAATATGAGTGGCAAAAGTACTTTGTTGCGTAGCGTTGGTGTAAATATAGTAATGGCTTTAATTGGTGTAAAAGTAAGTGCCAAAACATTTAGCTTACCTATAATGGAAGTAATTACGAGTATGCGTGTTACCGACGATATTAAAACTCAAACCAGTTATTTTTATGCGGAATTAAAACGCCTAAAAAAAATTGTAAATCAATTAGAAAGCAATCAACCTACATTTGTAATTCTTGATGAGATTTTGAAAGGTACTAATAGTGATGATAAACTTTCTGGTTCTATAAATTTAATTGAGAAATTTGTGCAATACAATTGTTTGGGTATTATTGCCACTCACGATTTAGAACTTGGCAAATTAGAAAGCGAACTGCCTCAATTGGTTAGCAATAAATGTTTTGAAAGTGATATTACCAACAACCAACTAACTTTTGACTATAAACTAAAAGAAGGTATTGCCAAAAATAAAAATGCTACTTTTTTAATGAAGCAAATGGAGATTGTGTAACACTTTATACTCTTTAAACTATAGGGTAAACCATCAAACAATGCGGTGATATATTTAATCTTTTTGGTTTTCAAAAGAATGTCTTGCTGTTTTTGTAACTGGTATAAGTAATTTATAGCCTCTTTTACTTCTATTTTTAACTGCTTTGGCACATTTAAAGACGCTCTTTTTTGCCCAAATTATTTCTAACGTCTGACAATGAACGGTATCATGAAATGATCTGACTTCTGAATAGTTACAAAGAATACAACAAGTTTTTGAACTTTTTTTATTATTGCTGTAAGAAAAATTAAAACCTATAATTTTTAGATATTGGTTAATGCTATTTAAACAAGGCATCCATAGTAACTTGGCTTTGCATAAGCAGGTTGGCGTACTTGTTTTTTATAGTGCCGTAAGTAGTAATCATTGTTAAAAATACCGATTTTTTGGTTTTAGTAACGGTTTTAAAGGTTGATATTTTTGATCTTAATTTTTCGGAATAGCTTTTATTAATTTCAAAAGTATCTAATGAAAATTTACACTCGCAAAGGTTAATTACTTGGTCGCGGCGGTCAATAAGCAAATCAATTTGTGCGGCTTTTTCGCCAGTACTGCCTTGCCAGGCAACGTTGTTCGATTGTATGCCACTTATACCAAGGGCTTGTTTTATTTGGTCAATATGATCTAAGCAAATTTGCTCAAAAGTAAAACCTTCCCAGGCTCGCAAAGCTGGGTTATCAATGGAGTTGAGCCAGGTATTTTTGCCTTCGTAGTTGCCTTTTTTAATAAACCTAAAATAAAAGGCGGTGTAATAATCGGAAAGACGGTAAAGCTTGTTTTTTTGCTTTTTATCGTAAGCGGTATAAGAACTGATAAAACCACTTTCTTCTAATTCGCTTAGCACTTTGGTTAAAGTACCACCCGATGAAATACCAGACTGTTGAATAATTTGGCTGCGCTGTAAACCTTTGTTTTTGGTAGATAATACTTCTACTACTTTCTCATAAATTTCATATTTACGAAACAGAGAACGGTAAAGATTAAAAAACTCGTTTTTTAACAAACCACTTTTATCAAACAATAAATGTTGTATGTTTTGTGTAGCACTTAAATTTGGTTGTACGGCTTCTAAGTAATAGGGAATACCACCAAAGGCCATGTATAATTGTATAATCTGGTAACGCTCTAACACACAATTTTTTGAAACCAACATGGCTTCGGTTTCTTGTAAGGTAAAGGGTTCTAATTTTATTTTTTGTGTAACGCGGTTGTGTAAACCTCCGGTATTGTTTATTAAGTTATTCACCATCCACGAAGCGGCGGAACCACAAACAACTAGCAATATATTTTTACGGTTGGTGGCCCAGCTGTTCCAAAAGTGTTCTAAGCCTATAATAAAGTCAGCGCCTTGTGTGTCAAACCAAGGTAGTTCATCAAAAAACAAAACGAGTTTTTGTTTGGTGTTTTTATTTTCAAGATGCTGAATTAGGCGTTGAAATGCGATGAGCCAATTTTGGGAAGCTGAATCAAAAACGAGGTTTGATTGTTTGCTTAGTGTTGTATCAAAATTAAATAATTGTTGTTCGGTGGTGGCATTGGCTAAGCCAGAAATTTGAAAATCGAAAGTATAATTAAAGTATTCTCTTATTAAAAAGGTTTTACCAACCCTTCTTCGTCCATAAACAGTTAAAAATTCAGATTTTTTACTTCTTAAAATCCTTTTAAAGGCTTTAATCTCTTTATTTCTACCGATTATTTTCATTTTGCTTGCAACAATCAGCCAAAACTACTAAAAAAATGTTGTTTCTGGCTGATTTTATTAGTTTTTGCAGCCAAAAATAAGTTGTAAAGTGCATTTTTGGCTGGTAATGTTAGTTTTATCAGCCAAAACTATAATAAAAAGATAGGTTTTGGCTGATTGTTTTACTGCGTTAGGGGTAGTAGTGGAAATCCTTTTTGTGAGGTACGAGCAAAAAGATTGAAGCGGATAACCCGACCCGAAGGGGAACGCCCTGATTATAAATTATACCAAATTGACTATAAAATTGGTATTACTTAACGGATTAAGGTAACATTACCTATTTGCTGTTCCATTTCATTGTTGCAAGTGAAGTTTAAAAAATAGCTGTACACGCCAATTGGTAGTTTTTTGTTTTTTGATGTGCCATTCCAAAACAAATTGTTTCTGTTTGCTTCAAACACTTTTTGGCCATAACGGTTGTAAATACTATACTGATTAATAGCCAAATTTACATCTAAATAAATTGGGCCAAAGGTGTCGTTTATGCCATCGTTGTTTGGTGAAAATGCGTTTGCCATTTCTACAATACAGCCTAAAAAGGTGAGTTTAATACTATCTGTATTTGTACAACCATTGTTGCCTTGCACTTCAATAATTTGGTTGTGGCTAGCTGGTAAATTGTAAATTGGGTTTGTAATACTCACATCAGAAAGGCCGATTGGGTTTATCCATTCAAAACTTTCAAAATTGCCTGTAGCAATTAATTGAACGGTTTCTCCGCTGGCAAAAGTCACATCTTTACCAAGTTGAACGGTAGGCAAGGGCAAGGTGTTTATATAAACAGAATCGGAAGCTGTACAATTATTTGCACTTACTTCTACATAATAAAATTTGCTTTCGGTTGCTATAATTGATGTGGTGTTTTCTGTTGTATTTATTTCAGAAGCCATTGCATCCCAAGTAATGGCAAGTTCGTTGGGCAATCTTTTTTTAATAAACCGAATGTTGGGTCGCAATTGATGGGCGTCTTTTGCGGTAATATTACATTGTTCTGCCTGACTGGAAAAACTGGTTAAACAAGAAGTGTAATCTGTTGCGGTGCTTACAATTTCATCTGAAATGGAATCGATACCGTTGTTATCATAACAAAATTCTATTATTAGATTACTCAGGCCATCCCAATAAAAAGTATTGCCAAAGTTAAAGGTGAAAATGTTTTCGCCCAAAACAGTATCGTAATCAGTTGCTGGAAAAACGGTGCTTAATCCTTTTATAAAACCAAGGTTTAAATTTAATTCGTCTAAACCAGTTTGCCCCATCGAAATTTGTAAATTTTCGTAGGTTTCGCTGCTAAATTTACGAGATATTGTTAGCGCAATTTGCTCTATTAAACCGGCAGATAATCCGCTTTCTGTTAATTCTTCTGCTCTTATAAGTAATTGCAACTTGGCATCTTCCCAAATTAAATTAAACGGCGTTACGTCAAATGAATTTATTGTACTTGTATCGGGCTGACAAAAGTTACATTCATTTTCTACTGTAATAGCTACCGGAGTGCCAGGGCAAACTTCGGTTTCGGCGCTTATTAAACTAAATTCGGGTAAGGTGCCACTTACTTTAAAAATAATGCTATCCTTAACCGTACAGCCATTTGGGCTGGTAATATTTACATAAAAAATTTCATTATTTAAAGCAATAACTGTTGGGTTGGCACTAGTTGCACCAAGTAACAATTCGGCAGGCTGCCAGGCGTAGGTATAATTTGCATTGGCATTTTGAGGTTTTATTCTTAAAGAAACCATTTCACCTTTACAGGCGGTAACTGTTTGTTCTATTTCATATTGTAATAAATCGGTAACTTCAATTTTTAGTGTATCAGCGTTTTTACAAAGGCCAGATAGGTTACTATTTACTATATATGTAGTGGTTTGAGTAGGATTAACGTAAGCTTCATTTTTAGAATTATTAGTAAAGCTTATACTATTATCAACTGGCATACTTAACCAAGTAAAGTTTGAGCCGCCAGTAGGGTTTAGTTTTATTTCGTTGTTATCGCATTTAATAATATCCGTTCCTAAATCGGTTCCATTACTTATGTTAATAGTAAAGCCAAAAGTTTGATTACTAGGTACGGGGCAAAAGTTATCTAATAATGTTAGTATAAAATTATGTGAGCCAACATCTGCCTGCTTTGGCGTAAAATTAAAAGTTAATGTTATTGGGTTAATACCTATTTGGGTAAATGTAGCATTGGGTAATACTTCAGTTAAATTTGTTTGATAGGATATAGTATCTAAAGCATCGGCATCACTTACATTTAGCTGAAATTGAATGTTGTTAGCCGGACAAGCCTCAATGGTAGTTTCATTAATAAAAAGAGCGTTTAATACACTTTGCGCATCAATGCCATTATTTTCTAATATTGATTGTTGGTTGCTGCAATCGTATAATATTATTTGCATATCGCGCATTACCGAGCCTATCAACACATTATTTTCGTTAAACTCTTCTACCAAAACGGTTAACACATCTTTTTCTGGATAAGCGGGTGTAAATTGCATTTGCCCGGTTTCAGGGTTCATATAAAAATCATCATTAATAGTTCTAATAGGAATTTCGGAACTAAAGCCAATTTGATTTCTTATTTTAATAGGCACGCCACCTTCTTGCATTGGGTTTATTAAGCTAAATTGTAAATTATTACCATCTACATCGGTAACGCCGTGGTTATAAAAACTTTTTTGTCCCACACACATATAAGGCACAGCCAAGCCACTAAATGTAGGCGAGTTATTGCAAATACCATTGGTGTTGTTAATGCGAGCTTCAACATATATCTCGGCATTTTCTGGAAATACGAGATTGGTAATATCTTCATTACGGCAACAGTTGGTATAACTAATTAACCAATCGTCGCAACTAAATGGTAAGTTTATTTTTTTTCCGAATTTAAATTTTTCAACTCCATCATAAGGGCCGCCTTTGCAAGTACTTTGCGCTGCTTTACATAAAGTAGTTACTTCATAATCTGTGCCAGCGGGTTCTCTTAGCCAGTCCAAATTAACTTCTTCAAAATAACCACATTTAACCGAACTAATTAATAGCTTGGGTTGCACATCGGTTGTAACATCTAAAGTGCCTGCACAATCTTGGTAAAAAGTTAATAGAAAATCATACTGATTATTGCCAATACATTTGTAAGTTAAATCAACACCTTTTGAGTGAGAGGCTTGCAGTATTGTACTTTGAAGCAATAATACTGCAATTGTTGATACTTTTATTATGTGGCTTAACAGTTTCAATTTTTTGTAAATTTAAAATATTTATAGCTGGTTTTTATTTATGAATAGCAATAAAAAAGCCGTTTATCATACAATAAACGGCTTCATATTTATTAACAAATCTTTATTTTATCTTAAATCAATCACTTCAATATCATCATAAGCATCTATATCAAATGAAAAAAAGTTATTAGCCAATTCTAAATCAGCTTCTAAATTGCTAATGGTATAAGTATAGCGGTTTCCATTTTTATCAAATACTTGAGCTTGGTTTATATGGTATGTTTTAGGATTAATCCATAGCCTTATTTTAAAATATGGTTGTTCTTTATCGTTAGGCGTTAAGTCGATAGCGTGAAAAGTTTTACCATTTATTTTTTCATTGCCGTTATAAAAATAGCTGTAATCTTTTTTATAAATAGTAAATATTTCAGAAGGTGTAATTCCGTTTTCTTCAGGTTCAAATTCACTAATTTGTACTTCATTTACATCACTTAAATACGTCCATTGTGTTTCAGTATCGGTAACAATTGTTGTACCTTCTAACTCAATTTTGTAGTTATCACCTTGTAGATAAAATGTTCCGGTTTGTGTTTCTACATCTTCTGTTTCTGGAAGTTTGATAATCATTTCAAAATCACATTTAAGATTGCTGTAAGCATCGTATACTGTACTTACTTCATCTAAAATGGCCTGGGCTTTTTCATCTTGAGCTTGCGTTAAAAAAACTGCAAAACAACAAATTATCAATAAAGTTATTTTCTTCATACGGTTTATAAGACTACTTTTTTATTTAAAAGTTCAACTATCGGAATGTTAAAATTTTATAAGACAAACTTAATTATATTAGTTGAGGGGATTTAATTAATTACTCATAAAATGTTTATGATTACAAATACACCTTTTTTGAATAATTTCTTACAAAAAAACTACTTCAAAAATAATTTACTTTCCTAAACCTTGAAAAACAATTAAAACAGTATAAATCATTATCTTAAAATCGATAGAAAGCGACATATTTTCTATGTAAAGTAAATCCCACTTCATCCGTTGTATCATTTCATCTACATTTTCGGCGTAGCCAAATTTTACCATACCCCAACTTGTAAGGCCAGGTTTTACCTTTTTTAAATGATTGTAGGCAGGTGCTTTTTGAACTATTAAATCAATATAATGCTGCCGCTCGGGGCGAGGGCCAACTAAAGACATATCACCTTTCAACACGTTGAAAAATTGGGGAATTTCATCAAAACGCCATTTACGCAAAAACCGACCAAACTTAGTTATACGTGGATCGTGTTTACTGCTCAATGCTGGGCCTGTTTTTTCAGCATCAATAAACATAGAGCGGAATTTAAGAATGTAAAAAGGTTTGCCTTTTAAGCCAATGCGCTCTTGTTTATAAAATATAGGGCCAGGCGATGATAATTTCACCCGAATGGCAATTAGTGCATACAACCACCAAAATATTAGTAACACACCTAATGACGCTGCAATATCAATTATTCGTTTTATACTAACTTGCCAACGGGGCATTAAGTCGGGAAAAATTTCGATTAACGGCGTACCAACTACATTGTTCATTTTTACAGAACCAGATAAAATATCGCGCATACCAGGTATTATTTTTATTACAACATCTGTATCGGATAGTTGGTTGATAACGTTGTTGATTGATTTCGATTCGTCGCGCTGCATTGCCAAAATTAGTTCATCTATTTTTAGTTCTTTTATGATGGGTTTTAAATCATCAAGAGATCCAACATTAGGTAAATAATTAGTTAATGAATTTTGTTTTTTTGGATTGGTAGCTAAATATCCTACAAAACTATAACCCAGATTTACACCATTTTTTTCAATGTCGAGAAATGTGTCTAAAGCTTTTTGGCCGCCACCTACAATTAGCGTATTGTAGGCTACTAATTTTTTCTTTATTTGTGTTTTGGCGTGGCTTAAAATATTTAAACGGCCAATTAAGGTAAGCAAAAAATGCAATGCAAATAATGCTGCAATTAAGCTGTAATATTTTCTATAGTCACTAATTACATCATCTAACAAAATAGCAAAGAAAATAATTAATACTCCAATTAGGGTATGCATAAAAGTACGGCTGGTTTCCGCTAATCTTGATTTTCGATAAACATCTGTATAAGTACCAGCGAGCGCATAAAATAGTAACCAACAAAGCGGTAGCAATAAAACGCCGATAAAATAACTCGTATCATTTAAATGATACAATTCGAAACCAAGGCCTTCCACAAAATATTTGCGATAGGCAAAAAAACAAGTCCAAGCTAACATGGCGGTTAGCAAATCGGTTAAAATATATGTTAGTATGCCTATTCGTTTAACTTGTTGCAATGCTTAGTTTAATTCATGAACTATTTTAATATTATCCCAACTAAATCTTGCGCTTTGCAAATTATCGGGTAATGTTCCTTCAAAATATAGCTTTATATTATCAAAATTATTATTTTTTAATAGGTTGCTTAGCGGGATATAAATTTTTGACCACTCTTTTTTAGGGCCAATTCTTAAAATTTCGGAAGAGAAGTTAGGTAAGTTTCTTGAGTTGGTTACCAAACCTACGGTTAATATGGCATCATTTTTATAATGCATTTCTATGTAAGTATTTCTGCCATCAACAGGTAATTCTGAAACCTGAAAAGCCGAAGAAACTTGTACTAACAAAGCATCTGCACTTACTATTTTAAAAGATGGTTTTAAATCGTCTAAGGTAACTGTTAGTGAGCGGTTACCTTCAAAAACCAAGCTTTTATTGCTAGTTGTTTGAGCGGTTGCACTACCTGTGCCACTAACAAAATTATTTGCTAATTCAAAATCGTAAATTAAATCGAAATAAGCTGATTGTTTGTACCTAAATGTAGGTTGATAGTTTATGCTTTGCCCAGGTATTAAATTAACTATAAAACTATCTGTATTTAAAACTTCGTAAACACCACGGTTGTCAGATTGGTTATTGAACTTAACACCAGCTTGTAACAAAACTGTGGCATCTCCCTGGTTTAAAATTGGTATTGTTGCTGGCAATGGAAAAATTCCGAGTGGTTTAACCCCATCAAACACCAAAACGTTGTTAATATAATGTGCCATACTGCCTTGTAAATTAGTATTGGCAGATACAAAAGCGGTATCAATGGTAATAAAAGCAGGTATTGGTTCTTCTGCATTAAAAGTATCACAAGAATTAAAAACCCAAACCACTAAAATAAAACAACTATAAACGAGGTACTTCATCATCACTTTGCAACAATACTGTTATTTTTTATTTTTTTTATTATAAGATGCGCTAAATCTAACGCATTATATGCATTAAATATTGAAACAGGAGGTTCGGTATCTTTCAAAATACTATTAATAAACAGGTTTAACTCGTGCTGTAAGGCATTTATTTCAATAGGATTGTTTGCAAGATTATACACATACTTTTTCTCGGTTTGCGAACCAGATTCAATTGTATAGCTTGCTTGTTGTGAACCATTTATTGATTTTGATAGGTTAACCACTTGTGCACGTCGCTTTAGGAAATTTAAATTGATATATGCATCTTTTTGAAAGATGGTCATTTTTTGAATAGGTTGAAGCGTAATGCGATTTGTTGTTAAGTTGGCAATACATCCGTTTTCAAATTCAACCCTTGCGTTTGCAATATCAATTTTTTCATTATTAACTGCTACTCCGTTTGCTACTACTTTTTTTACATTACTTTTTACCAAGCTTAAAATTAAATCAATATCGTGAACCATTAAATCAGCAACAACATCTATTTCTTTGGTGTTTGCGTTAAAACCTCTACATCTATCCGTTTCAATAAAAAGTGGATTTTTAATTTTACTTTGAATTGCAACAAATGCTTGATTGTATCTTTCTGTTTGCCCAACTGCAATTTTAACATTTGCTTCTTCGGCAATCTTTAATAATTCTTTTGCTTCTGTTAGTTTTTGAAACAATGCTCTACTTAAAAATAAATGTTTTTGAGTCCTTATAGCTTTTGAGGCATAAACAAACTGTTTATTAAAGGTACTCACTACAATTATGGCATCACTTATTTTTAATAAATGATCATAGTTAGAGCAATAAATACAATTATATTGATCAGCAATTAGTTTCGAGGTTTCAATATTTTCATCAAAAATACCTGATAATGCTGATGTTGTATTTTGCTTTATTAAATCTGCGTAAATTCTGCTGTTATCACAGGCTCCAACTAAGCCTATTTTTATCATGCGATCTTTTTTACAAAATTATAGCTTGAAATTTTATGGTTTCAATAGTTTAATCAACAATTTGTGAGTTTAATCTGTAATCTACTTATTTATTAGTCACTAATGATCTAACAAACCTTATAATATATATTGAAGTAGCATAAAGTTGAAATAGTTATTTGATCAAAAACCAATTTATATTAAAAGAACATCAGTATACAATACTATATTTTACGTTAGACTTCTTCCTGTCATCCCCGGCATACCATTTCTGTTATTATTTTCAAATTAATTTAAATTGAAACAATTAAGCCGTATTTTGCATCTTTAAAACATTGATTGAAAACAAATACGTAAAATTTAAATGGAAAATATTAACCTAACAGAAGAACATCAATCATTTAGAAGCGGGCTAAAAGATTTTTTACAAAAAGAAGTAGTTCCTCACCTTGATAAATGGGAAAAAACAGGCACAATAGCTAAAGAGATTTGGCCAAAATTTGGTGAAATGGGCTATTTTGGTTTGCATTATCCAGAAGCTTATGGTGGCTTAAACTTAGATATATTTTATACCGTTATTTTATTAGAAGAACTGCAGCGAATTAACTCTGGTGGTTTTGCAGCAGCTATTTGGGCTCACGCTTATTTAGCAATGACGCATTTAAATGCAGAAGGCTCTTCAGCTCATAAAGAAAAATATTTAAAAGCCAGTATTAACGGCGAAATGGTGGGTTGTCTTTGTATTTCTGAGCCTTTTGGTGGCTCCGATGTTGGGGCTATGAGAACTACTGCAACATTAGAGGGAGATAAATATATAATTAATGGTTCTAAAACGTTTATCACTAATGGAGTTTATAGCGATTATTTAGTAGTAATTGCCAAAATGGGTGGTAGCGATAATCCAAAAGAAATGGGTGTTTTTTTAATAGACAGGGACACGCCAGGCGTAAGTGCGAATAAATTAGATAAGTTGGGTTGGCGTGCCTCTGATACTGGAGAAATTGCTTTTGATAATGTAACTATACCAGCCGATAACTTAATGGGTGAAGCAGGCAAGGGTTTTTATTATGTAATGCAACATTTTGCTTTAGAACGCTTAATAATGGGTATTAACGCCCATGCAAGAGCCGAATATGCTATTGAATATACTTTGCAATATATGTCGGAAAGAGAAGCCTTTGGGCAAACTATTGATCGTTTTCAGGCATTACGCCACAAAATGGCTGACCTTGCTACCGAAGTCGCAATCGTTAAATCTTTTAACTACCAAGTGGCGACTCAGTTAGATAAAGGTGATTATGTAGTAAAAGAAGCCTGTATGTCGAAATTGAAAAGTACTAAAATGGCAGACGAGGTTATTTACGATTGCTTACAAATGTTAGGCGGTTATGGTTATATGGAAGAATACCCATTGGCGCGTATGTTTAGAGATAGCCGTTTAGGACCAATTGGTGGAGGCACCTCAGAAATTTTGAGAGAAATTATTTCGAAAATGATAATTGATAAAAAGGAATATAAAGCTAAAGTATAGGTTGATTTTTAAAAGAATATAGTCTTAATTTTATTTTAAATTACGATGAAAGTTTAATCGCTTTAAAATTTCATATAACATTATATTTTAGGTTCTACTACGAATTTAATGAAACATTGCATTTAAGGCTTAGAAGTACTTACGCACAAAGATACTTTAAATACCCCAACCGTCATCGCAGAAAAATAGGAGAGAAACGGAGATTTTATCTGCGATGACGCCTATTTTTTTGGGAGAGATAGCGGATATTTTATTCCGTTGCTCTCCATAAAATTCCGCTATGACGTTTGTTCGGTTTTTCCCTTTTTCCATTAAAATTTCATATAACATTATATTTTAATTGCTTTTACTTTTGTCGCATTAGGCCTTCTTGAACTACAGAAGCTACTAATTTACCATCTTTTGTATAAATATTTCCTCTAGTAAATCCTCTGGTGTTTGAGGCACTTGGGCTGTCTAATTCATACAATAACCAATCTTCCAGATTAAATGTTCGATGAAACCACATAGCATGATCAATGCTGGCCAATTGTAACTTACTAATATTAGTTTCGTGTTGGTGGGGTAGTAGGGCTGTAATCAGCAAATTATAGTCAGAAGCGTAGGCAAGTAAGCGTTGCTGAATAGTTGTATCATTTGGTACTTTGCCAATAGCCCTCATCCATATGTAACGTTTGGGAGCTTGCTTTTGAGGTAAAATAAAGCTAAGTGGATTTACTGGCCTAAACTCAATAGGCTTAGGACGAATAAAATTTTTAAAACTTTTGGGTATTTGATCTTTAAACTGTGTCATCAAATCAAAATCAGATTGTAGTTGGTCGGGTGGGGTAGTTTGAGGTATTTTAATTTGATGATCTAAACCTTGTTGTTCTAACTGAAAAGAAGCTGCCAAAATAAAGATTGCTTTTCCGTTTTGCATTCCAGTAACTCTTCGTGTGCTAAAACTTCCACCATCTCTAATGTTTAATACTTGGTAAATAATCGGTTTAGTTAAATCTCCTGGCAGTATAAAATAGGAGTGTAAGGAGTGTACAAATCTATCTCTCGGTATAGTTTGTATAGCAGCATCTAAAGCTTGAGATATTGCTTGACCGCCGTATACATTGGGCGAGCCAATATCGTGACTGAAACCTCTAAATAAATTAGCATCTAATTGCTCTAAAGCTATTGACTTCAACAATTTGTCAATATTATCAATTACCTGATTTGGTTGCGACAATATTAAGGTTTTTAGCTACTCAGACTTGCTCCAATAAAACTTCGGTTTAAACGGGCAATATTGGTTACAGAAATTCCTTTCGGACATTCGGCTTCGCAAGCATATGTATTAGTACAACTACCAAAACCTTCTGCATCCATTTGTTGTATCATGTTTTTCGACCTATCCGATGCTTCAACTTTACCTTGAGGTAGCATATTTAAATGTGCTACTTTTGCCGAAACAAATAACATAGCCGACGAATTTTTACAAGCTGCTACACATGCACCACAACCAATACAAGTTGCTGCGTCAAAGGCAGTATCTGCTACCTCTTTTTCAATAGGTATAGCATTAGCTTCCATTGCATTGCCAGTATTTACAGATATGTAGCCACCTTTTTGTATAATACGATCAAAAGCGCTTCTATCTACTGTTAAATCTTTTATAATAGGAAATGCTTTTGCTCTAAAAGGTTCTATTACAATGGTATCACCATCATTAAAAGCACGCATGTGCAATTGGCAAGTGGTTGTTTTATCCCAAGGCCCGTGCGGACGACCATTAATATACATATTGCACGATCCACAAATTCCTTCTCTACAATCATGATCGAAAGCTATCGGTTCAGCACCATCTCTAATAAGTTGCTGGTTTAGTACATCCATCATTTCAAGGAAAGACATATCTTTATCTATACCGTTAACCTTGTAAGTTTCAAAATCTCCTTTTGTATTGGGCCCTTTTTGTCTCCAAACTTTTACGGTTATTTGCATTTTATATTTTTATATGTTTATTTAAATGTGTAATGGTTGTTTATTGATAAAATGAAGTGGTATCAACTTCTAAATTTGCAATATTTACTATCTCAAGTTCACTTTGATCATTATATTTAAGTGAAATATTAAAAACAAAAGGAAAGCTATCATTAAGTTCAAAGCCTTCTTCTTTTTCTCCATCGTATCTTAAATTTACATTCACTAATCCTTCTCCTTTTGTTAAAATCTGTTTATTTTGTATAATTACATCATCAATATTAATATAACTAAAGTTTATAAATTCTGTATTGTATGATAGTTTTAGCAATTCTTTGGGAATTTCATTCTTGAATTCATTTGATAGAAGTTCTTCAAAATTTTCTATTACTAGTTTTTTTTCTTTTGGTGGATTTACAAAAACTACTAAAAATTTATAGTTACTTTGGTTTTTTATAAAATTACTCAGCTTAGAAATTTGAGCTTTTTTTTTGGGAGATAATTTTCCAGCTTTCACCTCAATTACAATTACTTCTTCATCTTTTCTTGCAACTAAATCTGCTTCAAACTCACCAATTTTTTGTTCAAAAGTAATAGAATATCCTTTTGCTTTGTAAGTATCCGCAACTTGTGAAATTGCAGTATCGTGTAAATACTTTGTTAAATATTCGTCTTTAATTTTCATACATCCATTTTAAATTTAAACATAGAATTTTCTAAATACCCACATTCAATATAAACAAAATGATCCGTAGTGTCAATTGCTTCAATAAATTCTGCTACAATTTCTCCTCTCAAATTAGAAAAGTCAACAATATTTAATTCATTAGATATATCAATTATTCCTGATGTTCGCAGTTTAATTTGTTTATCATCTTTAAACAAATATCCATTGAGAGAGTCCCAAATTGGCTTACTAATATTATCTGCATCGGTTCCAGTATTTTTTTTTCTGAAATAATAAACAATTCCATACAAATCTTCGTTCATTAAATTCCATTCTAAGTTAAAATGATTTATTGACTCTATTAACGAATTTATATAGTTTTCTTTTGACATTCTACTTTTGAAAGTCTTGCTACCTTGGTATGCTTTAGGTTGTCTTTTTAATATGAAATTTATCATATTTGCTTTTGAAGAATTAAAGTTATTTGTAACTTCTTGTTTTTAATTCCACCGCTTCAAACTTTAACTCTTCTTTAACAAGTTCTGGTTTAGAAATCGTTTCGCCTCTTTTCCAAGAAGATACGTAAGTATAGTTTTCATCATCTCTTTGTGCTTCTCCTTCCTCAGTTGCATATTCTTCTCTAAAGTGCCCACCGCAAGATTCCTTTCTATTTAAAGCATCATCTATCATTAATTCTCCAAGTTCTAAAAAGTCAGCCACGCGTCCTGCTTTTTCTAACTCCGGATTAAACTCATTTAATTGCCCAGGCACCCTTACTTTGTTCCAAAATTCATCTCTTATTTCTGCAACATCTTTTTTGGCTTGCTGTAATCTTTCTCCATGCCGGCTCATGCCACATTCTTTCCACATAACTTTACCTAAAGATTTATGAAAATCATCAACCGTTTTATCGCCATTTATGGTAATTAATTTATTTAAATTTTCTTTTACCTCATTTTCGGCATTGGCAAAAGCCTGGTGAGTTGTATCTATTTTGTCTACTCTAATTTGTGTAGATAAATAATTACCAATGGTATAAGGCAATACAAAGTAACCGTCTGCTAAGCCTTGCATTAATGCGCTTGCCCCTAAACGGTTTGCTCCATGGTCGCTAAAATTGGCCTCACCCGCAGCATAAAGCCCTGGTATATTGGTGCTTAGTTCATAATCAACCCATAAACCACCCATAGTATAATGAACAGCTGGGAAAATACGCATTGGTTGTTCGTAAGGGTTTTCATCGGTAATACGCTGGTACATATCAAAAAGATTGCCGTAACGAGCTTCAATAGTATCTCTACCTAAGCGGTTTATAGCATCTTCAAAATCTAAATAAACAGCAACTCCTGTTTTTCCTACTCCTCTGCCTTCATTTGTTACATACAATGCAGCTCTTGAAGCCACATCTCTTGGCACCAAATTTCCGAAAGCGGGATAAATGCGTTCTAAATAATAGTCTCTTGCTTCTGCTGATAAATCTTTTGGTGCTTTAGCACAATCTGATTTACTTTTTGGTACCCAAACCCTGCCATCATTACGTAAACTTTCGCTCATTAATGTAAGTTTACTTTGATGATCGCCCGATACCGGTATACAAGTTGGGTGAATTTGGGTAAAACAAGGATTTGAAAATAGAGATCCTCGTTTATGAGCTTTCCAGGCAGCGGTAACATTTGAGCCCATTGCATTGGTTGATAAGTAATACACATTACCGTAACCACCAGTTGCTAAAACTACTGCGTGTGCTCCATGACGTTCTATTTCACCAGTAACTAAGTTACGCGCAATAATACCGCTTGCATGGCCATCAATGGTTACCAAATCTAACATTTCGTGACGCTTGTACATTTTAACTTGGCCTTTTGTAATTTGCCTGCTCAAAGCACTATAAGCACCTAACAATAATTGTTGGCCAGTTTGCCCTCTTGCATAAAAGGTTCGCGATACTTGCACTCCTCCAAAGGAACGGTTATCTAATAAACCTCCATAATCTCTGGCAAATGGCACACCTTGCGCTACACATTGATCTATAATATTTGTACTAACTTCTGCTAAACGATGCACATTTGCTTCTCGTGATCGGTAATCACCGCCTTTAATAGTATCATAAAACAAACGATGCACACTATCACCATCGTTTTGATAATTTTTGGCAGCATTTATACCTCCTTGTGCCGCTATACTATGTGCTCTGCGAGGACTATCTTGAAAGCAAAAAGCTTTTACATTGTAGCCCAGTTCACCAAAAGTAGCAGCAGCAGCAGCACCAGCTAAGCCAGTTCCTACAACTATAATATCAATCCTTCTTTTATTGGCAGGCGATACTAATGGTACGCTTGATTTGTAATTGGTCCATTTTTCAGCCAATGGGCCAGTTGGCACTTTCGAATCTAATATCATAGAGATTAAACATTAACCTTTTAAAAAAATAATGAGTGGAATAATAGCAAAACCCAAACTAACCAGTATAGCAAAAAAGTAGCCAACTGCTTTTATAATTGGGGTATATTTATAATGGCTTGCCCCAATAGTTTGAAAAGCGCTTTGAAGCCCGTGCCATAAATGAAATGCAATAAAGAGCATACAGCCTACATAAAAAATAACATAAAAAAGATTACTAAATTTTTGGTGCACCACAGAGTATAAATCTTTAACTGGGCCACTACCATAATCTATTTTACAAATTGAATAGTTTGAAGTTGAATTGGTTAATTGACTTTTAAGATTAGCAAATTCGGTTTTACAAGTAGCATTATCACTATTTAGAAAGTTAGTAATTCCTAATTTTTTAAATTCATTTTGACACTCTACACTTAGTTGTGAAATATTTTCATTACAAACACTACCAAATTTACCAACAAACCAAAAGTTACTTAGGTGTATTACAATAAATACTAAAATAACTGCTCCGAAAAGATACATATTGCGAGAAGTCCAAGAACTACTTTTGTTTGTTTTTGCATACTGTACTGATCTTGATTTTTTATTTTTTAAAGTAAGCACAGTAGCCATTACAAAATGTAGAATAATAAAAAAGAAGTTTCCTATTGAAACAGCTTGAATAAGGGGATTATGCCCCATAAAATCAGCATACTTATTAAATGATTCTCCATTATCGTTTAATAAAAGTTGAAAATTACCTGAAAGATGAACAACTAAAAAAAGTGATAGGAAAAGACCTGTAGCCGACATTAATATTTTTCGCCCTATTGACGAAGTGAAAAAGGATTTTACCCAATTCATTTACAAAATTTTGTTAATGCAAATTTAAGTTATAATATGCATTAATCAAAGCGAAATTATGAACTTACATTCTTCTTTCGTATAATTTTATGGTGTAACCGTATTTATGTTGCTCATCTGGCAAAAAAGGGTTGCTTTTGGCCTCTATCCACATTTGTGAGTCATACTCTGGGAAAAAAGTATCAGCATCATCAATATTAATATTTACCTGCGTAATATATAATTTTTCTGCATCGCTAAGCATTGTTTCATAAATGCTCGCACCACCTATTATAAATACTTCTTTTTGGTTGGCTAAGCGAGAAATGGCTAAAGCAGCATCAAGCGAGTTTACTACTTCGCAGCCTTTAATTTTTAAATTTCGTTGCTTTGTTACAACTACATTTGTTCTACCAGGCAAAGGTTTACCAATAGATTCATAGGTTTTTCTACCCATAATTATGTGGCTGCCCAAAGTAGTTTGCTTAAAATGTTGTAAATCGTTGGGTAAGTGCCAAGGTATTTTACCGTTTTTACCGATAGCATTATTTTCTGAAATAGCTACAATTATTGATATTGTCATATTGCGATAGGAGCTTTGATTGATGGATAAGGGTTGTAATTTAATAATTCAAAGTCAGTATATTTAAACTCAAATATATTGTTTATTTGTGGATTTATTTTCATAATAGGTGTATTTTTAGGTTGTCTTGTTAGTTGCATTTTGGCCTGTTCTAAATGATTTATATATATATGGGTGTCGCCAAAAGTATGAATAAAATCGCCAGGTAACAAATTGCAAACTTGTGCAACCATTAAAGTTAGCAAAGCATAAGAGGCAATATTAAAAGGAACACCTAAAAATACATCTGCACTTCGTTGGTATAGCTGGCAGCTTAACTTTCCATTGGCAACATAAAATTGAAACAAACAATGGCATGGAGGTAACGCCATTTGTTCTACATCTGCCACATTCCAGGCACTTACAATATGTCTTCGAGAGCTAGGTTTATTTTTTATATCCTCAATTAAATTACTTATTTGATCTATTTGTTTACCATCACTTGTAGGCCAACTTCTCCATTGATAGCCATATACAGGTCCAAGATTACCATTTTTGTCTGCCCATTCATTCCAAATGTTAACTTTGTTTTCTTTTAGATATTTAATATTGGTATCTCCATTTAAAAACCATAGCAACTCATGAATAATGGATTTTAGATGAAGTTTTTTAGTGGTTAGCAATGGAAAACCATTTTTTAAATTAAAGCGCATTTGATACCCAAAAATACTTAAAGTGCCAGTACCAGTACGATCACCACGTTGTACACCTTCTGCTAAAATTTTATCTATTAAGTTTAAATATTGCTTCACGTATATAAAGGTATGAAAATTTTAATTTGCGAGAAAGTTTAGCTTTTTCTTAGCTTTTTTTAGAACTATAATATAATTACTACAAAAATAATAGTAAAGATTAGAAACGCAAAGCTTATAGAAATAAAAAAAGCCGACTTTTTTAAAGTCGGCTTTTTAATATTATTATTTGAAATTATTAATACTTAATAATTTTATTTGAAATTACATTTTCACCTTCAACCAATGAAATTACATAAACACCGCTGGCTAATTCAGATAAGTCTAAATCAACTTTGTTTAATGAAGTTTTTAATTCAACTTGTCTTTCAAACATTAACTCACCGATACTATTGAATATTTGTAATTGAATATCTTGATTTTCTTCACTTGAAACATATAATTCAACATTATCCAAAACAGGCATTGGGTAAATATTAACTAATTGAATGTTAGATTCACTTCTTATTAATTGAATAACACCAACTATTTCGGTAGTGCCGTCATAATCTGTTTGAGATAATTGATAGTAAGAAACACCATTAGGAGCTTCTCTATCAAAAAACTCATAACTGTTTGGTGAAGAAGAAGTTCCATTACCTTTTATTGTGGCAATAGTTTCAAACACACCTGCAGATGTAGCTCTTTCTAATGTAAAGAAATCATTATTGATTTCAGCTGCTGTAGTCCATTTCAAAATGTTACCTTCAGATAGAACTTCACCGCTGTAGGATAATAAATCAATCGGTAATTTAACACACTCAATTGGTCCATCGGCGGCAGATGCAGTACAGCCAGCACCATCGTCAATAACATCAATTGAATAGTTGGAACCATCTGCTAAGCCATAAATTAAATATTGCTGGCCTGCATTAACTGAACCATTAAAACTACCAGTTACCTGATAAGCACCGCCATTAGCAGTAGCAGCACCGCCAGTAATGGTAAAGCTAACTGAATATTGACCAATGTTCATGTTGCAATCAACATCTGCTTTAATAACTATAGGATCATATAAAATAACTGGAGTACCAGGTAAATTTAAATCAATACAATCTTGCGTTAAATCTGGATTTCCATCAGCACCAGTTGGTCCCACACCAGCAGATATGTAGATAACTTCATTGGTTACATAAGCACCATTATTACTAAATATCCCTGAATAATTTATATCATATATAGTAGCACCAGTTCCATCGTGTAAATAATAAGTTAATGTACTACCATCTTGTACAACAGTATTTTCAGCTGTAACAGTAGCTGTTTCGCCGTCGCATAACTCAATTAATTCATCACTTTGGTCACCAGCATCATTTATACATCCTGGAACTAACTCGAACTCAGAAATATCATTATCATCTTCGTCACCACCACCATTATCTATCTCATCATCTACAGTAGTATCATTATCAGGATCAGTATCAGGAGTAGAATCAATATCATTTCCTGAATTTCCATTTTCATCTTCAGCTGAACCTATTTCAGCCGTATTTGTTAATACACCATCTATTGCATCTGGATCTATGCTGTAAGTAACATCAACACTAACACTTTCACCAGAAGCCAATGGACCAGCAATAGTAGTAGTAGAATAAGTTCCTGAATCAGACCAGTTACTATCATCTAAAATTAGACCTGCAGGTGGAAAATCATTTACTTCAATATTTGTTGCAGTAACATCACCTTGGTTAAATACTGTAATGGTAAAGGTAATTGTAGCACCTGGAGTTATTGCTATAGGGCTTGGAGTAGAAAGCTCTTTTCTTAAAGCTAAATCAAAATACTCGCAATCGGCTGGGCAATTTGCATCCGCATTGTAATTTTGTGCATCTGGATCATCACAACCAATTACCTGAGGCTCAACTACAGCACAACTGCAACCATCAGCACTTAATTCTGTTATATCGCCAACACAAGGGTCTGTATTACAAGTAGGCGTTTCACAAATAATTTCTATGGTTTCATTATCTTCATCATCTTCGCTTTGATCACCATCATCATTATCTGGATCAGAATCAACATCGTTAGTCGGATTACCATCACCATCTTGCGCATCGGCAATTTCAACAACATTTGTAATTGATCCTGGCGTTACATCTGGAGATAAAGTAAATGTAATATCAATACTTTCGCTTGTACCTGGCTCTATAGGTCCGGCAAAAATATATGTTGCAACTCCACCAGTTTCACTCCAATTGCTATCATCTAAAATTAAACCAGCAGGTATATTATCATTTACTATAACATTTGTAGCGGTAACATCGCCTTCGTTAATAACTGTAATAGTAAAAGTTAAAGAAGCACCTGTACCAATAGTAATTGGACTTGGAGTGGATAAAGTTTTATCTATAGCGAGATCAAAATATTCACAATCTGCAGGACAATTAGCATCTGGAGCATAATTGTGAGCAGTATCATCTTGACAACCAATTACTTGAGGCTCAACTAATTCGCAGCTACAACCATCTGCTCCTAAGGCAGTAATGTCACCTGCACAAGGGTCATCATTACAAGTAGGTACATCCATACAGCTATCGTTGTCACAATTAGCATCTGGGTCGTAATTACAAGCAGCAGAATCAGTACAACCTAAAACTTGTGGTGTAACAACTTCACACGTACAACCGTCAGCACCTAATACGGTAACATCACCTGCACAAGGATCATCATTACAAGTTGGTACGCAAGCAGGGAAAGTAATAGTTTGAGTTTTTGTAGTAGGGTTACCGCAACCATCTGTTGCAGTCCAGGTTCGAACCATAGTTCTGGCTTCACAATCTCTTGCACCTGCAGGCGTAATTTCTGCACCTTCAAATGTTGCTACAATACCGTTAGGATCACAATTATCAGAAGCATCAATTGTTTGAGGTGGAGCAGGTAATTCATCACCACAAGCTAAGTCTAAATCTGCAGGAACATCAAAATCAGGAGGAGTTGTATCTGCAGAAACTATAATTTGGTCTGCTGTTGTTGGGTTACCACAATTATCAACAGCACCCCATCTTTTAAGGTATGTAGTTGAACCAGGACAAGGTGTGTTTTCCATTGTCATATCTGGTATAATAATACCGTTTACTAAAATTGTTGAAGGATCACACTCATCCATAGCATCAGTTACTACGCCTGTAAGTGTTTCATCGCTAGGATCATCTCCACAATCTATAGTAATGTCAGCTGGTACAGTAAATACTGGACCTTCATCATCCATAACCACAATCATTTGAGTTTGTGCTGGAGATGTATTACCACAAGGATCAGTAGATGTCCAAGAACGAGTAACAATTAGTTCACCCAAACAAGAACCATCAGCAATTGCATCTGCAAAAAATACATAATCACTTGCGTTCACTACAGGGCAATCATCATCAACAACTACTGTTACATCACCCGTAGTATCGGGTTCGTAACCTAATGCACAAGTAGTTGTTGCAGCTGAAGGGGCTGTAAAAGTTGGCGGAGTTATATCCGCTTCTGTCATAATGGAGAAAGAACAGATGGTTAGTTCTTCACCTGGATCGAATGTAAAGTTGAAATTTGAATCGTTGTAAATGGTGATAGATCTGGTCACCATTCTGTCATTCTCGGCGCAGTAAAAAATTGTACCAGAATCTTCTGTTAAAACTCTGGTGACGTCAATAGCACCAGTAATAACTAAGTTATATGGAGGCATCATAGCCTCTTCAAGCATATTTACGGGTGGAGGAACGTCCTCGATGTTTGTACAATTAAAAGTACCTAGGTCTGTATCTATTGGGCAAGTAACCATTTGGGAAAAACCACTCAATGATATAAAGCAACAAACAACAAACGCAGAGAAAGCTTTTAAAGTACCAGCGTTGCACTGTAAAGTTAGTTTCATATTGAAATATTTTATTTTGATTTATAATTAATTAATTTAATGAAATAAACTTGTGTAGTTTGTTTTTATTTCTTTATCGTAAAGATAAAATAAAAAACATAACATACAACAATGAATGTCTAATTTATTTATTAACATTGCATTAGTTCATTTAAAATACAAGATTTAGACTTAAAAAAATTATCAAGTATCGAACAACATGCATATTTAACTACAATATTAGGTTATTTAAGAGTAACTGGCAGCAATAATGGTATTTCTTCTGTTGTTTTTGTTGAAAGTATACAAAAAAAAAGTTCTACTTTAAAATTTTTAAAAGATGCAAAAGCACAGTTAGTAGCGTATTTTAATAAAGATTTAGAAAAATTTGATATAAAATTAGATTTAAAAGGTAGCGATTTTCAAATAAAAGTATGGAGGGAGTTGCTTAAAATACCTTATGGAAAAACATTAAGCTACAAAGTTTTAGCAAAAAAAGTTGGTGATTTTAATAAAAGCAGAGCTGTTGGATTAGCTAATGCTAAAAATCCTATAGCCATAATTGTACCTTGCCATAGAATTATTGGTAGCAATGGAGATTTAACTGGTTATGCATGGGGAATTGAAAAGAAAAGAAAATTACTTGAGCTTGAAGGTGCTTTGACACAAAAAAGTCTCTTCTAATGGAATTCTGGTATTTAATAAAATTAACTTTTTATTAATGCATAACTTGTTTTTAAGTTTGATATATTTGCACTTGTAATTATGTAGTAAAACACTTAGATAAATAAATAACAAGATAAAATAAACATGAGAAGTTATACAATTTGTACACTTATTAAAATTCTGTTGAAAGTTGGCGTTTGAAAAATAACTAAATTATAAAATAATTGAGCCTGACTTTAAATAAAGTCGGGCTTTTTTTATGTCAATTCTAAAAAATAAAATTGTGAAACAATTATTAGTATTTAAATTTGAAGGAATAGCATTATTGATGAGATTAATAATGCTAATTATTGCTTCGCCAATATTGTGGTTAATAGATGTTATTAACTTTAGTATTGACGTTGCAAAGTTAGTGAGTAAAAAAAAGCTTGTACTAAAAACTGCTTTGTTAATTATTGCAATACTTATTGTAATTCATTTAGTTGAAAATGCTTGCGGGGAGTTAAATGAACTATATTTCGAATTATTGAAAGTTGCTTGGTTAGGCTTTAAAGTTGTAAGTAACTCTGCAATTTATTTGTGTGTTAGTACTTTTAGCGTTTTTTTAATTTTTTTAAGTATGAGCGTTACTAAAACTAAATTTTTTAAAATAGAAGCTAACAAAATTTCATCTGGCAGTTATCTGCTAGATGAAATTTTTTTTACCAATAAACAGAGGTGGTGTTCAATTAAAAAATGATTCAACTTTTTTAATGGCTTCTGGCATTGCAAAAACAACCACATGATCACCGGTTAATATTTGAGTGTCGCCTAAAGTAATCTGACCTTTTCCATTTCTTACCAAACCACCAATTAAAGCAGTATTGGGAAAGTTAAGATTTTTTATAGTAGATTTCGTAATCTTTGTTCCTTCATTAACCTCAAATTCTAAAATTTCTGCATCCATATCTATTAAGTTGCGCATATTTATTATAGTTCCTTTTCTAATATGCCTGAATATGTTTGCTGCTGCAATTAGTTTTTTGTTTATTAATGTATCAATACCAATAGTTTGACTTAAATGTATGTAGTCCATATTTTCTACCAAAGCTATTGTTTTTGAAACTCCTTTGGCTTTTGCCAATAAGCACGACATTATGTTGGTTTCAGAATTACCTGTAACTGCAATAAATGCATCCATTTCGCCAATAACTTCTTCATCTAATAGTTCAACTTTTGTACCGTCGCCTTGAATTACTAAAACATCTTTTAGTTCATCTGCTAAATTATTTGCTTTTTCTGCATTTTTTTCAATTAGTTTAATATTGTATTTTTTGCATAAATTTCTTGCTGTTTTGTATCCAATTCTGCTACCTCCTAAAATCATTAAACTATTAATGTCAACAGTACACTTATTGCACAAGTTCATAACTTGTTTAGCGCCATTTGGTAGTGCAACAAAGTAAACGTGATCTCCTTGTTTAAAGTAGTTTCCACCTCTTGGTATTATGGTTTCATTTTTTCGCTGTATTGCAACTGGCATAAAGTTTAAATCTTCAACAATTGTTGATAATTGTTGCACACTTTTATTACTTAATAAAGCAGTTTCGTCTAAAATTAAACCTACTAAAGAAAGTTCGCCTTTGTCAAATTCAAAAGTATCGGTAAATGCACTATTTTTTATAAGTCGTTCTATTTCTATAGCAGCTAATTCGCCTGGCGAAATCATATAATCTATGCCTAAACTCTCAAAATCTACTTTACTATTGTTACTAACATATTCCATGTAGCTAACCCTTGCTACTGTTTTTTTTGCACCTAATTGCTTGCCTATTATTGCAATGTTAATATTTATTGATTGAGAAGCCGTTACTGCTATTAATAAATCGCAATTGCTTATACCAGCATCTATTAAATTTATTGGTGAAGTGGCATTTCCTTTGCGTACCATTATATCTAAGTGGGTTTCGGCATAGGTTAAATTATCTTTATCAATATCCATTAAAACTATATCGTGATATTCGTACGACAACATTTTAGCTAAATGGAAGCCAACATCTCCGGCACCAGCAATTATAATTTTCATAAGAACAAACTTATAATAAGTTTAAACATTTTTACTAATAGTTATTATTATATTGAAATAGTAATTCATCAAGCAGGGCAACATCAGTAAAACCATTTTTATTACCTTGTATTTTAAAATCTTTATCTAAAAAAACTAAACAAGGTATTGCTCGGGCTTTCAGTTCATAAACAATTTCATTATGACCAGTATTTGGATGAATGTCATATTTTTTTCCTCTAAAGTTAATCGTATTCTTTTCTTCTGCATTTACTAAAGCAGCATAATAATGTTTATTAATGTAATCTACAATTTCAGGATTTTTATAGGTAGTGTTATGGTAGCGTTTGCTTTCTTCACACCAGGTTGCATAAACCATTACTAATATATCCTTTGGTTCTTTATTAACAGCATTTTCAAGTTCTTCAATACTTAACCAATCTATATAGTTGCCTTCTTTTTTACTTTTAACATTGTTTATAGAAGATTCGTTATTTGCTGCATCCGGATTTGATGCACAACCACTAATTATTATAAACATTAGTATTAAAATATTATTATTTATATTCATTCAATATATAAAATTAAGAATAGTTTATGATAAATGAAGCAGATTTAGAGTTGAATTATAAAATTTAGTGAATTTTGAAGTCATATAGTTATTAGAGCGATTCAATTTTATCTAACTAGTTTTTTTAGAAATGCTAAAATATTAAGTTTAGTGATAAGATGTTTTTCAATGGGTTGAACTGATAATGATTCTAAGCTCAAAACTAATTTTCCTACATTCTTTTGCACATTTTCTTTTTTACTATTATTACTGCACGTATTCATAAATTTTAAAAGAATTTTTTCTAAAGAGAAATTTATTTTTTGTGTATTTAAAAATATTTTAAACCTATTTGTGATAGACGGTAATACTTTGTATTCTTTTGAGATATACTTAATTAACCAAATGTGAAAATAAGAATTACAAACTAAAAAGGCTTTTGCGCCAAGTCTTTTTTTATAATTTAATATAAAAATGAAATAATTTAGTGCTTTTTCAAAAGTACCTAATTCAAAATTTGCTTTTCCACGGGCAAATAACAATTCGGTATAATAGAGCACTATTCTTCCTTCAAAAATATAATTCTCAATGTTTAACTTTGGCATATCTATTTTAAGCATATCGTAGTATCGTTTTTGTTTAAACAAATACAAGCTTTCCATAATTTTTGAGTTTAAAATGCTTATTGTGTTTAATTTATTTGATAGAAATGCAGAATTTAGAACCATCTTAAAGTAGTAATTTTTGTATTGAAAATAATAATTATTATTTGAGTTAACTATAATATATGTAACTCTATTAACCAGTAAAAGTTTACTAACATCTTTATTAGAATTAGTTTCAGGAGACTCAAGTTCTTTATATAATTTCTCAAAATAATAGGGCAGATTATCAAAATTTAAAACGGCATAATGGCAAAGAATTTGATTGTAATAATAATAAATATTAGTTTTAACTGGGTTTAGCATTATTTCTGATTTCAAATAGCTTTTAAACAACTCTACATCAGTATTTGTCCTTGCAATTTCTATTTTTTGAAAATTATTTACTATTTCATTTGAAAGATTAATGCATTTGCTTTTTTCAATATCAGATTGAAGTAATTGGGTGTATAATTCAAAATATCTATTGTTTTCAACTTTGTTTGAGCCTGTTAGCAATTCAATTTGATGCATTATTTTGTAAACAAATAAAAGCATAGCAAAATCCTCTTTTTCTTCCCAATCTTTCTTATACTTATTGCATAATTGTGCTGCATCTTTAAACAAGCCTTTTGAAAAATAAATGTAAATTTCTTTTTGCCTTTCTAAATTAAACAAAAAGTCTTCATATTTATTATTATTTTTATAATTTAAGGAATAATGAATTCTTAAAGCTTTTACAATTAATTTGTTTAAATAAAATTTAGCTTCAGATAAATAATTCCTTAATTTGTTTTTTGATAATTTTCTTAAAATTTCCTCATCGTTAAGCTTTTTAGTTTTTAATAATTGGTCGTAAAAATCTAAATAACGTAATTTACTAGAAGTATTTAAATTATTAGATATGTATTTCCTTATAAAAATTTTTTCTTTAGAATCTAATTTATCAATTAATTCATAAAGAGGAACACGTTTTTTCATAGTTGTTTTCCATAGTTAAAATTCCATTTATCAAATAGTCCGTTTTTATATAATATTATCACTATGCGCTGGTTATTAATTTTTTTATATAATGAAAATATGTAAATAATAATTTATTATTGTTTTTCTCATCATTTATTATTCCATATTCATCAAAAATCCAACCAGTTTTTCGGTAACAGACTTTTCTGTAAAGCAGTACACCATCTATTGTTTTTATCCAAATTAGTTAACTTATGAATTTAGTATCGCATCATTTCAAATACTCAGCCAATATATTAGGAATTATTTTAATTGCTTTAATCTTTAATTTTAACGGGAATGCCCAGCAATGCCCCACCATTTTCATAAACGATTTAGATAATGTACCAGGCTATCCAAAAATTGACGATATAAGCGTTTGTGGTGTTCCAGACACCATCTCCTTGTACATCTTAAACACCTCTGGGCAGGTGTTAAATAGTAGTGAGCTAACTTTGCAAATACCTCAGGGTTTTCAATATGCTAACTATTTCGAATTTGTCGACCCCAACTTTCCTGTTAATCAGGGTAGTACATCAAATTTAAACGAACCCAGCTTCGTTATTGAAACATTGGGTGCTAGTGCGGTTCAAATTATAAGCATAGCGGTAATTGCAAATTGCGAAATTTACAAATTGCCTCCTAACGCTGAATTTAAATTTGATGTTCAATTCGATTTTTTATATCGAACCACACAATCGGGTATTATACCGTGCACAACAATGGTTGCAGGAGATATAGACTATAGCCCATTTATAAAAAGGCCCGCCTTAAACATTGTTAGTCAAAATCGGCAAAATCTATCCATAACTGGCGATTCGCAATGCAATAATATTGTCATTGCTCAAAACGGCATTAATGCTACCTTAGCAGAATATACTTTAGAAATTAATGGGGTAACGCCTGCTATGGCTGCAAGTATTGCAGTTTCCAGTATAACTTCAGGTGGTAACACCATACCCTTTACTTATGATGCAAATACCAGTACAATATCTGCCTTCATTGACAGTTCGGTTATTCCAGGTGGCGCTTTAGGTGAAGATGAATCCATGACGGTTTCCGTTTGTTACACACAACAATTAGATTGCGAAACCAGCAAAGATATTTTTACCGTAAGCTATGCCGCCAGTTTTGGTTGTAGTGCCGATGGTAGACCTTGCACCAACCCATCGGTAGTGGATGGAACCGTTCGATTTAGACCCACTTATAACCCGCGCATCAACTCATCATCACAAACATTGCAACTCCCAGCTATATGTGGCGACAATGCTATTTTTGCAGTACAAGTAAATAATAATGGAAATACTAACCCAATACGTGGCCTATGGGAAGAAGTAAAATTGGGTTTCCAAATTTGTGAAGCCGATGCTTTTGAGGCAGCCGATGTAAGAATAAATGGAATCTCTTTACCAGCAGGTACTTTTTACTATAATAATTTTGATTTTGTGGTAGATGCTACCCAATTTCCATTAGGTTATGATCCTGACCCGGGCAACGGTTTTGAAGATTTAGATGGTGATGGTTTTTTTGATGATTTGCCAGGTGGAGCAGTTGTTAATCTCGAAATTGAAGCAGCAATAAAATGTCAAGATCCTGATCAAATTGCCGGTTGTGCTGCAATTGATTGTGAGTTTAAGCAAACATACATTGAAGGTTTAAGAAACTGTGGAACAGAAGCACAAATATTTGATGACCTCTCTCCTACAGCAGTTTTCTCTTATGGTGCCGAAGATGTTTATTTCACTAACGAAATCCCAATTGATGTTAATCAAACCGGCAGCATTACTGGCTTTCAGTTTCCAAATGGAACAGGTAGCGGCGGTAATGCTTCAACCGATGAAATTACCATGGATTTTTGTTATGAATTTGGTGCAGATGGAATAATTGGATGTGACAACACTACCAGTTATTATGAAATTGAGTTTGCAGGAAGCTTAGGTTTTACTAATGATATTGAAATTGATGCCAGCTCGGTTAGTTATGATGGAGCGGCTGTTCCTCCAGCCAACATCACCAAATATTATCCTTATGCGCCTGCCGATAGTGCCATTGTTGTATTTAGAATTGATGCAGGTAGTAACGATGAAGGCAGGGCACTTTGTTACAAAGCCACTTTTCAGTTAGATTCTTGTATTTGTTATCCTCGTAATTATTTTGCCTCAAACCATAGAGTTGTTGAAGAGTGTTTAGATTGCTTGCCAGAAACCTGTACCATTGTAAGGGCCTGCGAAAGTACCTTTGTGCGCTCGCAAAGAAGTTGCGATTGTATTTGCCCAATGAGCTCTAATATTACAGAATTACGAAGAACAGAATTTGGTTTTACTGATAACACCATGACCACACAATATGATGAAACCACAGTTGATCCAATTGATTTGGCGCGCTTTCTGCCCTGCGATACTATGTACGTACACATTGAATATGATGTACTCGACGATGAATTTTTTAGAACCGGAATGAATGAAATTGTTTTTCGGCTCTATAATATCTCTACCTCAAGCTGGTCTTTTATTCCCGCAATGGAGGTTTTTCCTGATATGACCCATGCCGAATTACAAGAATTTGGTTTTGAAAAATTGTCTGCACCTGGTGGAATTACACCAATTGACTTTGCCGGTACCTCGTGTTTTGGAAATAACTCTCTTAATTATAGAAATATAAATGATGGTTTTTTAGATGCCAGAGGCTTTACAGGTACTTCTGTAAATGGCTTAACAGGTTTGTCTTCTTACAATAGTGGTCGGGATGTGTTTGATAACAGAGAATTTAACTTCACAATACGCGATGGCCAAGAAATGTTTGAAGAAAGGGGCGGCAACATTGCTGGAGCTACTGCAACGTCAGAAAACTGCTGGACAGAAATTATTGAAAACCAAATGGGCGGTATTGAAATTGGAGATAAATTTCATATTATCGTTAAAATACCTATGCAAATAAATCCGTACCGTTGTTTAAATGATGATATTGCTGTACAACCTCCTCGAGACGGAATTTTGAGAGGAGATGCCTATTTTTACAGAACGGCAAATGGTTCAAGATCTTATATACGCAGCACTTGCGGTAGCAATTTTCCTTATCAATTAGAAGCACCTAAAACATTAGCAACCGTTGCTAATGTGGTAACCTCCGATTGTTCAGCAACAGTAGAACATATTATTTACGCTCCTGAAATAGATCCAGATTGGTACATTAATGAATACAGACCGCTTTTTAACTTAAATAGTATAGAGATCCCCTTAATCAACCCACTAATTTATGCGGGTAATGCTATGATAACCGCACCCGATGGCACAACCTCCCCAATAAACGACCCAAGTTTTGATAGCAATGTTTTTTGTACTTTTTATAATGGACAAGATTATTGTTCCAGCACAGGAACTACAGGTTATGGAACTTTTACAGGTACACAAATCCCTATGTTAGGTGTTGGACTTTCAGGTCAACCTGTTGATTCCATTGTACTAACTTATGATTATTTACGGCTTTGCCCCGGTACGGTAAATAAACCAGAAACCTTTGAGACCCGTCTAAACTTTAGTTACCCCTGTGATTATAATCCAGGTGGAAGATACTGTAACCTAACTACTGCAGATGTAAATGGTAATTATAGCTTTTTTAACAATGATTTACCCTATGCCGTTGAAGATTGCCCCGGTAATGTAAGTAACAGCTCACCACTATTCGATCAGGCAAACTATCATAATTTTGTAGATACCACCTATACCTTAAATTTTACTGATTCGAGTAACCCGCTACCGCCTTTAAGTAGTACCATAGCGGCATCTTTAATAGCCGATAATGCTGGCGCATCAGAATTTAACACCTATGAGGTTTGTGCTGGAGCTGGGGCTGTACCACACACCAATGTTATTACCAATATTGATTTACCAATTACTATTAATTTACTAAGTATAACCGATGTAAATGGAAATGTACTCTCTTTCAGTCAAACAGCATCTAACCCAACTTTTAACAGTTTTTCGGTGGTTACGCCAGATTTAGCACCCAATACTTGTTTCGAAATAGTGTTAGAAACCGAATTATTGTTTTGTCCAACTCCAACAACTGATACCCAAATTTGTATTGGTACTACTTCTTCTTGTTTAGATCCTGAGTTGGCATCTTCCTTGTTTGGAGCTGCCGGAGCTGCCTGTGAAAGCACTACATCTTGTTATAAATATGTAGCAGAAGAATCTGAAATACAAGCCGCTTGGATACCACTTTTTACACCAACTGTACCTTTGTGTAGTACACAAGAGTATCAGGTAGAGATAAAAAATACAAAGCTCGGTCGCTTAATTGATTTGGATTTTAATTTCAACTTACCACCCGGTTTAAATTATATTCCGGGTTCTTTTGAGTACGATTATGCGGGCGGTTCAAACAATTGGCTTCCCTTGCCCGATCCATTTCCAAATGGAACAAATCCTTATGGTACAATACTTACTATTTTAGATAACAGCATGCCGCCAATTTTACAAAATGGCTTGCCAGGTATAGATGCAGTAGCAGATTCAAATAGAATTTATATCAGATTTCTTGCCGAAACTATTTGTGATGAATACGTTTCACCTTCCCCTTTGTACTTTAATGCTACCGCACTAAATGCCTGTGAATCTCGTATCGAATCTCCAAGAACGGTTAATCCCGATTTAATTATAGATAATGCCGACCCAGTTGATGCGGCACAATTTTTAATAACCACCGATCCGCTAAAATATTTATGTGGCGAACCTGTTGAGGTTTCGGTTACTGGTATTAATTTATCGGCCACCAATGGAGTTACTAAAGATACGGAGGCTTGTTTTAGCTTTCCGCCAGAATTAATTTATACACCAAACAGTTTCAATTTAAATGCGCCTGCCGGTTGGGTGCCCACTTTTGTAACCGAAACAACTTTGGCAAACGGTTATAAACAAGTTTGTTTCGATTTGCCAGATGGAATGCAAGTACAAGAATTTTTTGCCTTTTTTGTTGAACTGACACCAGATAATACAACCACTTGTGGTGAGGTATTGTTTTTAGCAGAAGTGAGTTCTGAAATACAAAGCCAGCTTTGTGTAGACAATGGACAGGTTTGCGAGGTATATGTAAATAATACGATCAATAATGAAACCGTATTAAATATAACGCCTCCTGTTGAAATTGCTAATTTAGATGTTATTGTTGAATGTGACGATGACCCTACCACAACAACTTATAAATACACCGCCTTTTTAGAAGGCGTAACTACCTCAGATTATATAGGTAACGTAACCGTAGAATTTTTTAGAGATGTAGATGGTGATGGTGTAGTAAGTGTAAATGATATGTTGATGGATACCGATAATTTATTTGTAAACGTACCATCTGGGCAAACCGTGCCATTCCAAGGTTCAGTTGATTTACAGGAAAATGTTTCTTGTCCAATCATCATAAAATTAACTGTTGAATTAAGTTGCCAATGTATTAGTTCTGAATATTATTATAGTGTAGCACCCACACCAGAATTTTTTATTGAAGATCCAGTAGTGCTTTGTCCAAACGAAGTATTAGAATTGCAAACTTGTAGAGGCTATAACTTCGACTTAAACGGCACACCAATTTTCGCTGATGCAAACGGTCTCTTAACCGTCGATCTCGCACCTGGTCAAGGCGTAAACAATCCAGTATTTTTGCATATTGAAAGTCAACAAGCAGCCTGTGCTGGTGATTTTTTTATAAGCATTTATCAGTTAGAAGATTTTACCTTTGGTCCTTTTACTGCAATGGAGGTTTGTTCAGAAGAATGTACCACTATTGATCCGAATATACCAAGTGAGTGGGAACAGTCAATGATTTTTAGCTGGACACCAACTACGTATTTAGATGATCCAACAATCCCTCGTCCACAAATTTGTAACCCCAACGATGATATTGTTTATACCCTAACAATTACCAATCCAAATGGAGGTTGTTCAACAAGTTCCACTTTACCAATAAATGTAATTCAAGCAGTAATGCCAGTTATTCGATATGAGGGCTTTACACAATGTTATTTAGAGTATGATCCAGGGCAAATAATTATTGAACCCGCAGGATTAGCTGATTACGAATTTCATTTTGTAGATGGTTCTGTAGATATCACTTTACAAAGTGGAACAAGCAATACCTATGATCTTTTAATAGGTTCTGGTAAATATTATGCCATTGCTAATAATGGAGAATGTGGCAGCGTTTCCGATACTCTCGAATTTAGTTTAGATGATTGTATCTTTGATCTCGCACTTCAAAAAATTCTTACCCCAACCCAACAAGTACCCGTTTATACTGGCGACTTAGTAATTTTTGAAATAGAAATTTTTAACCAAGGAACAGTAAATGCAGTAGATATAACGGTAACAGATTACATTCCGGCAGGTTTTATTTTAGCAGATGCAAATTGGTTCAGCTTAGGTACAAACCAAGCCAGTATTAACATTCCAGGGCCGTTAATTGCAGGCAGTTCAACAACGGTTTCAATTACCTTACAAGTAACAAACGCAGCGGTAGCCGGTTCAACGGTAAACTATGCAGAAATAAGCGCAGCCGATGATGAAAACGGCGAAGGCTATCCTGATATCGATTCAACACCAGATAATGACATTTCAAACGACACCGGCGGAACACCAGATGCATCAGGAGAAGACAACGAAACAAATGATGATGGAACGATAGACGAAGATGATCACGACCCGGCAACCGTTCCTGTGGCAATTTTCGATTTGGCTTTAACCAAAAAATTAGCCCCAACTCAAACCGTTCCGGTAACAATTGGTAGTTCGGTGGTGTATGATATTGAAGTGTGCAATCAAGGAACCGTACTTGCGCAAAATGTAGAAGTGGCCGATTATTTACCAACTGGTTTAACCTTAAACGACCCAGCTTGGACGTTGGCTGCCAATGGAAACGCCTATCAAACTATTTCAGGGCCAATAGCTGCAGGGGCTTGTACAACCATTCAAATAACAGTAATTGTAGCATCCTTACCAGCGTCAGGTTCTTATCAAAATTTTGCTGAAATAGCAGAAGCAGAAGATAACACCGGAAATAATCCACCAGATATTGACAGCACACCAGATGATGATGACAGCAACGATGGCCCAGTAACAGACGATGATACCAGCAACACCAACGGCGATGAAGATGATCACGATCCTGCAATTATTCCGGTAGTTCAACCAATGTGTAATGTGAGTAATGATGGGCCAGTTTGTTTTAATGATCCGGTTCAATTATTTGAAGATTTTGGAGATGCCGTTTCTTGGGCTTGGACAGGCCCAAATGGGTTTACCAGTACCGTTCAAAACCCAATAGTAAGCCCTGCAATAGGTGGAGTTTATGAGGTAGTAGCAACAGATGCAAATGGATTTCAAGTAACTTGTGTAACGCAGGTTGATGTAATTCCGCAACTGTTTGTTAATGCAATTATAAACGATGCCCTCTGTTCAGATGGTGATGAAGGAAGCATAGATATTTTAGTAATTGGTGGCGATACACCCTATACCTACGATTGGGATATTGATGGTTTTGAAAACCCAGATAATGACTTTGAAGATCAAACAGGTTTAGTAGCAGGGCAATATACGGTTGAAATAATGGATGCCAATGGTTGTATGACAGTAGGCATTTACGAAGTAGCAGCTCCACCAATATTAACTTGCACAATTGAAGGTACAGCACCTTCTTGTTTGGGTGAAGCAGATGGTTTGCTAACCGTTACCGCAGTAGGCGGAACACCATTTTACGAATATAGTTTTAATGGAGGCGCTTTTTTACCAGGCAATACTTTTAACGTACCTGCTGGCACACATACGGTTGTATTGCAAGATAGCGAAGGCTGTCGTACAACCTGCACAATTACAATTGAGGAACCAGAACAGTTGGAATGTGTAATAGATTCGACTGATGTAAGCGATTGCGATTTAATAGATGGCGAATTGGCTGTTAGAGTAAGAGGAGGCACCCCTCCATATCAATATAGTTTGGATGGTGGTTTTACCCTGCAAACTGCCGATACTTTTACAGGTTTGTTAGAAGGCTCTTACACGGTAACCGTAGTTGATGCCAACGGTTGCGAAACTCAATGTTCTGCAATTATAAATATACCTCAATTTCCAATTTGTAGTATTGATGCAACAACAGATGCCTTGTGTAGTGGCAATGCCGATGGTACAATTATGGTATCTGCCAGCGGCGGTAGTGGAACATACGAATTTAGTATAGATGCTGGAGTAAATTGGCAAGGTTCGGGTTCATTTGCCGGTTTGCTTGCAGATACTTACGTGATTTTAATCAGAAATGCAGGCTCACAAAATTGTGTAATAGAATGTGAAGCCATCATAAATGAACCATTAGAATTATTATGCCAGGTAGCAACTACCGATGAAACGTGTGCTTTAAGTGATGGTTCAATTACAACCGAAGCAATTGAAGGTTCGCCGCCATACCAATTTAGTTTAGATGGCAGCCCTTTTCAAACCGCAAATGTATTTACTGGCTTAGCACCTGGAAATTATATAGTAACCACACGCGATGCCAATGGATGCCAAGTAGAATGTATAGCAGAAATTTTACCCGATTGTTTTGATTTGGCTTTAACCAAAAAGCTATCACCCACACAAGCAATACCTGTTACAGTAGGCAGCACAGTTACGTACGATATTGAAGTTTGTAATCAAGGTACAATTGATGCTTTTGATGTTGAAGTAGTTGATTATATTCCATCGGGTATGAGTTTAAATGATCCTACTTGGACATTAAATGCCAATGGTTTTGCTTATGTAACGCTACCAGGGCCAATAACGCCAACCACATGTATTATCACACCAATAACTTTAAATGTGGATGCATTACCATCTTCTGGTCAATATCAAAACTTTGCCGAAATTGCAGCTGCAGACGATGATAACGATCCAACCAACGATCCACCAGTTGATGGCGACAGCACACCTGATGACGACAATGGCAACGATGGCCCCGTTTCTGATGATGTAACCGACAATACCAATGGAGATGAAGATGATCATGATCCAGCGGTTATTCCAGTAGTACAACCCGAATGTGAAATAGGCAACTCGGGCCCAGTTTGTACCGATGCTTCCGTAACTTTAACAGAAAGTGGTGGCGATGCAGCAAGTTGGTTGTGGACAGGCCCAAATGGTTTTACCAGTACGCTTCAAAACCCGATAGTTACACCTGCTATAGGTGGCGTTTATGTAGTGGTAATAACCGATCAATTTGGTTTTACGGCCGAATGTTTTATGCAAGTAGATGTAATACCTAACTTAGTATTAACAGCAGATATTATTGAGGCCGAATGTAATACAGGTACAGGCGGTAGTATTGATGTGAGCGTAATTGGTGGCAATCAAGGCATTACCTTCGATTGGGATAATGATGGCTTTGAAAACCCCGATAACGATACAGAAGATTTAATAAATTTAACAGCAGGTATTTATAATTTAGAAGCCACCGATGAGTTTGGTTGTACCACGCCATTTAGTTATGTAGTAGGTGAACCAGAAGAATTAATATGCACCTTAACAGCCACAGAACCAACTTGTTTTGGTTTTGATGATGGTTTAATAAACGTAACGGTTAGTGGCGGAACTGCTCCTTATTTATATAGCTTAAATGGTGCGGCTTATCAACCAGCCGATGTGTTTAACATTCCGGCAGGTACACATGTTGTAATGATTGAAGATGCGAATGATTGTTTAACCCAATGCACCATTACCGTGGCTGAACCACCTGCTTTAACTTGTTCAGCAAGCCCAACCAATGCTACCGATTGTGATGCGCCCGATGGTATTATTACAGTACAAGGTGCAGGTGGTACACCACCATATCAGTATAGCTTAAATAACGCATCATACCAAAGTAATAATATATTTACAGCCTTGGCAGTAGGCAGTTACACGGTAACTATAATAGATGCAAATGATTGTATGAGCGTTTGTGAAGCCGAAATTATAGAACCACGCTACCCAACTTGTAGCATTACTAATGTAAGCAATGCTTTATGTTTTGAAAGTGCCGATGGTACCATTACCGTTAGCGGCGCAGCAGGAACCGGTACTTATGAATATAGTATTGATGGTGGTTTTATCTATCAGGCATCTGGCACTTTTACTGGCTTAACCGCAGGTAATTATGTGTTGATAACCAGAAATGTAGATTCACCAAATTGTTTTGTAGAATGTGAAGCAAGCCTTACAGAACCAGAGTTACTAACTTGCGATTTCACTACAACAGATGAAACTTGCGTATTAACAGATGGAAGTATTACCATAAGCAACACAGGCGGAACAACACCTTACGAGTACAGTATTAATGCTGGCGCATCTTACCAACCATCAAATACATTTACTGGTTTAATACCGGGTTCTTATACGGTAATTACGCGTGATGCAAACGCTTGTACAGTAGAATGTGTAATAGAAATTTTACCCGCTTGTTTCGATTTGGCTTTGATAAAAGAAGTCAACCCAGGGCAAACATTTCCACTATATCCAGGTGATATTGTGAACTATTTAATTACCGTTTCTAACCAAGGTACCATTGATGCTTTTAATATTCAAGTAGTAGATTATGTGCCGACTGGTTTAATTAATGTTGACCCAAATTGGTTAGCTGGCGCAGGTACAGAAATTTTTACCACTTTTGCTGGGCCATTGGCACCAGGCGCATCTACCCAAATTTCTTTGCAACTACAAATAGATCCAAACTTTACAGGTGGCGATCTTCAAAACTTTGCAGAAATTTCGGAAGCAGATGATGACACCAACCCAAATAACGATGCACCAGAAGATGGAGATAGCACAGCAGATGATGACCCCAATAATGATGGCCCTTTTGAAGATGATGATACCAACAATACCAACGATGACGAAGATGATCAAGATCCAGCAGATATTTTTGTAGATGTATTTGATTTGGCTTTAGATAAGGCGATTTCAACCACTACCATTTTACCAGTTGTGCCAGGCGATGAGGTAACGTATAGCCTAACGGTAACCAACCAAGGTAATGTAGATGCTTATGCGATTGACTTGGGCGATAATATTCCAACAGGTTTAATTTTAAATGATGCAGACTGGACAGACCTTGCCGGAGTGGCCGATTTAAATGTGCCAATTGCAGGGCCATTAGCTCCAGGCGCATCAACCACAGTTGATATTACCTTTACGATTGACCCTAATTTTATGGGCGATTCAATAGAGAACTCCGCAGAAATTACGGATGCAGATAATGATGAAGATCCAACCAACGATCCTCCAGAAGACATTGATTCTGATCCAGATAATGACGATGGCGATCAAAGTGAAGATGATGAAGACCCGCAGATTTTACCGCTCAACCAAACCTTCGATTTAGCTTTGATTAAAGTGGTTGATCCAAACCAAGTTTTCCCAATTACGATTGGCGATTTAATTACCTTTGACATTACCGTTTATAACCAAGGAACTTTAGAGGCCTTTAATATTGAAGTAGTCGATTATCCGCCAACAGGTTTAACTTTAGCAGATGCCAACTGGAGTATGTCCGCCATCAATAACGAAATTTTCCAAACTTTTGCAGGGCCAATAATGCCAGGCGATAGTGTGGTTTTACCAATAACTTTTGAAATTAATGCCGATGCTGCGGGTGGCGATACCCAAAACTTTGCAGAAATTTCAGAAGCCGATGACGATACCGATCCAAACAATCAACCGCCAGATGATATTGATTCTGACCCAGATAGCGACCCCGGTAACGATGGTGATTTTACTGATGATGATATCAATGGAACCAACGGTGACGAAGACGATCACGACCCATCAGACTTTTTTGTAGAGCTATTTGATTTAGCTTTGGAAAAAGCATTATCAACCTCAACTACACTTCCGCTTGTGCCAGGTGATTTGGTTACTTTTACTTTAACGGTAACCAACCAAGGTAATGTAAATGCTTATGCGATTGATCTCGCAGATAACATTCCAACAGGTTTAATTTTAAATGATGCCAACTGGACGGATAACGCAGGCATAGCCGATTTAAATACTTCAATTGCTGGGCCACTTGCCCCGGGTGCATCTACAACGGTAGATATTACTTTTACGATTGATCCAAATTTTATGGGTGCTTCAATCACCAACTCCGCAGAAATAACAGATGCAGATAATGATGAAGATCCAACCAACGATCCACCAGAAGACATTGATTCTGATCCTGAAAATGACGATGGCGATCAAAGTGAAGATGATGAAGACCCAGAAACAATTCCGCTTAATCAAACCTTCGATTTAGCCTTAGTTAAAACCATCGATCCTACTCAAATTTTTCCAGTAACTATTGGCGATTTAATTACATTCAATATCACAGTTTTTAACCAAGGTACTTTAGATGCTTTTAATATTGAAGTGGTGGATTACGTTCCGGCAGGCCTAATAATAGCAGATGCGAATTGGAGTGCAGGCGTAAATGCAGGCGAAGTTTTTCAAACTATTGCAGGGCCATTAGTTCCTGGAGATAGCACAACGGTTGCCATCACTTTACAAATAACAGCAGCTACCTCAGGTGGTGATACGCAAAATTTTGCAGAGATTTCTGAGGCCGATGACGATACCGATCCGAACAACGATCCACCAGATGACGTAGATTCTGAACCAGATAATGAGCCAGATAATGACGGTGATTTTACAGACAATGATACCGACAATACCGATGGCGATGAAGACGATCACGATCCAGAAGATTTCTTTATTGAGCTATTTGATTTGGCTTTGGATAAAGCAATAGCAACTACGCAAACCTTTCCAGTATTGGGTGGAGATGCGGTTACTTTTACCATCACCATTTTCAATCAAGGTAATGTAGCTGCTTATAATATTGATATTGCGGATAACATTCCAGCAGGTTTAATTTTAAATGATGCCAACTGGACGGATAACGCAGGCATAGCCGATTTAAATACTTCAATTGCTGGGCCACTTGCGCCGGGCGCTTCCACAACGGTTGAAATTTCTTTCACAATTGATCCAGATTTTCAAGGAAACTCTATTGTTAATACCGCAGAAATTTCAGATGCAGATAACGATGATGACCCAACTAACGATCCACCAGAAGATGTAGATTCTGACCCAGATAATGATGATGGCGACCAAAGTGAAGACGATGAAAATCCGGAAGAAATACCGATTGGTCAAGTGTTTGATTTGGCTTTAACCAAAGTTTTATCACCCGGGCAACCTACCGTTGTAGAGTGGGGCGATACGATTTCTTACGATATTGAAGTGTTCAATCAAGGTACTTTAACAGCCTTTAATATTCAAGTGGTAGATTACTTGCCAGCAGGTTTAAGTTTGGCCGATGTGAACTGGACAGCAGGCACACCAGCAAGTGAAGTGTTTACCAATATTGCGGGCCCAATAAATCCGAACACCAGCATCTTACTTAAATTATTTGTAATTGTAGATGCAAATGCAACAGGCGGCAACGCAGAAAACTTTGCAGAAATTACAGAGGCAGATGACGATACCGACCCAGATAATGAGCCACCAGTAGATGAAGATTCTACACCAGATAATGACCCAGATAATGATGGGCCAACCGAAGATAACGATACCGATAATACCAATGGCGACGAAGATGATCATGACCCAGAAAGCATTTTTATACAAACCTTTGATTTGGCTTTAGATAAGGCCTTAGCCCCTAACCAAAATACGCCATTTAATTTAGGCGATGATGTTACTTTTACTTTAACGGTAAGCAACCAAGGAAATGTAGATGCCTTTAATATTGGCTTAGCGGATAACATTCCAGCAGGGTTAATTTTAAATGATGCAGACTGGACAGACATTGGTGGAATAGCCAATTTAAACATTCCAATTTCGGGGCCATTGGCACCAGGCGCAACAGCTTCAGTTAATATAACTTTCACTATTGAGGAAAGTTTTATGGAAGATACCATAACCAACTCAGCCGAAATTACCGATGCAGATGATGACGATGATCCAACCAACGATCCACCAACCGATGTAGATTCGGACGAAGATAACGACGATGGCGATCAAAGTGAAGATGACGAAGATGCGGAGGTCATTCCATTAAATCAAATATTTGATTTGGCTTTGACTAAAACCATAGACCCGAACCAAAACTTCCCAGTTGGTTTAGGTGATTTAATTACTTTTAATATTACAATTTTTAACCAAGGAACACTTGACGCCTATAATATTGAAGTGGTTGACTACCCACCAGTTGGCTTAGTACTAAGTGATTCTAATTGGTCAGTTTCTGCTTTAAGTAATGAGGTGTTTCAAACTTATGCTGGGCCTTTAGCACCAGGTGAAAATGTAATTTTACCAATTACTTTTATAATTACTGAAGATGCTATTGGAGGCGATACCCAAAACTTCGCTGAAATTTCGGAAGCAGATGACGATACCGATCCAACCAACGATCCACCAGAAGATGTAGATTCTGATCCAGATAGTGATCCTGGTAATGATGGTGATTTTACAGACAATGATACCGACAATACCGATGGAGATGAAGACGATCATGACCCAGAAAACTTTTTTGTTGAGATATTTGATCTGGCTTTGGATAAGTCTGTTTCACCAACACAACAGCTACCAGTTTTTCCTGGTGATACATTAATATTTTCAATCACAATAACTAACCAAGGTAATGTTGATGCTTATAATGTTGATTTGTCAGATAACATTCCGGCTGGCTTAACATTAATTGATCCTATTTGGACAAATGTTTTGGGTACAGCTGATTTAGCATTACCAATACCTGGCCCAATTGCGCCAGGCACTTCTGCCAGTATAGATATTACTTTTGTAATCGACGATGATTTTATGGGAGATAGCATCGAAAATAGTGCAGAAATAACAGATGCAGATAATGATATTTTCTCATTCAACGATCCACCAGAAGATGTAGATTCTGACGAAGATAACGACGACGGCGATCAAAGTGAAGATGATGAAGATCCAGAGATAGTTCCAATTGGTCAAGCATTTGATTTGGCATTGGTGAAAACCATTTCAGCCAATCAAAACTATCCAATTTCTATTGGTGATTCAATTACTTACGATATTGAAATAATTAATCAAGGTACTTTAGATGCCTATAATATAGAAGTAGTAGACTATTTGCCAACAGGATTTATTTTAGCAGATGCTAATTGGACAACAAGCACGGTTGCCAATGAAGTGTTCCAAATAATTCCGGGCCCATTGCTTATAAACAGCAGCACAATCATTACCATAACCGTAGAAGTTACACCAGATGCAATAGGCGGCAATACTGAAAACTTTGCTGAGATTAGTGCAGCCGATGATGATACCGATCCAACCAACGACCCACCTACAGATGTAGATTCTGATCCAGATAACGATCCTGATAATGATGGACCAAGCGAAAATGACGATACCGATAATACCAACGGTGACGAAGATGATCACGATCCAGCCGATGTATTTGTAGACCTATTTGATTTAGCTTTAGAAAAATCAATAGCATCAACAGTTACCTTCCCAGTTGCGCCGGGCGATGATATTACCTTCATCTTAACGGTAAGCAACCAAGGTAATGTAGATGCCTTTAATATTGACTTAGCTGATAACATTCCAGCAGGTTTAATTTTAAATGATGCAGACTGGACAGACCTTACTGGCGTAGCAGATTTAAATGTGCCAATAGCTGGCCCACTTACGCCAGGCAGTTCAGTAGATGTAGAAATTACGTTTACGATAGATCCAAATTTCCAAGGTGATGAAATTACCAACGCTGCCGAAATTACCGATGCAGATAATGACGATGATCCAACCAACGATCCACCAACCGATGTAGATTCGGACGAAGATAATGACGATGGCGATCAAAGCGAAGATGATGAAGATGCGGAGGTCATTCCATTAAATCAAATATTTGATTTGGCTTTGACTAAAACCATAGACCCGAACCAAAACTTCCCAGTTGGTTTAGGTGATTTAATTACTTTTAATATTACAATTTTTAACCAAGGAACACTTGACGCCTATAATATTGAAGTGGTTGACTACCCACCAGTTGGCTTAGTACTAAGTGATTCTAATTGGTCAGTTTCTGCTTTAAGTAATGAGGTGTTTCAAACTTATGCTGGGCCTTTAGCACCAGGTGAAAATGTAATTTTACCAATTACTTTTATAATTACTGAAGATGCTATTGGAGGCGATACCCAAAACTTCGCTGAAATTTCGGAAGCAGATGACGATACCGATCCAACCAACGATCCACCAGAAGATGTAGATTCTGATCCAGATAGTGATCCTGGTAATGATGGTGATTTTACAGACAATGATACCGACAATACCGATGGAGATGAAGACGATCATGACCCAGAAAACTTTTTTGTTGAGATATTTGATCTGGCTTTGGATAAGTCTGTTTCACCAACACAACAGCTACCAGTTTTTCCTGGTGATACATTAATATTTTCAATCACAATAACTAACCAAGGTAATGTTGATGCTTATAATATTGATTTGTCAGATAATATACCAGCTGGCTTAACATTAATTGATCCTGTTTGGACAAATGTTTTGGGTACAGCTGATTTAGCATTACCAATACCTGGCCCAATAACACCAGGTAGCTCAACAAGTATTGATATTACTTTTGTAATCGACGATGATTTTATGGGAGATAGCATTGAAAATAGTGCAGAAATAACAGATGCAGATAATGATATTTTCTCATTCAACGATCCACCAGAAGATGTAGATTCTGATGAAGATAACGACGATGGCGATCAAAGTGAAGACGATGAAGATCCAGAGATAGTTCCAATTGGTCAAGTGTTTGATTTGGCTTTGGTTAAAATGGTTGATCCAAACCAAAGCTTACCAGTTACAATTGGTGATTTAATTACATACAATATAATTTTATATAATCAAGGTACTTTAGATGCCTTTAATATAGAAGTGGTGGATTACTTGCCAACTGGTTTTATTTTAGCAGATGCAACTTGGAGTAGGGGTACAAATGCAGCAGAAGCTTATTACACACTTGCAGGCCCATTAGCTCCAGGCGATAACCAAGTAATTTCAATAACCTTAGAAATTACAGCCGACGTTATTGGTGGCGACACACAAAATTTTGCCGAAATTTCGGAGGCCGATGATGATACAGATCCAACCAACGACCCACCAAATGATTTAGATTCTGATCCTGATTCTGATCAAGATAATGATGGTGATTACACCGATAACGATACCGATAATACCAATGGCGACGAAGACGATCATGACCCAGCCGATGTATTTGTAGACCTATTTGATTTAGCTTTAGAAAAATCAATAGCACCAACAGTAACCTTCCCAGTTGTTCCAGGCGATGATATTACCTTCATCTTAACGGTAAGCAACCAAGGAAATGTAGCTGCATACAATATTGACTTAGCTGATAACATTCCAACAGGTTTAATTTTAAATGATGTAAACTGGACAGACATTACTGGTGTAGCAGATTTAAATGTGCCAATAGCGGGACCACTTGCGCCAGGCAGTTCAGTAGATGTAGAAATTACGTTTACAATAGATCCAAATTTCCAAGGCGATGAAATTACCAACGCCGCCGAAATTACCGATGCAGATAATGACGATGATCCAACCAACGATCCACCAACCGATGTAGATTCTGACGAAGATAACGACGATGGCGACCAAAGTGAAGATGATGAAGATGCGGAGACTTTCCCTGTTGGTCAAGCATTTGATTTGGCATTGGTAAAAACCATTTCTGCCAATCAAAACTATCCAATTTCTATTGGTGATTCAATTACTTACGATATTGAAATAATTAATCAAGGTACTTTAGATGCTTACAGTATTGAAGTAGTGGATTATATTCCTACAGGATTAATTTTAGCAGATGCCAATTGGACAACAGGTACTGTCGCTAACGAAGTCTTCCAAATTATTCCAGGGCCGCTTGCCATAAACAGCAGTTCGGTAATTACCATTACGTTGGTAGTAACACCAGATGCCATTGGCGGAAATACCGAAAACTTTGGTGAAATTAGTAGTGCCGATGATGATACCGATCCAACCAACGATCCACCTACAGATGTAGATTCTGATCCAGATAACGATCCTGATAATGATGGTCCAAGCGAAAATGACGATACCGATAATACCAATGGTGACGAAGACGATCATGATCCTGAAGAAGTATTTATTGAGTTGTTTGATTTAGCTTTAGAAAAATCAATAGCACCAACAGTAACCTTCCCATTTGCGCCGGGCGATGATGTTACCTTCATCTTAACGGTAAGCAACCAAGGAAATGTAGCTGCTTACAATATTGACTTAGCTGATAACATTCCAACAGGTTTAATTTTAAATGATGTAAACTGGACAGACCTTACTGGCGTGGCAGATTTAAATGTGCCAATAGCGGGACCACTTGCGCCAGGCAATTCAGTAAATGTAGAAATTACATTTACGATAGATCCAAATTTCCAAGGCGATGAAATTACCAACGCCGCCGAAATTACTGATGCAGATAATGACGATGATCCAACCAACGACCCACCAACCGATATAGATTCTGACGAAGATAATGATGATGGTGATCAAAGCGAAGATGATGAAGATCCAGAGACTTTCCCTGTTGAGCAAACCTTTGATTTGGCATTAATCAAAACGGTTAATCCTAACCAAAGCTTCCCAGTTTCAATTGGTGATTTAATTACTTTTGATATTACAGTTCTCAATCAAGGTACGGTTGATGCCTTTAATATTGAGTTGGTCGATTATTTACCTGCGGGTTTAATTTTGGCAGATGCTACTTGGAGTTCAGGGATCAATCCATCGGAAGTATTCCTAACAGTTGCTGGGCCATTAACGCCAGGCACAAGTATTATCATACCAATAACTTTACAAATAACAGCAGATGCTGCGGGTGGAGATACCCAAAATATATCGGAAATTTCAGCAGCAGACAACGATACAGATCCAACAAATGATCCGCCAACGGATGAAGATTCTGAGCCAGATAATGAACCAGATAATGATGGAAATTATGAAGATAACGTAACCGACAATACCAATGGCGATGAAGACGATCACGATCCAGAAGATTTCTTTATAGAACTATTTGATTTGGCTTTAGATAAGGCTTTATCTTCAACTACGGTATTGCCAGTAATGCCAGGCGATCCAATCATCTTTACCATAACCGTTACTAACGAGGGTAATGTAAATGCTTATAATATTAACTTAACAGATAACATTCCAACAGGTTTAATTTTAAATGATGCCGATTGGACAGCAATAGGAGGCGTAGCAGATTTAAATATTCCAATCACAGGTCCATTAGCGCCAGGTGCCTCTATGTCAGTTGATATCGAATTTATAATTGATAGTGCTTTTGAAGGAAGTAGTATAACGAATGCAGCAGAAGTTTCTGATGCAGATAACGACGAAAATCCAACCAACGATCCACCAGAAGATGTAGACTCGGATTTAAATAATGATGATGGCGATCAAAGTGAAGATGATGAAAATCCAGAGACGGTACCAATTGGTCAGGCTTTTGATTTAGCCATTACTAAAGCGTTAAGTGCAGGTCAAACAGGCACGGTTGGCGTTGGCGATTCAATTACTTTTGATGTAATCGTTTATAACCAAGGTACGCTAACGGCTTACAATATTGAAGTAGTAGATTATTTGCCAACAGGTTTAGTATTGGCCGATCCAAATTGGACAGTCGGCAATCCAAGCACAGAAGTATACTTTAATATTCCGGGGCCAATAGCTCCAAATAGAAATACTTTAATTACCATTACATTGCAGGTAACACCAGCTGCAGCAGGTGGAGATAACGAAAACTTCACAGAAATTTCAGCAGCAGATGATGATACCGATCCAAACAATGATCCACCAGAAGATGTAGATTCTGATCCAGATAATGATCCAGATAATGATGGACCAAGTGAAGATAATGACACCGACAATACCAACGGTGACGAAGACGATCATGATCCAGAATCATTTTTTGTAGAGATATTTGATTTGGCTTTAGATAAGGCTTTATCGCCAACAACTACTTTACCTTTAGCTCCTGGTGATGCGGTAACGTTTACCCTAACCATTACCAACCAAGGTAATGTAAATGCTTACGCAATTGATTTGGCCGACAATATTCCAACAGGTTTAATTTTAAATGATGCCGATTGGACAGCGCTAAATGGTGTAGCAAATTTAAATATTCCGATTTCAGGTCCGCTTGTTCCAGGTGCTTCCGAAGTAGTAGAAATTACCTTTACGATTGACAGTAGCTTTATGGGCAACAGTATTACCAACGCAGCAGAAATTTCTGATGCAGATAATGATGAGGATCCAACAAATGATCCGCCAACCGATGAAGATTCTGATCCAAATAATGACGATGGTGATCAAAGTGAAGATGATGAAGATCCAGAAACCATCCCATTAACGCAAACCTTCGATTTAGCTTTAACCAAAACATTAAGTGAAGGTCAGGCTGCAACAGTTGCGCCAGGCGATCAAGTGAGTTTTGATATTACGGTGTACAATCAAGGTACTTTAGATGCTTACAATATTCAACTGGTAGATTACTTACCGGCTGGTGTTACTTTAGCAGATGCAAATTGGAATACAGGTTTCGTACCAAATCAAGTTTATCAAACTTATACTGGGCCATTGGCTGCAGGTGATGCGATAGTTTTAACTTTAACGGTTCAAGTAAATGCAGATTTTAGTGGAACAGCCGTTAACTATTCAGAAATTGCAGATGCAGATGATGATACCGATCCAACCAACGATCCACCAACAGATGTAGATTCAGATCCAGATGATAATCCCTCAAATGATGGGCCATCAGATGATAACACTACCGACAATACAGGTGGCGATGAAGACGATCATGATCCAGAAACCTTTACAGTTCAAAAATTTGATTTGGCTTTAACTAAAGTAATTGCTCCTAACCAAACCATGCCAATTTATTTGGGTGATGAGGTAACTTTTGAAATCACTTTATACAACCAAGGTTCTGTTGATGCTTATAACATTACCATTACCGATTATATTCCTTTGGGTATGATATTAAATGATGCAAACTGGGCGGATAACGGAAACAGCACAGCAACTAATAATTATGCTGGGCCTTTATTGGCAGGTGAAAATGCCATCATCAATATCACCTTAACGGTTGATCCATCAATGTCACCGGGTGACTATAATAATGTAGCCGAAATTTCTGGCGCAGAAAATGAAGATGGCGAACCACAAAACGATATTGATAGTGAAGCCGATAATGATTCGAACAACGAAACAGGCGAAGAAGACAATGCAACGAATAACGAAAATGGTGATGAAGACGATTCAGATCCAGCACCGTTTACTATTAATGAATTTGATTTAGCTTTAACCAAAGAGTTAGGTTTTACACAATCTCAATCGGTCAATCCAGGTGATAATGTTACCTTTATTATAAGAGTTTATAACCAAGGCACGGTAACGGCACAAAATATAAGTGTGGTCGATTACATTCCAGCAGGGTTAATTTTAAATGATCCTTTCTGGCAACAAACCAGCATTAATACAGCAGCCTATACTTTCGATGACCCAATTGCGCCAGGCGAATCTAACTTTGTAAATATTAACTTTATAGTAGATGCCAATGCAACGCCAGGCAGCTTAATGAACTTCTCAGAAATTGAAGATGCCGAAGATGACATGGGTAATACTCCAGAAGATTCAGATAGTGATTCAGATGATAACCAAGGCAACGATGGCCCATCAGAAAACAATGCGATTGATAACGAAAATGGGGACGAAGATGATCACGATTCAGAAGAACTGATAGTAGAAGAATTTGATTTGGCCTTAGTCAAAACGACGCTTACGCCAGGCCCATATTATCCAGGTACAGATATTACTTATGCGATAACCGTTATTAATCAAGGTAGTGTAGCTGCTTATAATGTAGAAGTGGTGGATTACATTCCTAATGGTATGATTTTAAATGATGCCAGCTGGTTACAAGGTACGGCCAACCAAGCCTATCAAACCATTACAGGGCCAATAGTTGCAGGTGCTAATATTCAAGTAACTATAACACTTACTTTAGATCCGAATTTAGCAGATCCTAATGGAGGAAGTTACACCAACTTTGCAGAAATAGCAGGCGCAGAAGATGAAGACGGCAATCCACAAGAAGATACCGACAGTACGCCAGATGACGATCCGAACAATGATGGCCCGGTGAACGATAATGAAACCGATAATGCTGGAGGTGATGAAGACGATCACGATCCAGAAGAAATTAATTACGACATTTTCGACTTAGCATTAATCAAACAAGTTGATCCTAATGTGAGCTTACCTGTTTTCGCAGGGGATGAGGTTACCTTTATGATAACGGTTTTCAATCAAGGAACGGTTGATGCCTACAATGTAGATGTGATTGATTATCTATCTGCTGGTTACACTTTAAATGATGCAGATTGGACAGCCACAGCAGATGGAAACGCCACTATTTTAGTGCAGGGTTTAATTGCAGCAGGTAGCAGTTTTGATATTCCTATTACAGTAACCATAAACGCAGGTGCAAGCACACAAGACTTGTTGAACTACGCAGAAATTACAGATGCAGAAGATGAAAATGGTAACCATCCAGAAGATTTTGACAGTATGCCAGATGATATTAATGATGATAATAACGTAGATGATGTAACCGACAATACCGGTGGCGACGAAGATGACCACGATGGTGCAAGTATTCCAATTGGTGAATTTGATTTAGCTTTAAGTAAAACTTTATCGAACCCAACAAGCGGATTAGTAGCGCCGGGCGACCAAGTTACTTTTACCATCTTTGTGTACAATCAAGGTACTGTTGATGCATACAATATGTTAATCAGCGATTACATTCCAACTGGTTTTACGCTATCAGATGCCAACTGGACCGAAGCAAACGGTATAGCACAAAGCACCATTTCAGGGCCTTTAGGAGCTGGTATGAGTACAAGTGTAGACATCATCTTTACAGTTAATAGTGGTATTTCTGGTACGATACAAAATACAGCAGAAATTTCAGATGCAGAAGATGCAAATGGCGATCATCCAACAGATGATGACAGCCAAGCAGATGAGGACAACAGCAATGATGGGCCAATAAATGATGATGAGATTTTTAATGAGGAAGGTGACGAAGATGATCATGATATAGCCGAAGTAGAAGTAGGAGAATTTGATTTAGCCTTAACAAAAGTGCTAAGTACAGCAGGTCCATTTGCGCCAGGCGATCCGGTTTCTTATATTATTGAAGTTATTAACCAAGGCAGTATTGATGCCTTTAATATTGAGGTAGTCGATTACATTCCAACAGGTTTAATTTTAGATGATTTAAATTGGACAGATGGTGGAGCAGGTTTAGTTACCTTAAATAATAATATAGGTTTCTTGGCAGCTGGTTCAAATGTAAGCGTAAATATTTCCTTCACAATTGATCCTGATTTTATGGGAACAAGTATTGAAAACTATGCAGAAATTAGTAGTGCCGATGACGATACCGATTCAACAAATGATGGCCCAGAAGATGTGGACAGCACGCCAGATACAGACAACAGCAACGACGGCCCAAGTGAAGACAACGAAACCAATAATACCAATGGTGACGAAGACGATCACGATCCAGAAGTATTTGAAGTAAAACAAACTTTTGATTTAGCTTTAATAAAACAAGTACTCAGTACGGGCCTATATGCGCCTGGTGATGAAGTAACCTATGCAGTTACGGTAACTAATCAAGGTACGGTTGATGCCTTTAATATCATCCTCACCGATTACATTCCAGCAGGTATGAGTTTAAATGATTTTGCTTGGAATGATAATGGTGATGGCACAGCAACTTTATTTAATCCGATTGTTAGTTTGCCAGCAGGTGAAAGTACTTCGCTGACCATAACGCTGACCATCAACCCCAATTTTATGGGAGAAAGTTTGATGAACTATGCAGAAATCAGTAGTGCCGATGACGATACCGACCCAACCAACCAAGCACCGGTTGATGAAGATTCTACACCAGATGATGATCCTAATAACGATGGAGAAAGTGAAGATGATGCAATTGATAATACCAACGGCGATGAAGACGATCTTGATCCAGCAAACATTAGTGTGGAACAAATATATGATTTGGCTTTAGTGAAAACACTAAGTAGTCAACCACCGTTTGCGGCAGGCGATGAGATCACTTATATTATCACCATAATTAACCAAGGTACGCTTAATGCGACTAATATTGAAGTAAGCGATTACTTACCAACGGGTCTAACTTTAAGTATAAATGATACCAACGGTTGGGTTTCTAATGGAACAATTGCCACCACAACGGTAAGCAGCTTATTAGCAGGTGAAAATCTAAATCTTCCAATTCTAATAACTATTGATCCAAACTTTATGGGTACAGAAATAATTAACTATGCAGAAATTAGTAATAGCGATGGTGACGATGTGGATAGCACAGCTGATAATGACAATACCAACGATGGCGGTGGTAATCCAGATGGAGCAACCGACAACACCACCAATGGAGACGGCAGCGATATTCCTGGTGGAAATGATCCAACAGGTGATGAAGATGATCATGATCCAGCGGTAATAGAAATTGGACAAGTGTATGATTTGGCTTTAGTGAAAACATTAAGCAGCGATCCACCATTTGCACCAGGCGATGATGTGACTTATACCATTAGTGTAATTAACCAAGGTACAGTTATAGCCAACAATGTGGAAGTAAGCGATTACTTACCAACGGGTACAACTTTAAGTACAAGCGACACCAACGGTTGGGCTTCAACGGCTACATCAGCAGTAACTAATGTGGTTACGAGTTTGATGCCAAACGAAACTGTAAGCATCAATATCATCGTAACAATTGATCCAAACTTTACAGGAACGTCAATTGTAAACTATGCAGAAATTAGTGAGGATGATGGCGAGGATACAGATAGTTCAACCGACACCGACCCAACCAACGACAGCGGTGGCGAACCAGGTGGCGATACCGACAACACCACCAATAATGAAAATGGTGACGAGGACGATCATGACCCAGAAGAGATTTCTGTGGATCAAGGTTATGATTTAGCCTTAACCAAAACGGTAGGTAGTGCCGGGCCATTTAACGCAGGTGATGATGTGGTTTACTTTATAGAAGTGTGCAACCAAGGCAATTTAGATGCAGCCAATATTGAAGTAACCGATTACCTACCAACAGGCTTAACTTTAAGTAGTTTAGATTTTAATGGATGGACAAATTCGGGTGCAAATGTAACCAATACCATAGCCACACTTGCAGCAGGGGATTGCAGCAGCTTAACCATCATCTTAACAATAGATGCTTCTTTTACAGGAACGTCAATTGTAAACTATGCAGAAATTAGCGAGGATGATGGCGATGATATAGATAGTATTACAGATAGTGATCCTAATAATGATAGCGGTGGCGAACCAGGTGACACAACCGATGATGCAACAGACAATACCAATGGTGACGAAGACGATCATGATCCAGCCGAAATTCAATTGGAACAATTTTACGATTTAGCTTTAGTAAAATCTTTAGCAGTAGGTCAAAGTTCAACAGTAAGTATTGGTGATATAGTTAGCTATAACATTACGGTTTATAACCAAGGTAGCGAAACGGTAAGTAATGTTGAGGTGAACGATTATTTCCCAACAGGCTTACAATTAAATGATGGTAACTGGACGGTAACATCATCTAATACCGCAACAACAACTGTGGCAGGTAACCTTGCCTCTGGTGGGCAAATCACTTTAAGCATCTCATTTATAATAACGGCAGATGCAACAGGAAGCTTAACTAACTTTGCAGAAATTAGTTCATTTACCAACACTTTGGGCGTTGGTCAAACAGATATTGATTCTACACCAGATAACGATGCTGGTAATGATGGTGTTGTAAGTGATGGCGAAATCAATAACAACAATGGTGATGAAGATGATCACGATCCGGAAACGATTAATATTTTTGAAGAAGCCGAAGTTTACGATTTAGCTTTAGTAAAATCTTTAGCAGTAGGTCAAAGTTCAACAGTAAGTATTGGTGATATAGTTAGCTATAACATTACGGTTTATAACCAAGGTAGCGAAACGGTAAGTAATGTTGAGGTGAACGATTATTTCCCAACAGGCTTACAATTAAATGATGGTAACTGGACGGTAACATCATCTAATACCGCAACAACAACTGTGGCAGGTAACCTTGCCTCTGGTGGGCAAATCACTTTAAGCATCTCATTTATAATAACGGCAGATGCAACAGGAAGCTTAACTAACTTTGCAGAAATTAGTTCATTTACCAACACTTTGGGCGTTGGTCAAACAGATGTTGATTCTACACCAGATAACGATGCTGGTAATGATGGTGTTGTAAGTGATGGCGAAATCAATAACAACAATGGTGATGAAGATGATCACGATCCGGAAACGATTAATATAGGAGTTGATCTTGTAATTGATTGTGCGTATTTACTTACAAACGGCTTGGATATCTGCGCTTATCTACCAGCTTATCCACAATTAAATAATTTAGATTGTGATGGCGGTGGAATTAGTAATGCGGTGGAATGTGCCAACGGTACTAATCCATCTAACCCAAGTGATGATGTAATACCACCAACTATTGATTGTGCATATTTACTTACAAACGGATTAGACATCTGTGCTTATCTACCATCTTACCCTGAGTTAAACGATTTAGATTGTGATGGCGGTGGAATTAGTAATGCGGTAGAATGTGCCAACGGTACTAATCCATCTAACCCAAGTGATGATGTAATACAACCAACTATTGATTGTGCGTATTTACTTACAAACGGCTTGGACATTTGTGCTTATCTACCAGCTTATCCACAATTAAATAATTTAGATTGTGATGGCGGTGGAATTAGTAATGCAGTAGAATGTGCCAACGGTACTAATCCATCTAACCCAAGTGATGATGTAATACAGCCAACTATTGATTGTGCATATTTACTTACCAACGACTTGGATATCTGCGCTTATCTACCAGCTTACCCACAATTAAATAATTTAGATTGTGATGGCGGTGGAATTAGCAATGCAGTAGAATGTGCCAACGGTACTAATCCATCTAACCCAAGTGATGATGTGCAGCAGCCAGTTATTGATTGTTCGTATTTACTTACAAACGGCTTGGACATTTGTGCTTATCTACCAGCTTACCCACAATTAAATAATTTAGATTGTGATGGCGGTGGAATTAGTAATGCGGTAGAATGTGCCAACGGTACTAATCCATCTAACCCAAGTGATGATATAATACCACCAACTATTGATTGTGCGTATTTACTTACCAACGACTTGGACATCTGCACTTATCTATCAGCTTACCCACAATTAAATAATTTAGATTGTGATGGCGGTGGAATTAGCAATGCAGTAGAATGTGCCAACGGTACTAATCCATCTAACCCAAGTGATGATGTGCAGCAGCCAGTAATTGATTGTGCATATTTACTTACAAACGGCTTGGACATTTGCGCTTATCTACCAGCTTACCCACAATTAAATAATTTAGATTGTGATGGCGGTGGAATTAGTAATGCGGTGGAATGTGCCAACGGAACTAATCCATCTAACCCAGGTGATGATGTAATACAACCAACTATTGATTGTACGTATTTACTTACAAACGGCTTGGACATTTGCGCTTATCTACCAGCTTACCCACAATTAAATAATTTAGATTGTGATGGCGGTGGAATTAGTAATGCGGTGGAATGTGCTAACGGTACTAATCCATCTAACCCAAGTGATGATGTAATACAGCCAACTATTGATTGTGCATATTTACTTACCAACGACTTGGATATCTGCGCTTATCTACCAGCTTACCCACAATTAAATAATTTAGATTGTGATGGCGGTGGAATTAGTAATGCGGTGGAATGTGCCAACGGTACTAATCCATCTAACCCAAGTGATGATGTAATACAGCCAACTATTGATTGTGCATATTTACTTACCAACGACTTGGATATCTGCGCTTATCTACCAGCTTACCCACAATTAAATAATTTAGATTGTGATGGTGGTGGAATTAGTAATGCGGTAGAATGTGCCAACGGTACTAATCCATCTAACCCAAGTGATGATGTAATACCACCAACTATTGACTGTGCGTATTTACTTACAAACGGCTTGGACATTTGTGCTTACATAGTTGGTAACCCAGCTTTAGCAGCAGCCGATTGTGATAATGGTGGCGTTAGTAATGTACAAGAGTGTGCTAATGGCACTAATCCAAGTGACCCGAGTGATGACTTCCCAACAGTAGTTGATTGTGATTACTACGAACAAAATGGTATTAATATTTGTATATTAATTTCAGCAGATCCAACAGGCGAATTAGCCTTAGGCGATTGTGATAATGGTGGTGTAAATAACATTACCGAGTGTTTTGATGGAAGAGATCCCTTTGATCCTTCTGATGACAACCCTGTTCAACCAATAATTGATTGTGCTTATGTTTTAGCCAACAACTTAAACATCTGTGCTATAATTGCATCAGATCCTACCGGTCCATTAGCTTTTGCTGATTGTGATGGTGGCGGCGCAATTAACTTATACGAATGTAAGCGAGGAGAAGATCCTTTTGATGCAAGTGATGATTGTATTGCAATTATTGAGCAAGGTGCTGATATATGTGCAGAAATTGCGACTAACCCAGTATTAGCAGGAAGTGACTGTGATAACGGTGGCGTTAGTAATGGCGATGAGTGTGCAGCAGGTACAGATCCAAGAGATCCTTCTGATGACAACCCTGTACAACCAATAATTGATTGTGCTTATGTTTTAGCCAACAACTTAAACATCTGTGCTATAATTGCATCAGATCCTACCGGTCCATTAGCTTTTGCTGATTGTGATGGTGGCGGCGCAATTAACTTATACGAATGTAAGCGAGGAGAAGATCCTTTTGATGCAAGTGATGATTGTATTGCAATTATTGAGCAAGGTGCTGATATATGTGCAGAAATTGCGACTAACCCAGTATTAGCAGGAAGTGATTGTGATAACGGTGGCGTTAGTAATGGCGATGAGTGTGCAGCAGGTACAGATCCAAGAGATCCGAATGATGATGTTACGCAACCGCCAGTTGTAATTGATTGTGCTTATGTTGATCTTTATGACTTAGACATTTGCGCTTACATAGTTGGTAACCCAGCTTTAGCAGCAGCAGATTGTGATAACGGTGGCGTTAGTAATGGCGATGAGTGTGCAGCAGGTACAGATCCAAGAGATCCAAGTGATGATGTTACGCAACCGCCAGTTGTTATAGATTGTGCTTATGTTGATTTTTATGACTTAGACATTTGCGCTTACATAGTTGGTAACCCAGCTTTAGCAGCAGCCGATTGTGATAACGGTGGCGTTAGTAATGGCGATGAGTGTGCAGCAGGTACAGATCCAAGAGATCCGAATGATGATGTTACGCAACCGCCAGTTGTTATAGATTGTGCTTATGTTGATTTTTATGACTTAGACATTTGCGCTTACATAGTTGGTAACCCAGCTTTAGCAGCAGCCGATTGTGATAACGGTGGCGTTAGTAATGCACAAGAATGTGCGAATGGTACAGATCCAAATGATCCGAGTGATGACATCTCTGTTGGGCCAAACAATCCACCAGTAATTAAGTCACCAGCCAACGACGCTTATTTCTGTGCAGCACCTTATGTGCCAATTACCATTTGTTTAACAGCCAATGATGTTGATGGTGATAATGTTAGCATCTGCGATTTAGAAACGTTATCAAATTGTAATGTTAATGAAGTAAATGATTTATGCTTTGTTTATGTAGCCTTACCGCTGCAAGCAGGTTTAGATCAAGTTACCATTACCATTTGTGATGATGGTTTACCAGTACTTACCGATCAAATAATAATAAACATTAATGTAGGCTGTGGTACCCCAATAGCCAACAATGATGCAGTTATTACTAACGATGGTGGCTTTGGTTCTGTTAATCCATTAACTAATGATTTAGCTAATGATTCTTGTAACCCAGGAATTACCTTAACTAACATTATATCAGGCCCATCGCACGGTGGTGCAATGATTGTTGACGGAACTGTACAATACCAAGCTGATGCAGGTTATAGTGGCAGCGATAAAATTGTTTACGAAATTTGTAACGACTGTGGTAACTGTAGTAGCGGAGTAATAACAGTTGAAGTGCCAGACGTTATTGATCCGTGTGAAAACACCTATACTGCTTGTACTTCTCCAATTACCCCAATAGAGATTTGCGTTGATTTCTGTTCAGCACCAGATGCTTCAATAACAGAGGTAGAATCACTATTTGAATGTAGTATTACCATTAACCCGCCAAACTGCTTTATTTACATACCACTACCTGGTTTAACAGGTACAGATATGGTTGAAGTATTTGGAGAAGATGCAAATGGCAATACCGATGTAGCTACCGTACTTATAGATGTTGAAGGTTGTGGCGGTGTAGTGGTAAGAAACGATGACGTAACTACACAACAAGCAGAAAGTGTTACCATAAATGTATTAACAAATGATGAAAGTGAATACAACTGGACTAACATTACCATAGCAGCAGAAGCAGTATATGGTTCTACCAGAGTTAATTTAGATGGAACGGTAACTTACTATCCGAATCAACATTATGTAGGCTTAGATGCTTTTAGTTATACTACTTGTGATGACAGAGGCCAGTGCGGAACCGCTAAGGTTGATATTGATGTAGAAGAAGTATTACGAACTTTACCTACATTGTATGATGATTTGGTTTCAACTTATGCCACAACAGCTACTACAATAAATGTATTAAGCAACGATTTAAACCCAAGTAATACGCCACTTACCATAGTAGCTGTTACTCCGGCTTTAAACGGAACGGTTGACATAGTGAACAATGCAATAGTTTATACCGCAAATACTAATTTTGTAGGTAACGATAGGGTTGATTACATTGCTTGTGATAATGGCGGTAATTGCGAAACAGCAAGAGTAACTATTTCTGTATTACCACAAATGATAACAGTAATACTACCAGAAGTTGAATTGCCAGAAGAAGCTAATGAAGAAGTAACAGTTGATGAAGAAGCGGAAGTTGAAGAAGCGTTGAAAATAGAAGGTTTCGAAATTCTATCAGTAATTAGCTATGGAGATGTTATTAAGATTAGCTTTAGTAATGTAGTTGAAGAGCGTGTTGATTATAGCTTAATTGATGTAGCAGGTAGAGTAAGAAGCAATGGTAAGCTTACCAGTATCAATGGTGTCAATACCCTTGAAATTGACAAGTCAACTGTTGAAACAGGAATGTTTATCATCTACTTAAACAACAAGTTTAATTCAGATTACCAAAAATTATTTATTAGATAGTAATTAATCAAATAATTTATACACAGAACCCGTTTGGAATAACCTCCAAACGGGTTCTTTTTTTGTAATTCTCTTTGCTTATCAAAAAGTCGATACGGTTAACTAACAATCTTCAAAATGTACGCTACCAATGTACGCTACCAAATGTAAAAACCAGCCTAATCGTTTATTTTTGTTGAGCTTTGGAAATATATACATTTCTTTTAATAAAGATAAAGTTGTAATTATTCAGCAGAGGTCAAAAGTCAAATCGCTTAGCTGTCAGATGTTAGATAAATTTGATTGACTGAGGTTAAAAGCGCTCTATTTCGCCCAAATTAAATCTGACGTCTTAATTAAAAACTAAAATTATTTTTAACCAGTAATTAGAAAAAAAAATATACTTATTGCTGCTACAAGGTTTCAAAGCTATAACCTTCTTTTAAAGCAAACTCTAAAAATTTGGGTAAGATGTATTTCATTTTTTCAGCGGCTTTATCACTATCGTGCATTACTATTATTGAACCATTTTCAATATTGTTTAAAATGTTAGTTAAACACTTTTTTGCACTAATATTTTTATCAAAATCGCCTGCAAGCACATCCCACATAATTACTTCATAACCCAATTTTATTAAGGCTTTACTTTGTGTGAACATAATTTTACCATAAGGCGGCCTAAACAATTTAGATTTTACATATTTTCTACAAGCTTCAACATCTTTTAAATAATCTTTGTCTTTAGTGTACCAGCCATTTATGTGGTTAAAAGTATGATTACCTGTTACATGCCCTTTTGATAGTATTTTTTCATACATGTGTGGATGTAATTCTACGTTTTTCCCAATACAAAAAAAGGTAGCTTTGCAGTTGTATTTGTTTAGTACTTCTAAAATCCAATCGGTATGTTGTTCTGTGGGGCTATCATCAAAAGTTAAGTATAATATGGGTTCATTGGTATCAATTTTCCAAGTTAAGTACGAAAAAATGGAAGTTATTATTTTAGGTGTTTTTACAAAGTACATAAGGTAGGTTTCAAATTGTAATTAATTTGTGATAAAAGTTTGTTTATCTGTTAATGAAAAATATATTCGCAAAGATCTAAAAATTTAAATAAATGAGTAATAATAATAATACTAAAGTAAGAGTAAGATTTGCACCTAGCCCAACTGGCTATTTACATATTGGTGGCCTGCGTACAGCTTTGTATAACTACCTTTTCGCCAAAAAAAATAAAGGTACTTTTATTTTAAGAATTGAAGATACCGATAGAGCACGCTATGTAGCAGAAGCCGAAAACTATATTGTAAACAGCTTAAAGTGGGCTGCTATTTTACCAGATGAAGGACCTGCTTTTGGAGGCGATTATGGCCCATACCGTCAATCGGAAAGAAAAGAAATATACCTTAAACATGTAGAAAACTTAATAGAAAACAAAAAAGCTTATTATGCTTTTGATAGTGCTGAAGAGTTAGAACAAATGCGGGAAAACGCAAAAGCAGCAGGTAATGCACATCAACAGTATAATGCATCTATTAGAATGAAAATGAATAATAGCCTTAGCTTAAGTGAAGCGGAAACTAAAGCTTGGCTAAGCAGCGGAAAGCCATACACAGTAAGATTTAAAATGCCAACAGAAGAGACAATTGAATTTGAAGATGCAGTAAGGGGAAAAGTTACCTTTAAAAGCAATGAGCTAGATGATAAAATTTTAATGAAGGCAGATGGAATGCCAACATATCACTTGGCAAATATTGTAGATGACCATTTAATGGAAATTAGCCACGTAATTAGAGGGGAGGAATGGCTATCATCAACACCTTTACATATTATGCTATACAAAGCTTTTGCCTGGCAAGCACCAACATTTGTGCATTTACCACTAATATTAAAACCAAATGGAAAAGGTAAATTGAGTAAACGCGATGGAGAACAGCATGGTTTTCCAGTATTTCCATTAAAATGGTTAAACGATGAAACAAATGCAGAACAGCCTGGTTTTAAAGAAATTGGCTTTTTACCAAATGCTTTTAATAATATGATTGCCTTTTTAGGTTGGAACCCAGGTAATGAGCAAGAGTTGTTTTCAATAGAAGAGTTAGTAGAAAGTTTTTCTTTAGAAAGAATACAAAAAGCTGGGGCACGTTTCGATTGGGAAAAAGCAAAGTGGTTTAACAAAGAACATTTAATGAAATTGACAGCTAAAGAAATGTTGCAACCTGTTAAAACAGCTAATGCAAAATTATTAAATCATTATGAAGATGAAGCTATTATTGCGGCAATTGAAATGGTAAAAGATAGAATGACTTTTTATTCAGACCTTGAAAGCCAGGCTGGTTTTTTGTTTGCAGCACCCGAAAGTTATGATGAAAAGAATGTAAAAAAGAGATATAAATTGGAAAATAAAGTTCATTTTAACAATTTAATTGAAATTTTTGAAGGCTTAGAAAACTGGAAATCAGCCAATATTGAAGCATCTTTAAAAAGCTATTTAGAACAAAATGAACTGGGTTTTGGTGCTGTTTTACCACCTTTGAGAATAATGCTAACTGGTATTATGGGCGGCCCATCTGTATTTGATATTGCTGACTTTATTGGCAAAAATGAAACTATAAATAGAATAAATATTGGTTTACAACAGTTTGAGAAACTAAAAGCCTCGTAGAAATTGTATATATTTGAGTCAATAAATTTTAGCGAATGCCAAAAAAGAAACCTATAACAGGTAAACCAAAGGTACACGATGAGTTGGATGGTTTTGAAATTAAAATAAACCAATTTGGAGAAATTAATACCAATTTAAACGTAGAAAAACTTAACGATTTTTTAAATGAAAATGTTGAGGACAAAAAGTTGAAAGAAGCAGAGTTGGATGAAATAGATGATTTAGGAAGACCAATACGTGTTTTGGTGGCAAAAGTAGGTTTAGATGGCCACGATAGGGGAGCAAAAGTAATTGCGCAAACTTTAAAAGATGCTGGTATGGAAGTAATATATACTGGCCTTAGGCAAACCCCTAAAATGGTTGTAAATGCGGCTTTACAAGAAGATGTGGACGTAATTGGTGTTAGCATTTTGTCTGGTGCGCACAATACTGTTTTTCCAAAGTTAATTAACCTTATGGTAGAAAACGGTTTAGATGATGTATTACTTACTGGCGGAGGTATTATACCAAATGCCGATATGCAGAAACTGAAAGATATTGGGGTAGGAATGTTGTTTGCACCCGGCACTAAATCAATCGAAATTGTAGAATACATTAGGGCTTGGGTAAAACAGAATCGCAACTTTTAAAAGACTAACCTTGTTTTCACTTAATAGAGTGTTTGTTTAAGTTGACTTAAATTTAGACCAATTTTTCATTTCTTTAAAACTAATAATTTTCATTATAAATGAAAGAGCTACCAAAACAACTCCGCCTAAAATAAAACCCCATAAACTTTCATTAAAAATTGAAAATATGCCTTTTGCAATTATAAAACTTAGGGCAGCAAACATTAGTAATTTAAGGTAGTCCACATATTTAAAATCTAATTTTAAAAATTTATAGCAATAATAAATTTGAGAAAGAGCAACTAACCATTGGGTAAATAAGGTAGCATAAGCAGCACCTGCTGCCTTAAAGTTGTTTATTAAAATAAAATTTAATACTATGTTAACTGTAACACCAGCTACGGCTAAGTAATTAAGTGTTTTCAAATTATTATTGGCAACCAGCAAAGTACCATATACATATACACAAGCAATTGGTATACTTGTTAAAATTAATATTTTTAAAATATTTGCATAGTAAGTTGTACTTTGTATATATAGCAAATCCATAATTGGTTGGGCAAATACCCAAACGCTTATGCTTAAACTTAATACTAACACTAATAATAAATTTGCACTAAATTTCAATAATTTATTTACTTCAATTTTATCGGCTAATAGCTTTGAAAAAAGAGGTAATAAAATAGTTGCAAATAAGTAACCGGCCATATTGGTAGCATCTAAAAGGCGATAAGCTGCGGCATAAATTCCGCTTTGTTCAGCACCACCATTTTTTAACAAACGCTCTAACATAACACCATCAATACGGTAATAAATTGCCATTAAAAAACTAAGTAATGCAAATGGTAGTGCTTGTTTGAGTAATTTTTTAATTAATAAAAAATCAATGTCAAAAGATGGCCAATCTATTTTTCTTAAAATAAATATTAGCGCAGCTATAGCTACTAAGGTATTAGCCAATATTTGCGCACCAACAAACCAAAATACGGTAAACTGATTTTTTAACTGTGGTAAATACAGCAAAAAAGCTACAAAAACGATCATCAAACCTCTATCTAAAACCGAAAAAATACCATCAACTTTAAAGTATTGCAGGCCACTAATATTAGTTCTTAAAAAAAGCACTAAACTAACCAACATCAAATTAAACGAACAGAAGCCTAACAATAGCAATTGTTCATTTTTATAACCCAAAGCACATCCTGCCAAAAAAATTAAAAAGGCAAAACCAATGGAGGCAATTCCTTTTAAAAATAACAGATTTGGTAAATATGTATTAATGTTTCTAGGTTGCTGGGCAATGCTTCTGTTATTAAAGGTATTAATACCCAATTCTATAAAAATATTAAAAATTAGGGTAAGATTAAACAAAGCAAAGTATAAACCATAATCAGCTTCGCCCAAGGTGTTTTGTACATTACGCTCAATGCCAAACAACCAAATAGGTTTTACTAATATGTTTAAAATAAATAGTAATGAGAGGTTATTGAAAAAACCTTTTGACATATTTTTATGGCCTTCTTACGGCTTGCAATGTAGCATTAATTTATGGTTCATTTAAATTTGATGTAAATACAAATGATTAAGCAACATAATTTAAAATAAACTTTTAGCATAACTATTCAGAAGTCAGACGATTTCATTGTCAGACATAGACATCAGACATAATTTGGGCGAAAAAGAGCATTTCTGACCTCATCGAAGTGAATTTATCTGACATCTGAGAGCGAAGCGGTCTGACTTCTGACCTCTACTGAATAGTTACCTTTTAGCACAATTTTTTTAATTAAGTTTCATTATTTTATAGTACATTTCCACAAGTTGGCAGATGTTTTTTTAGCATACCTATTAACTCTTTTAAATAATGAAATTTACTTTTTTATTTTTTGCACTTTTGGCTGTTGCAATTCCACCGCATGCTGGTAATTCAGCATATTTTAATATTCATTTAGATAAAAACCCAGTAGAATTAGTATTGGAAATGGAAAGCAATTATCTTGGGTATATCTTTAATAGTTCTGCTGAAGGAGTTAGTGGCCAATTAGCTGCCAATGAATATTTAAATAAACACTTTGAAATTTATTTTAACAATAAACTCTGCCTTTTAAATGTTTGCAGTATTGAGCCAGATAATTTTGGACATACCTTTATTAATGTGCAAATACTTAACAAAGAAAACACTAAAACTAAAACCATACGTATAAAAAATACTTCCTTTTTAAACAATGTTGACGAACAAATCAACGTGATAATGATCTATCAAAAAGAAAAAGAAATGCGAGGTTTTAAAATGACAGAAGAAAAAAAGGAAATTGAGTTTGAACTTTAAATAATTACTTTTCAGAACTGCGCGCTGGCTTCTTAAAACCCTTCAACCAAAGTGGTATCCAACCTAAAATAGGAATGTAAAAAAATATATAAAATGGGTTTTTTAAAAGATAACTAAAAAAAGAAAGCCAACCAAAAGCCAAAGCCTTTTTAGGTGTTGTTCCATATTTTTTTTGTTGCTGATAACGTCTTTCAAATTCTGCAAATAATACTGGCCAGCCAAAAGGCGTAGTTAATGGAAAGTATTTACGCTGTTTCAGTAAGTTTTTAAAATAATGTTTCCATTCTATGGCTTTTTGCCCGTACTTTTCTACTTGAGAATTTAGCTGTTGCTGAAAATTTTGTTGTACCAAAGCCACTATTTCACTAATGTCTTTTTCGGTTAGTTCATTTGCTTTTTTACCTATCAGTTCCCACGGCTTAAACAACTTGCCCTTAATGTAAGTAATACGTGCCGGCCAGCTATAATAAAACAACCAAGGAAATAATACCAAAAATGGTAACATAAAGCCAACTGGCAAAAATGGCAAACCCGTTTTTTTTGCGGTATAATTGGTTAGTTTATATATGTAAGTGTAAGGGTTTATATATTCGGCGTTTACCGTAAAAATAGGACAAACAGCTGTTTGGTATTTGCAAGCTAAACGCACAAAACTTGATGCAAATTTTTGCACCTGATATTTTTTATCAAAGCCTTTTCCAATGCCTTTTATGCCTTCTGGATAAACTAACAAATGTGTCTCTTTTTGCTGCATTAGGGTTTCAAAGTTTAAAAATGTAGCATCAACCGAACCAACTCTTTTCCACATTTTTCTAATCATAAAAGGGTTCAAAATGTTTAACGATGATAAAACAGGCGCAATTAAAGGCCGCAAAAATTTTGAAAAATTATACTGGTTTTTTTGAAAAGTTCTGGCACACATCAACATCCCATCCCAGGGAAAAGCCATTCCGCTATGGTTGCTAAAAAAAATAGTTGCCGGCTCCTCTGCCTTTCTTTCCTCAACTTTATCAAAGCCAATATATCTGCTTCTAAAGTAAGCTTTATCCATTGGCTCAATTACTTGTTGCACCAATGCTTTCATAAAATCCAAATCAAAATCAACATCAATTTTTTGTTTATTGCTGTTTATTTGATGCGCTTGATCATTTTTACTTAAATGATGAAATGGTATATCAATTGGCCTTGCCGTCAACTTATCATTATTTGTGCAGCAATATACTTATTATATAGTTGCTTATTTGCCATCTTAAAAAATTATCTTTATTTAATAGTAGCGTACAACTTTAGTTAAAAGGAAAATTTACCTTTGTAATTCTTTTTCAAAACCATCCAAACAACAAATTTATAAACTTAAAGCAATTAAAATGTTGAAAATTTATCTTAATATATTATTAATGGTTGTTGGCTTACAAGTAGCTTACAGCCAAGTATTTATTACAGAAATTACAGACCCTTTAGATGATTTTACACAACGTTTTGTCGAAATTTGTAATACTGGAAATCTAATAAATATTAGCAATTATTCATTACGCAAATACTCTAATGGAAACACTTCATTTTGTTCGGTAGCTGTGCCGGCAAATACTACTCTAAATACTAACGATTGTTTTATTTTTTATAATTCTACTGCCTCCGCAGCTTTTAGCAATTGTGTAAATGTTATCAGTAACGCTTCTTGTGTTTCTGGCAATGGTAATGATGTTTATGAATTATTTGATGGGATTAATGCAATTGATCGTTATGGTGTTATTGGCCAAAGCGGTGGAACCTGGGATTATTTAGATAGCCGAGTTGTAAGAAATAATAATATAAACATTGGAACTACAAATTTTAACCTATCTGACTGGACAATTTTTTCAAATGCAAACGCTACGGATGCAACACCATGCGAGTTTATAAACAATAGTACTACTTGTGGAATTATTTTAGAAACACCAATTTTAACCTGCATAAATACAACCGTAAATAACGATTTAGTAACCGTAAATGTTGGTTATAGTGGTGTAAATGCAAATGCAGTTGTTCAAGTTTTAGTTAATAGCCAACCAACTGCTAACAATGGCGACAATCCTTCTGCAACAGCTAATGGAAACATTATTTTTCAAGCAAATGAAAATGACACTTACAATATAAACTTTAGCGATACAGATTGCAATACCGTAAGCTTAAACGGATTTATACCTGATAATTTGTGCACTAATTATTATGGTGCTGTAGAAAGTTTGGTAAATGGTGGTTTGCGTTGTGCCAGTTTAAAAACAGAACTTCATAATTTAATTGACAATCATACCGCAATACCTTATACTTCTAGTGGTAGTTTTGATGTGTTAGATTTTATGTGCACTTACGATATTGATGCAAATGGAAACGTATTAAACCGTTACTCTTCTTTACAGGCATCTTGCAACGGAGGTAACCTGCCAGGTAATTTTAATCGAGATCATATTTTACCCTCTTCCTGGTGGGGCGGTAATTCTGGTGTTGATCACTATTCTGATTTGTTTAATCTATATCCATCAGAAAGCTCGGCAAATAGTGCAAAAAATAATTACAGTTTGGGTGAAGTAGCTGGCAATATTGTTTATACTTCTACCAATAATTCTTTAGTGGGCGATGATGCCTTAGGTTGTATTACCTCTTATGTGTTTGAACCCAATAGTATTTATAAAGGAGATTTTGCAAGAAGCTTTTTTTATATGGCTACTCGCTATGAAGATATTGTTAGTGGTTGGGAAACTCAAACTACAAATGGTAATTATGCTTTAACCAATGATCCGTTTACAGTTTTTGAACCCTGTTTACTAAATTTATTATTGCAATGGCATCAAGCCGACCCCGTTAGTCAATTAGAAATAGATAGAAATGAGGATATTTTTGGAATACAAGGTAATAGAAACCCCTTTGTAGATCATCCGGAATATGTAGGCTACATTTGGAATACCAACCCTTGTAACACGGCTTTAAACACTTGTTTTGCGGATGCGTGTAGTTTTAATAGTGTTAGTGTGCAGGCAAATTCTAGCAATGCAAATATATGGAATTGCAATACAAATAGCTATTCCATCAATCCTTTTTGCGGTGTCAATTGTACAGAAACTAGTGAACAATGGTTAATTTCAGATTTGCAAAGTTTCCCCAATGCCAGCGTTCTAAATTTTTCTTTTAATGCAGTTGAAAATTTTAATGGTCCCGATTTAGAAATAGTTTACAGCACCAATTACAATGGTGCAAATACTGCTGCTTCAGTAGCTGCAGCTACTTGGTTGCCTTTGTTAAATGCTACCGACGATGGCTCTTTTTCTATTAACCTAATCAATCAAATATCTCAAAGCGATTTGCAGGCTTTTTATATTGGCATAAAACATACCGCTACTGGTGGCAGCTCAAATGGATCTCCGCCTGGTACCGGCGAGTGGACTTTGACAAATTTAAACATTACTGGTGATGACTGTAGCGGAGGATGCCCAACTGTTAACTTACAAATTAGTGGTTTGCCATCTGTCTCTTCTACTACAGCACCAATAAGTTTAATTGGCAACCCGGCAGGCGGTTCATTTTCTGGTAATGGTATAGTTTTTAGTGCCTTTAACCCTTCTATTTCAGGGCCTGGTAATCATACCATTACTTATACTTATAATAATGGAGGATGCTCTTACACAACTACAGCCGATATTTTTGTATTTACCATTGTTTATAATTTTGTAAACTATAACTTAGGCACTATTGCACCATAGTTAATTAAAAACATTTCAACTGAATTAATTGTACATCTTCGGCATCTTGTAATTTATTAAAAGTAGTTTTGTGCCATGTTAAAATCTGGTAAAACGCAGCAAGCTGTTTTAAAGAAATTGAATATTGAAAAGTTGAATGAGATGCAAGAGGCTGCTCAACTTGCTATTCATTCCAATAAAGATGTTATAATTCTATCGCCAACAGGTACAGGTAAAACATTGGCTTTTTTATTACCATTACTTCAATTGCTAGATGCACATCTTACAGAAATTCAAGCCTTAGTTTTAGTGCCATCGCGTGAATTGGCTATCCAAATTGAACAAGTAGCAAGAGAAATAGGCAGCGGTTATAAAATATACGCTTTTTATGGTGGTCGCCCTGGGCAAAAAGATAGAGCAGATTTGAAAAATGACCCAGCTTTAATAATTGGTACGCCAGGTAGAATTGCAGATCATATAAGAAGAGATAATTTGCAGTTAAAGCAACTCAAAATGTTTGTTTTAGATGAATTTGATAAAGCCTTAGAGGTCGGTTTTGAAGAGGATATGGCTAACATAATAGAAGCCTTACCAGAAAGCCGGAAAAATGTTTTAACCTCAGCTTCAAAAGCTTTAGAAGTACCCAATTTTGTAGGTTTAAATCAAGCTAAATATCTAAATTATTTAAAAGAAGGGAATAGCCAATTAAGCATTAAAACTGTTGTTTCTAACAATAAAGATAAACTGAATACGCTAATTAAAACCTTATGCCATTTGGGCAAAGAACCAGGCATAGTTTTTTGTAATTATAGAGATTCTGTTGAACGATTAAGTGAATTTCTTAAAGAAAAAAATATACGACACGGTTGTTTTTATGGTGGAATGGAGCAACGAGACAGAGAACGAGCTTTAATTAAGTTTAGAAATGGAACACACCGTTTAATTATTGCTACAGATTTAGCAGCACGAGGAATTGATGTACCCGAAATTAAAAATATTATTCACTACCAATTACCTCATAAAGCTGTTGAGTTTACTCACAGAAACGGACGTACAGCGAGGATGCACAGGCAAGGCACGGCTTACGTTTTAAAATGGACAAATGAAAATTTGCCAGATTTTGTTGAAAGCGATGGAGAACTTAATTTAGAAGAAAGAGCTGTACCCGAAGCTTCAAGCTGGGAAACATTATTTATATCGGGTGGTAAAAAAGATAAAATTTCAAAAGGAGATATTGCAGGTTTGTTTTTTAAACAAGGCAACCTAAAGAAAGATGAATTGGGTGTAATTGAACTAAAGCAAGACTGTGCTTTTGTTGCTGTAAAAAAAACTAAAGTAAAATCAATATTGAGGCAGTTAAATGCTGTAAAATTAAAAACCAAAAAGGTTAAAATTACTTTGGTGTAAATTTGGAATTACTTGGCATTTTATATTTAAATTAGTGGTAGAAAGCTGTTTTATTCATTTAAAAATTGAAATTTTATGCGTCGAATATTCTTGCAATTTATCTTGTTATCCATAGTATTTTTTTCTTCTTCTTGTAAAAAAGATAAACCAACTTCATTTAAGTTTGAAGCCGACCCAGCCGGGCAATGGTATAAAGGCGACTTTCATGTACACGCAACAGGCGCAAGTAATGATACTGGGGGAGACAGTTGGCCAGAAGCCATAAAGGCCAAAGCGATAGAACGTAATTTAGATTTTGTTGTACTAACCGATCACAGTAATAGTACAGGAAGTGATGCAAGTACGAGAGATGAAGACCCAGCTTTATTTAATAAAGGATCAGAATTTCCATACTGGGAAAAAGCAAAAACACTAAGCGGACCCGATAAATTTTTAATGATTTGTGGAAACGAAATTAGTCCAATAGCAGAAGATGGCAAAAATACAGCAACAGGCCACATAGGTTGTATACCTAAAACATTAACAAATTTTGATACGATAACACCTTTTATTGATCGCCCAAAAGGAAGCATAACTGGTGGCGCAGCATTGCAACAAGCATTAAATAGAGGTTGCTTTACAATTATTAATCACCCTTACAATTTAGCAACTTGGATAGAATACGATTGGACAAATATGAATTACGATGCTATTGAAATTTGGAACGGCACCATTGGTTACGACTTTAAAGATCAAATTGCTCGCAGAGCCTGGATATGTGATTTGCTAAACGGAAAAAATAGTACTGCTATTGGCGGAAGTGATTGTCATAGAGTAAATACTCCAGCACCTGGTGAAGGTTTAGATGCTGCATTAGCCTATCCTGCAACAGCTGTTTTTGCGCAGCGTTTAAATTGGAATGATATTATGAATAGTCTTCAACAAGGAAATACATATATTTTTGAAGGGAATTCTCAACTACTAATTGATACTTATAATAAAAACAGTAAAAGATCTAAAACAAATTTTGATATTATCCGCTTACGTGGAAAGGCTGATGAAAATATTGAAAATGCGGTTTTGAAATTAATACATACTACAGCTTGTGCTGATGCTAGGCCAACAACCGATGCACCACAACTTACAGAAACTATATTATTTGAAACTCAAATTGCAGCTGGCGGATCGTTCGATATTCGTTTTGATATAACTTCAATTAGCGGCGTATATACTGCTACTTTGCTTGGTGATGGATTGCATTACGGAGCTTTAAGTAGAGCTCTAGTTATTGAATAAATAATTTTTATACTTATTTATAATTATGCTTGTTTAATTTGTAGTAAATTAAATTTGAATAAATTTTGATATAATAGGTAATATTGCATTATTTAGTTCATATCTTTGCAAAAGTTTATTATATGCTTATGTCAATTAATTATTTAAACGCTATATTGGCTGGGCAATATGAAAATAACAAGCGGCTTGCTGAAGAATTAATCAGAAATCTAACTACTGTTTCTCGCAGGTGTACCAACGGATCTCAATTTTTAATTGATACCTCTGTAAGAATAGCAGAATTATTAAATGTAGATATATGTGATTTATTCAAACCAACAAAAACAAATTATGAATAGTCATTTACAATATAAGTCATTTGATAAGATAAAGGTTAGCACGGAATGGTGCTTCAAGAATGTTCGTTCGACGGAGCAATGGACACATGGTTATCACAGATATCCAGCTAAATTTCTGCCAAATTTAGTGCAAAAGTTAATTGAAACTTATACAAATGACAATGACATTGTAGCTGATTTCTTTGCAGGCTGTGGAACGACATTGGTTGAAGCCAAAGTACACGGAAGGCGGTCAATTGGTGTAGATATCAATCCTGTTGCCGAATTAATAACGAAGGCGAAAATAAATGCAATTGATCCAAAAAAAATAGATTATAGGTATAAAATAATTACTAACAAGCTCAAAGAATATGGCAAAAACAAATACAATAAATTAGAGGTTCACGATAGAATTGATTATTGGTTTTGCAAAGAACACAAATCTAAAATAGCTTACTTATATGAAACCATATTATCCACCAGAAACTTAAAAGTGAGAGATTTTTTTCTTGTCGGTTTATCTCACATACTAAAGAATTCATCAAAGTGGTTGCAATCGAGCACAAAACCACAGATTGATCCTAATAAAAAACCTACTGATCCTTTTCTTTCTTTTCAATTGCATGCAAATAAAATGATTAAGAGGAATCGTGCATTTTATGAGAAACTGGAAAAGGAAAATTTACTTAATACTAAGTGTGAGATAAAATTGGAAGATGCAAGAAAAACGTCCATTCGTGCTAATTCAGTTAGTGCAATAATAACTTCACCTCCTTATGTAACCTCCTATGAATATGCCGACATACATCAGCTTACGGCTTTTTGGTATGATTATATTTCAGACCTTAAAGGTTTTAGAAAAAACTTTATTGGTACTTTTTACTCTTTAAACAAAGCAACTAAATGTGGTTCAGAATTAGGGCAAATTATAGTAAATAAACTCTTAAAAAAAGATAAACGAACAGCAGGTGAAGTAGCCAATTATTTTAATGATATGCAAAACGTTGCAAATGAAATGAAACGGGTGTTAAAAAAGAACGGACATGCTTGTCTTGTTATTGGTAATACTACTCTCAAAAATGTTAAAGTGAAATCTGCAGAAGTATTTACGGAGATTCTATCTATATTGGATTTTGAAATAATTGAAGTTATCAAACGAAGTATTCCTTATAAATTAATTCCTACAATTCGGGATAAAAAAACTGGTAAATTCACAAAACTTAAGAATAAAAACAGCAAGTTGGTTTACCCGGAAGAGTACATTATAATTGCAAAAAAGAGGTAAAAAATATGCCAATAATAAATCAAGATAGCCAAGCCTTTGAACCTTACGCAAGGTTGATGAATATTATTGGTGACCAATTAATAACCAATAAAAAAGTTGCTGTAATTGAAATAATTAAAAACTCCTATGATGCCGATGCTGACGTTGTACAAGTCAGGTTTTTTAATATGGAGAACTATGGCAAATCAGATTTAAGTCAAAAAGAACAACCCTTTATAGAAATAGAAGATGATGGAGATGGAATGACTCTTGATACTATTAAAAAAGTTTGGCTTCGTCCTGCCACTCCAAGCAAGTTAGATAAAAAGAGAAAAAAAGAGAATACGACGACCAAAGGAAGAATCATACAAGGTGAAAAAGGAATTGGGCGTTTTGCTATACATAAGTTAGGTGAAAAAATAGAAGTATATACAAAAGCAGTTGATAACGATGAAGTGAAATTAGATATGGATTTTACCGAATTTAATCCTGAAAAAGCCGATCTGTTTAATCAGCCACCAGCCAAATATAAGCTTTTGAAGAAAGTTCTAAATCATTGGTATGTTAATAAACCTCCTAAAGAAATTGAAAAGGAAAAGGGCACACTTATTAGAATTTATAATTTGCGTGAACAATGGAAAGAAAGTGATATTAATGGTGTTTTTAAATCTGTCCAAAGACTTATTCCTCCAGTTGATAAGAATGCAAAAAAATTAGGAATTGACTTTAAACAAGATTTTGATATTGATATATTTAATGATGGTAAAATTTATTCGAAAGAAGAAATTACTACATTCAAAGATGTGATAGAAAGAGCCCAATTTACAATGATGGGGACTGTTAAGAATGAAGTTTTAGAATTCCAATATATCTCGGCCGCTCCCAACAGACAATTAAACAGGAAAGTTAAACTTTTGGACACATCGAATCTTTCAAAATTCAATTATGTTTCTAAACATTTATCTAAATGGTTCAAAGACAACAAAACAACGGAAAGAACAACTAATTGTGGACCGTTTAAATTTACTTTTTACGCCTTTGATTTAGCAAGACCTGATAAGACCTTGATGAATGCCAATATTAAGGCTTTTATAAAAGATAATTTTGTCTTTGTTCTTCGGGACGGAGTTCGTGTTTATCCATACGGAGAAAAAGGAGTTGATTGGTTGAACTTAGACAAGTTGAGAGCGACTCATAGGGCAGGAGATTTCTTAAGCTATAATGATTTGACAGGCTTCGTATATATTAGTGATCTTGAAAATCCTCGATTAAAAGACTCTACAAATAGACAAGGCATTAAAGATGATGAAGGTTCTCTTGACGACTTCAAAGATTTAGTAACAATTATTACAGAAATATTTAATACTGAAATAAAGGTTGACAAAAGCAAACTTCAAATTCAGAGAAATAAGACTTTCAAAGACTCAAATATAATTGTTCAAAATTCATTTAATTCTCTTAAAAGAAGTCTTGAGAAAATAAACAATCATGATGTATTAGAAAAAGCAAATAAATTTCTTAACACAGTTGAAAAACATAATTTGCTTATCAAAGACAGAATGGAAACTGTAGAAGATTTAGCGGGTCTTGGAATGGCTGTAGAAAAGGCTTCGCACGATGCGCTTTCTTTACTATCTATAATGCGCGGAAATATAAAAGACTTCACAAAAAGGGCTAAAAGACAAGACTATGAAAATGACGAGCTTCTTAATTTACTGAAAGAGCTTGACGAAAATCTGAACTTTGTTTATGATGAAATGCAAGTGATACAGCCCTTATTTAAAAACCAAAGGAAAGCAATAAAAGATATAAGTCTTTTTGAGAGTATTGAAAAAGTAGTGAAATATTTTAGACGTGAAATTGAAGGTAAAATAAATGTGAAAATTATTAAGGATGCTGATATTATTATTAAAACCAATCAAGGCTTAGTTCTTCAAATCTTAATTAACTTGTTGGACAATGCTATTTTTTGGCTCAATAAAACTGATAACAAAAGTAAAGAGTTGGTATTTAGTATAGATACAAATAATAATTCATTGATTGTGGCTGATAATGGTCCGGGAATACGAGAAGACATTGTGCCTGTTATATTTAATGAATTCTTCTCATTAAAATCAGATGGACGTGGCTTGGGATTATACATTGTTAAAGAAATACTTTTACGAATTAATGGCGAAATTCTTCTCCTACAGGAAGAAAAAGACAAGCTCCTTTCCGGAGCAAACTTCTTCATTAAATTCAATCAAAAAAAATAATATGGAAGGAGTAATACTTTTTGCAGATGATGCAGTTTTCAGTAATTCTTTTGAAAATAAGCTTTTCAAAAAGCTATCTAAGGTTTTGGACTACCCTGTGCTACCAATTGATAATCTTACTGATTTACAAAAAACAACAACAGCAGTTTCAACTTTCAGAGCATTACTTTTGGATTGGGAGTTTATTGAAGAACTTGAAGGTGTAAAATCGAAGGACACCCCTTTAAATATTTTACTTTCCAATGATTTTTATTCCTTAATATTTATTTATTCCCAAATTGATATTGGGGAAGAACCAAAAGAGAAATTAAAGGCAAAGTTTGGTGAAAAAATAGATTTTTTACCAAAGGTTAAAGAACAAGAACAAATTGATAGTGAAACAGAAAAAATATCAATCGAACTAAAAAAGTTTGAAGATTCAAATAAACACTTGGAAGTTCCTTTTCTTTGGAGCCAAACTATAAACAAATCTGCTCAAGACATTTTTAGAGAATTAGAATTGGCAGACCCAAACTGGATAAAAGAAATTTATAATACAGCGAAAAAAGATGGGGCAGAACCAAGACTTGAAGTAATTGAAGTATTTCAGTATTTGCTTTCTGAGCAAATCATACAAAATAAAGATTTGTTAAGTGCAATAGAAGGATTAGTAGATACAAAAGAAGGTGATGAAGTTGAACAGAATGAACAATCATTAGCCAAATTGTATCAAAGAATTTACTACACCAAATTAATTGAAGATGCCCCCTTGAATACTGGTGATATATTTATACTTGGAGAAGATGTTTATGGTATTTTAATTACTCCAGAATGTGATCTTAATAAAAAGAAAGATGGAGCGATGGAGTTTTTGCAATTTAAGAAATCCGTGTCCAAATCGTTTATTGATAAGAAGAAAAAGAAAAATGAACTTTCAATATTTAATAATGGAGTTCAAAACAGACATCTTTTGCCCTCTTTCCCTTTTGTAAAAGCCGAATACAACCGATCTGCTTTAATTAAATTTGAAAATGCTTTTGTGGTAATTGATAAAGACGGATACAATGAAAAACGATCTAAATACAAACTAAATTCTCCTTATATCTTTCAATTACGACAAAGATATTTAGCATATGTTGGAAGGGTTGGAGTACCTGCAATACCCGAAAGTTTAAGAAACTTTAATTTGAAATGATATTTCTCAGAAAATGGCAATACATATTTTTTTCTTTAAAGTAGCTGTGTAAATAGTAAACTTAAACAAATATCAAGAAAGATTAACAGCATTAATCAAAGCACATAAATAATTCGTTTCTCATCTTTTATATTCAATAATAGCTGTACTTTTGCTCGCTTAAAATAGCAATACATTAAAATGATAAATATTACTTTACCAGATGGTAGCGTAAGACAATATGAAAGTGGCACAACAGCAATGGATGTTGCCAAATCAATTAGCCATGGTTTAGCAAAAAAAGTATTAGCAGCTGAAATAGATGGCAATGTTTGGGATGCTACCCGCGCAATAGAAAAAGATGTGCAACTAAAGCTTTTAACCTGGGATGATAAGGGTGGACCAAGTACTTTTTGGCACAGCAGCGCACACTTAATGGCCGAAGCATTAGAGGCACTTTATCCTAGTACTAAGTTTGGTATTGGCCCGGCAGTAGAAAATGGTTTTTATTATGATGTAGATTTAGGCGATGTCACTATTTCTGATAAAGACCTGGAAAAGATTGAGCAAAAGATGAAAGCATTAATTAAGGAAAAAAGTGCTTTTATAAGAAAAGAAATAAGCAAAGCTGATGCCATTAGTTATTTTGAAGAAAAAGGTGATGAATACAAATTAGAATTAATTGAAGAGCTGGCCGACGGAGAAATTACTTTTTATCAACAGGGTAATTTTAATGATTTGTGCCGTGGCCCGCATTTACCAAATACAGGATTAATAAAAGCCGTTAAGTTGACTGCATTGGCAGGTGCTTACTGGCGTGGCGATGAAAGCCGTAAACAGTTAACCCGTATTTATGGTGTTACCTTTCCTAAGCAAAGCATGTTAGAAGAATATTTGGTAATGCTTGAAGAGGCCAAAAAACGCGATCACCGTAAATTAGGTGTTGAGTTAGGTTTGTTTCATTTTTCAGAAAAAGTGGGAGCAGGTTTACCGCTTTGGTTGCCAAAAGGAACACTTTTACGAGATAAATTAGAAGAATTTTTAAAGAAAGAACAGATAAACACAGGTTATTCGCCAGTAATTACACCACACATTGCTAAAAAGGAATTGTATATAACTTCTGGGCATTACGAGAAGTATGGAGAAGATTCTTTTAAACCAATTAATACACCAAAAGATGGCGAGGAGTTTTTGTTAAAACCAATGAACTGTCCGCACCATTGCGAAATATTTAAAAGCAGCCCAAAATCATACAAAGATTTACCAGTACGTTTGTCAGAGTTTGGAACAGTTTATCGTTACGAACAAAGTGGAGAGCTACACGGTTTAAGCAGAGTAAGAGGTTTTACACAAGATGATGCGCATATTTTTTGCACGCCCGATCAATTAAAAGAAGAGTTTAACAAAGTAATTGATTTGGTAATGTTGGTTTTAGATAAATTGGAATTTGAAGACTATAGTGCACAAATTTCTTTACGAGATCCTGACGATAAAGAAAAATATATTGGTAGTGATGAAAATTGGGAAAAAGCAGAAAAGGCTATAATTGATTCGGCAGCAGAAAAAGGTTTAAAAACAATAACAGTATTAGGTGAAGCCGCTTTTTACGGGCCTAAATTAGATTTTATGGTAAAAGATGCTATTGGTAGAAGTTGGCAAATGGGAACTATACAAGTTGATTATAACTTGCCCGAACGCTTCGAATTAGAATATGTTGCAGCAGATAATGAAAAGCACCGACCCGTTATGATTCACCGTGCACCTTTTGGTTCTTTTGAGCGTTTTATCTCTTTATTAATAGAAAATACGGCTGGAAATTTCCCAGTTTGGTTAGCTCCGGAGCAAGTAAGCATATTGCCAATTAGCGAAAAATTTATGGATTATGCAGAAAAAGTTTTATCCGAACTAAAAAAATACGATATTAGATGTTCAATTGATAAACGAAACGAAAAAATAGGCCGTAAAATTAGAGATGCTGAAGTTGCAAAAGTGCCGTATATGGGTGTTATCGGAGAAAAAGAAATAGAACAAAACGCACTTTCAATAAGAAAGCATGGAGAAGGAGATAAAGGCATATTACCGTTAAACGAGTTTATCAATCAATTAGTCAAAGAAATTAATTAATAACATAAAAAATAATATTTGGGAAAAAGATTTAAAAAGAACTTCAGACCGCTCAGAAAAAAACCAGAATTTAGAATTAATGGATTTATTGAATCTCCGGAAGTTCGTTTAGTAGGCGAAGAAGTAGAAGCCGGGGTTTATACTACTGGTAAAGCTTTTGAAATTGCTAAAGAAATGGGTTTAGATTTAGTAGAGATTTCACCAAACGCCGACCCGCCTGTATGTAAAATTATTGACTATAATAAATTTTTATATGAGCGTAAAAAGAAGCAAAAAGAAATTAAAAGTAATTCTAAAAAAACAGTTTTAAAAGAGATTCGTTTTGGACCTAATACCGATGAGCATGATGTTAATTTTAAACTGAAACACGCCGAAAAATTTTTGAACGAAGGTGCAAAAGTGAAAGCTTACGTATTTTTTAAAGGCCGTTCTATAGTTTTTAAAGAACGTGGCGAACTCTTATTATTGCAATTTGCAGAAAAATTGGCAGACATTGCCAATCTTGAGCAAATGCCTAAGTTAGAAAACAAACGAATGCACATCTTTTTGAGCCCTAAAGCCAAAAAGAAATAAGCTTAATTGAAATACACTTTTTGTCCACAAAAAATTGAAAAAGCTTATTTTTGAAAAAGGAGCTTAGATTCAATATTTGTAATCAGCATTTAATTTTACACCATAAAAAAGCTGCTTATTGGGTAGAGCAGCAAATACTGCTGTTAGCAGATTTACATTTGGGTAAAGATGCGCATTTTCGTAAGGCGGGTATTGCTATTCCGCAGGTGATAACAAATAATGATTTAAGTATTCTGCAACAGTTAATCAATCACTTTAACCCAAAACTAATTTTTTTTCTCGGTGATTTATTTCATAGCGATTATAATAGAGCTTTAATCGCATTTCAACGATTTATAAAAGATAATAATACAGTTGACTTTGTATTAATTAAAGGCAACCACGATATAATTGAAGATTCTCAGTTAAAGGAGTTTGGTTTGTCAAAAATTTATGAGAAATGTGTAATGCCGCCATTTAGCTTTAGTCATCACCCACTTAATGAATGTGAATATTACAATTTTTGCGGTCATTTACATCCAGGTATAGTAATAAAAGGTAAAGGAAAACAGGGCATTCGTTTACCAGTTTTTTATTTTGGAAAGCACCAAGCTGTATTGCCTGCCTTTGCATCCTTTAGTGGTAAGTTTATTGTAAAACCTACCAAAACCGACAATCTTTTTGCTATAACAGATGAGGCTATTTTTGCGGTTTAGTATAATTAAACTGGGCTTGGCTTAGGTTACTTAACCTCTAATTCCAAAATTTTTTTAAACAACCAATCTTTAGTTACTGTATTTGTATTTTTTTAATTTGTCTTTTTAATAATTGAATATTTCGGACTAAGGAAGCGCTTATTAATTTCTAAAAGCTTTTCTTTACGTAGCACTTTACCTTTCAACATATATAAACTGTCTATTTTCTAATTCTTTTACCTTTTCCAACAACCAACTTTTGTTGCTGTTTAATTGTTGTGCCAATAGCTTTTGCTTTACGTTTGGCAATTGCATTTTAGTTGCCTGGTGCTTAATGCGATACAAATTAATTAAAGTACGAATGAAATTCTTAAACGAAATTTTGCTTTTTTTGCTGAGTTTTTTTTGTTCTCCTACATATTTTTCAAACGAACGAAAAAGGGTATGAGTGGTTTCTTTGTAATCCACATTTAACTCGTAAAAGGCTTTTATCATAATTGAACGGCGATTAACATCGTGAGATAAGTTTATGGTTGGTAAGGGAAGAAGGTAATCAATTGCTAACTGATAATCTTTCTTATAATAAGCTATTGCTCCCTGGTGATAATTTTTAACAGCATCACATAAATGTATTGGTAAAAACGCATAATACTTGTCTAACATTTTAGTAGCCCAATCAAACTTATTAACATTGCAACTTACTGTAATTATGTTATGTAAATTGCTAATATGAATTTGATCGTCAGTAAATAGTAAGTTCTTTTCTTCCATAATTTTATATATATCAAATTGGTAGCGTATAAATTCTATTTTCCCATTTCTAAATTGAAAGCTACAAAAGTTACACATTGAGTTATAAAAATTTTTCAAACTACCTATAGGAATCTCTGAATAATAACTTTCTAAATCACTTTGTAACTGAAAGAAGGCATCTTTTGTTTTTTCCTTCAACATTTTAATAACGGACAGATAAACTTTAAAAAGTGGATGTCCACTAAACTGAGGTAAATTTAATAAGGGTTGAATAGCATCAAAAGTTGAAGTATTAATTTGATGTGCAATAGAAGATTCTGCAAAAGACAATTCTACCAAATAAAAGTCCATTTGTTGTAACAAATAATATTGTGTTAAGCTATCTTTAACTATACCAATATTATTTTGCTTAGCTAAGTTACCCGAATGTTGAGCATAACTCAAGGCACTATTTTCAATTATATATTGATATTCATAATGTTCTGCATCTTTTAAAGTAGCCTTTAAGGTGTTTTTTTGCGATTTGATAAATTTTTTATATGTGCGGTATTGCTTTCTTTCTAACAGTTGTTGTTGTAGTAAATCTGCTTTTGTCTTTTCACATTTTTGCAAAGCTATAATGGTTACAAATTGTTGAGTTAACTTTAACAACAAACTCATTTTTGCATAAATATAACTTCGTCGAGCTAAATTAGATTTTTTAGCTGAAATTTCACTAAGCTCACTATGTAAGGATAGCAATACACATTCATCTACAATTATATTACTATTAATAAAATTTAATAAGGTGTTTAGTAAAGTAGAAACCTTTCCATCTTGATTGAAAAATGCACAAGCAGCAAATGCTTTTAGCCCACTTTGCTCTTTTTTACTTAAATTTTTCAACAACTCAATCACAGAATATATTCCTTTATTCATTAGTATTCAATTTTAAAAATTAACTATAAAGTGTTGTTAAACAGAATGCTACAAAATTTTGGTAGTAATAAATTATATTACAATTGCTTATAAAAGTACAAAAAAATAGCAAAAATATAAATTATTATTGCAATATGAAAATCAATAATGTACCGAATCAATTTTTTTATTAAAACATTTAATTATGAAAATTTTTACAAAAGCAAGTTTTCTTTTATTGACTTTATTTATTGCCATTGCTGTACAGGCAGAAGAGGCCAACATTATACCTGGGCAATTCCTTATAAAATTAAAAGAATCTGCCAAAACACAAAAAAATGCTTTGATTTCTCAAGTGAAAGCAACTGCAATAAAAAGCTATCCAACCTTAGGAATAGAGTTATGGGAAATCAATAATTCAAACGGTAAAATAGCTGTTATGGAATTGATTGAACAATATAAAAATCACCCTGATGTGGAATTTATAGAACCCAACTACTTATGGGAAGCAATTGGCGGTACAGAACCCAACGACCCACATTTCAATAAACAATGGGGTTTGCATAATACAGGCCAAAACAATGGAACAATAGATGCCGATATTGACGCACCAGAAGCCTATTGCATGCCCATTTCTGCTATTGATGTAGTGGTAGGAATAATTGATACAGGGATAGATTATACGCATGAAGACTTAGCACCAAATATTTGGCAAAATTTGGGTGAAGATGCCGATGGTGATGGCAAAGTGCTAATACAAATTGGCGATACTTGGGTTTTTGATCCCGATGACCAAAATGGCATTGATGATGATGGCAATGGATACATAGATGATTTTGTAGGTTGGGATTTTGTATACAATGACAACGACCCAATGGATTTAAACGCACACGGTACGCATGTTGCAGGTATTGCAGGGGCAATAATGAACAACAACATTGGCATTAGCGGTACTACTCCAAATGCAAAACTCGCAGCTTTAAAATTTTTAGGAGATGATGGCAAAGGTTCAACTGCTGATGCATTAGATGCCTTAAATTATGCGGTGGCAATGGGTATGCCTGTAAGCAACAACAGTTGGGGTGGCGGATTTTATTCTATAGCTTTCAAGCAGGCATTAAAAAATGCTGAAGCCAACAATCATTTGTTTATTGCAGCCGCCGGCAATGGTGGTAATGATGGAATTGGGGATAATAACGACATTTATCATCATTACCCATCTTCTTATACAAATGATAATGTAATTTCAGTAGCATCAACTGACAATAATAATAACCTTTCCAGCTTTTCTAACTATGGTTTAAGTTCTGTTGATATTTGTGCACCTGGCTCCCGAATTTACAGTTGCGTATTAAATAATGAATATGATTACCTTAGTGGTACTTCCATGGCAACTCCATTTGTTGCAGCCGTAACTGCTTTTCTTTTCGGTGCAAATCCTGGTAATAATTTTTCTACTATAAAAAATGCCATACTTAACTCAGCTTATCCTATATCTGCTTTAAGTAATGTATGTTTGTCTGGAGGACGCTTAAATATGCACAATGCTTTGGCTTATTTAGATGCTCCAGCTAATGCCTGCGATACGGAATCAATTCAAACTTGTAATAGAACTACTGATTCATTAGCACTTGTTGCTTTATATAATGCTTTTAGTAACATTACTGAAATAACTAATTGGGATCTACAAATACCTATTTCGGAATGGGAAGGAATTGTGTTGGATAAGGATAGTTGTGTAAAACGTATTCGATTATGGAATGCAGGATTAACAGGCAGCTTGCCTTCTGAAATTGGCAATTTTAGTCGTATAGAGGCTCTTCGTTTTGATGGCACACAATTTTTTGACGGTCCTATCCCACCTGAAATTGGCAATTTGGAAACTTTGGAATGGTTTGAGATTGCAATCCCGAATAATAGCGAACAAATTCCAGAGGAAATATACCAATTGAGTAATCTGAAAGTACTTAGTCTATATGGTCCTTTTACAGGAACTATCTCATCCAACATTGAAAATTTGTCAAAATTAGAAGAATTAAGAATAGTTGCAGGTTTTAATAATAGGAACTTAATAAATATAACAGGCGAAATTCCAGCAGAAATAGGTTTGCTAACTAAATTAAAAGTACTTGATTTTGCTTATCAAACTTTTAATGGAGGTATACCACTAGAATTTAGCAACTTAGTTAATCTGCAACACTTAGGTTTGAGAGGCAATCATTTAAGTGGCAACATAAATTGGTTAGGTGATTTAGTATCGCTTGAATCCATTGACATTTTGGATAATCAATTTAATGGTAATATACCTTCTTCAATAGGTGGTTTAGAGTATTTAAAGAATCTTATGCTTGGTGGTAATAATATATCAGGTATAATTCCTGAAGAAATATGTAACTGTTATAGCTTAGAGAGTTTTGTTATTGCCAATACAGATATATCAGGTACAATACCAGAATGCATAGGACAATTAAATAAAATGAATGTGATGTGGTTGTATGGAAGTCAATTAACTGGTAATATTCCAGTAGAAATTGGTTTTCTAACAGAGTTAAAATCTTTATTGTTACAAGACAATCTATTTGAGGGTTCTATACCACCAACTTTTGAAAATTTAGTTAAATTACAGTCATTCTCAGTCTATAACAATAGTTTGAGTGGATGTTTTCCTACACAATTAGTTAGTTTATGTAGAGATGATTTAAATAGGGCTTGCTGACTTTCTCAAACCATCATTTTTTCTTTCATAAATTATTATTTATCAACATTTTACGTAGATAAATTATTTTTATTAATTTTGATAAGTGCAAGCTATTTTGTATATTGAAGCTTAAAATTGTGCACTTATGGTTAAGTATACACCAGCAAATCAGCTTACTTTGGAGGGTTTTAGTACCCCATTTGAACAGCATTTAGATAAAGATAACCGATGGGTAAAATTGGCAGAGTTGATCCCTTGGGATGAATTGGCAACCCAGTATGCTAAGCAGCTCAATAGCAGTAAAGGGAAATATTGTATTG
>Ga0209187_1000248_pt1 | contig 112450 bp, 91 predicted proteins | sample BantaG_FD_187430 | JGI IMG/M metagenome (GOLD analysis project Ga0209187, IMG submission 187430) | Marine algal microbial communities from Bantry Bay, Ireland - BantryBay_4 metaG (SPAdes) (version 2) | ecosystem: Host-associated > Algae > Red algae > Unclassified | place: Bantry Bay, Ireland...
TTTTGTTCTTCATGTTCCTTCGTTAAAAAGCCTCGCCGAACCTATGGGTTCGCCTACGTTTTTTGCCTTGATCCATTTTGAACAATTCTAAATCCTTTTCCGTCATCTAAAAATAGAAATGGTATAAGATTGTATTTTCCTGCTTCAAAAATACTATATTCGAGAAACAAATTATAGTCATACAAATGAGATCAATTATACCAGGAGAAATTTCTACAGGAGACCTACATCAGTTTTTATTAGCTTGTGTTGCGCCGAGACCCATCGCGTTTGTGAGTACTATAGATGCAGATGGTAAACACAATCTAGCCCCGTATAGTTTCTTCAATGCATTCAGTTCTAATCCGCCCATAATCGTTTTCTCTTCTAATAGACGTGTGCGAGACAATACTACCAAGGATACTTTACACAATATCGAGCAGACTAGAGAGGCCGTTGTCAATGTTGTAAGTTATGATATTGTAAGACAGATGGCGGTGAGTTCTGTAGAGTTTGAGTCAGGGGTAAGTGAGTTCGAGAAGACAGGATTGACACCCATCCCTTCTGATATAGTCAAGCCGCCTAGAGTGAAAGAATCTCCAGCACATCTAGAATGCAAGGTAAAAGAAATAATAACCCTGGGAGATAAGGGAGGAGCGGGTCATCTCATCGTTTGTGATGTTGTGAAAATGCATATTAAGGAAAAAGTAATAGATGCTAATAACAGGATAGATCCCCATAAGATAGATCTTATGGGAAGAATGGGACGTGCCTACTATGTGCGTGCTAAGGGTAAGAATGTTTTCCCTATAGTACAGTCGGTGACAGAAGTTACGATAGGTTATGATGCACTGCCAGAATCTATAAGACTAAGTGATGAACTTACTGGAAATGAAATAGGTCTATTGTCAGGAGCTACTAAGATGCCTACAAGTGATGAGATAGACGAACTATTTGAGTTAGAGGATATTAATACTATTGCAAGTAACAAGGACGCAATTATGAGTCTTGCAAAAGCACATCTAGAACTAGGGGATAGAGATACAGCACTGAAATTATTGCTGGGTTCATGCGAGACAACTTAGGTGGTTTCTTCTCATTATTTAGAATTTAATATATTACTTTAGTTATTGATTACTAAGCTTTTTTTTATGAAAAAACTAAGATTTAATTATGCTGCTATAGCAGTGGCTATTATTTTAGCAATGGTCATACCTGCTGTAGGATATGGACTATTTTCTGATCCATGGATGGAGGCTAATAACTTGACCTTATCGGAGATAGAAACTAAGTCAAATCCTGTACAGTATATAATCGCACTCGTATCATCAGTGGTGACGGTATATGTAATGGCCTGGTTATTTGTAAAGTTAAATGTAGATAACATGACTAAGGGAATAGCTATTGCGCTCATCCTTGGCCTAGCTTTTTATTTTACGACTGCGTTTACTTCTAATGTTTTTTCCTTTAGACCGAGAAATCTGATCTTTATAGATGGCGGTATAACGCTAGTTTCTTATATGGTTACGGGTGCTATCTTAGGCGCATGGAGAAAGTATACAGAAAAAGATAAATAGTATCATGTCAAAAGCACTATAGAATAAGATAGAATTATTTAAATTATACAAGAGATATGAAAACGATAAAAGGACCAGCAATTTTTCTCGCTCAGTTTATGGGTGACGAAGCTCCCTATAATAGTTTAGATAATATCTGCGCTTGGGCAGCAGGTCTGGGATATAAAGGTATACAAATTCCTACCTGGGAATCTAGACTGATAGACTTAGAAAAAGCTGCTACCAGTCAGACTTACTGTGATGAACTGAAAGCTAAGGTAGCTGCCCATGGCTTACTCATTACGGAACTCAGTACACACTTGCAAGGGCAGCTTGTTGCTGTGAATCCTGCTTATGATCTAATGTTTGATGGATTTGCACCGGAAGAGGTGAAGGGTAATTCGGTAGCAAGAACGGCATGGGCAGTACAACAGGTAAAGTGGGCAGCCTCTGCGAGTAAGAACTTAGGACTTAGATCTCATGCTACATTTTCAGGGGCCTTGGCTTGGCACACGGTCTATCCGTGGCCGCAACGACCAGATGGACTGATAGATGCTGCTTTTACAGAACTAGCTAAGCGATGGAAACCAATTCTAGATCATCACGAAGATTGTGGGGTAGATGTATGTTACGAAATCCATCCTGGGGAAGATTTACATGATGGCGTCACTTACGAGATGTTCCTGGATAAGGTAGATCAGCATGCTAGAGCTTGCATACTTTATGATCCTAGTCATCTAGTATTGCAACAGATGGACTACTTACAATTTATAGATTTCTATCATAATCGTATCAGAGCATTCCATGTCAAAGATGCAGAGTTTAATCCTACAGGAAAGTCAGGTGTCTATGGTGGCTATCAGTCATGGATAGATCGTCCAGGTAGATTCCGTTCTCTAGGGGATGGGCAGGTAGATTTTGCTGCCATATTCTCTAAACTATCGCAGCATGGATATGATGGCTGGGCAGTTATGGAATGGGAATGTTGTATCAAGTCTCCAGAACAGGGAGCGAAGGAAGGTGCACCTTTCATAGCTAAGCATATTATCAATGTAACGGAAAAAGCCTTTGATGATTTTGCTGGGAGAGATAGTGATCCTGAATATTTAAATAAAATTTTAGGGCTCGGGTGAGGTATATCCTAATAATCATTTTTTCATGTTTTTGTAGTCTATCTTATGGTCAGAAAATAAGCGGAAAACTTATAGACAGAGAGACGTTAGAACCCATTCTTTTCGCTACCATTATATTCTATGACAAACAGGATAGTCTCTTGGCAGGTAGCATTACCGATAGCAATGGTGCTTTCTCTACAGATGCTATATCTTCCGATGTAGGTAAAATAGTTTTTCAGTATGTGGGATACAATACGCTGGAAATGGTAATTACTCCTGATGATAAAAACAAACTTGACAATCTAATAATATATCTGGACAGAGATTACACAGTTGTAGGCTGTCCCATAATCTTAGAATACGCGTATCATTATTTTTCTACTTCTCAGCCGGGTGAAATATCTATAAAGGGAAGTCACCCTGGTCTTGCCGCGACCTTTGATGATCCCAGCAGATCCATGATGCGGTACAATTCTACTAGCACGGCTAATGACCAAGCTAACAGTATAGTCTATAGAGGGATGCCTCCAGGATTTGTAAAATGGGCACTAGATGGCGCAGAAATTGTAAACCCTAACCACTTATCTAACGCAGGAACATTTTCAGATCGCAGTAGCGCTTCTGCTGGAGGAGTTTTATCTTTTCCATTCGAGACGCTGGAGAATTATTTTTTCTATCCTAACCCTTATCAGAATATTAATGGAGATGCTATTGCTGGAATTTCAAACTTAGAAGGTATACAGAATATAGAGCAAAGAAATTCATTTATAAAACTAGGATTTCTAGGTCTAGAGGCGGCCATATACGAGCAAATTAGTACTAAAGAAGGTCTAGGGATCAAAGCCATTGCAGCTCATTATAGATATTCTTTTGTAGGTCTGCTTAATAGCCTGGGCGTTTCTTTTGACAATGAAGAAATTGCATTCCAGGATCTGTTCTTGAGAGTCCAGTTATTAGAAGAAGAAAATAAGAAACTATTTGTTAGCTATTCCCGTGCTTCTAGCAATAACCGTAGAATAAAATTAGATGAACCAGAAAGAATGTTTATCCAGGATTTTTCTGATATAGATTTCGATTCAGATAGGTATACGCTAGGTCTAACATTTGTAAATCATAAGGAGGATAGTAATTACAAGTCAGCAAGTTATTTTTCCTCTAAAAGAGATGAAAGGAATGAATTTAGTGTATTCACATTTCAATCAGGTAGTAGCGGAAGTTCTTGGAACGTAACAGACTATTGGAATTTTTCAAATCATACTGAGTATAGTTTTTTATTTTTTGACAAACTAAGAAATACTTCATCCCTTGATTTTTCAGTTTCAGGAAGATCTACGCCTAACACTTACCTAGGGTTTTCTGAAAACATAGAATACAAGCAAGATGGTTGGACTGTAATGCCGCAACTCAGATTTATTTTCACAGAAATAAGAAACCAAGCTTATCTAGAAGGTGGTGTTTTTCTTAGAAAAGAAATTGAAAATCAGGCCCTTGAATTTAGTTTTGCTCAGCATAGTCAGCGGCCTCATCCCACGCTACTCCTGAGAACAGAAAACAATACTGGAAAGCTCAATATTAGGAATACGAGATCTAATAATGCTTCTCTAGGCTATAAAATAAATAATGTAGGGAGTAGAAATAGAATAAAGCTTCAGGCAAGATTATTCTATCACCATATCTACAATATACCAGTTACTTTGGAGGGCTATTCTATTTATGATGGTTTAGATTTGATTCCTGAAAGAACAAGTTATACAAATAGTGGAAGAGCAAGAAGTTATGGATTAGAATTTAACTATGATCAGGAGTTGGGAAGACTGAGTTTTCTAAGTGGGAATATATCATTCTTTGACAGTCAGATTATAAATGCTAAAGATGAAAAAATAGATGCGCGGTATAATTTTGGCTATACAAGTAACCTTATGATTACTAAGAGATTTGTAGGAAAGAATAAGTCGTTATATCTAAGCCTTGCAGCACATAGTAGGGGTGGGGCCTTTGATCCGGTAATAGACTTAGAGGAATCTAGGGATCAGGAAAAAACAGTGTATAGTACAGAAAGAGAAAGACTAGGAAATTATTTTCGTATAGACCTTAGAGCTAATTACACCTTCCGAAAGAAAAACAGTATCATTCTAGATATACAAAATATAAGCAATAGAATGAATGACAGTTATTATAGATATGATCCTGTAGCTGATGATGTACTTTTAGAAAAGCAACTAGGCATGATACCTGTATTAAGTTATAAACGTATTTTTTAGAGGAGGAAAATACTGATGCTATCCCTACAATGCTTTCACGATGACAGTCTAGAATATTGCTATTGACTCAATTATCAACCGAACATACTCACTTACAATCTAAGGTGTTAGATATAATAACTAAGAACCAATGACATTATTTTGTAGGTTGAATTTAGATGCTAATTAATAGCCACAATCTTATCTAAATAGTATCTTAATTTTCTAAGCTGTGGATAATACCAATTCTAGTTTAGAATGACGGTAATTATTTATTTTGTTTTTCATGTTCCTTCGTTAAAAAGCCTCGCCGAACCTATGGGTTCTTTGCTAGCCCGCCCGCTTAGCGCTGTGCCTGCCGTATGCAAGGAGTCAGGGTTCTCTAATTTAAAGCACTTTCGTACTTTATTCGACTACGTCGAACTCATTCGTTCTTGCCTTGATCCATTTAGAACAATTCTTAATCCTTTTCCGTCGTCTAAAAATAGAAATGGTATATAGTAGTAACAGCAGGGCAATTCCTTTTTTCATGTAAATGATTTTATCTTACTGAAGCCTAGAAGTAAATAACTGCATGTACATAGTTATGTTCCAGATGAAAAAAAAATGGCTCACTTTTTCAAGTTATTGGCTCATTTTGGCTCAAATTACCTATCTTTAAGAAATGAAAGAGCAGATTTATAACTTCACTGTTGAGCTGACTTGGAAGTATTTAGAAGTACTTAGACAAATTGAGAAATTCGAAGTTCATTGGACAAAATATCAACAAAGAGAAAAGTCGAGTTTGAATCAACTCAAAACACTTGCGACAATACAAAGTATTGGGTCTTCTACAAGAATTGAAGGATCAAAATTATCAGATAAACAAGTTCAAACATTACTTGAGAAAATTGACATAACACAAGTTGAAGATAGAGATTCACAAGAGGTTGTTGGATACTATAACGCTTTAGATATAATTACTGAATCGCCAAAAGAACTGAGAATAACTGAATCAACACTAAAGAACCTACATAACGTCTTGCTCAAAATAAGTGATAAAGTTGACTGGCACAGAGGTCAATATAAGCAACATTCAAATGCAGTTCAAGCAAACTTCCCTGATGGTTCAACTCAAATAATATTTAAAACAACTGAACCAGGATTCGCTACAGATGAGGAAATGAAGAATTTAGTGAATTGGGTAAGAGAGAAAGATGACATTAACCCCATCATTAAAACGGCAGCATTTGTATATGAATTTTTAAGTATTCATCCCTTTCAAGATGGCAATGGTAGGCTCAGTAGATTATTAACAACTTTATTATTACTTCAAAAAGATTACGAGTGGGTCGAGTACATAAGCTTTGAACACGAAATCGAAAAAAGGAAAAAGAAGTATTACCAAGCTCTTAGAAATTGTCAAGCAAAAAGACCAAATGAAGACATTACAGAATGGGTTGAATTCTTTTTAGACTCATTAAAGAATTTAATAAAGAAGCTAAACAAGAAATTAGAAATAAGTGAATCTGACCTCAGCAGTAAACAAAAAAATGTGTATGTCTATATTTGCAATAATCCTGAATCAAAAATAAGCCAAATTAGAGAAGGAACTGAAGTGCCAAGAGCAACACTAAAGAGAGTTATAAAAGTATTACTTGATAAGGATATGATTGAAAAAAATGGCAAGGGAGCAGGAACTAATTATAGGATGAAATCCGGAACATAACATTAGATAACAGTGAATCTTTTTGGTCAGACTCTCGTTATCAAGATCCGTTATATCTTCTTATATTTCACCAATATAATTATAATGCCAAACCCAATGGTCTTTTCCTATAAACGATCTATATATTCCCTTCCCATCTGATTAAAAACCAAATTTCTAATCAAACTTAAAAGAACTTAGATATACCTAGGTGTAGACCTGAATGACTCATTTTTAAGTCGTATACATTTTCTAAATTTAGTCTTGAACTTAGGTCCCATCTTTTACTCAGTCCCAGTTGTAAACTCGAACTAGAATTAAGTTTTGCTCCTATAATGAATTTAAAATGGAAAGATTGGAAATTACGCTTAGCAAAGTCATTATTATTCACTATTTCGTAATCGTTATTGTCAAGAATTATTTTCTGACCTGTATTATTCTGAAAAATAGAGAGGTGTGTAGCAAAATCAGATTGTATATAAAATCTTTTTCTCTTAGAACTATGAAATGATATCCCTAGAGGAATAGAAAGTTGCTGATAGGTTTGAGTAAGTTTGGCATCGATATAAGCCAGGTGCTCTCTATTCTCTTTTGTCGTATTATCAACCACGGAACCATCTAAGTAAAACGCTTTTTGTAGAACCTCTATTTCCCGCATTACAGATAACGTATCTATGTAACTAAATGTGCTTCTACTCCCGCTATATTCTATACCTGAGAACACTGAAACATAGGTAGACAATTGCCTATGATACTCTAATCCTATAGAAGCGTAATCGAGCTCTTTTTCTGTATCATCTAACCAAGCAACAATTTCTTCTTGTGCTAGTTTATTGGCAAGCCTGTTTTGATTTAGTTTACCATACTCTAGATAAAATTTAGTCTCCCAGCGAACACACTTATCTTCTGACGCTTTCTTATCTCGACTAATCATTGCAAAATTAGGTATCTGTGTAAATGCTTTTCTCGAAGACGCTAAGAACTGAGGAGCTATACTTAAATTTGAGAGCAACGATATATCGGCAGGTGGCTTATTGTTTATGTCAAATTTTTTAAACTCAGATACACCAGCTATATTTACAACTTGCAAATTATCTCTTACATGGTTTTCTTTTCGCTGGGTAGTTAAAGATTGCTGAGAGAACTGCTGTGTAAATACAGAGCTTCCCTTCTGAAATATATTTGACTTCTTTAACTTTGATATGGCAATCCTATCATTATTATTGTCAATAGTTGAAGTTGATTTTTCTACTGAACTTGAATTGCTTGTTAGGTTATTAGTATTTCGTACGTTCTCATTTAATTTTTGCTCTGGGTTTTTTTGTTCATTGATATTACTAATTGTGTTTATGCTTCCATCCTCCGAAACACCTTGATTACTCTTATTATTCTTAGTATTTACAACAACATTACTTATACCCGATGGAGTACTCAAATTTTCATTTAATTTTATTTCAGCATTGCTCAGACTGATGTTATCCTGGATACCTTGTCCTAGAGTATACGCATACACAGCAATACCACCCACAATAATAAACGCAAAGAAAATAAGCCAAAAAGGGAATACCCTTCTCTTAGTAGGCTCAGGCAACTTACTTTGTAGTTCCTGCCATGCTTGTTCTTTGTCTACCGGTGAATCATAATCCCCTAATAACTCAAACAATTCTTCTTCGAACGGATCAGATGCCATAGTGTGTTATTTTATTTTTTTCTATAATCCTCTTAAGTTGTGACTTCGCTCTTGTCAATTGAGATCTAGAGGTCCCCTCAGAAATATTTAACATTTCTGCAATTTCTTTATGCTTTAATCTTTCAAATACAAATAGGTTTAATATTTGTCTGTATCCTGTAGAAAGTTTTTGGATAGCATTTAGAAGCACCTCTTCCTTTTCATCTTGCTCCGTATCTTGAACTAACGGAATATTAAAATGATGCTCTTTTAGTTCAGCTCTACTTGCAGGTAACATACTTTTTTTTGTTCTAAGTCTATTAAGGCAAATATTTACACTGATCTTAGCAACCCAAGGCTTCAGTTCACCTTTGTGATGATTATAAGCATCTAGTTTATTAAAAATACGCACGAAACAATCTTGCATTGCTTCTTGCGCATCTTCATTTGTACTACTATATCTACGACATACAGTAAAAACATAGGGAGCAAAATGATTGAACAATTGTTGCTGAGCTTTTCGCTCCCTACGTTTACACGCTGATATGTCTATGATCGTATTCAATGACTATTAATCTATGTCTTATTCAAAAAGTCCAACTATTCTTACATTATGATCTGAGTAGCTTGTTTCTGTAGCTGAAGAAATTACCTTTACTTCACAACCCTCAAGCTCAATATCCAGTAACCCTCCACTATCTTCATTTATTATAGCATTTACCACATTCTCAAAAGATACAGCATATTCATCTCCTGGAACTCCTATTACTTGCGTAGAATATGCTAGAAGAAGCTGAAGATCATTGATATCCTGTGTCCAATTTAATATGGTTATTTGATAAATTCTTTTGTTCCCGTTACCAAAATCATCCAGCAATGTGAATTCATAGGATGATTGGTTGTCAATTATAGACACCTTACCTTCTGCAGGGATAAAATAATTTACATCAGACCCACTTATATACATTCCTTGAGCAGGGATATCTGTAAAACATGAGCTTATCTCTCCGGTTGTTAGATTTGTATTATATGGGAACTCTATCGTTTCACTTGCTTTTAGATTGTTAGTATCATATACGATAATCTCAATAGGATTCTCTGAACATACAATGACGTTATCAGAAAATACACCATCATTAACAGTAATATATTGACCTACTCCTGCACCTGAATTTACTAATACATAACCGTTTACTAGCGGATTCATATCACAATCTACAGCGGTACCAGAAACTGACACCATTAAAACATCTGAGTCTACTGTAAAAGGACCTACTGAAGCATCATTAGAAAAAGCACCTATTTCTTCTGAGTGTATTACCGTACCACAAGGAGATATAATTTCTAAGAGCAATATTTCGCCCTCAGGCACCTTACCCTCAAAATATCCTCTAGCATTAGGAATTACTGATCCAGTATTTCCATTTTCTCGCGTTATTCTTACCGTAAGTGTCGTAGCATCTGCGGAGGTATTTACAAGACCATTGATTGTTACTAATGGAAAAGGTACATCACAGTTCCAGAATGTAAAGTGCGTTACAGATCCTACATATTCGTTTCCTTCTAGAACAGCCATACCGTCCTCGATCCAATTTCCAGAAACTTCATCAAAATACCAGAGTGGAATGGAAGCTGGTGCCGATCCTATTATCGCTGAAGGTACATTCATCCTTATGATAGCTTCTCCATCAAGGTCTAGTACATTACCACTTTCATCCTCCAATTCTACATTAACCATTCCATAACTCTCTAAGATTTGCTCCTCCCCCTCTGTCGTAACTCCTACTAAATCTCCTGGCATAAACTCAGATAGGTTAGGATCAGTAGGATCTAGGTAATCCATATAAACATTTACTGATCCGGAATATATACTACCATCCTCAGTTGTGAACTTACTCGTTCCAAAATCGATTTTATGGTTTTCATATTCTACAACACTAGAACCATTGTTTATAGAACCTGCTAATCTACGCTCGCTCAGCTGTATTCTTACTTCCTGCGCTTGATCCTTCTCAGGGTAAAACACAGGATAATTATCAAAATAGCCAGCTTTAGATATCCTTATACTTGCTTTTTCTGAACTCACTAACTCCTTAATAGTAAAGCGACCGTGCTCGTTAGTCTGAACTGTTCTGTCTCCGATATGAACTTCTGCATACTCGAGTGCATTGCTCTCTCTATCCGTTACTATTCCACTGATCGATGTTTCCCACATAGTCACAACTGGTGGATCTACTGGATTTTCTGAAATAACAAGGTTGTCTTTTTGACAAGCAACAAAAAATATTCCTATAAGGAAGAGAAAACTTATAATTTTTGACTTTTGCATTTCTTTTTATTTTATTCAATTAATATATTCATAAACGAATACACAGTTTACATTCAGAATGCTGCATGTCCCCAAAATAAAAAAGAACTTTTTTTCTAGCTTCTCATACTATACCTATGGAAAGAAAAATTAGACCATACCTTAGATCAAATTAACTTATGAGCACATAATTGTTCAATTAGTAGTAGCCTATATTCCACTAAAAAAAGCATCCTTGAGATGTTTAGTCTTTACTGACTTTGCTCCATTAAGTACGATAGCTATAATGTCAAATCTAATAAGCCATTCATGTTTTGATATCTCCATATAAGCGTTAGCTGCATCGAATAGTAGCTTTTGTTTCTTAGCATTGACAAATTCCTCAGGTAGACCATAATGTTCTGAAGACCTTGTTTTTACCTCTACAAACACCATGGTTTCGCCATCCATACATATAATATCTATTTCCGCTCTTTTGAATCGCCAGTTCCTTTCCATAATAGAATACCCTGCTCGTCGTAGAAACTTAGTGGCCATTTCTTCTCCTATATTTCCTATTTTTATTTTATCTGTCAATTAGATATTTTATTTGTCCTTATGTCAATTAGATTTCTTGGTACCAGAAAATTAGGATTATTTACCTGAGTTCAATACTAAAATAGTTATAATTAAGAGGAATGAGCTGGCTGATATCATACATTTTCACGGCAGGTTTTTTAGGTAGAATAGGATTAGCAATTATACCTGCACGAATTTTGTTAAGAAACTTGTGGAATGACCTATGTCTGGTTTGTTTAATCATGTAAAAAAAAATTATTGATCATTGATGGTTCGAAGATATATGTCTTGCGTAGCATAATTCTATCAAACAAGGGCATAAGCACTTTTTTATTTTTTTTTCTTATTATGTTACCAATTGTATAAAAACTTATTTTAGCAAATAACGAAAAAGAAAAAAATCCTCCTCTGTCCAAGGGACACCTCCTCCTGAGGAGGATAATAATTTTTACATTTTCTTAGAGACTTCCTTTAGAATAGCATCTCTTTCTTTAGCTGATTTTAGTAATAACTTGTCTGCTTTCTTGATGGTTTTTTCTACATAAGATTTTTCAGAGAACTCTTTACAATTGATGAGAACATTAAGGTAAGCACCATGGATAGCAGTATATGCGCATAGTGCTCCGACGCCAGCATCAGATACAGAATTAGGGTTACCTATCTTAGCCATTGCTTTCAGTAAGGGAAACATGCTAGCTGATGTTTGCATTACTTGTAGAGGAACTTCTATAGCATTCTTGGTTGCAAGATTTATCGCTACAGAACGCATCTGTTTATCTTGTGCCGTCGCTTTAGGTAGTCTTATAGCGTCTATGATTTTGGTAAAAGCATTAGTATCTTCATCGACTAATCTGAGTAATTGTTCTTTGATGCGCTGGCCTTCTTCTCCATATCCAGAAAACTCTTCCCATCTATCATCCCATCCTCTCTTGTGAGCCGATAAATTAGCAACCATAGTTCCCAGAGATACACCTAGTGCTCCTACGTAAGCTGCAATACTTCCTCCACCTGGAGCAGGTGCTTCTGATGCCGTTACATCGGCAAATTCTCTGAGATTATGTTGCAATAAGGGAAACTGATCATCTTCCTCCAACAGATATTCTATTATCTTTTTCTTAGGATCGAAGGGACCTAACTCATCTAGTCCTAGTGACTTTACAGCAACATGTATAATCTCTTCATCTGATATACCTGTAGATCTATTCTGAAGAGAAAGAAAAAACTTACCTGCATCTATCAGTACTTTCTTAGGTACGAGGCCCACTATTTCAGAACCCGTTACTCTCATACCACGTTTGTTTGCTGATGCTCTACAAGCTTCGAACGCTTCGTGGACAGATGTGATACTAATATTAGTTAGGTTCATAGAAATCTGAGCAAGGCCATATTCTTCTATATACCATCCTATCGCCTTTACGGATTTACATTTTCCTGGTACTCTTTTAGGATTACCTTTTTTATCATTTATAAGCTTTCCTGTTAGACCTTTACCTGCTCTCTTAAGTCTACCTTTTTCTCTTACGTCAAAGGCTATAGAGTTTGCTCTTCTCACAGAAGTTGTATTTAGATTTACATTATAAGCTACTAAGAAATCTCGCGCACCGATCGCTGTAGCACCTGCACGCGCATTAAACCTAGAAGGACCATAATCCGGTTTCCATTTAGGATCTTCTAGTTTTTTAGAAAGTCCTTCATATTCTCCTGCTCGCACCGTAGCTAAATTTCTTCTCTCAGGCGTAGTTGCCGCCGCTTCGTATAGATAGAAGGGAATCTCTAATTCTTTACCCGCTCTCTCAGCTAGTTTTTTAGCATATACAACTACCTCTTCCATGGTTATATTAGAAATAGGAATAAGAGGACATACATCCGTTGCTCCCATGCGCGGGTGTTCTCCTTTATGTTTATTCATATCTATAAGCTCAGCAGCTTTCTTTATAGCTTGGAAAGCAGCTTCTATTACTGGCTCAGGCTCTCCGACAAAGGTTATTACCGTTCTATTCGTCGCTTTTCCTGGATCCACATCTAGTAACTTGACACCTTCTACTTTTTCTATTTCGTTAGTGATCTTCTGGATAATCTGCATGTTCACTCCTTCGCTGAAGTTAGGAACACACTCTATTAGTTTTTTATTGCTCATAGACGTAAAGCTACGATATAAGTTTTTTTGCAGAGAAAAAGGAAGTCATAAAAAATGAAAAAATCACTACTTAACATGAAACTCGTATTATGCAGTAGAGAATCTATTAGGTTCTGAAGAAGCTGTAAACCTCATTACAAAGTTCTAATGTATAAGTCGGATGAAAATAAAACCGCGAAAGCAGTTCTTAAGAGTCCTAGCGACAGAATGCTAAGAGAAGTCGATAATAATTCATGTTCTTTTTGCTTTTGTAAATTAAATACTTGACTTTTATAGGTATGGAGCGGTATATGCTAATATTTAATTTTTCCTTTTTCTTCTTTCTAATTTTGTTTGGTAAAAATCTGTATGCACAAAATGTTACCATCTCAGAAGAGATCAATATTAGAAATGATTACTCGTATGATTTATTGGGTAAAATAAACGAAAGTATTGTGGTCTTCAGAGATAGTGGCACAGAAAAAGTGATCAATGTGTTCAAGCAAGATCTGAGCTATAAATATGAGCGCTCCCTGAGCCTAGAAAAAAAGAAAGTCCTCTTTCATGGTGTTGTTCCCTTTGATACATGTTTTCATATACTGTACACTTATCAGTCTGACTCTATCATAACCATGATGAGAAAATACAATGACCAGGGCATAGCAATAGATACTACTCCCCTCTTCTATGTGCCTAAAAAAGAGGGTGGCACTAAATATCGGATGATTACAAATGAGAATAAATCGCTTACGCTACTTTATTATCTAGATAAGAAAAATGGTATTTTTCTGAAAATAATCGATCATGAAAAATCAGCTTTGGTTTATGACGAAGTGCTAGATGTAGAAAATGTAGATCTGTACAAGGATTATAAAAATATAACATTTACCAATGAGGGGAAGATATTCTTTCTTTTCGAAAAGAATACCAAAAAAATAAATAATAAGGATCATCATTTTGTTATCCTAGACTTAGACACCAAAACGGATACTTATGATAACATTGTACTGCCCTTCAATGATCTATATGCAATAGATCTTACGAGCATCTATGATGAAAAAAATAATACTTACTTACTTGCAGGACTATACAATACAAAGTCTAATGCTCATTCTAGAGGTATTTTCTATTACAGAGTAAATGACTATCTACTAGAAGATGATGCCATACAATTGTCCGAATTTGATAAGGCATTCTACAAAGATATCTATGGTAATAAGAAGAAAAATCCTGATAAGTTAGAATACCACAAACTGAAAGATATTATACATACAGAGGATGGAGGCTTTGTGGTGTTTACAGAGTTTAATAAGGTGTATTCTAGGAGAGCGCCATTCCAGTCCTATAGAGGAGATCCGTCCTTGGGTGGTATAGGAAGATACATGGATTTCTATATGGAAGAAGTGAGTCTGCATGCCCTCAGTCCAGATGGAAAAAGTAGATGGAATACTATACTACACAAAAAGCAATTCTCTCAAGATGACAACGGTGTGTTCTCTTCTTTCTTTCTTTTTACAAGTCCTTCTCGACTGAAAATAATTTTCAATGATGAAATAAAACGTGATAATATCGTCAGCGAATATGTACTCTCTCCCTCTGGAAAGCTAAAGCGAAAAAGCCTTATGAGTACCAAATATCAGGAACTAAAACTACGGTTCAGAGATGCCATGCAACTCAGCAACCAGGAGTTCATTGTTCCTAGCGAAAGAAACAGCAATCTGAAGCTAGTGAAAGTCAGTTATTTATAATAATAATAATGGATTATAGATAATTGGTCATTTTCCTGAAAAATGGAAAACCTTTCTTTTCCAAATGGTAGGCTTCTATGTCATTACCCAAAAGAAAAAATAGATTTTGAATTAGATGTTCAGGATTTTTATTTAACCATTAAGTCACCAGAATAGTAACTAAGGTAGACATTACGGAACGACTTCTTTTTTATATTAGAAACTTCATGGTTCTTCTTTTGAGCACCTAGATCTGAGCTAGGGCTTGGCCCATAAAAAAAGCAGAATTCCATAAAATGAAAATCTGCTACTAATTTTTTTTGCATCTGTGTAAAAATAGACTAGTCTATTTTTACTCTGCTTCTGATGGTCTGAATCAGATCAGGAGATACGGTGGGTCTTTTTACATTGTTTTTAATAAAGTCCCTAAAGTTCTTCTCTTTGTTAAAAATTCTTGAATAGGTAGGGTCTGCGTTTACTCTATCTATTAAGTTTTTTTCGTCTGCGGTATTTAAGGCATTGTCAAAATACAAACTTATAGAATGTCTTAAATCTCCAGAGTTTTTGAATCTTTCCATGGCTCTAGTTTTTCCTTTAAATCTTAAATTGATAAACAAATAATCCAAGTATAATTCCTATATATAAAATCATTAAAAAATCAAATTGCACACAAAGATTATTCCTCTTCGCTTGTCGCATCTTCTGATTCTTTTTCTGACGGTTTCTCCTTTTTATCTCCCCTCTTGTCTTCATATCCCATCTTCTCGGCGTATTTCTTAAGTTTTTCCTTAAGCATATTTCTCGCTCTAAAAAGACGTGAACGCACTGTTCCTATCGGTACATCTATGATTTTAGAGATTTCCTCGTAGGTAAACCCCTCTACATCACATAGCAGTATAACGGTTCTAAAATCTATCGGCAAAGCATTAATAGCAGTAGTGACTTCATCACCCATCATACTATCAAACAGTTCTTCTCTAAGGTCTAGGTAACCTTGTCTTCCTGCATCATCGCTATCGTGATAGCTAACAATATCTTCAAAATCTACTTTCTTAGGCCTCTTACTTTTCTTACGGTACTCGTTAATGTACGCGTTCTTCAGAATTTTAAACAACCATGCCTTCGCATTAGTTCCCTCGATGTACTTATCTATAAATCTTAATGCTTTCATGTAGGTCTCTTGGACCAGATCATTAGCATCATCTTCGTTATAGCTGAGGTGAAAAGCAAAGGTTTTTAGAGCATCGATATGCGGCAGTAGCTCATCTTCAAATATTCTTTCGTGTTTCTGACTAATATCTCCCAAAGTGTAATAGCAAATAAGGTTATGAAAATGCTCCAAACATACATATAATATTGAAAAATGTGATTATTGGAAGGGTAATATATACATTTTAAGGATAATCTAGGGTGCTAATTTATTTCAGAAAGGCATATCGGGTGCACCTAATCGTTTTGTAATTGCTGTGAATTATACTATTGTAAAGTAAGGTATTGGAGGTTTTCTAGGTCTATAAATATCTGCTTTTCCTAGAAATTAGAGCTGCTATCTGTTCCACGTTAAGGATAGGAAGTAATGGCCGTAATGTAATGGAGTCCATGTGCGTAGCACCGCAGCGAACGCGGAGTACTGTATAGCCTGACTTCTCTGGCTGCCGAAAAGCGTGGGTAAGGCAGAGCTTATTATTAGATGGTTATAGCTATAGGATCTATGATGAGATACTATAAGATTGCGTTAGATTATTGTTGTCTTTCTGCCTGGCTTAAGGTTTTTGTGGTCTAGCCTAAGTGCGATGGCTTCGGCAGACAGGGAAGGAACGCCCAAATACTCCCTATATTAACCCTTTAAGTTTAGCAAGCATAGCACATTATTACTTACATTTGCGCAAAAATATATAATATATGAGTTTATTGATGATCGGAACGATGGCCTTTGATACGATAGAAACGCCATACGGAAAAGTGGAAATGGTGATCGGTGGTGCCTGTACTTATGCTGCGTGGTCGGCTTCTTTCTACACGAATAATATACAGGTGGTATCTATCGTAGGGGAAGATTTTCCTACATCAGAAATAGAACTTTTAGAATCCAGAGGGGTAGATTCTGCAGGGATAGAAATTGTAGAAGGGAAAAAATCATTCTTCTGGTCGGGGAAGTATCATGACAATATGAACTCTAGAGATACGCTTGTTACAGACCTTAATGTACTTGCAGATTTTGATCCTGTACTACCAGATGCTTATAAGAATCCTTCGTTTGTTATGCTCGGAAATCTGACACCAGAGATCCAGCTGAAGGTTATGGACCAGCTAGAAAGTAAGCCTAAACTAATCGTTCTGGATACAATGAATTTCTGGATGGATGTAGCCATGGACAGTCTGAAAAAAGCGATCAGTAAGGTAGATGTACTGACCATCAATGATGATGAAGCGAGACAATTATCTGGAGAATATTCTCTGGTACATGCTGCTGAAAAAATTCACGCAATGGGTCCTAAGATTCTTGTTATCAAGAAGGGGGAACATGGCGCGCTGTTATTCTACAACTCAGAATTATTCTATGCACCGGCATTACCTCTTGCTGTTGTGAAAGATCCTACTGGAGCGGGTGATACCTTTGCTGGTGGATTTATAGGCTACCTGGCTAAGACGGATGACATCTCCTATGATAATATCAAGAGAGCGATTATACACGGTTCTGCTATGGCTTCTCATTGTGTAGAAGAATTTAGCTTAGACAAGATAAAGACATTAAGTAGTGAGGATGTGGATGCAAGGCTAGAACAGTTTAAGCGTCTTACACAGTTCGATCTGTAGGGTATAGCCATTCATACAACATTATTGTGCTAGATTTTTTTAGATTTTCCGAATAGCGCATATAGACAGCACGGCTAAAAAAAACTAGGAGATTCGAATTTTGGACTACATTATAGCTCCGAACTATGGCGAACATAGATTAGCAAAAGCAAGGGGTTAAAAAAACCTTGGTCTAAATGTTGTCAAAAAAAGTAGAGGGATAGCCGTGGATGCAAAGAAACGAATTGCATATATAGAGATGGTAGCTCTATAAAATAGACTCATAGATATACATAACGTGCTGATGTGGCATGTGTAGAGGAGAAAGAAAAGCTAGAGTTTAGTAAGGAATTCTAAGCCAGCACCATTCTTATTGTATACCCATATCAATAGTATGACAAATAAGAAAAACAAGACAACTAGTTGACTAAGACAAGCTCCTTTTTTACCCCAGTTTTGATTTGATCCGTCTGACATTGCTCTTAATTTTAGAATATTTTACACAAAGAAAGTTAAAAAGATATATTCCGTAGAATATTTTTAATAAAATCACTCAAAGGGTTTACATTTTTCTTGTAACCAGGCTTTTTCGGCCTCATTAAGGTGTGGAGACACTCTTTCGAGTACCGTTTTGTGATACCTGTTCATCCAATGCTTTTCCATACTATCTAGCTGAGTCTCATCGATCATCTGCTTATCTATAGGAAATAAGGTAAGCGTCTCATGTTCTAAAAATCCTTCTTTATCAGATGCCTTCGTCAGTAGTAGATTTTCTATTCTTATACCATATTCGCCAGTTTCATAGTAACCGGGTTCGTTAGAAGTGACCATGCCAACTTCTAAGGGACATCCCCCTCTTATGGACTTCCCAGGTGTTATTCCTTGCGGTCCTTCGTGTACATTCAGGAAGAAACCAACACCATGACCTGTACCGTGCAGATAATTCATTCCTTTCTTCCACAGAAAATTTCTTGCCAGTATATCTAGTTGTGTTCCTGTCGTACCCCGAGGATATATCGCCATATCCAGAGCGATATGTCCCCTGAGCACAGCCGTATATGCTTCTTTCTGTCCTGGCGTAGGAGTGGACAAACATATGGTTCTTGTAATATCTGTCGTTCCATCTAGATACTGTCCTCCAGTATCCACTAGTAATACACCATCTTGTTCTATATTCTGAGAATGCTGCTCATCAGGTTTGTAATGGACGATCGCTCCATTCGCCTTGTATCCTACAATGGCTGCAAAACTTTCTCCGTAATATCCCTCTTGCTGAGATCTAAATGTCCTTAGTTTCTCAGAAAAATCGTATTCAGAGATAACTATTTCCCCGATGTGCTCTTCTAGCCACATAAATGCCTTCAGTAAAGCGACAGCATCTTTTTCCATCACATTTCTTAAATGAGCAATCTCAGTAGAATTCTTGATCGCTTTCATTTTCTGAATAAAGTTGGGAACAGATGCAGACGTGCAAGAAATAGCAGCTGTCAGCTTTCTACTTGTCGTTCTCATGTCTAAGCCTATTGTATCACCCTTATCTATTGTAGAAAGATGCTCTCTTAGCAAGTTATAAGAGATGGGCGTGATCTCCTGTGTCTCAAGATAGGTCTTAATATCAAGTGATAATTTCTCTTCCAGAATATACAAGTAAGCATGACTTGCCGTAATCATAGCAAAAGAAATAACCACTGGATTAAATTCTATATCAGAAGACCTTATATTATACAGCCAAGCTATATCACCTAAAGACGAGGCTAGATAATGACTAAGCTTATACTCAGACATATGGTCTCTGAGTTTATGGATCTTTTCGCTGGCCGAAATACCTGTATACTTCAGCTCATGGACGAATATATTGTCAAGTGGTATGTCTTCCCTATCTTCCCAGACAGCACTTATAAGATCTTCTTTATAGTTAATCGTAAACTGATGTTTTATCGCTTTCTTATCTAGAGATTTAGCGTTGTGCTCAGCAATAAGACTGCCTTCTATACCTAGGACTGATCCCGCTGGTAAGGTCTCCGTAAGCCAGTCTATATGCTGAGGAGAACCTTGGTTATATACTTTATGTAAAATAAATTCACTTTCTTCTAGCTCTTGTTCTCCTTGTAAAAAATATCTGGAATCTGTCCACAATCCCGCATGATCTGAAGTGACAACTACTATCCCTGCTGAACCTGTAAATCCAGAAATCCATTCTCTAGATTTCCAGCGATTAGCAACATACTCACTCTGATGTGGATCACTAGATGGTATGATATAAGCATCTATTCCTTTCTCTTTCATTTTCTCGCGTAGTCGACGTAATCTATTGCTTATCATAATGGCATCTCTCGTTATGTAGAATGGTGTAAAGTTAATTCTTAGACCATACATGAGTGCTATATATGGTGCTAAAATAAAGTATGCTAAGCATAATAGTTATAAATATTACCAAAAGCTAAAAGCAGTTTGATTAAAGCTATTGTTTAGAATAATTACACTACTCCCTAATAATCAGCTTAATTAATATTATAAAAAATTATAATATGTTGTAAATTGAATCTATATTTGTTTAGAAACTAGAGATTAAAAAAATCCTTTGCAGCTATTATTTGTTAATAGTATACAAAGGCTCACAAGAAAACTAAAGAGATAAGAGATGTTAAAGCAGAGTTTAAGTCAAAAAATGTTACAGAAGCTGTCTCCACAGCAGATACAGCTTATGAAACTTTTACAGATTCCTACCGCCACCCTCGATGATCGTATTAGCGAAGAATTAGAAGCTAACCCTGCCCTAGACGAGGGAGAAGTAGAGCCTGATGTATTTGATCTAGATAAAGAGGAGAATGCAGACGGAGATACTGAAAGCTTCGAGCTAGATGATTATTTAAACGAGTATATAGATGACGATCCGATCAGTTACAAACTGAGAACAGATAATTATACTAGTAACGAAGAAGATAAGACCATGCCTATCGCTGTGGAAGAAACATTCCACGAGCACTTAGAAAACCAGCTCGGCATGTTGCAGCTAGAGGATGACAGAAGTATGATAATAGCTAAGCAAATTATAGGTAGTATAGATAATGACGGCTACCTGAGGCGCGTTCCTCACTCTATCATCGATGACTTATTATTCTCCCAAGCGATAGATGCACAAGAGGAAGAAATAACATCTATGCTAGCACGTGTACAGCAGTTCGATCCTCCAGGTGTAGGAGCTAGAGACCTGCAAGAATCGCTTATCATACAGCTCAATAAAAAAATAGAAAAAAACGAGGGAGACAATCCTAAGTCTATGATGCATGCTGCCAAAATTCTTAAAAATCACTTCGGAGAATTTACAAAGAAGCATTATGTCAAGTTAAGGAAACATCTTTTTATCTCTGAATCAGAGCTGAAAGAAGCCCTTACTGAGATCCTAAAGTTAAATCCCAAACCAGCTAGTGGTTTCGTTTCTAGAGGAAGATCTACTACACAATATGTGGTACCTGATTTTTTCATACTGAACAGCAACGGAGAACTAGAGTTATCCCTCAATAGCAAAAACGCTCCTGATCTCAGAGTCAATGATGGATATAAGGATATGCTCAGGAATTATAAACATTCCACTACAGGAAGAAAATCTACGAAGCAAGAGAAAGAGGCAGTGATGTTTATCAAGCAAAAGATAGATTCTGCTAAATGGTTTATAGACGCTATAAAGCAACGACAGGATACCTTATACAAGACTATGTACTCGATCATGCAATTCCAATATAACTATTTTACTTCTGGAGATGACAGCCAACTGAGACCTATGATACTTAAGGATATTGCTGAGGTCACTGGTCTAGATATATCTACTGTATCTCGGGTTGCTAACAGTAAGTTTGTACAGACGGAATTCGGTACGAAGCGGCTCAAGAGTTTCTTCTCTGAATCCTTACAGACTAAGGATGGTACAGAAGTTTCTACCCTAGAGGTTAAGAATATTCTCAATGGAATAATAAAAACAGAGGATAAGAGAAAGCCACTATCAGATGAAAAGCTCAAGAATTATTTACAAGACAAAGGATATAACATTGCCAGGAGAACGGTAGCTAAATATAGAGAGCAACTTAATATACCTGTGGCAAGACTGAGGAAGGAATTATAAGATTGTAAATTACTTTTTGTCCTGAAAAATGAATGATAGTACGCTGACAAATAGTAATAGTAATGTCCCTTATTTAGCTTTTAGCACTTGTGTAACTATTACATTAAATTTCTCTTGTAATACCAATTCTAGTTTAGAATGACGGTAATTATTTATTTTGTTCTTCATGTTCCTTCGTTAAAAAGCCTCACCGAACCTATGGGTTCTTTGCTAGCCCGCCCGCTTAGCGGTTCTCTTATTTAAAGCACTATCGTACTTTATTCGACTACGTCGAACTCATTCGTTCTTGCCTTGATCCATTTTGAACAATTCTAAATCCTTTTCCGTCATCTAAAAATAGAAATGGTATAATAACGAGATGGTTTTCTCTCCTTCATAGTTAAGGTAGTCAGCCATCCATACTAGTATTTCGTTTATTAGTAGACCGTTTAATAGTTGTCGCTAATATATGGTGACTATTGGATCTTCTATCTACAATGTCTAATCAGAGCAAACTTAAAGCCGTTTTGAAAGCTTCTACTTGATACACATTTAAGTCCTCTGTCTTAAGAGTTTTTCCCTTGATTTTCGCCTTGATTGTATTGGAGTGGATCAGTTCTACGGGGTAATCTAATGTTTGGATGATACCCTCCATCTTGAAAGAATCAGAACCGCCTGCAAATCTACCTTTTCTTCCCCGCTCCTTAATACCGATTTTATCAAAATTATTACTTTCAAAAAACTTAGCAAAAGATCCCCTAAAAGATACTGCCGCCACTTGCGCTTTAGGATCCTCTAGCTTAATTTTTTTTATATCGGTGGCGATCAGTTGATAGGCCCCACCATCGGATTCTATACTCACAATTCTTGCCTCGTTGGATTTTAGTTCTATACCGCAATATTTCATGTATATTTATATTGTGTGTTAGGCTCTTGTACTTTAGATAGCCCTCTACTTGACAAATTTATATTTTATATCCTCCCCATTATAAAAGCATCTATAATGTTACTCTATCTCTTCATACTCCACATAGTCTTCATCAGGCTCCTGATCTAAGGAGTCATGCTTGGCAGTATCTAGATGATTAGGTTTAGACATTATTTTATAAATGATATAACCTACAAGTATAGTGACAAGATATTTCATAAAACTTTCATTAATACCTGCAATTTACCATTTGGTTAAAATATATGTAGTGGATTCCAGAAGATTCTCAATAATTAAAAGCCTGCCCGCCATTCTATCGGTATGTTTTTAGTTTATCTAATTCAAAATATAAGTTTAATTTCAAATAAGATATATTTGCAGTCAAATAAAGAAGTCATGCTAGATAAGCTAGAAGCGATATATCACAATTTTTTGAGTTTAGAAGAGAAACTTTCAGATCCCGAGACGGTATCCGATATGAAAAAGTTTACTAAAATCAACAAAGAATACAAGTCGCTTACAGAACTCGTAGAGACCTATAAAGAATATAAAAATCTAACAGAAAACATCGCTAATGCTAAACTACTCCTAAAGGATCCAGATCCTGAAATGGTGGATATGGCGAAGGCAGAGCTTAACGAAATGGAACCAGCCTTAGAGGAAATCCATGAAAAGGCAAAGCAACTACTTATCCCTAAAGATCCCGAAGACAGTAAGGATGTGGTATTCGAGATAAGATCCGGAACAGGTGGGGATGAGGCAAGTATTTTTGCAGGTGATTTGTATAAGTTGTATACTAAGTTTTTTGACACACAAGGATGGAAAACAGAAATTGTAGATGTCAATGAAGGGAGCGTAGGAGGATTTAACAAAATCGTCCTCGAGGTATACGGTAATGAAGTATATGGTAAACTAAAATTTGAATCAGGAGCACATAGAGTACAACGAGTTCCTAGGACAGAATCACAAGGAAGGGTACATACTTCTGCTGCCACCGTAGCGGTAATTCCTAAGTTCGAACCAGAAGATATTGATATCAAAAAAGATGATCTGAAGACAGATACCTTCCGAGCCAGTGGTGCGGGTGGTCAGCATGTCAATAAGACAGAATCTGGGGTAAGGTTTACTCACCTTCCTACGGGGATTGTCTCTGAAAGTACGGATTCTAGATCTCAGCACAAAAACAGAGAGATCGCCCTATCAAGATTATATGTCAAGGTGCAAAATGCACAGAAAGAAAAAAATTACCAGGAGCAGAAGCAACAGAGAAAATCTCTAGTAGGCTCTGGTGATCGTTCTGATAAAATACGTACTTATAATTACCCTCAGAATAGAGTCACAGACCATCGAATAGGTCTAACACTTTACAGCTTAGATAAGATAATGGAGGGAGCAATATTAGACATTATACAAGCGCTCCAAGTAGCGGAAAATGCTGAAAAACTGAAGACAGGCGAAGGAGTAGTATAAGCTAATTTTTTTAAAAGTGCTTCATGTTTTTGTTCCTAGTAGGATACGACTGTGGTTTACCCAGATCTATGCATTGCGTTTTCTACCTAATTTTTTATTCTTCTTTTGCTACTCAGGGAATTTCATGAAAACTCACTTTTGAAGATGCTATTTTTCATGTGACTCTGCTGTTTGTAGTGTCTGCTGTTTGCAGTCCCCTGTCTACAAACCTATTCTCATCGCCTGGGTAAATTGTCTCAGCTAAAGCCAATTGAAATTTGCTCAATACGTTACAAGGAGCAATGAAGAATCACAGCTAAATCAGTATTTAAAAGACGCTAATGGCGTCCTATAGATTAGCCCTTAAGCATACGGAGTTAAGAAGCATATAAAGTACCCTATCAAGCTTTGGCATAGAATTTGGATTCTAAGTAGATAATAAGAAAAAGTGCCATGAGTAAACTAGCTACCCACTTACTATTTTTAACAGCAATCTATATCTTGCTAGCCGCCCACAGACCAGTATCTGCTGATTTCAAAGCCTATCAGTATATAGATAAATACAAGGATATAGCCATTGCCGAAATGCATCGGACGGGTATTCCAGCAAGTATTAAGCTTGCTCAGGGTATGCATGAGTCACAGTTTGGACAGAGTAATCTTGCCACACTTGCCAACAACCATTTCGGGATCAAATGTAAGACATACTGGACGGGTCAGACTTATTATCACAAGGATGATGATTTAGACAAAAGAGGTAAACTGATAAAGTCGTGTTTCAGATCATATAATGCTGATTTAGATTCTTATGTGGACCATAGTAACTTCCTTGTGCACACTGCTCATTACGGCAGCTTATTTATCTATGACAAGACAGATTATAAAGCTTGGGCATATGGACTGAAAGCATCAGGCTACGCAACAGATAAAAAATACGCTCCAAAATTAATTAAGAAAATAGAAAAATACGGCTTAAATAATTATGACTTTAGTCCTAATCCATTCGAGCAAAATATAAGATAATTTAAAGATTTAATCCATAGCTTTATAAAGGCAGTGCATGATAAAGATCATGCGTGTCTTTTTTTTATACCAAGAGACTATGATCTAGAGTTATAAATATAATCATAACTCGCAGCATGGAAAATCTAAAAAATCTAATGACCGAGACTAGCAGAGCAAAGAGTACAATAAACCAATCTTCAAGTAGAATTTTTATCTATTTTTTAGAATCTTACTCTTCTTATAGTTTCGGTTTTTTTATTTGGGTGTGACCCTCTTAGCTTTTCACACACTCCTCCCTCTAGGGTCGCTGTCTTACAGGCTCATTTCATTCGGTCCCCAGCATCTCTCTCTGGCGCTTCACGGACTATTTCGTTACCTCATCCCTTTCAGGTAGCTCACACGGAAAGTTTTAATTTATGAGTAAAGTGTTTCTCTACTATAAGATATAATTTTTTCTGTGGTTTACTTCCTGATTATTTTGTAATGACTGAGGTAATTCAAGAAATACTCACATTTGTAAATGCTATTTTCCATGTGAACAATTATAAGGATCATAATATATATCGTACCTACAACAGGAAGTAATTTACGCTATATTAATTTTACCCATATTACATCCCTTGCGAGATTTCATATTATTCAAGGTGTTATATTTTTTGTCCTGTCGGGACATCATTTCGGTAGATATCAGGTATTATATAGATAAGTCGTGCTGTGGGTATGAATTATAAAAACCTTAGCAAATTTAGCATATATAATAAGCGAGCATTATCTAGTGAAACTCTGACATTAAACAAAAGCATATTTAAGATGCCATAAGTTTTCATTTGGCTCCGATATTTATACTTTTGTGTCACAAATATTATATAAATGCAACCACGTTTTCTCCATCCTATATTATGTCTAATTATTCTTTGCTGCCCTATCATTCTTATGGCGCATGGCGTAAGCGCCTCAGATCAGGAAATATTATCTAAGGGCGGCTTACTTGCTTATATAAGAGTAGGAGCTACGCATATGTTGACGGGTTACGATCACCTACTTTTTCTTGCTGGTGTTATCTTTTATTTAGATAATTTTAGGGATATACTTAAGTTCATTTCTGTCTTTACGCTTGGTCATTGTATAACGCTTATCGGTGCTACTTACTTAGGAATTAGAGCTGACGAACATTTGATAGATGCCGTTATTGCTTTAAGTGTATTGTATAAGGGATTCGAAAACTTAGGAGGTTTTAAGAAATTCTTTAATACAGATTCTCCTAATCTTTTGTTGATGGTTTTCCTGTTTGGATTAATTCATGGTTTCGGATTATCTACTAGATTACAATCCTTTGATATGGGTCAGGGACAATTTCTAGGGAAAATAATTTCTTTTAATATCGGTGTAGAATTAGGACAGGTGCTTGCACTCATTCCCTTTGTATTTATTCTATCCCTATGGAAATCGAAGTCTAGTTATAAACCCTTCTATAAATTTGCAAATTGGTTTTTAGTTCTTGCTGGTATCGGTCTATTCTTTTTTCAGATGTACGGATATTTTAGTGTGCATTAGGAAAGTTTAGGTCCTTCTATGCCAGAAACTTCTCTCTTTGGATTCTTGTTTATGTTCTCTGATCACTTATAACTCATTACACCGTGATTTATAACTGGCTATAAGTAGGAATCATCATATGTGCTTAGGATAAGCTGGGAAGTTTATCACATTATTGGCGTGGATAAAATGTATTGTTGTGCTTTTCAAATAACAAAATATATGGTTCTTTTTAACATAGGAATTAAGAGAACAAAATAAAAGGACCTATTGCTATGGAAGCAGAAAGCTTAAACCAGGAAACGCAACTAAGGCTAAAAGCCTTGCCGTATACAAAGAAAAGTATTAACCAAAACTCCGGGTAAGAAGTTCTAATACTATTTCTATTTTTAGATGACGGAAAAGGATTTAGAATTGTTCAAAATGGATCAAGGCAAAAAACGTAGGCGAACCCATAGGTTCGGCGAGGCTTTTTAACGAAGGAACATGAAGAACAAACTAAATAATTACCGTCATTCTAAACTAGAATTGGTATAACTTGAATCTTACGCTTACGGATGTCTTATAAATATCTCCTTGTTTTATGCAAAGTATGCTCAGCATTTTATTAAGAAGGTCTTGGAAAGAAGTGATAGTTAAAATCGAAAATTAATATAGTCATATATTGAATGCTACTGTAAACTTATCTAACTTAAGCATAAACCAAATGTATTGTCTGGTAAAATTCTCTTCCTAAATAATAAATCACGCCAGAACTTTTTCGCTAAAGATGCCGTTCAAAAATTTTATACTTGTCTTATACAGGCTGATTTAGAAAATCTGAAAGAACTACTCTGGTTTGATATAAATGTAATGGACCTTATAGACAACCAAGAGATTTATGGGAAACCCTATGTTGCTGCATTTTTTGAAAATCTTTTATTTGATGAGATAGCTCCATATTTAATTGAAATAAATTATGGAATACTTCCTAGAGATAGGCCGGCCATATTAATTAGCTATCCATTAAGACCCGATTATCCCAATACTGAAATTCTAGTACTTAAAATCATAGCGCATAAAATAATTACTATAGAAAGATCAAAACATATTCCAAAAGAGATCATTGTTGCTGAGTGAATGATTAGTCCCCTGATACTGATTATACTCGTATAATAATCCTAATGCTTGATTACTTGAATCTAAGTTATCATTTTTTGCAATTCTTCATAAATTCTCACCATCGCCCAGGTATCCAATTTACAATATTCCAATAGTGCTGTAAATTTTTCACCTTTCATTTCAGAAGGGACATAGCCAAAAATCAATTGCTCATACTCCACTACAGCCTCAGCACCGTTAGAAACTTCCATTCCAGAGTAGCTTAATTCAGGGCATAAGATTGGAAGTACATTTTTGATAGAGTAACTTCCTCTAAAGCCATCGTGTAAGTAATCCATATTTCTAAATATATCCATAAGGTCAAATATTCGATCATTTAGACCTAATAGGAACTCCCGTAGATGTTCGTTTACTACTGCTAAGTCATTATTACATTTTCCTTCGAATCCTTTGTTCCATACTATGACATGTCCTATATCACCCATATCCTCTCGTAGCTTTTCAGCCACAATATGAACTGGTGTCGACTGATCGCGATGTATATATTCTTTGTGCTCTATGGATCCATCCTCACTCAGCATATGAAGTGAATATTGAAAAACAGTTTGTTGGTAAGGATAGGTTTTATCGTACTTAGGAATACCACAAGCCAAGGTTTCATAATCAAGAAAATATAATGGATAATTTAAGGTTTTAAATTGCTGATGAATATTTTCCTTATCACATATTATATCTTGATGCTGATTTACCCAAAGCTGTTTCTCATGTTTCTTGTTGAGTTTTATAGCATCTGGTACGGAACTTAGTTTGATGTAAGCTCCATCAACCAATTGACGTAAGAGTTTTTTTGAACTTCCTACAGAACGTAAGTCATAGATACTGTAAGCAGGCACTAGTGGATATAAATAACTGAACGCTCTACAGTGCCTAGATCTACCAAGATACTTGCAGGAACATTCCGATGGTTCTTTATGCTTTAAACTATTCTGAGCATCACTAATCTCAGCATTTAATTGTTGCTCTATCACTATACATTCCGTCGTAATTTCTGTTTCATTAAATAAAGCAATAGGATCGAGCTCACCTTCTTTGTAATATTCTTTATTTAATTCGAGTAGATAAACATTTACTATTTTAAGTCCCGCTCGTTGTGCTACAATTCGTTGAAAAGTAGCATCTATGAGATGTTCCTTCTTTTTTCTATCCTTATCGGTACTAGATTTAATTTCTATTATATCCCACCCTTGGAACATTTCGTTCCAAACCAGTACATCACAACTTGCAAAAAGATCATCTACCATAAAGCTAGCCTGAAATAATGCTTTCGTACCTTTCTGGATAAGTTCATTAGTTACGCTTACGGCGGCTTCCAGTCTGCCCTCTACTAATACAGCTTGCGGATATAAATTCCTTGCAAACAATTCTACCTCTTTTCCTTGTAGCTTTAATCTCTCAATGAATGGATCTAGTTTTTCATCTGATAGAATATCAGGTTTATTTTTCCAGAACCAGAAGAAGGAACTGCATTCTTTGTACTTAAGAAAATCAGATTTTGTAATCATTAGGACTCATGATAGGCTGTTAATATATTGTAACTACTCAAGTACTAAGTTAGTGATATGACTAAGGCAGTCAAAAGTATTTCCGTCATTTTTACATATTGTGTCAATTACAGATCTGATTATTGCAAATTGTGATGCTCCATTATCTGATCTGAATTGACCTGATATCTTTCGTTTTACTTTATATTTCTTAAGGCTCTTTCAGATCCATTGTTATCTGGAGACACATTTTGGTGATCCAAAATAATCCATAAGTTTTCCGTTAATTCCAACAAACGTTTTCTAAGTGCATGAAGCTTGTCTGTTGCTTCTACTTTAAGTTTTTGATTTAATAAACGCCAGCTTTTTGCTGTTATTATCTTGATTTTAGTTTTGTGTAATCTGGAAATAGGATATGAGATTTTACGTTTCAATTCTAGAGCTTGATATATCAGATTAATATATTTTCTACTCCATCTAATTTTTTGACTTTCTATAATTTCTAGGTTCATATTACTTGCCCATATGACATTACTGTATTATGGCTTATAATCCAGTTGCTTACAGTCTTGATTTCTGCACTTTCAGGGTTATATTTGGAATGGGTGCAGGCGGGTAATTTAGATTTTATTCGTATTTAAGATCTAACTATTTAGGTAAAAATTCGAGGTATGATCAGCATAACCCTACTCAGCATTATTCGTGGTCTTAGATGATTTTTTGAGTCTATTTTCTTTGTTGTACTTATAGTCTATCTTATTGTTGACGAGATCTATAGCTAGATCTAGGGCATTTCTCATAGAACTGGCATTAGCCATATCTTTTCCAGCTAGATCGTAGGCAGTACCATGGTCTGGACTTGTTCTTACTACAGGAAGTCCTGCTGTATAATTTACACCATTTCCAAAAGATAATGCCTTAAATGGAATCAGTCCCTGATCATGATACATGGCTAAGATACCATCTACCTTGCTAAATTGTGATGATCCGAAAAAGCCATCCGCAGGGTATGGTCCCATAGCTAATACACCATTCTTCTTAGCCTCTATTATTACAGGTCTGATAAACTCTTCCTCCTCTGCACCTATCGCTCCACCGTCTCCAGCATGCGGGTTAAGACCCAGAACAGCAATCGTAGGTTTTTCTATACCAAAATCTTGATTTAGACTCTTATGTAAAGTTTTTAACTTAGCTGTAATACTTTCTCTATTGATCTCATTCTTGATCTCGAATATAGGGGTATGGTTACATACTAGCGCAACATTCATGCTATCGGAAACCATCATCATCAAGGTGTTCTTCGTTTCTAATCGATCAGCAAGAAATTCAGTGTGACCAGGGAACTGAAAGCCCGCCATTTTCATCGCTTTTTTGTTGATCGGTGCCGTTACGATAGCATCTAATTTACCATCCTTAGCATCTTGGACGGCACGCTCCAGTGCATGGGATGCATACTTCCCTCCCTCTTCCGTCAGCATTCCTATATTAATGTTGACCGTGTCATCCCAGCAGTTAAGCACATTGATCTTACTGTGATAAGCACTATCTACTTCAGAAATAGAAGAAAAGTGAAAATCTACATTCTTTACGATGTTCTTATGATAAGCCATAACCTTGGATGAACCATAAATGATAGGTATACAGTGCTTTAGCTTACTGTTCTTTGATAGCGCCTTAATTATTACCTCTGGGCCTATACCATTGATATCTCCTATTGTAATGCCTATTCTTAGTTTATCCATGAGATGGTTTGCTTTTTTGCGAAGATATCATTTTTTACATTATACAAAGAGCTAATGTAGATATCTGAAGACGCTAAATATCTTATAAAAGCAGATACAAAATCATTATCGTAAAAGAATATTCTACCTTTAGGATATAGAAACAAACAGGTGAAAGCTAAAAAACAATTAGGTCAGCATTTTCTGATCGATCAGGAAGCTATAAATCGTATCACAGAAACCATCATTTCCGAAGCTTCTGAGATAAACAATGTCCTAGAGATAGGTCCCGGCCAAGGTGTTCTTACGGAGCATCTTCTGGACCAAAAGTTCAAGCTGAAGCTAGTGGAAAAAGATCGCGACATGATAGATATTCTCAAGCGGAATTATAAGATATCTGACGATCTTATCTTACACGACGATATCCTAAAGATAAATCCTTTTGAGATATTCGATAACGAGCCGTTTGTTCTCGCTGGCAATTATCCTTATAATATCTCTAGTCAGATCATCTTCTGGATGCTTAGTGCTAAGAAAATAATTCCTGTCATGGTGGGAATGTTTCAGAGAGAAGTCGCGAATAGGTTATTATCTTCCCACGGCAGAAAGAGCTATGGTGTCACTAGTGTCCTTACGCAGGCTTTCTACTCAGGAGAAAAGGTTTTTGATCTTCCTCCAGAGTCTTTTGATCCCGCTCCTAAGGTACATTCTTCTGTCATTATTTTCAGAAGAAAAGAACGAGACAAACTACCATGCTCCGAGAAAAACTTCAGGCGTGTTGTGAAACTTTGTTTCAACCAAAGAAGAAAAATGCTAAGTAATTCTTTGAGAAGCTTAGACCTAGATAGAACTATTTTACAAAAAGATGTATTTAGTAAAAGACCGGAACAGCTATCTGTAGATGACTTTATAGAGCTGACCATTTTTTTAGAAAAATATATAGATACATAAAAATATGAAATTAGAAGAAAAAATAAATCAAGATCTGAAAGCAGCAATGAAGGCCAAAGATACCGTTGCGCTAAGAGGAATACGTGCTATAAAATCCGCTATCCTATTATCCAAAACTGATGGTTCTGGAACTGAACTGGATGAAGCATCAGAAATCAAATTATTACAAAAGCTAGTCAAGCAAAGACAAGATTCTTATGATATCTATGTGAAGCAAGATCGTGCTGATCTTTCTGTTGTAGAAAAAGAGGAAATGGATATTATATCTAAATATCTTCCCGCTCAGATGAGTGAAGATGAACTCAAACCTATCATTGCTGCGATCATAGAAAAAACGGGTGCAGCAGGTATGAAAGACATGGGAAAAGTAATGGGCATGGCAAGTGCTCAACTTGCTGGAAAGGCTGACGGCAAGACAATATCTATGATCGTAAAGAGCTTGTTAAGTTAAGCTTAGCACTAGTTGTCTGTCAGATAGGTGAAAAATTGCAAAACTTGAAATAAGTAGGTACATTTAATAAATCATACGTATGGGTATAAAATTGACCTTATCCTTAAAAAAGTCAGTAATTGAGAAAGCAAAGGAAAATGCTAAAGGAGACAATCAAAGACTTTCGGAGTATAATAACTGATCTAAACAATCATTTTATTAGGTCGGTATTTTCTCAATAGCAGTGCTCTGAGATATAATACCATTTCTATTTTTAGATGACGGAAAAGGATTTAGAATTGTTCAAAAAGGATCAAGGCAAGAAACGTAGGCGAACCCATAGGTTCGGCGAGGCTTTTTAACAAAGGAACATGAAGAACAAAATAAATAATTACCGTCATTCTAATCTAGAATTGGTATAATACGATATTGGTGTGAGCGTAGCCGCGTCAGGGGTAGTAGGTAAGCGCCGCAATGTAATGCAGGTGCTGTGCGTAGCACCGAAACGTATGTGGAGTACCGAATGACCCGACCCCTGTGCATAGCCCTTGTGTGCTGATGAGCTAGGTGTACAGCAGGAAGGGGTGACGCCCAATTTATCTTGACCTTAGAGTTCCTGTAACTAGTCCTTAAATACTTCTATGGATTTTTCTGCCATGATGAGATCTGTAAATTTGCCTTTGAAACGCGTTGCTCTGACCATATGGTTATCTATCCAGTGGTAGTTTCCTCCTCTAGGTTTTCCCATAAGCATACCATGATATTTGAATCCATGCTTAGCTAGCCACTCCTCTGTAACTTCTCTGTGTGATTCTGTGCGAGAGGTGAAAAAAGTGATGATATGCCCTTCGTCATACCATTTATTCAGAATTTCTAAAGCGTCTGGATATAGTTCCGCTGTGGCCATTCTCTCAGGTTCTTCATTTGGTATATCATCGCAGATGGTTCCGTCGATATCTATAAGGTAATTTTTAACCTCTTCTGAGAGTACCGGACTCAGAGCTTTGCCATCTTCACCCTTGATTGTATTTAAATTATGATTTTCCATGCTATTGTTTTTTTTTAAAATGTTATATATTCCTCTGGATCTACAGGCCGTCTATCGAACCACAGTTCAAAATGTAAATGGGGACCATCTGACAGTGTTCCTGTGTTCCCTATAATTGCTAGAGCTTCTCCTGCCTTGACTCTATTTCCTGTCTCTTTTAATAGGACAGAATTGTGTTTATATACGGATAAGATATTATTAGCATGTTGTACACTGATGGTGTTTCCTGTTTCCAGTGACCAGTCAGAGGCGATGACCACACCGTCCATAATGGACTTAACAGGGGTATTAGCTGGTGCTAAAATATCTACCCCGAAGTGCTTCTTGTCTATCATAAAACTTGCAGAAATACTTCCGTATACGGGACTAACAAAAAAGAGCTGATCTAGTTTATGAACAGACTCACTTACTTTCTCAGATGGGTCTAACTTATTCTGAAGTGGCTTAGGCAACGATTTTTTTGTTGATTTAGACTGGTCGGCATCTACGTCTACGCCGCTAAGTAGGTTTTGCACACCATTAATGTAGGTTGCTTGATCGCTGATCTGGGTCTCTAGACTTGCAATATTTTCATTTAACTCAAGAAAAATCGAATTATTTTCTATTTCTCCGTAACCAGGTATCAGTTTCTTGATCGGTGTAAAAACGATTAAAGACACGATAAACAGGCTCAGTATCACTAAAACAATGCTTAACAAGGTGTAAATATTAAGCAAGGAGAGTCGGTAGGACCTCATTTCTTGGAAGGTTTCGTCGTTCATAACAACAAGCCGAAACTTATTCTTTAGATTTTCTCGAAATTGGCTCTTATTTTGCAATCCTTCATCCATAGAAGAATAAATGTGGATATTGATAATAATATCCCTTGTTTTTAGTTATATAAATTGGTTACAAAATTGCCTAATAAAGCAGTAAATTTGTAATAATTTCGATTAAACTTTAAAATGCCACGCAAAGTTAATGGGAAATCTGGGAATGATGGGGGCAAAAAACGCAGCAACAGCCAAGTTTTCGTGATTATTATGTATTCTATAAATCACAAAAACTTGGATCAATTTATGCGATATTTATGACTTAATAGGTGATAATAGAGGATTATACTAAAAAAAGATATGACATTTAGAAAATCGGTACTATATATTCTGGTAATTTTTCTGGCTTCAGGCTGTTCCTCCACTAAGAAAAAAGGAGAAGTTTCTAAGCTAGGACGATTCTTTCACAACACAACTGCAAAGTATAATGGGTATTTTAATGCAAATGAAATTCTCAAAGAAAGTATCGTAACACTAGAGAGTGGAAATCAGGATAACTATAACGAGTTACTAAACGTCTATGCCTATCAGGGAGATAATCCTCAGGTAGTAGCTTCTGAACTAGACAGAGCTATAGAGAAAGTATCTACAGTGGTTACGCTACATAGACCTAGTAAATGGGTAGATGATTGTTACCTGCTCCTAGGAAAAGCACAATATCTCAAACAAGATTATGAATCGGCTGAGGAAACGTTCAAGTTTTTTCAGGAAGAGTTCGATCCACTAAATCCTTACAGCGGTAATTACGAAAAAAACAGAAAGAAGTCTAGCAAGGAAAAAAAGAAAGTAAGAGACGAGGTACGAAAAGAAAATAAAAAAGAGAAAAAGATAGAAAAAGAAGAAAGAGATGATGCTAGAGAAGAAAAAGCGAAAGAACGGAAGCAATCCAAAAAAGAAGATAAAAAGGCTAGAGAAGAAAGTAGAAAGAAAGAGGATAAGTTAAAGAGTCAGATCAAAAATCTAAGAGAGAAACTACGTAAAGAAGAAAAGAAAAGAAAGGACAAAGAGAAGGAAGCTGTAAAAAAAGCTAGGAAGAAAAAAAAGCGGATTCCTAAGAAAGATCCTAAGGCAGACCGTAGAAGCGCCGCTGAAAAGACAGTACAGTCTAAACTCGATGCAAAGCAGGCTGAACTAGATGTATTCCGAGCAGAAAAAAATAAAGACAAGGTAAAGAAAGATGAAAAAAGCTCTACGGAAACAGAGCCAGAAATAGAGGTAGACAACTCACCTACACCTGAAGAAGAAGCAGCTGCTCTAAAAGCGGAGGAAGAAAAGAAAGCGAAAGAGGAAGAAGAAGCAGAACTAAAAAAGGCGGATGAAAAGGCTAAGAAAGCAAGGGAGAGAAAAAACAAAGAGAAGCCTACCCCACCTTCTGGACTCCTCAAGCATAAGCCAGCTTACTACGAAGGCTTATTATGGCTAGCAAAAACTTATGCCGAGAGAGACAATAAATTTTCCTCAGAATATCTGCTCAGGACTCTAGAAGAAGAGCCAGGTGTATATGAGAAAGTAGCGAGTGAAATACCGGCAGCATATGCCCACTTATACATCACACAGAAAGACTACGAAAAAGCAGTACCCGCTCTGGAGCGTGCTATTGTAGAGTCCAAAGACAAAAAGAAAAAAGCTCGTTATGCCTATATCTTAGGGCAGATATATGAGCGTAATGGTGAGAACGAAAAAGCGCTTATCGCATTTGCAAAAAGCAAGGATTTCAAACCTGCTTACGAAATGTCATTCAACGCTGAACTGAAGAGCATACAATTATCTAACAAGACAGGTAAGATATCAACCGAAGCCGTAGTAAGCAAGCTAGAGAAAATGCTAAAGGAGGCTAAGAATGATGAGTATCTAGGACAGATCTACTATGTACTAGGAGATATAGAATTAGACAATAATAAGATTCCTTCTGCTATAGGATATTTCCAGCAATCTCTTGCTCAGCAGGATGGTGATAAAGGCAGACAGGTCAATATATATCACAAGCTAGCAAGCTTATTCTACACAAAAGAAAAATATGTTCCTTCTAGTAGCTACTATGATTCTACACTGCAGGTTATTACAAAGGAAGATGTGCGATATGTAGAAGTAGAAAAGCGTTCCAAAAATCTAAAAAGTATAGCAGATAATATACAGATCATAGAACAGCAAGATTCTATGCTAAGGCTATCTACTATGAGTGATGCTGAGCTACGTGCTATCGCAGAAAAAATTCTAGAAGAACGAGCTGTCGCTGCAGAAAGTGGTGAGGTGACTCCCGTTATGAATAAGCCTAGAAAGACAACATTTAATAGATCGGCAGGCGGTTCTAGGAGTAACTTTTTTGCCTATAATCCAGTGGCCGTTAGTCAGGGTGCAAGAGAGTTCAAAAGAAAATGGGGCGAAAGACCACTAGAAGATAACTGGAGAAGATCATCTAAAGATGGTGGAGGTAGTTACATCGATACAGAAGAAGAAGAAAACAAAGTGGAGGAAGAAGATAATTCTGATGCTGAGATAGCTGCACTTTTATCTAATATACCAAAGGACCCTGCTGATAAGAAAATAGCTGAATCTATACTAGCTGAAGCGATGTTTAATCTAGGGGTGGACTTAAGGAATAATCTGTCAAATTATAAAAAATCGGTAGAAACTCTAGAAGCCCTGTTAACGAGATTTCCTGACTATGAAAACAAGGTAGATGCTTATTATTATCTCTATCTATCTCATAAAGATCTAGGCAATTCTAGACAAGCAACTAAGTATGCTAAGCTGATACAGGAAGCTGCTCCAGACTCTGACTACGCTAAGCTCATTAATGATCCTACTTATGTCGAAAGCCTTGTGGCTGACGATAAAAAGCTAGAAAATTATTACAGGGAAACCTATCAGCTGTTTGAGCAAGGTAGCTACAGTCAGGCGAAGCAAAAAATAGATCAAGTGGACCAAGTTATTGCGGAGGAAAATACTTACAAGGCTAAGTTTGACTTGTTGAACGCTATGTGCATAGGAAGTCTAGAAGGAAAAGAAAAGTATATCCTCGCTCTAAAAGATGTATCTACTAAGTATCCTAATACGCCAGAAAAAACAAGGGCTAATGAAATTTTGAGATTTCTAGGTGGTAACAAAGATGCTTTCAACAGTGAACTGGTACAGGACGAAAAGTCAGATGTATTTAAAACTGAAGATGCCAAGTTGCATTATGCAATAATCGTACTCTATGATCTTAATGATAAAGACCTAAGTGAAGTAAAAATATCTATAAATGATTATAACAAAAAATATCACAAGGTCGATAAACTAAGAATTACGACAACCTACCTAAACATAGAAGATAAGACTCAGATTGTATTGATCAGGAAATTTGATAATAAGGAAAAGGTGATGGCCTATCATGATTTAGCGCTAAAACAAGCTAAACAATTTGTCACAAATGAAAAATATACATATGACTTATATGCAGTCACCCAAAGGAATTTTAGAGAGATCGTGAAACAAAGAACGGCAGAAAATTACAGATCATTTTTTGAGAAAAACTACTTGGGTCGGTAGAAGGCAATAATTACAAACTGGCGGAAGTTTAGGGTGTTTCTTATTACTCATATTATAGGCAATTATCAAATCAAGAATGCCAACTTAACCAGCCAACGATCAGATAAACCATATCAAACTCTCCTGTCATAGCTATTAATAGCGGAAGTCATACTTTCAAAATAAAGGCAGAAAAACACACGGCATAACCACTCAATAAATCCGTCGATCAACAAAATGAAAAAGGATAAATTTTCTCTACCTGATCTAGTAGGCCTCCTGGATCATATCAATATTGAGATTATAAAATAGATGGGTACAAATGGTATATTTGTGCGTGAAACCAGAATTGGTATTGCCACGCAATAAATAACAAGAAGCGTAACATAAAATAATTCTATGTCCATCATACAGCCATTTGTAATAGAAGAAATAGCAAAAGAAATAGCGCTGGGTAAGATCTGTTATATACATAGATATACTACAGAAATCACAAAAATTGACAAGTCCATAGAGGATGCTGAACAGATAATGGCTCAAGAACAAACTCAAGCGGAGTTAGAACGGAAAATAGAAAGTTACGTCAAGGTCGAAAAACCTAGTACAAAAGATCAACTCGTAATGATGAAGGACTTTCTAGTTGAGCTAACAGATAAGTCTATCCGCAAACAATTATCCAATGCACTAAATAGGAAGAAACCTGTCCGCAATTTCACTCAGGCTGTAGAAAGTGATATAGGCTTACATATCCACTGGGGAAATTTTAAAGTAAGAGCTTATCAGGAATGGGTTTCTCAGGTTATTATAGATGCTTATAATTATTGAGGATCGGAAAAATAACACTTACATTAACTTCAGTCAAGCGCAAAGCATTAATGAATTTTATATGCTTTTCTAACAGCAGCTCCCTAGCACATCATCTTATCCACCCTTCTACCGTGTCTACCGCCTTCAAAAGCTGTATCTAGAAATACTTTTACTATTTCTAAGGCCTGCCATTCTGAAGTAAATCTGGCGGGTATACATACAATATTAGCATCATTATGTTGTCTTATAAGCGAAGCAATCTCTGTTGTCCAGCACAGACCTGCTCTTACATTCTTATACTTGTTAGCTGTTATCGCTACACCGTTCCCAGTACCGCATAATAATATAGCTTTAGTGATTTCTCCGTTATCTACAGCATCCGCGACTGGGTGCGCAAAGTCTGGATAATCTACTGAACTGTCATCATGTGTACCCTTATCTACAACTTCTAGTCCTCTATCCGTCAGTAGTTTAATGATGCTTCTCTTATAACTATATCCTGCGTGATCACAACCTATCGCTATCTTCATGATGCTTTCTCGTTAATATACGGAGAAAAACAAGTTCTTCTCCGCTGGTTATTTATTATTTATTACTCATTCTAGACATATCGTACTGACCTAAGAGGTCCGTCATCTCCTGCTCAAATGCTGGATCCCTCATAGACTTAGCCGCTCTCAGTATATCGTTTACGGCCCTTATAGCAAAGCCATAATCTTGTGTAAAACCTGCATCAAAATCTTCCTCATCTAGAGATTCATAAAAGTTAATATTCTGATAAGTCTCATCTGCTAATATTCTTAGATGGATCTTAGCTTCCTCTAGGTCTCCTGCTGCAATCATAACATCTGTAAATGGAACTATACTATCATCGTATGGAAAATTAAAGTGCGGAAAGGCTTCGAAGAATTTTTTCGCTAGATTTAAAGCCTTTTCTTTCTTACCCTCATTCAGCAAGGCGTTAGCTGTTCTCATCATTACGATTTTCATGGCTTGTAATTCCGCTCCATAACTAGATGAGATATGTGTATCTACCTTATCAAAATTACCCCATGCCCACTTATCCATTATGTTGTTATAGGTCGCATCAGTATCTACCCTTCCACTTCCATATATTACAAGTTCTTTCAGACTGTTAGACTTGATAGGCATTACTCTCAGTCCTAGACCTTCTAGCTGCATGTAATCATTCAGCCCGAGTAATTTTTCGTTTTTGCATGTTACAGCAAAATAAATCGGGCGATCTTGTAGATTGTTAGCCAATATATCCATTACAGCTAACTCATCTTTAGTGAAATAATCATCATTTTTTCCAAAACTGATAGGAATCTTAGATACCATCAGGTCAGCGTCTTCTTGTTCTACCCATCCACTCTGAAGAGCTTGCTGCTTATTGATTGGGATATAATAATTCTTAGTTCTAGAGACATTTAGCATACCTCCAGACTGACCTCTTCTCATATTATTATCATCAGCAATAAAGTTAAGTTCTTGCCTTAGATCCACTGCTTGTCCCTCTCCCATAAATATAATCTGGTTTCTTTTCTTTCCTCTATACGCTTCTTCAGATAGTGAGAATTTAAGTGGTGCAGAGTCATTGACCTTATTTCTAAGCTTATTAATATACCAGTCTACAGCAATAAGACTTAAGTTTACTACCCGTACGTCTGTCCGTATATTTTCTACTTCCTGAGCATACCACAATGGATAGGTATCATTATCTCCGTATGTAAATATAATAGAATTTTCTTCTAAGGAATTAAGGAAGTTCGCCGCATAATCCCTAGAACCAAAGTGATCACTTCTGTCATGATCATCCCAGTTTTGGAATCCCATAATAAGAGGAGCTGATAAGGCAAGTAACCCACCTATACCTGCAAGTCCTGTTTTTGACATAGAAACCTTACTAGATAGCATTTTCATAATAGCTAGTACGGAAAGACCGATCCACATACAGTAGGTGAAAAATGATCCCACCAGAACATAGTCTCTCTCTCTCGGCTCATTAGGTGGCTGATTAGAGTAGATAATAATTCCTACACCTGTAATCAAGAACATAATAAATAACACGGCAAAATCCTTCGGTCTATTCTTAGCCATAAAAAATAAGCCGATCAGTCCAAATATAAAAGGAAGCATGTAATACTTATTTGTAGAAGGATCTGCTCTCATGGTATCTGTAATCTGATCCATATTGTATAGCTTCATCTCATCTATAAATCCTATACCTGATTTCCAGTGTCCTTTTCTCTTATCCCAAGGGTAATACCCCTGTTCTCCATTTTGCTTCCCTGCAAAATTCCACATAAAGTATCTTACATACATCCATCCCACTTGGTAGTTAAGCATGTAAGCAAGGTTATATCCCATGCCTGGTTTTCCAGAAAAGGTTTTTCCAAAAATAGACTTATACCATTGCCTGTGCAAGGCAGGTCTTCCAGGATCAGTATGCCCTATTCTCGGGAAAAGAATCTTATCAGAGGCACTATATACATACTCTAGTTTCTCTTCTACTACTTCATACCTATCACCTACTCTACCGTATCTCTTTTCTCTTTTTAGATCTTTTGGCTTGGCATCGAAATGCGGACCATGTAATAGCGCTCTTTCTCCGTACTGCTCTCTATTTATATATGGCAGAAGTCTGAAGGCATCACTAGGAACGTTCATGTTGATCGGCGTGTCAGCATTCGCTCTGATAACAACAACACCTATCGTAGAAAAACCTATCGTAACAAATAATGCAGCAAGTGCAATCAGCTGTATAGCATAATTGAATCGGGCACCCTTTCCTTTTGACATATAATAAGTCCCTCCTATGGTTAGTAAGGCAAACAGAATCATAGATGCTCCTGAAAATGCAGTAAGGATAAGTATAAGCAAGGATACACCACTGAGAATCGTATATAAGTTCTTCTTCACATTAGAGGTTGTCATCTTAATGATAGAGAAAAAGAATACGGCAACGACCAGCATCGTAGGTAGTAATCCAGAATGAAAAGGCATCCCTAAAGAATTGACAAAAGTAAACTCAAAAGTCTTCCACATGGAAGGTATCCCGACTATAATAAATTTTTGTATCAGACCTATCATCGCTGCCCCTATCGCTAAACTGAACACTGCTCCGATAAAGGAAGCTTTCTCTGATTTCTTAAAATAATACATCAGCGCAATCGCTGGAAAAGTCAGTAAGCTCAACAAATGAACCCCTATCGAAAGTCCAGCTAAATAGGCAACAAAAATCAACCACCTATCGCTGACACTATCGTCAGGCTTAGTGTACCACTTAGTAGCCGCCCAGAAAGTCATAGCTGTAAACATTGTGGAAAGCGCATATACCTCCCCTTCCACAGCAGAAAACCAGATAGAAGAACAGAACGTTGTTGCTAGACCTGCCACTAATCCCGCTAGACCGATTCCTAAATTTATTCCAGCTGTATCTTCTGCATGTTCCTCAGTAGAAAACATTCTTTTACCAAAAAGCATTGTCGTTCTTGCCACAAAAAAAGCACAAAAAGCTGTCGCAATTCCGGACATGAGATTCACCGCAAATGCAATATCTGCTGGGTCAGAAGAAAAGATTTCCGCCACCCAAGCAAATAATCTACCTATAAGTAGAAACAAAGGCGCTCCTGGCGGATGTACCACCTCTAGCTTATACGCTCCTAAAATAAATTCCCCACAATCCCAGAGGCTACCTGTTCGCTCAGCCGTAAGGTAGTATACCACTAGTGCTATGATAAATACTGTCCAGCTACTTATAGATTTTATATTTTTAAAGGAGTTCATATGACTGCTTTCTATTTAGTTAATTGAACGCAAATGTAATAAATATATATGTGTGGAAATGCATATGCGTACTGTATAAGCAAGACTAATCTACGAAAATTATCGTACTTCCTCTCAGGTAGGGGATTTTATAGACGAAAATCACTAAAACACAAGCTTTTAGAACAATTAGCGCACTATATCATTTAGGTATTAATGAATTACTACGTCTCCGCATGAATATATACATTGTCAGTTTTCTAGTCATCATACTTAGCCAAGGTCTCTTTTTCCTCTGGGCTTATCTCAACCAAAGTGACAAAATCACGGATCTCAGCTATGGCGGATCATTTTTCTTATTCGTCTCGTTCCTCTTTTTCCAATATTCTAGCCGTACGACATATCAGACCATTCTATTCCTGATGATCAGCATCTGGGCTATAAGGCTAGCAGGATTTCTATATCTTAGAATTCAGAAAATGGGACGAGATAGAAGATTCGATTATATCAGAAAAAGTGCTATTTCTTTTTTGGGTTTTTGGGTGATGCAGGCGATCAGTATCATCATTCTCTCCCTTTCTTTTATAAGATCTTTTACGCATGTCAATGTGGGTGATGTCTCCATTATAAGTATAGCAGGGTTTATAATTTGGTCGATCGGTATGCTCTTAGAAGTTGTAAGTGATTACCAAAAGTCTCAATTTAAAAAATTAACTAAGCCTCCAACCCCATTTATACAATCTGGTCTATATAGCTTTGTTCAGTTTCCTAATTATCTAGGAGAAATATTAGTCTGGATCGGCATCTTCATCTATTGTATTTCTAGCAATGGAAGCGCATATTGGTATACGGTGATCAGCCCGTTATGGATTATTTTAATTCTTGTAAAATTCAGTGGTATTCCTCCTATTGAGAAATCTAGAGAGGAAGATTATGGCGGGTCAGAAAGTTATCAGCAATATAGAGAAAGAGTAAAAAAACTTATTCCCTATGTATATTAGTTAGGTGCCTCTTTGAGTTAAATTGAAAAATTATTTATCGGAATTAGCATTGACTATTTTCGTTAAAAATAGATTAGTAGGTAAAAAAGTGATTTTATACCATTTCTATTTTTAGACGACGGAAAAGGATTAAGAATTGTTCTAAATGGATCAAGGCAAGAACGAATGAGTTCGACGTAGTCTAATAAAGTACGATAGTGCTTTAAATGAGAACCCTGCCTCCTTGCATACGGCAGGCACAGCGCTAAGCGGGCGGGCTAGCAAAGAACCCATAGGTTCGGCGAGGCTTTTTAACGAAGAAACATGAAGAACAAAATAAATAATTACCGTCATTCTAAACTAGATTTGGTATTACATCAGTTTAGGGACAAATCAAGCAAAAAAAGTTATATCTTGACACTGGTATTTTATGAATATTTATGGACTAGATGGTAGCTTAGAAATAGAGCATGAAGAATAGACAACTGATTTGTATGCTCCGATGATAGACCCTGTCTACTGTTATTATGAAAATCAGGAATCAGATGAAGTCATCTTTTTCAGCGTTGCCTTACCGGAAGTATAGTAGAGTATGGTGTCAAAGCGCAAACAATTATTCCAGAAGTATCATTAGATATTAGCGACTGGATATTAAAAACATCATAATAAGAAGATGAAATTATTTAAAATATTGTACTTATTGTTTCTGACTGTAAGTACAATTAATGCTCAGGGGAGATTTGATGAGGTGGAGGTAGTAACAACTAAGGTTACAAATGAGCTCTATATGCTTCAAGGAGCTGGTGGGAATATTGCAATTCTGACAGGAGATGATGGAGTGCTTATGGTAGATTCTCAGTTTGCCGATCTATCAGAAAAAAATAGAGCGGCGATAAAAAAACTGTCAGATCATAAGGTCAATTTTCTGATTAATACGCACTGGCATGGAGATCATACAGGAGGTAACGAGGCTTTCGCAGAGGATGGAGCAATAATAGTGGCACACCAGAATGTCAAAAATAGATTATCCAAAGACGAGCTTATACAAGCTTTCTCTCGAGAGATCAAAGCAAAGCCAAAAGGATTTTGGCCAGTGATAAGCTATAATGAGGATATGCAATTACATTTTAATGAAGAGGAAGTTATTCTTATTCATGTACACAATGCGCATACAGATGGAGATGGGCTTGTATATTTTGCTGATCGGAACGTTCTACATATGGGTGATACGTATTTCCAAGGAAAATTTCCTTTTATTGATCTGAGTACAGGTGGTTCAGTAGATGGACTGATAGAAGCGGTACAAGCTGCAATGATGTTATGTGATACCGAAACAATAATTATTCCAGGACATGGAGCATTAAGTGATAAGAAGGAATTATTTGAGTACTATACGATGTTAGTTACGATGAAGCATAGGGTAATGACTGCTATAGTAGAAGGAAATACAGTAGATGATATAAAAACAATGGGCTTAGATGAGGGATATGAGGCTTGGGGAACAGGATTTATATCATCAGAAAAAATGCTGGATCAGATATGGACTGATTACAACAGAGAAGAATAAAATCTCTTAAGCGATACTTAAAAATAAATAGACTTAGATGAAATTTATCTTAATACTTATACTTATACTTATACTTGGACTTTTCTCATTTTCTGATGAAGCTACAGATGGACCTGTCGAGCCTGCACCTAATTTTAGTATGACAACAGCATCTGGAAAAAAGATAAGTTTAAGGAGCTTTGAGGGGGAAGTTGTCTATGTTAGTTTCTGGGCAAGCTGGTGTGGTGTCTGTAAGAAAAATTTCAAAGCTTATAAAAAGGTAAGAAAACAACTAGAAGATAAAGGTGTGATACTGCTCAATGTCTCTATGGACAAGGATGAAGAAAAGTGGAGAGCCGCTATGGAGAAACATGATATCGATGGTATACATACCAGAGTAGATGATTACGATACGGTACAGGAATTATATCAGCTATATTCTTTACCTTCTTATGAAATATTGGATAAGGGTCAGCTGCAGGTGTATCTATCTGATGCACCGGGTAGAGATATCTTTAGCGATTTCGATAAGTGGTTGGCCTTGCCTACTAGGCCTTAGTAAAGAGAACTTATACCATTTCTATTTTTAGATGACGGAAAAGGATTTAGAATTGTTCAAAATGGATCAAGGCCAAAAACGTAGGCGAACCCATAGGTTCGGCGAGGCTTTTTAACGAAGGAACATGAAGAACAAAATAAATAATTACCGTCATTCTAAACTAGAATTGGTATTATATAAAGTAGGATTGTAATTCATAATACCTGATAATCATACGCCCTCTTTTCCTGTAGAATACAAACTTTATTAATGCAAACTTACAACCACTCCGAGATGTGCTTAGTTATTTTCTCAAACTCTAGGAGAAATCCATCATGACCATAAAAACTATCTATAATCTTTAAGCTTGCATGGGGCATATGATCAGCAATATATTTTTGTTCAGAAGGAGGAATGAGTAGGTCTGAGGAAATGCCGATACATAAAGTTTTAGCTTGTATCTTAGAAAGTGCTTCCACCTTGCTGTATCTTCCTCTTCCTATATGATGAGTATCTAGCGCATTAAGCAGATGATAATAAGCGTGTGGATCAAATCTATTTTTCAACTTCTCCCCCTGATATTTTATGTAACTGGATGCTTTGTAGTCTGAAAGTTTACTAGCATCGTCTTCTGCCTGAGATTTCCCTATAGAATCAAAAGTCCTGTAATAAGTCAGTGCCATTCCTCTTGCTGCTTTAAGTCCTGCCTTGCCTGCCTCATCATTATTTTCTGTAAAACTTGTATCAGCTAGTAATGCCAGTCGTTGAGCTTCATGGATTCCAATATTCCAAGGGCTTTCTTGGGCAGCACAGCATAGTATTACTAAATGATGTAATCGATCTTCTAAACTATACGCCATCTCTAAAGCGATATTGCCTCCACAAGAACCACCGATCAATAGAAATATACTTTCAATACCAAGTTTTTCTGCAAGTAAAATGTGGGCTCTTGCTGTATCTCTGATTGTGATATCAGGGTAATTTATTCCATATCGTTCTCCTGTTGCTGGATTAATGTCTTTAGCGCTGGTAGTTCCATATGGAGAGCCCAGATTGTTAGCACAGACAATAAAAAATTTCTCTGGATTAAGCAATCTACCTGCTCCGAAAAGACCAGGCCACCAACTATCTACTTGCGCATTAGCTGTTAGAGCATGACATACCCAGATTACATTATTTTTATTTTGATTAAGCTTACCATAGCAATTATAGTGAACATCTAATTTTGCGAGTTCCCCTCCAGATTCTAGGCTGAAGTTTTCTGCTAATAATATTTTTTTTGTACTTGTCATATCTTTTCTAGTGCCTGTTCCACGTCGTTAATAATGTCATCTATGTGCTCTAATCCTACAGAGATTCTCACTAGACCATCCGTAATGCCCACTTGAACTCTATCCGCCTCAGGTACTCTTAGATGCGTTGTAGATGCAGGATGTGATGCAATCGTTTTAGCATCTCCTAGATTAGCTGTCAAAGATATCATTTGTAAAGCATTTAGAAATTTCATGCCCGCAGTATTACCTCCCTCTATTTCGAAAGTTACAATTCCGCCACCTTGCTTGAGTTGGTTTTTAGCGATATCATACTGAGGATGTGAAGAAAGGAATGGATATCTAACTTTGTTTGCTTTGGGATTTTGCTCTAACCAATGCGCCAACTTTAGAGCATTCTCACAATGTCTATCCATCCTTACAGCGAGGGTCTCGATACTTTTGGATAAGACCCATGCGTTGAATGGAGACAGCGATGCTCCAGTTCTTCTGATAAACAAATATACTTTCTCTACAATTTCTTTACTTCCTGCAACAGCACCGCCTAGTACTCTACCTTGCCCATCAATATACTTTGTTGCAGAGTGCACAATAATGTCTGCACCATATTTGGCAGGTTGTTGTAAATAGGGGGTAGCAAAACAATTATCTACGTTAAATAGTAAATTGTGTTTTTTACAAAAAACAGATGCTACCTGTAGATCTACAATTTCTAACCCAGGGTTAGAAGGTGTTTCTAGATAGAACATCTTCGTATTTTCTCTACAAGCTGCCTCCCATTCTGATGGGTTTGTACCATCTACAAAACTGACTTCTATTCCATACTCTGCTAGCGTCATCGAGAGTACCTGATAGGTAGAACCAAACAAGGCTCTGGCAGCGAGTAAGTGATCTCCTTTTTTTAGAAAAGCTAAGAAACTTGCAAATACGGCAGCCATCCCAGAGGCAGTTGCCATCGCTTTTTCGACACCTTCGAGGGCCGCTATTTTTTGCTCAAATTCTGAAACTGATGGATTGGTAAACCTGCTGTAAATATTCCCCTCTTCTGTTCCTCCGAATACTGCTTGCATCTGTTCTGCACTGTCGAACAGAAAAGAGGAGGTAGGGAAGATCGCAGAGCTATGTTCCCGATGATTGGATTTCGGATTTTGTATTCTTATAGCTTTGGTTTCGAATTTCATAGTATAAATATTTGCAAGCGCTATTTAGTAAAAATTAGATTAACTTATAGTTCAGTTTTTATCTCATAACTACTGGTTATCTCTGCACTTTTTTCGATCATCTTGGAGACTGAGCAATATTTTTCTAAAGAAGAATTTATAGCCTGTTGTACTTTCTTTTCTTTAAGACCTCCGTGAAGCGTATAATGTAGATTGATCTTTGTAAATGTTCTAGGTATCTCTTCTCTTCTATCAGCAGTAACTTCTACTTCTATGTTTTGTAAATCCTGTTTCATTTTTTTTAGAATCATTACAATGTCAATAGTACTGCAACCAGCAACAGCCATAAGTACAGACTGCATAGGGCCTACGGCAGAGCCGTCTGCACTTAGTTGGATCTCTTTTCCGTCGTCATTTGTCGCGACAAAATGATCTAGTGTATCTGTATTTTTGAGTTGTATTTTCATAATTATAAATTGACTTAGATGATTTTTATTATGGTGTCCGTGTTTACAAAAGTTCTTTAATTTGGCATATTTTAGCTATATAATTTCAGATTCTTAATAAATAACAGTATTATTAGATGAATTACTATTACTCATCAAAACAAAAGAAAACATATGTTAGGAACTATTATTTCAGTTTTAAGCGGTGCACTCGGTGGAAACGTCGCTGGTAAAATGATGCCCAATTCTTCGCTTGGGACTCTATGGAACTCTGTAGCTGGTATAGCTGGAGGCGGCATAGGCGGAACAATATTAGGGGCTATTGCACCATCAGTGACTGCAGCAGCTGCAGGGGGAGGTATGGATATTGGAAGTATACTCGGAAGTGTCGGAGTAGGGGGTGTAGGCGGCGGTGTAGTTATGGCTGTCATCGGGCTTATTAAAAAAGCAATGGCAAAATAATAATTTACTATAGTTTTATTTTACGAAGGGCGCTTTTATAAGTGCCCTTTTTTATTCAGATACTGGAGCTAGTTTCACAACGAGACCATCAAGATCATTTGCAAGATGTATTTGACATGCTAACCTACTGTTGTCTTCTACAAAAAATGCTTGATCCAGCATATCTTCTTCATCATCAGATGCTTCATGCAACTTATGTTCTGATAGAACATAGCAATGACATGATGCACACAGGGCCATTCCGCCACAAGTGCCCTCAACTTCTAAGTCTGCCGCCTTGCATAGTTCCATAAGATTGAGATTCATATCAGTAGGTCCCTCTATGATATGTTCCTTTTCTTCTCGATCTAGAACTGTTATGTTGATTACGTTTTCTTCCACTTTATTTTAACTATTGTAGTTCTGTTATCCCCGTTACAGTTGTATACTTAAAACTTAATTTCTGATCTGGATATATATACTTGAATGCGGATTGTACCATAAGCGTTCCTTCGTGGAATCCGCAAAGTATAAGTTTCAGTTTTCCTTGGTAAGTATTTATATCTCCTATTGCGTATATACCTTTTACGTTGGTACTATAATCCAGCGTATCTACTTCTATAGCATTCTTTGTAATACTTAGACCCCACTCAGAAATAGGACCTAGACTAGGAGATAGACCAAACAATGGAATAAAATTATCTACAGCCTTTGTGATTTCTCCATGCTGCTGTGTTTTTATAACTACTTCCTTTAATACGCCATTACCATTTATTCCTGTTACTTGAGCTTCGGTAATAAGATTGATCTTCTTGCTGTTCGCTAGCTCCATAACTTTGTCTACACTATCTAGTGCTCCTCGGAAAGAAGTTCTTCTATGCACTAGGGTTATTTCCTTTGCAATATTCGATAACTCTATCGTCCAGTCTAGTGCAGAGTCTCCTCCGCCTGCGATCACTAGGGTCTTATCTCTAAATTTTTCAGGATCTTTGATAATATAGTCTATTCCCTTGTCCTCATATTCCGCAATATTCGCTATAGGTGGTTTTCTCGGTTCGAAACATCCGAGACCTCCAGCTATGCAGATGACTGGTGCTTTGATCTGTGTTCCTCTGCTCGTAGTCAGAACATAATGCCCTGCCTCGTCTTTATCTATTTTTTCAGCTCTTTCTCCTAGTGTAAATTCTGGTTTAAAAGGTTCTATTTGTTTCAGTAAGTTATCCACAAGATCTCCTGCAAGAATGCTAGGATACCCCGGAATATCATAGATAGGCTTCTTAGGATAGATCTCGCTGAGTTGTCCTCCAGCTATAGGAAGGGAATCTACTAGATGACATCTCAACTTAAGTAGACCTGCTTCGAAAACTGTAAAGAGTCCACAGGGTCCAGCTCCTATTATTATTATATCTGTTTGCTTCATTTTAAATTATCTTTTAAGGCGACTTAGTATCGGGATTTTAGTCCATTCACTAATTCATCGCAAAATTATCATTTTTTGTTATAAAAGTAGTTGAGATGCAATCCACATTCTGTTTGATTCTTACCCGCCCATCTTCCATCTCTCCCATTTCCTCTAGCGGTACAATGTTTACAACCTACAGATCCATATCCTTGTTCCTCTAATGGATGACTTTCTAAGCTTTTTTCATGTTTTATCTTAGAAAAATCCTTATCAGATAGATCTAAGAGCGGATAAAACTTAATAATGTCCCCTTTATCTTCAAAAATCGAAAGGGAGGATCTATGCTTAGTTTGGCTCTTTCTGAGTCCGCTTATCCATATTTTATGCTTTGCAGTATAGGTTTTTAGTGGCGCAACTTTATTTATGGAGCAGCACATCTTAGGATGATCATTCCACCATTCATCTGTTTTAGTAAGTTCATTTTGAATTTTATCTGGTAGTATGTCAATAACTTTCAGGTCATATTTTCGTGCAAGTTGATTTTTATAATATATGGTTTCATCAAAGTGATAAGTAGTATCTATAAAATGTATAGCCTGACTTGGCCGTATTTCTTGCATAGCGTCTATCAGAAAAATAGACTTAGTCCCGAAGGATGAGGTAAATAGTATTTCCTCTTCCTGGAAGTAGTGATACAACTTATCTATTCTTTCTTTGTAGTCTAAGGGAGAAAAAATGTTATTGAGCTGTTGTATTTGCGGGATATCAGAGATATGTTTAGATTTATTCACTGCTTAGTTTTCATTTATATTATCGACAATAGACTGTGTCAGATCATTAAGATGTTCCACCTTGTATTCGAAATCTCCTTTCAGATGATCTCTTATTTCTTTGAGATTACGGACTAGACTTGCCGTATGATTCGGTAAGACATCCTCAAGAAGTTGTCGGAATCTTTTTGCTAGTGTAGGGGACTGTCCATTAGTAGATATGGCAATCTTTAGGGGCCCTTTAGTAACGATCGAGCCCATATAGAAATCGCATAACTCTGGTGTATCTGCAACATTGATTATTTTACCTTTTTCTTTTGCAGCTTTATGTACTGAGATATTAATCTCTGGAAAATTAGTTGCTGCAATTACAAGATCGTGCTGGTCTATATCTGATGGCTCGAATTCTTTCTGTATCCACTTTATATTTAATGGAAATTTATCTATGATTTCGTAAGTCTCCTTTCTGGTCCATGGTGCGACTATTGTAATGTTTGCATTAGGGCTACTCTTCATAATGAAATGTAGTTTTTCTTCAGCAACAAGACCTGCTCCTATCAGTAAGATACTCAGTTTGTCAAGTTTAAAAAAGACTGGATAGAGTGGATTATTATCTATGGTTTCCATTTGCTAATATTTTTGTGTAAACAAATTCTGGATGTAAGCTTACGACTGCACCTATGACAATTATTCCGGGTGTGCCTATGTCATGTTTTTCAGTTTCTCGTACAACTTCAGACATTGTTGTAACAATCTTTTTTTCAGCTACTGTGGAGCCATTCTGGACAATCATAACAGGCAGATTATTTTTTCCTTTTTCTAGGAATATGCGCTGGATCAGTTTTAGTTTTTTGATCCCCATAAGGATGACTAGAGTAGTATCCGTTTCCGCGGCGATCTCTAATTCTTTACATAGTTGCAGCTCCTTAGTTGTGCCCGTCAGCACCCAGAAACTCTGACTAAAGTCCCTTCTAGTAAGCGGTACTTCCTGTAATAAGGGTAGAGAGGTGGCACTAGAGATACCGGGTATAAGTTTTACGGGTATGTCAAAGGCTTTTATGTATTCGAGTTCTTCATGCCCTCGACCGAAGATAAATGGATCTCCACCTTTTAGTCTTACGGCGTGACCATAATTAAGTGCAGATTGTACGATGAGTAAGTTGATCTCATCTTGTGTGTTATATCTTGTTCCAGCTCTTTTTCCTACAAAGATTTTTATAGTACTTGCGGGAGCTTCATCGAGTAGTTCTTTATTGACCAGTGCATCATATAAGATTACATCTGCTGTTTGTATAGATCTAAGGCCTGCTACTGTAATCAGTTCTAGATCACCAGGGCCAGCGCCCACAAGACTTACGCTTGGTTTATTTTTTGTACCTATCATTTTTTTATGCTTTGTAATGATTATTGATTACCTGCTTGTCTTGATTCTTATTGATTTGGTTATTTCTGTAAGCAATTGTCTGCTGTACAAACTGTCCAGCCTTAGCAATATATTCTTTCGAAAAATCATGAGTAGGATTGTTTTGCTTCAGAGCTAGAACATCTTTAGTAAAATCTCCTTCATAAACGAATTTGCCACTTTGGAGAAAATGATCTTCGAAGTCATTGATAATTCCTATCTGCGTATTACAACTTATGTCTTCAGACAGCAGGAGTCCTTTAGCGGCGATTACATATGCGGAGTAGGCATGATAGTTTCCATCTACAAGAAGTGATTCTGCTAATCCTCTCGTCGCAAGCAGAATTCTTTCTTCTGCTTCTTGTAGGATAGTACCTACTACATCTAGCATAACTCCTGCACATTCTCCTACACCGATTTCTTGTTGGTACTGGTGGTCTTGTTCCCAGTCAAAAAATTCAGTTTCAGTTAGTTGCTCTAGACTGGCTAGGTGTTTCAGAAGGGTGTAGAAATATTTCTTTTCTCTTCTCTGGTAGTAGTAGTTGAAGTACTCGTCATCCTCGGCATGAGCATCGAAGTCATCTAAGAGAATTTTTATAGCCACTAGGATTTTCTTAGTAGGAAGTTTTATAATCTTATCTGCTATCCAGCCCTTGCCTTCTCGATCTATACCACCTGCTAGGACTATCTGCATGGCAGGAATGACGAGACCATTTTTCTTTATAGAGCTACCGTGGAAACCTATGTTAGCAGCCATGTGTTGGCCACAGGCGTTCATGCATCCACTTATTTTGATTTTTATGTGATCTTCTTCTAAGAGATGTTGATATTCCTCTTGTATCATTTTTTCTATAGCTCTAGTGAGTCCAGTACTATTAGTTACCGCTAGGTTGCAAGTATCTGTTCCGGGGCAAGCCGTTACGTCAGCGATAGAATCGTAACCAGGTTCTGCAAATCCTTCAGCATCTAGTTTTGTGAACAATTCTGCAAGATGATCTTCATGAACATGTCTGAGTAATAATCCTTGGTTGATTGTAATCCTGATATCATCAGAGGCATAAGGTTCTATTATATCTGCTAAGACTTTAGACTGGATTGATGATATATCACCTAGTAAAATTCGTAGATAGACCCCAGTATATTTTTTATCTTTTTGCTGGAAAGTGTTGGTCTTTTTCCATAGTGCAAACTTTATTTTGTTAGCAGGAGTTTTTATTGTAGGTGTAAAATATTGTGGTATTTTTCCGTAGGTATAATCATCTGGATCAATTTCTACGCTTGTATGTCCTAGAGCTTTTTTCTCTTCTTCTATTAGTTTTAAAAATCCATCTATACCTATAGATTTGATTAGGAATTTTAGTCTAGCTTTTTGTCTTTTCTGCCTTTCTCCATACTGATCAAAAACCCGTAGGCCCGCTTCCATGAAAGGAATAATTTTGTCCGCTTCTAGAAACTCGTAGGCGGTTTGTGCTTGGATTGCTTGTGCGCCTAGACCACCTCCTACTACAACCTTAAATCCTCTAGTCTCTTTTCCTTTTATATTTTTCACCTTAGGGATAAAACCAAAATCCGAGAAATAGGTAAATGCGCTATCCTGATCACTAGAAGAAAATGCTGGTTTTATTTTTCTTCCCATTTCTTGGCAGATAGGATTTCTCAGAAAATAGTAAGCAACCGCATGTGCATAGGGACTTACGTCAAATGGTTCTTCTGGATCTATTCCCGCAGCTGGACTGGTAGTGAGGTTGCGAACAGTGTTTCCACAAGCTTCTCTTCCTGTGAGTCCGTGACTCGTAAGACCTTTCCATACATCTGGAGCATCAGTGAGTTTGACATAATGCAACTGTATATCTTGCCGTGTAGTAAGATGCAAATTACTAGAGGCATATTTTTCTGAGAGGTCTGCAATTATTCTGATCTGATGAGGACTTATTCTCCCGTAAGGTATTTTTATTCTGAACATCTGCACACCTACTTGTCGTTGTCCATAGACGCCTCTAGTCAGCCTGTAGAGTTTAAATTTTTCTTCATCTATAGTTCCTTTTTGGAATTGCTCTATTTTGTTTTCTAGTTCCAGAATATCACGCTGATCTTCTTTAGGTATTGTAGTGGATGTATTTGACATGTTTGTAATTATACTTGTTAAAAAAAAAGCCTTTCAAAAAATATAGTTCTTGAAGGCTTCAGGTGCATCTTTATATATACATAGCGATCAGGAATCTATTGGTATTTTACAGCAACAGCACATATATAGTATAGCCCTGCTTGTAGTGATTTTATATCTTGATATCATGTTTTTCATTTTCTATTTTTCTAAACTAAAAAAGCCTTTCTAAATTTCTTCAGAAAGGCTTTCAATATATTTCTATAAAATACGTGTAGCGTTACCGAAGTAAAATTTTTACTTTACAACAACACATGCACATCATATTTTTATTTATCTTTTTCATTATTACTTTGCAAGTTTAGCTTTATTTATTCTAATATTCAACTATAGCATCGAAATTGTTTGTAAATAAAATCATTTATTGAGCAATTAAGTACTATTAATATTGATTTTATAGACCCTATAATGATGGTAATCAGGTCATTAATGCCATTGACAAACAGAATAAAAAATAATAAGTACAGATATTAAATTCTAATTTTTTATTTTCACTCATCATTATAAACATTGACATAAGATTTTCCATTAGAAACCCATATTATAGATGTTAGTAAAAACGTATGCTAGTGCGGTCTCAGGTGTAGAGGCTCAGACGATCACTATAGAGGTTAATGCTGGAGGGAATGTAGCTGCAGGCAAACAGTTTTATCATCTAGTAGGCCTACCTGATAATGCAGTGAAGGAGGGATTCCAAAGAATAGAAGCTGCCGTAAAGAATATTGGACATAAGATGTATCGTCTGAAGTTAGTTGTGAATATGGCTCCTGCCGATATTCGTAAAGAAGGGTCTTCTTATGACCTTCCTATTGCGCTGGGCATCCTAGCGTCGACTAAGCAGATAGAAGCAACTAAGCTGGGTGATTATATTATTATGGGAGAGCTTTCTCTGGATGGAAGTCTGAGACCGATCAAGGGTTCTTTACCGATTGCGATACAGGCAAGAAAGAAAAAATATAAAGGTATCATCCTTCCGAAACAAAATGCTAAAGAAGCTGCTATCGTTAACAAACTAGAAGTATACGGAGTAGAAAATCTTAACGAGGCGATAGATGTAGTTAGTGGAAGCCCTAGTATTGAGCCATTTAAGTATGATACACGAGAGGCTTTTATGGAAGCTAAGAATAATTATAATGTAGATTTTTCTGATGTGAAAGGGCAGGAAAATATTAAGCGAGCACTAGAGCTATCTGCAGCCGGTGGTCATAATGTAATTCTTATAGGTCCTCCCGGTGCTGGAAAAACAATGCTGGCTAGAAGACTGCCTACGATACTTCCCCCCCTGTCATTGTTCGAGGCTCTAGAAACAACTAAGATACATAGTGTGGCAGGTTTGCTAGGAACAGATGCTTCGTTGGTTACGACTAGACCGTTCAGGTCGCCGCACCACACAATAAGTGATGTGGCATTAGTAGGTGGAGGATCTAACCCTAATCCAGGGGAAATATCTTTAGCCCATAATGGCGTGCTTTTTTTAGATGAGTTGCCAGAGTTTAAGCGGTCGGTACTAGAAGTACTTAGGCAGCCTATGGAACAAAGGAAAGTTACGATTTCTAGGGCTAGGGTGACGGTAGAATTTCCATCTAGTTTTATGCTTATTGCTTCTATGAATCCTTGTCCATGTGGCTACTATAATCACCCTGAGAAGGACTGTGTCTGTGGTCCGGGAATAGTAAAAAAATATCTTAATAAAATATCGGGTCCGCTCCTTGACAGAATAGACTTACATGTGGAAGTCACCCCTGTTTCTTATGATGAGCTGTCAGATTACAAGCCAGCAGAAGTTAGTAGCGAAGACATTTCTGTAAGAGTGACAAGGGCAAGAGATATACAGACAAAGCGGTACGAGGAACATAAAGATATCTACTGTAATGCGCAGATGCCAAGTAATATGGTAAGGAAAATATGTCAAATAAATCAAGCAGGTCAAGTGCTACTCAAAAAAGCAATGGAGCGATTACAATTATCAGCAAGAGCTTATGATAGGATTCTCAAGGTAGCGCGTACTGCTGCTGACCTAGGAGGAAGTGAAGATATAAAGATAGAGCATCTAGCGGAGGCGATACAGTATAGAAGTCTGGATAGAGAGGGCTGGGCAGGGTAGATAGCCGTAGATATAAGCGGATCGTAAAGAGATATGAAGCGTAAAGACAATCTTAGATTTTCAAAAAGTATTGTCTGCCCTCCACTGTAGCACTGCGCTCATTGCCGATTCCTTCTCCACTCTTTGAGTACATGCTTACATATTAAGAAAGTAAATAACCTTGATCTTTTTGATTCTTTTTTAAGTCGAGACAAATTCGAAAATATATCGCAGCAAGCGTCAAGAAAGAGTGGAAACAATTGCCCGTTATATTCGATGTCTTTCACCGAAATTAAAATAGATACCTTGCTCATCATTAACTGAAAAAGCTTCATGATAAGAAAGTCATCTATACCATCATTAATTAAAATCTGTGAAATTATAGGATAGTTTAGTTATGGGGTAGTTCAGGTCTAACCATTTGTATAAAGTCTATACCTTGTTATAAATGATTTGCTAGGGAGGCAAAAGATAGCACTTAAGAAATTAGGACAACTTTGTATGATAATTCATTATGGTAGTATTATATTTATTGTAAATGATAAATTATGGATAAGGAACTAGAAAGATTAAGAAATAAAATCAATTCAGAATCAATTGAGGATTTTGATAACTTGTGTGCTTCTGATATGAGGATTTTATTATATACACCTTTTTCAGAAGATTCTCCTTTACAGTATAGAAAAGATATTCCAGAAGAGATACTAGATGATATCGGTTTTTTCAACTTGTGTGAATTTTTACTACATAGGTTAAGTAGGGATAAAGAAATAAAGCTAACTACAAGGAATAATCTTAATACAAAGATTGTTACAGAAATATATAAACGCAAATTTACTTCAGAAAGGGTAATGGAACTTAAACCTAGAGCTATCTACAGAGAATTAGACTTAGGATCTCTTCAGAATGCAATGCTGATCATGTGTGAATTCTTGGGTCTGATGAAGAAGCGAAAAAACAAATTGAGCCTGACGATGAAGGGACAGAAGTTTATAACAGATTTATGTAGGACAGAACAACTAAGATTAATTTTTGAATGCTATGTACATAAGTTTAATTGGAGTTATCATGATGGATATCCTGAAGCTCCCCGGATACAAAGTTCCATCGGATATCTCTTGTTTTTATTGCTTAGTCATGGAACAGAGGAGAGACCATATCAGTTTTATGCAGATAAGATGATACAAGCATTTCCACAATTATTAAGAAATTTTACAGCAACGTATGCTACACCAGAAAAACAATTTTCATCCTGTTTAGAAATAAGATGTTTTAATCGATTTTTAAAATGGTTCGACTTTGTAGATAAGGGTCATAAAGGGGAGAGGGATTACTCCAAACCACTTTTTATAAAAATGAATCATTTAGATAAGTTTATATATCTAGAGCCCTCTAATTTCCTATATAGTAAAAGTAAGTTTGAAGCCTAAGCTATTAATTTAGTCCCACTCATCTCTTAATCTCTTTTTGATTTTGTTAGGAGATTCTTTTAATTTGATGGTGTCACAATTCTTATAAGCATCTATTCTTATTGATTCCTATTGGCTTATGTACAATAATTAGTATTCTGCTTTCTATAGGAAAATAGAAATACTTAGTCGGGGGACTAATTATACCATTTCTATTTTTAGATGACGGAAAAGTATTTAGAATTGTTCAAAATGGATCAAGGCAAAAAACGTAGGCGAACACATAGGTTCGGCGAGGCTTTTTAACGAAGGAACATGAAGAACAAAATAAATAATTACCGTCATTCTAAACTAGAATTGGTATTATACATTTTAGGAGATACAAGCAGGAAATGGCGTTAAAAAACAATGGCTTGTGTGAGGAGAGACGTAGGAACGACGAGTTAGCGCTTGTTTAGCCATTTACAATTGGATATCCGTTAAGAAATGAATAAAGCCTTGAATTCTTTGTTTCGTTTCTTTTTGAAGAAAGAAATGAAAGCCTAGCCGGCGAGGCGACGATAAATTAAGAAAAATGTTAAGTATACAGAACAATCCGAGCGATATGATGCTACGAACAGTAATCAAACTTGATTGTTTTGATGCATCTTAAATGATCTATTCAGTTGTTTTATATTAACTTTAAGATTTTTCTGAGGTTCCTATATCTCTAAATGATAAAATATAAAAATGAGTAAATACCTATTCTTTATTATCCTATGTTTTTTCGTTTTACCAGAAAAGATGGAAGCTCAGTTAAAAGATTCTGCTTATGTAGCACAGCACTATGATAAGTCAGAACATTTCATCCCTATGCGCGATGGCGTGGAGTTATTTACAATAGTATATAGTCCTAAAGATCAATCGGTAAAATATCCTTTCCTGATGAATAGAACTTGTTATAATGCTTCTACAAAAGGAGATTTTAACTTAGGTTTTTATCCTTCTGGCTATCTAATAGAAGATGGATATATTTTAGTCTATCAGGATGTAAGAGGAAGATATATGTCTGGAGGAACCTTCGATAATATGAGGCCTAACATTCCAGGAAACAATACAAAGAACAAGAAGGATATAGACGAGAGTTCAGATACCTACGATACGATAGATTGGTTATTGTCTAATGTCAAAAACAATAATGGTAGGGTAGGAATGTATGGTGTTTCCTATCCAGGATTCTATACCGCTGCGGCTATGCCTGATGCGCACCCTGCACTCCAGGCTTCGTCACCTCAGGCACCTATTGCAGATTTTTTCTTTGACGATTTCCACCACCATGGCGCCTATCTACAAAGTTATACTGCGGCCTTTGCGGTATTCGGATATCAGAAAGATGGCCTTACGGATCAGCCTTGGTATGGCAAAGAAATTAATAGGTTTTTTAATGAGAAAGTAGCGGATGGCTATGAATGGCATCTGAATAAAGGTCCACTAAAAAACATAACAGAAGCGTATCACCATGATAACTTCTTCTGGGAACAAGTTGTAGAACATCCCAACTATGATAATTTCTGGAGTCAACGAAGCATCCTACCTCATCTGCGTAATATAGACCATGCTGTAATGACTGTAGGAGGATGGTACGATGCAGAAGATCTATATGGACCGCTTAATATTTACAAAACAATAGAGAAAGAAAATCCTAAGGCAAATAATACAATTGTAATGGGGCCTTGGACACATGGTGACTGGGCTAGACCCTATGAGCAGCAAACTGTAAATCATATATATTATGGTGATAGTATTTCTCATTTTTATCAGAAGGAAATAGAATTCAATTTCTTTAATCATTATCTGAAAGGCGGTCCGGATTCTAAATTACCAGAAGCCTATATGTTTGATACGGGTACGAAGGAATGGAAGACTTTTCAACAATGGCCTCCTGAAGAAATACCACAAGTAAGTTTATACTTTGGGAAGAATGATCAGCTGTCTGTCAATAGTCCTACGAACGCTAATACAGAATTTGATTACCTAAGTGACCCATCTAAACCTGTACCATATAGATCAGAAACGGAGGGACTTACTTTTACACCTAGGAAGTTTATGACAGATGATCAGCGACATGCTTCTAAGCGACCTGATGTATTAACATTTGAGACAGAAATTTTAACCGAGGACCTCACTATTTCAGGGGAAATACTAGCAGAACTTATTGTTTCTATGACAGGGACAGATGCAGATTTTATCGTTAAGCTTATCGATGTATATCCAGCTGATCATCCTGAATACGAGCATAATCCAGACAATATTGTTATGGGTTCTTACCAGCAATTAGTGCGTCATGAAACCTTTAGAGGAAGATTTAGAGAGAGCTATGAATTTCCTAAACCATTTGTAGCTGGCAAACCTACTGAGGTAAGTATTCCGCTGCAAGATATATTGCACACCTTCAAGAAAGGGCATAAAGTTATGGTGCAGATTCATAGCACATGGTTCCCTTATATAGATAGAAATCCTCAGAAATATGTAGATAATATTTTCAAGGCAGAAGAGCAAGATTTCCAGAAATCATTCATAACAATACATGGCGCGTCTTCTATCAAAGCGGGTGGTAAAATTAAAAATTCAAAAAGAACGAGACCTTAAGATAGAATTAAAATAGTGAAGATGTTTTTTAGAATATTTTGTATAATGATATTTCCACTTGGATTAGCTGGACAATTAGAAGAGAATTCATATCTAGATAAGGTCAGTGATATAGATGTTACTATAGAAAGTTTATATAGTGTGATCTCAGGTGATGCAGGTGTGAAGCGAGATTGGAATTTATTCCGCTACCTTTTCACGAAGGAAGGAAAGTTGATTCCGCTAAGAAGAGACAAAGAAGGAAAAGTTACCGCTAGTTATCTAAGTCCAGAAGATTATATCAGTAACTCTGGTCCTTGGCTAGAGGAAAATGGATTTATAGAAAAAGAAATACATAGGGTAACAGAAAATTTCGGAGCGCTCACACATGTTTTTTCTACTTATGAGGCATATAAGTCTAGTGAGGATAAGGAGCCCTTTATGCGAGGGATAAATAGTATACAGCTAATGTACAACGGTACGCGTTTCTGGATTGTAAATATATCATGGGAGGCGGAATCAGAAATTAATAGATTACCTGAGAAATACCTAGGTGAGCATTAGTAATTCATTTCATTTACAATAAGTAACATGTTTTCTTTTTTCAGAAAAAAATTCCAAGCAGAGGTAGATTTCTCATTTCTCAAGACGGATATGCATTCCCATCTAATTGCGGGCATAGATGATGGAGCGAAGACTATAGACGATTCCGTTTCTATGATAAGTGAATTATCGCAAATGGGCTTTCAGAAGATTATAACGACACCTCATATTTTCAGAGACTATTATCCTAATACGCCAGAGAATATTCTTTCAGGTTTAGCAATTGTAAAAGAAGCCTTGAAAAAGAATAATATTGACATAGAAATAGAAGCTGCGGCGGAATACTACATGGATGATTATTTTGAGCAATTACTGAAAGAAAAAACTAAGCTTTTATGTTTGGGAGAAAACAGGATACTAATAGAATTTTCTACATTTGCTCCACCTTCTAATGCACATAATATTATATTCCAGCTGAAGACATTAGCTTATCAGCCCATTTTAGCACACCCTGAGCGTTACATATATTATGAAGGAGCGTTTGCAGAATTTGAGAAAATCAAAGATTATGGATGCTTTTTACAGGTCAACTTATTATCTTTGGCTGGATATTACGGCTCTAAACAAAAGCAATTAGGTATTAAGTTGATCAAATCTGGTATTGTGGACTACCTGGGTACGGATCTCCATAATAGCAAGCAATTAGAATTTCTAAGGGCTATATTTGCAGATAAGGAGGTATATAATTTGTTAAAGAGTCATAATTTTAAGAATAATACTTTATGAGAATGATAGGTTTGAATTATGAGTGATCTTCAAGTAATTCAGAATAATAGGTCAGAACAAGAAATCATAGCGTTATTAGTACGCAGAGATATAGGTGGTATACAAGAACTGTATAGTCAGTACGGGAATGCTATCTATGGTGTTATTATCCGTATTGTTAAAGTGGAGTATTTTGCAGAAATTGTTAGCCAGAATACTTTCCTTAAAATATGGAATAATATAGGTACTTATAATGTTGAAAAAAGTAAGTTATTTACTTGGATTATCAATATTGCAAGGCACGCTGCCATTGACATGATCAGATCTAAGAATTATAAACAAAGTATGGCAATGACAAACTTAGATTCAGTTAGACAAAGCGAATATAATTCAAGTATCATTTCTGATTTAGAAAATATGGATCTTAAATCTAACGTTTATAAGTTAGATGAGAAGTATAGAACACTCATAGATTTTGCTTATTTTAAGGGATATACCATGGTAGAAATTAGTCAAGAACTTAATATTCCTCTAGGTACAGTCAAAACTAGAATAAGAAAAGCTTTCAATGACTTAAGAGTATTAATGGCAAATGGATAGCATAGAATCATACATAGCGTCAGGTAAGATAGAGGCATATTGTCTAGGCTTGTCTTCTCCATCTGAAGAGAAGGAGATACTAACTTTATGTAGTATCTATCATGAATTAGAAGAGCACTTATCAGCATGTCAATCTGCTTTTGAGTATTACCTACACAGTTTTCAGATTCCCCTACCAGAAAAACTTGAATCTTCAATATCAGATCTGATAAGCACAAATGAGAATTTTCAAAATATATATATATCTCCTGAAGGAAAATTATCTGATTTTGTAGATATATCAAAAAAGATCCCTGTAGAATCTTATATCGATAAATTAAAGACTTTAAAACCTCCTTCAGAATATGATAATATTCATCTTATGAATATATATAATGATGGAAAACGAGAGATAAATCTTGTTTGGGTTAAGGAAGGTGTACCACTGGAAAAACATCCCGACTTGGAAGAAAGTTTTCTTATTCTGGAAGGTACTGCTGACTGCTATATAGATGGAGAAAAAAATTCTATGGTTGCTGGTGATTATATGATGATCCCCCCCCTTAGTTCTCATGAAGTAAAAATTACATCTGATTCTCCTGCTATGGCCATACAATACAGAAGTATTGCTGCATAACTAAGAGCTTCTTCATACTATATCTTTTCTAGTATCTAAAATGTTCTATTTTCTTTCTCATGTGGGATGATAATGCAACAGCATAAATGGATGATTCAGAATACGCAAAAGAATATAGATTCCAATTTTTTACACTATCTGGATCCCATTCTATTTTGTTTATAGCCACATCTTTTTCAGGGAGGATATTTACCTGGAACTGATCTAAAGGAATACTTAATCCTTCACCATGAGCTTTGATAAAAGCTTCTTTCCGTGTCCAGCATCTGAAAAAATAAGCATGTGAAACATCTGGATTTAAACCAAGGATAGTAGCTGCCTCTTGTTTAGAAAAGAATCTTTTTGCAAGTTTGTCTATTTCTATATGCTTGTTTATAACTTCTATATCTACTCCTATTTCGTTTTCTAGGTTTAAACAAAAAACTACCTCATTTTTAGAATGAGAAATATTGAACTTAAGTGGGATGCTCTCTAGGAATGGCTTACCATATTTATTGTACTGGAACTGTATATCTCTAGGTGGTATCGAAGTATACTGTGCTATGAGGTTTCGGAGTTTTGCCCTTCCAGTTATATAGTAATTCTTATGTTTTTTGAATTTGAATTTTTCCGATCTATCTCTTTCCGCCTGATTTAGTATTGCGGTATATTCATCTAATAGATCATCGGAATCATCTAGTAAACTTTGCCATACATGTATTTTATCAGTACGTAGAGCATTAGACGTGAGCATATCTCTATTCTTGACAGTGCTAGCATTTATTATTTGGTGTCTAGTATACATTCAGATATTTTGCGGCTTAGGCCCTTAACTTCTGGCTCTATGAATAGAGAGGCATGATGACCATCTACCACGTATGTGGTGACCCCTTTTTTAGCTAATTTTCTCCATTGACTGAGATGGTATTTTTTATCCGCTCTCTGATTAAATTCGCTACTCCGTATAAAATGAATAGATGCATCTATAGGCTCCCAGTTATAATCAGCATATAACTTATTCAGCATATCGATGGATGATTGTAAGTTTAAAGCTGCAGTATTATCATCTTTTATTTTAGGAGTTTTCTTATCCTTATAATTGGAGGAGAGTCTTCTAGATAACTTGCTTTTTATCCGCTGGAAATCTCCTCTCTTCAGCATATCTATAAATCTTTTAAATGTTTTGGTTTTTCCTGCTTCATCGTCTCCGAATAAATGCACTGGAGCGGAATCGATAATAAAAATATTACCTATACCATCACCAGCTTCGATAAACTGTTTTCCCATCTCTAAAGCTACAGCATTACTGAAACAAGTCCCTAGCATATTATATGGACCTTCTGGTTGTATCTGTTTTATCTCTGCAATATAATCTGTCGCCATCTCTGATATGGATAAGTGCTTACTGCTTTTTCCATCTAGACCTTTAGGTTGGATACTATAGACGGGGATAGCTTCGTCTATATGATTGCTCAGATCCTGGTAGAAAAAAACATGAGCTCCACCACCGTGTATACAGAATAGAGGGGATTGTGTGCCTTCTTGTCTAAGGGGTATTATTAGTTCTTCTGTGGCTAAACTTTCACCTTGTACAAGAAGCGCTAATTTTTCTATAGTGGGATTTTTGTATAGCGAAGCTGGGGCAATTACTATATTTAGTTTTTTTTCTATTCTAGAAAATAGCTGGAGTGCCATCATGCTATTTCCCCCTAGGTCAAAGAAATTATCATCAACACTTAGAGGTTTTATCTGAAACAGATCTTCCCAGATATCTATCAATTGCTTTTCAACCTGATTGCGTCCAGCTTTTATTATAGATTTTCTTAAGACCGGTCTAGTGGTAGCAGCTCTTATCGCTGTAGTTTCTAAATGAGGAAGAATGTCGTGGTCATTAATCTTTGTTAAAAAATTATGGACAGGTTTTACAGTATTATTTTCTGTAATTATTCCGCTTAGCTTGTGAAAACTATCAATGAAGTATTTTCCTATTTCATCGCTTACAACATCGGTGTTATATCGTACATCTATTCCTATTTCGCTTGTGGGATTTACTCTTACTGTCAGAGGAAAGTTAGAAGAAAAACCTCCCTCAAATGATTTAATAGTTAGGCTGCCAACAGTATAGTCTTCTTCTAGAAAATTTCCAAATACAAATAGGCTGTCGAACAGAGGCAATTGCAGAGGCCAAGAGATACTGTTCTTGATATTTTCTAGAGCATGACTTTCGTATATATTTTGTTTTCCTAAGTCTTGCTGTATGGTACGTAGCCAATTAGCAAACGATTCTTTTTTATTTATTTTTATTCTTGCGGGAATCGTATTCATAAAAAGTCCACAGATAGACTCTATTTCTGGAAATGATTGGTTTCTGCCCGTTACGGTGAGACCATAGACTACATCATCAGTATTAAAGAGATGACCCAGTAACATGGAAAAAATAGCTTGGAAAAACGTGCTTTGAGTAATACGTAATTTGCTACAAGTAGCGTATATTTTTTCACTTGCTACTTTTGAGAAAGTCGTGTTTAAATTTTTAAAAGAAGTTCCTGGAGAAGTTTTTTCAAAAAGTAATGGTGACTTAAAATCTATCAATCTTTTGTTCCAGTGGGTATGTATAATTTCAGTTTCTTGTAATTGTTTCCATGCTAGATAGCTAGGGAAATTTATATTACGCTTCGTCTCAGGCTCTATGCCATTCTTAAGGTGATCGTATATCCGTAGTAGATCTTTTATAATGATACCGCAGGACCAGCCATCTAAGAAAAGATGATGACATTTCCAGAGGAGCACAGATTTCTGTTTGTCAGTTTTCACAAGGAACAATTCATAACAAGGTGTCTGATATAAATTAGTTTTCCTTCTAGCTAGAGATGATTTCAGTTTGTCAATAAGTTTTACTTTTTCTGATGACGGGTGATGAGAGTTGTCTAGCCATTCTATATTTACGACCTTGTTTTCAGCTATTTGTTGTTCTGTCAGTTTACCTTGTGAAGCTACAATATACGTTCTAAGAACAGGGTGTAGAATAGAGCAATTGCGCCATGCCTCACTTATTAGATTGACATTTATATCACCTATTATTTCAAAACTGAGAAGTAGTTCTCCTTCATCTTTTCCTTTGGCATTATAGTTAAACAGAAAGGCTTGTTGTATAGAGGATAAGGGATGACTATGATGTATTTCCACATCGTCTATGGATAGACTTTCTGATTTGGTATTACTTTCTATGTTATTTGCTAGGGTAGCTATTGTTTGGAATTCAAAGATCGCATTAGGTTTTAATGTGATGCCTTGATCTCTAGCTTTTGATATTATTTGAATACTTAATATAGAGTCTCCACCGATCTCAAAAAAATTATCCTGTCTGCCGATATCACTCTGCTGGAGAACTTCCTCCCATATTTCCGACAATAGAATTTCTAGTTCTCCTCTAGGCGCTTCGTATCCTAATTTTTTAACTTGGTTTCTGGAATTAGGCAGGGGTAGTTTTTTTCTGTTAATCTTTCCGTTAGGGAGTCGTGGAAAATCGTCTAGAGCTATAAATGTAGATGGAACCATATAATGGGGAAGCTGTTCCTTGAGTTGCGTGATTAAGGCAGACTCTTGTTTGCTGATATCTTTTACATAATAGGCGACTAACTTTTTATGATCTTTGTTTTCTGTGTGGTAGACGTTTACGAGAGCTTCTTTTTCTAAGAAGCTAGTCATAATATTTTCTATTTCGGACAGCTCTATTCTGTAGCCTCTTATTTTTACTTGGTTATCTACTCTTCCTAAAAATTCTATGATGCCCTTGTCATTGTATCTTCCGAGATCACCGGTTTTATATAATTTAGTTTTAGCGACGTATGGGTTAGGTATAAACTTTTCTTCGGTAAGTGCTGGTCTGTTTAAATACCCAGAAGATAAGCCAGGACCACCTACATGTATTTCTCCAGCTACGTGCTTAGGACAAACTTTTAGCGCCTCATCAAGTATATATATTGCTGTGCCAGGAATGGCCTTACCTATAGGAACGTATTGTTTTTCCTCTGGACTTATGGTGTGGGCTATACACCACACACTGGCTTCTGTAGGTCCATACTCATTATATAAAATCGTCTGATCTAGTTTGCTGTAATGTTGTTGTACTAATCCTAAAGGACAGGCTTCCCCCGCTACCATGACATGCTGTAGCGAGCTAATTTTTTCCTTTTTAGATAAGTTTATTATTGTTCCATAGAGAGAAGGTAGTAACAACATATGAGTGATAGAATAATCTTGTATGAGATTACCTAGTCGTTCTATATCCTGTTCTATCCTCTGGATCGGTAATACGAGTCTGCCACCTGTACACAATGTCCAGAAAATACCGACTATGGAGCTATCAAAAGAAAAAGAAGATAGCAGTAAGAAGGCTCCGGGATTTTCGGGATAGAATGCGGTTCTACTCCATGTAGAGTGCATGAGATTAGCATGGCTTATGGGAACGCCTTTAGGTTTTCCTGTACTTCCTGAGGTGTAGATTACATAGGCGAGATGTTCCTTATCTATCTTAGGTAGAGGAATGTCACGATTGGTAGATTGACCATAAGTATTTTTTATGGCAATGATTGTAGAAGAATTAAATGTTAAGTTATTTTCATTATCCTTAGTTAAAACAAGTTCTACTCTTGCATCAGAAATCATGTAGGAAATTCGGTCTTCAGGATATGCTGGATCTAAAGGAAGATAAGCTTTTCCTGCTTTCATAATTCCTAGTATTCCGATAACCATTTCCAGACTTCTATCTGTGTAAAGTCCTACAATATTATGCTCTATCTTAGAGGCTAGTATAGCTTGGGCGACATAGGTAGATTTACGATCTAGATCCTTATAAGTAAGATCTTCACCTAGAAAACTTACCGCAACATTCTTTTCATCTTTTGGTAAATTTGATAGTATGGTATCTGTTACAGAAGCATAGGGTGGTGTGGTATATGGATTATCATTCCACTTATAGAGTATGAGTTCTTTTTCCTCTTGGCTTAATAAGGCTATATCACGTATCTTTTGTTGAGGATTTTTTACAACTTCAGCAAGTAAATTATTTAGATGGTTCAGCATCTGACTAGCTATAGAGGAATCAAATAATTCTGTCGCATATTCTAAAGCTAATTCCAGACCCTCTTTCGTTTCATTTACAAATAAGGTAAGATCAAATTTAGAAACACCTAGATCTATAGATTCATCCTGGATAGTTAGCAGATCTGAATTGTAGTTTTCTGAGCTGGCCTTATTATACAGAAACATCACTTGAAAAATAGCTTGTATGTTGTGTATTCTTTCAGGTTGTAGTAACTGAACTAGCTCATCGAAAGGCATCTTTCTATGCTCTAGACCTTCCAGCGTAGTTATTTTTATTTTTGCTAAGTAGTCTTGGAAAGATTCTGATGTATCTATTTCAGAACGTATCGCTATGGTCTCATTAAAAAAGCCAATAAGATTTTCTAGCTTCGTATTATCTTTAGTACTGATAGGTGTACCTATAATAATATCTTTCTGTCTGCTATACTTATGCATGAGAATCTTAAATGCCGTAAGAAGAAATGCATAAGGTGTTGTATCTGATGTTTTACTCAGAGCTATTATTTCTGAAGATAGTTGTTTGGTCAAGGATTGTTTCAGGACTGCTCCTTTGTAATTTGGAATTTTAGGTCTCTCGTAAGTTTTTGGTAGATCTAGGATAGGTAGATCTCCTGCTAGTTTATCAGTCCAGTAATTTTTTACTTTTTCTGTAGTTTTTAAGTTGTTTTGCCAGTGAGCATAATCTTCATATTGTATAGCTAAGTTCTCTTTCTGAAAGTTCTCTGACTTAGCTAGTGCATGATATTTTTCCCAGACTTCCCTGTTGATAATAAGTAAGGAATCTCTATCGCCGATTATGTGGTGTATCGAGAATAAGAGCACATGCTCAGTTGCAGATTTTTTTATCAGGCAAATTCTGAACAGATGATCATTTTCTAGATCGAAGGTCAGCTGGGTAAATTCTTTTGTTAAGATTTCCTCCTCTAGTTTTTTATCCTGCGCTAACTTTTCTGATATATCGTAAAAAGTATAATCTAGCTTTTTCTTATCTTTTATGAGTAGTTCTAACTTTGTTTCTTTTTCTACAAAATTAGATCTTAATATTTTATGTCTTTCTTTAAGAGAACGGAAGCTCTCTAGTAAAGCCGCTTCTTTTAATGGGCCACTTATATGATAAGCATGCGCATATTGGTAAAAAATGTTTTCAGGATTTAGCTGCTGGAGTAACCATATTCGCTGCTGACCTTTAGTGGCTAAGGAAACTACTCCTTCTGGTTTTTCTTCTAATTTATTTATATTTTTATCAGCTAGTTTTCGCTGCTTCCACTGTTCCAGAACAGAGAGTTTGGACGCACTTTTATTTTTATCATTTTCCGACATTTACGAAATTACTTCCTGTTATTATTTTAGAAAATACTATCTACAGCGTTCCAGAAATAAGTCCCCAAAGTTAGATCTACATCGAAGGCTCTTTCTATAAACCAATATATAGAAATAAAGATTAGTAAGATAGAACCATATTTTATAATTGCAGGATATAGCTTTAGTTTTCTTATAACGTATAATACTGGAAATATCATACAGATAATAAGTAATTGACCTAGTTCTACACCCACATTAAAACCGAGTAGTGATAAGACCATATAGTCACCTCCTAGTCCTTTTTCTCCTAATACACTAGCGAAACCAAATCCGTGAAATAATCCAAATGCAAATGCAATAATCCATTCTTTACTTTTAACAATTGGTTTAATATTATGGAATGCAGCAAGTGCTATAGATAAGGCTATTATAGATTCCACAAACCATGATGGCATGTTGATAATCTGAAGAGATGCTAATGCTAGGGTAATAGAATGTGCTATGGTGAAGAAGGTTATTATCTTTACGATATACATGAAGGCAGGCTTAAACCTTTCTACAGGCATCCAGCTATCATGAGCAGTGGATAATGAAAGTGGTATGTCAGATTCTTTCCTTCTGACTACAGAGGGTAGAATCAAGGCTAGTATAAATAATATATGATCTAGACCAATCCATATATGCCAGATTCCTAACTTTACCAAAGCAATGAATCCCTTCATTATCGATGCATCTTTGAGCGACAACGTCTGTTGCGTGTTATCACCAGAATATACATTAGAAAACATGGCTTCATTATCTACAATTCCTGCTTTCCAATTGTATTCTACTATTAGCATACCCTTATGCTTGGAATCTTTATCGAATAATACATTATAGAAAATATCTAACTCATCTGGTACCACTTCTACTCCTTGCAGGTCAAAATGAAATCTTACATAATCATACTTATCATTGAGTTCTAATATGGTAGGTTCTGTAAATTTTACATCGTAAGTCTTTCCATTATCTTTAAAATTGGATCTACTTTTAAAATATTCATAAATCTTAGGCAAGTGAGGCTCTACTAACTGAAGACTTAATTCGTCAGGTAAGTTTAGACCAAAGGCTTTGTTCATGTCCTTAGCCGTTAGCTCATATCTCCCCTCTATAGATTGCTTATATATTCTGAGATATAGGTAACTCTGATCTGGAGCGTGAGCTGATAGATCGTTGCTTACAAATAAGCTCACGAGAATAAGAAATGTATAGGGTAATCTTAAGAAAGTAGATTTCATGTATTATTTTTTAAGAAAGGTTGATCATTGTTTTGAATGCTGTATTAGAATTTTCTAATGATTCGTAAGTCCCTGAAGATACAATTTTACCTTCATCTAGAACATATATGCAATCAGCATGCTTGACAGTAGATAGTCTGTGTGCAATTATTATCGTTGTAATATCCTGCGGTAAAGTTTTTAGCGCATCTATAATACTTTTTTCTGTGATGCTATCGAGTGCGCTAGTCGCCTCATCCAGTACGAGTACTGAAGGAGACTTGTATAGCGCTCTGGCTAAGCCTAAACGCTGTCGCTGTCCCCCGCTCATTCTTATTCCTCTATCGCCTATTTCAGACTGGAAACCATCGGACATTTCTTTAGTGATAAAATGATGTATATCAGATAGCTTAGTTACTTCTATAAGCTTTTCTTGATCTATGGAGTTTTCGTTATCCTCTAGGCTTATATTCTTATTTACAGTATCATCAAACAGGAAAACATCTTGTGGCACATAGGCAATGTGCTGTTGCCACCTCCTTATGTTATGCGCATTGAGCTCTTCCCCATCCAGAACTATCTTACCATCTGTAGCATTTAGCAAGCCTACAATTAGATCTATAAGTGTTGTCTTGCCTGAGCCTGTAGACCCTACAAATGCCACTGTTTGGCCTTTTTTTATTATGATTTCTAAGTCGCTTATGACATCCCTTGTAGAGCTGTCATAGGAAAAACTTATATCTCTAAGTTCCAGGGTATGATTAAAATCTATTGCTTTAATCTTAGAGTTAGGAATCGTTTGTTTATGACTTATCTTCAGATCATCATACAACTTACCGACTATCGGAAAGTTATGTTTTAATTTAGATGCAGCAGCAAAAATTTTCTGTAGAGCAGGAAGTAATCGATATCCTGCAACAGCATAGAGACTAAGTCTTGGTAAGGCCGATTGTATATTTCCTGAGCTTATAAATAGTGATATAGTAATAGCTAGTATGGTACCGAAAGCTAAAAATTCTATAATACTTCTAGGTGCTGATAGTGTCAGGTTATATCTCGGTTGTATATTACAAAAAGCTCTAGATGCTTTTTCGTATCGATCATAGAAGAAGTCTTCTTTATTATAAACTTTAACAGTTTTTATACCATCTAGTAATTCTTTTAGGTTCTTGTACCGGAGCAAATTCATGCTGATACGGTGTTCTCCGATCCTTTTCAGATAATTTTTTTGCGACAGATAGATGATAACGTAAGCACCACCTAAGCTGGCAAACATGATAAGTGAGATCTTTATATCTACAAGCATAAGCATAGAAAAAATAACTATAGCTACAAAGGATCTAGAAAAAATCTCTATCAATGGGATAACTACTCCACCCGTGAGTACATTTACTTCAGAAATAAGATATCCCTGCAGGGTTGCCGTATTAGCTGTTAAATAGTACTTATATGGTTTGTTGAGGTAGGTTCTTAGTAATCTGGTAGCTAAGTTATGTGCAATATCCCAGGAGTATTTATATTGTAACCAAGTAGCGAAAATAGAAAATATGTTGGTGATACCTATCAGAACAATAACAGCTACACCTGCGTATATAAGCATCTGCTCTAGATCTTTAAAGTCAAAATATTCATAAAAGTATGTGAGCCATCTACTTCTTTCTATAGCTTTTGGTTCCGCCATAAGTTCCATTAGCGGCAGTATAGATGCAATTCCTACAACTTCTAGAAATCCCATTATAAGAATTACCAAGCCCAACATCCCAAATTTCCACTTTTCTGACCTGTTTAATATTTCAAGTAATTCTCTGATAGGTTTAATTGTTAATAAGGTAATAATAAAAAGGATGTACGTTTAATATCTTGATTTTGGGTTTATTTAACCTATAAAAGAATACAATCAGCATGGCTTAATTGTAAATCTCATTTATGAATCTAATCACAATGATATAAAAAGTATTATTTTTCTTTTGAAAGCTTATGTAAAACTAGTTCAATATATTGTTTGTAGCAACAATACTTTTTTATAAAAACCATATATTAAGTTGAACTCGTACATTATATCAGTTGAAAAAGTATATTTAATGATTTCTTACAATTTTGATTCAAAATTTTAACTTCTAAAGGAGATGTAATCGTCATGTCTAGTAAAAATGGCTTTTTTTTAAAAAAAAGGTAAGAATTACGCTCTACGATAAGAATTCTAAAATTTATCTTTGCGTCTTCTATTTTTCAAGCAACCTTAATTTGGTGATTTTGAATTTACATGGGATTTGATGATGATTTAAGTGGCTTAATAAGAAAACGTTTAGTAATGATAAGACTTATAATATTTAGTTTAATTTTTTTCGTAGCTTCTATAGTAAGTGGTCAGACCCTTAATGGTGTTATTGTAGATGAGTATGACGAACCAGTAATAGGGGCACATATTAAGCATGTTGAAACAGATTTTCATACCCACTCTGATGAGTTGGGAAGATTTTTCATTCGTCTTGTACAAAAAGGAGATAGTCTGCAGTTTTCCCATATAGGCTACGATAAATTGGATTTTGTAGTAGAAAACTTAGACAATATCGAAATAGAGCTCAAAGAAGCCATATTTGAGTTAGGAGAAATAGTCGTTGGTCAGAATATCAAGAAAGTTAATATCATATCCACTCTTGATTTTAATGTCAAACCATTTAAATCATCTCAGGAGGTACTGCGAATTCTGCCAGGACTATTTATCGGACAGCATGCCGGAGGTGGAAAAGCGGAACAAATTTTCCTCAGAGGCTTTGATATAGATCACGGTACGGATGTACAGATTTCCGTAGATGGCATGCCTGTCAATATGGTTTCTCATGCACATGGGCAGGGATATGCTGATCTACACTTTCTTATTCCAGAAACCGTAGCTCTAGTAGATTTTGGTAAAGGGCCATACTTTGCTGATAAAGGTAATTTTGCTACAGCAGGATATGCACAGTTCAAAACAAAGGATAAATTAAAAAAATCACTTTTTAGCTTAGAGGCAGGTAGATTTAATAATTATCGAGCCCTGGGAATGCTTAAGCTACTTAATACAGAAAAACATAATATATACATGGCTTCGGAATATATGATCTCCGATGGTCCATTTGAGTCATCTCAGAATTTTATCCGTAATAATCTAATGCTCAAGTATAGCGGCGAATTGGAAAATGGAAGTAGACTTTCTGCTGTAGCTTCTCACTTTACGAGCAAGTGGGATGCCTCTGGTCAGATTCCTCAGCGTCTTGTGGATGATGGCACCATAACTAGGTTCGGTGCTGTGGATGATACAGAAGGGGGACAGACGAGTAGAACTAATTTTGCACTAGATTATAGTCAGCCTGTAAATGATAATACATTTGTCAAGACTAACTTTTACTATGTCAAGTATGATTTTGAGTTATTCTCTAATTTTACATTTTTCTTAGATGATCCAGTCAATGGTGATCAGATAAGACAAAAGGAGGATCGCGAAATTTTCGGATTTCAGACAACGTGGAATCACTCTAGCTTCTTAAAAAATACTGGCGCTTTTCTTAAGCTAGGTGTAGGTTTACGATCTGATGAAATCAAAGATAACGAATTGTCTAGCACGCTTAATAGAAAAACTACACTATCACGTCGACAATTCGGAGATGTAGATGAGAAAAATATTTTTGCTTTTGCAGACCTGGAGCTAGATTTTGGAGATTTACTAATACAACCTGCGGTAAGGTTTGATATGTTTAAGTTTAACTATGTCAATAACCTAGATACCTTATACGATAACAGGTCTACTTCTAAAGGAACCGTAAGTCCTAAACTTAACTTTATATATAATGCTAGTAATAACCTACAAGTATTTCTAAAAACAGGTGTTGGATTCCATTCTAATGATACTAGAGTAATTATAGAACAACAAACTGCTTCTATTATTCCTGCGGCATACGGTGCAGACTTAGGGGCTATATATAAGCCAGTGCCTAGACTGATAACTAATATTGCATTATGGTATCTCGGACTAGATCAGGAATTTGTCTATGTAGGAGATGCAGGTATAGTAGAACCTAGTGGTAAAACTAAAAGAATGGGTGTAGATCTGGGTTTCAGGTACCAGATAAGTAGTAAACTTTTTGCCAATGCAGATTTTAACTACGCGCATGCAAGAAGTACGGAGGAGCCAGAGGGGCAAGATTATATTCCTCTAGCGCCTAGCCTTACTTCTACAGCAGGATTGTCGTATAGTTATAAAAAAATCAATGCAGGAATAGACGCAAGATACCTGATGGATAGACCTGCTAATGAAGATAATAGTATTATTGCAGAGGGTTATCTCATTACAGACTTAAATGCTTCTTATCAGATTAAGAACATCAACATAGGAATTATAGTTGAAAACTTGTTTAACCAAGAGTGGAAAGAAACTCAGTTTGCAACAGAAACTAGATTATTTAATGAGGTAAACCCAGTAGAAGAAATTCACTTTACACCAGGAACTCCCATCTTTATAAAGGGATTGCTGAAGTATAATTTTTAGTTATTTAATAGTTTTTAATGAATATAAAAAGTCCATCCACCCTAGTGCTTACCGCAGGAGATATCGAGAAGATAGTTGCTGAGGTAGGTATAGACGAACTTATGGACAAGCTCATAGAGCAAATGACGGATGCTTTTTTGGATTATGATGCTTCTAGGACCGAGATTCCCATACGATCTGGATTCAATTACAAGGAGCCGAGTCTAGGTCTTGTGGAATGGATGCCGATATATGATAAAGACAACAATGATGTTGTTGTAAAATTAGTGGGGTATCACCCTGATAATCCCAAGGAGTACCAATTACCAACTATCCTATCCACAATATCTTGCTATGATACCTTGACAGGACATCTTAAGGGAATTATGGACGGTGTATTTCTTACTGCCTTGAGAACGGGTGCTGCCTCTGCGGTGGCGAGTAAAGTTTTCTCGCACCCCTATAGTAAAGTATTAGGTCTTATAGGATGTGGAGCTCAGGCGGTAACCCAGCTACATGCGATTTCTAGGATATTCCCGATAGAGAAGGTTTTATATTACGATATAGATGCTTCCACATCTCATTCTTTTGCAGATAGAATTAAGATGTTAGATCTACAAATAGAGTTGGTGCCAGCATCGATAGAGGAGATTACAGCGCAATCTGATATCGTTACTACAGCGACATCGCTAGATGTAGGGGAAGGTCCATTATTTACATACGGAACCACTAAGCCCCATTTACATATAAATGCTATAGGCTCAGATTTTCCAGGTAAGACGGAACTACCTAAAGAACTGTTGAAAAATGCATTTGTCTGTCCAGATTTTCTAGATCAGGCTGTAAAGGAAGGCGAGTGTCAGCAGCTTAGTATGGAAGATATAGGAGAAGAATTTTTTACTTGTATACAGCACCCAGAAAAATATAGCGGCCTGAGAGATCAACTTACTGTATTTGATTCCACAGGACTTCCCTTAGAAGATTCTGTAGTAATGAAATTATTCTTAAACTATGCCGAGGCGATGCACCTAGGAAAAAGATTATTTATAGAACGTATTTCTGAGGACGCAAAAAGTCCATATGAATTTATAAAAGAACCAGCATTAGAACTTAAGTCCTTAGATCAGGAAGTCGCATTAATGAGGGATAAGCGATCTAGGCGGACGTCTGGTGAGTGATATTGTGTTACCTTAGGTATCTAAACTAAATGCCTAAGTAAAGTATAATTAAAAGTATAATCAACGAATGGATTTTTCTTGGCCAAAAGCTTATGATGATTACAACAAAAAGATTATTCAGTTTGCTGCAAAGGAGCTGAATGATGAGCTTGTCGCCCTAGAAGAAGCAGGTGACTTTTCTAGAAAAGTATGGAAAAAATGTGCAGCTTTTGGTATCCAAGGATTAGCAGTTACTAAAGCTTATGGAGGCGCTTATGATGAGGTAGATTTCTTAGGCGCTATGCGTGCGATGGAGGCTTTTGGCTATGGGTGTTATGACAATGGATTAGCCTTTGGGCTGAATGCTCAGATGTGGACCGTACAGACACCAATATTGCATTTCGGAGATGAAGCACAGAAAAATAAATATTTAAAAGGATGTGTTTCAGGAGAACTGATCGGCGCTCATGCACTAACAGAACCTGAGGCGGGATCTGATATTTTCAGCATGCAATTATTAGCAGAGAAAGTAGATGGCGGATATAGGCTGAATGGAGAAAAAGTCCTAATTACCTTAGCACCCATTGCTGACTTTGTACTGGTGTTTGCTACTACTAATCCTAAGTTAGGTAAGTGGGGCGTTTCTGCATTTATAATAGATAGCGGTACAACAGGGTTTATACAAAGTGAAAGAAAGAAAAAAATGGGGATGAAGACGATCCCTATAGGTTCGTTAGAATTTAAAGACTGCTTTATTCCTGAGGATGCAATACTAGGAAAAACAGGAATGGGATTTAGTATTCTTAATCACTCTCTAGAGTATGATCGTTGCTGTATTTTAGCAAGCCAGCTAGGGGCTATGGAACGGCAGCTAGAAGAAGCCATAGCTTTTACTAAATCCAGAAAACAATTTGGAAAAACTATTAATAATTTTCAGTCAGTATCTAACAGAATCGTAGATATGAAACTGAGACTAGAGACGTCCAGATTATTACTGTACAAAACAGCATGGCTTAAGGAACAAGGAGAAGTTGCCATGATGGAAGCCGCCTTACTTAAGTTACAACTTAGCGAATCATTTGTTACTTCTAGCTTAGACGCTATGCGTACCTATGGAGGAAAATCATATCTGACTGAAAATGGAATAGAGAAAAACTTACGAGACTCCGTAGGAGGTGTATTATATGCAGGCACCTCAGATATACAAAGGAATATAATATCTAAACTATTAGGATTATGATTTTCCTTTTGCCGCATAGTATTACGGAAGCTGCTCATCGAAATCCCGAGCGTATAGCCTTCAGGTACCTTAAAGAAGCATTGACCTATAAACAGTTGTTGGACAAGATGAACCAACTCGCTAATACCTTACTTGCTCATGGACTCAAAAAAGGAGATCGTGTAGGGGTATATCTAAACAGAAATCTAGAGACTGCCATTGCTATTTATGGGGTCATGCAAGCAGGAGGTGTATACGTACCGATAGATCCTAAATCACCTATAGATAGATGTATTTTTCTTATCGGTGACTGCAATATTAAGATACTTATCTCTGAAAAAAAGCTAAATCGTAATCTTCCTACAATATGTAAGAATGCACCTTCCCTGACTACAATTATAGGTGTAGAAAGTGGTGTAGATGTGAATACCATATCTTGGAAACAAGTAGAAGAAATGAATAAGCTTGTACATCTGCCTTATACAATACTGGGTAAAGATCTTGCTTATATCATATATACTTCTGGATCTACTGGAGCACCCAAAGGAATTATGCACACACATGCAAGTGGACTGGCTTATGCTCGATTATCTGCTGATCTATATAAGATAACTAAAGATGATGTAGTTGCCAACCATGCACCTATACACTTTGACATTTCTACTCTTGGATATTTCACAGCACCATTAGTCGGAGCGAGTACAGTGATAGTATCTGATGCACACACTATATTTCCTTCTAGTCTTGCAAAGCTTATTCACGAAGAGAAAATTACTATATGGTATTCTGTTCCACTAGCTATGATACAAATGCTAGAGCAAGGAGTACTCGATCAGTATAATATGGATCATCTCAGATGGGTTCTGTATGGAGGCGAAGTATTTCCTCCAGTTTATTTGAGAGCACTAATACAGAAATGGTCTAAGGCAAGATTTTGTAATGTGTATGGACCTGCGGAAGTAAACCAATGTACGTACTTTCATATAGACAATATAGATCTGGTTGAAGAGTCGATTCCTATAGGTACAGTATGGAATAATACAGAATTTTTGATTATAGACGATCTTGATATAATTACTAAAGAGGGAGAAGCAGGAGAGTTGTTGATAAGAAGTGCAACGCAGATGCAGGGCTACTGGAACAATATTTCTTTGACAGAAAAATCCTTGTATAAAACAAAGGTGGAGGGGATAGAAAAGTCTTATTACAGGACAGGAGATATAGTCAGAGTAGATGAACTTGGGATCATGCATTTTCTAGGAAGAAAAGATTATCAAGTTAAGATTAGAGGACATAGAGTAGAACTTGCCTCAGTAGAAGCGTGCATCTTAGAGCATCCACTTATTACAGAAGTTGCAGCATATCCTGTGCAATATACAGTGGCAGCAAAAAGAATAGAAGTTGCCATCAAGACTAAGAAAAACGAGACAATAAATCTAGAGGAGATAACGACTCATCTAAAAGCAAAATTACCGTATTATGCCATTCCAGAAAAGATAACACAGGTAGAGGATTTTCCTAGAACTTCGACCGGTAAGATTAGGAAATCAGAACTTATAAGAACATTTAATAATGTAAAAGGATAATATGGAAGATAAGATTATACGATATATAATTGATGAACTACAAGGCGGCAATGAGGAATTAGAGATATCTCCTTCAGATGACTTACTGGGAGGAGGACTTTTAGAATCTATGAGTATGATGAGACTGATACAATACATAGAAGAGGAATTTGTGCTGAAAGTAACACCTCAGGATATGACGATAGAAAACTTTATGACAGTAGGCGACATGGTCAAGTATATAAACTCAAAAAAATAGGAGTAAGTTACACATTGACATAAAAAAAGAAAGCATAATTCTTATAAATAGATATAAAATATGCAGGTGAAATATTGAGAAAATTTATGGCTAAAATTATATGCATAACAAGTGGTCTTACTGGAATAACGAATGCCAGTTTTGAGCTAGTCAAAAGACTGAGTAGCTTGGGCCATGAATTAGTGTATGCATCGCCTAGACCTGTTAAAGATTTTGTGGAATCTCAAGGTATACTTTACATACAGTTACCAGAGATAAAGCTAAGCTATGATGAAGATGTACCAAGTTATCAAGGTAGGCTAAAAAAACTAAAGCGATGGTTCTATAAATTTCAAAACAGGGAAGATCGAAAAACTAGAATTTTAGAAAAGCTAGAACCGTATGCGTTTGTCAGTTTAGTAAAAGAAGAACAACCAGATCTTCTAATAATAGATGTTGAATTACATGAGTATATTATTAAAGCTCATGCAAGTAATATGCCTTTAGTTCTCCTAAGTCAGTGGTTTTCTTTATGGAGAAGACCTGGATTGCCGTACCTTCTTCACAATACAATCCCCAGAAAAAATAAACAAGGAACTTCTTTGAAGATTAATATTGACTGGGAAATTGTCAAGCTTAAAAGGTGGTGGACATTTACACGAAAAAAATTATTCTCGGTAGGGACAGATAGAAGGACAATATTGATAGCCTATGCTAAAAAACTAGGTTTTGATTTAGAGCTAATTAGGGAAAATTTCTGGCCTGGTCCATTTTTATATGATAAGCTACCGGTACTGAGTATGACGGCAAGCGAGATGGATTTCCCACACGATCGTAGACCTAACTACTACAACATAGGACCTATGGTTTATGATAAACGCCGGGAGTTGAGAGCAGATCTTAAGACGAAGAAAAGCATACAAAAACTAATACAAACTTGCAAGGAAGAGCATAAGACACTGATATATTGTTCTCTAAGCACGCTCTCAGATAGTGATCATGCATTTATAGAAAAAGTGGTAGATGCTGTAGCGCACCATCCTGAGTGGATACTTGTGCTGAGCACTGGAAAAGAGATGTCATTAGCGGATAGGAAAATTGTGAGAGATAATGTATATACTTTTGACTTTGTGCCACAGCTAGAAGTTCTAGCGCATAGCGCATGTTCTATAAATCATGGAGGAATCCATACGATTAATGAATGTATACATCATGAGGTTCCCATGATCGTCTACTCGGGAAAGAAATCTGATCAGAATGGTTGTGCCGCTAGAGTTGCTTATCATAACTTAGGTATTGTTGCAGATAAGGATATAGACACTATAGATGATATAAGAAGGAACTTAGAAAGATTGTTATCAGAGGAAAAATATAAGAATAAGGTTGTGGAAATGAATCAAACTTGTAAAAAGTATAAAGAGGATTCTTTTGTGAGTCAGATAATAAATCCTTTATTGAGGGAAAAGAAAATGCTAATAGCATAAATTACTACTATGAGATACCTACTGTACAGTATATTTCTTTGCACGCTTTTTACAATTTGTAGTTGTACTAAATACACTACTTTAGTAAATTATGATGAAGCTCCTAAGTTCCCATCGGAGCCACAGGCTATAAGCAACTATAAGCCTATAAAGATCCAAGCTAATGATATATTACAGATAAGAATTGCTGCTCAGGATATGGTAGTAGTCCAACCTTTTACTTTCTCTGGATCTGAAGATGGTGTCAACGAATATCTAGTTAACGGAGATGGATTTATAGATTTCCCTACTATAGGAAAAATAGAAGTCAGAGGTCTAGAGATAGAAGAAATAAAAACGAAGATTTCAGGTTTGCTGAAACCCTATTTCCAACAATTACCTATTGTGCAGTTGCGCTTAACCAATTTTAAGGTTAATGTGAATGGGGAAGTAAGAAGACCTGGAAGTTTTACTATACCTAATAGTAGAGTGACACTTATAGATGCTATTACCTATGCTGGAGATTTCACATCCTATTCTTCCAGAGACAGCATACTCATCATAAGAGAGCGAGATGGAATGAGATCATTTGGGTATGTTAATTTTAATTCTCCAGATGTATTTAATTCCGAGTATTTTTACATGCAACAAAATGATGTGGTGTATGTAAAACCTAATAAGGGTATCATAAATTCGGTCAGAGATCCTTCGTCACGATTTTTACCTTGGTTATCAGGGGCCGTATCTTTAGTAGCATTAATTCTTTCTATACGTAGAATATAAGTATAAGCACATTTGGAAAACAGAGAAACACATATCGATTCAGCCACACCCACAAGAGATGTTATCATAGTAGATTTTCAGAAATTACTTCTTAGGATTTTATCTTACTGGTGGTTGTTTGCTATATGTCTTCTTGCCAGTTATTTTATAGGACAATTTTATCTTAGATATGCAACACCAGAATATTCTTCTAGCGCTATCTTACTTATAAAGGATGCAGGAAAAAGTGGTATTATTTCAGAACAACAAATCTTAGCTGATCAGATTTCTTCTTCTCAGGGAAAAGAGATGGATAATGAGATCCAGATTCTCAAGTCTCTTACGCTAATGGAGAAGGTTGTGGATAGGCTTAATCTAAGAGTATCCTATATTAGGATCGGTAATGTCAAAGAAACAGAATTGTATTCCTCTACTACCTTTACAGTAGACTCCTTCCAGCTCAACAATACGGAGTATGGACATAGTTTTTTTGTAGAGCAGATCGATTATGAGACATTCTTGTACAAGGAGAGTGAAGAAGACGAAGGGATAAGATATCCTTATGATATTCCTTTTACAAATCCTTATGGAACTTTCCGTATAAGGCTGAGTGCTGATATAGCCGTTATTCAGGGTTTATATAAGGTAATTATAAATACCGTAGAGCGAACTGCCAAAATTAGTAAGGGGAACCTAAGTATAGAACGTATAGGTCATCACTCTAGATCTAGTGTACTGGAACTAAAGAAAATAGATCCTGTTCCAGAACGAGCCAGAGATATTCTTAACGCACTTATAGATGTGTATAATGAGGAAGAAATACAGGATGAAAATACCATCTTAAGAAATACACTTGAGTTTATAGATTATAGAGTGGCAAGTTTAGTAGGAGAACTAGACTCTGTAGAAGGCGGTATACAAAGATTTAAAAGTGCGAATGAGATAATAAACGATAATGCTTCTTCTAGTATGAATTATACACTAGGGGAAATGAGAAATGCTATTCAGAGAATTTCCGACTTCGAGATTCAGAAAAGTCTGCTGGAATCTATAGAAAGTTTTTTGATTAGAGATGATGGAAAGTTTGAACTGATCCCGGCTAACCTTATTGCAGAGAATCCTGTATTGTCTGGATTTGTAAATCAGTTTAATACCCTCGTACTGAGAAACAACAAGCTCACAGCTACTGCAAGCGAACGAAATCCTATCAGAATAGAAGTAGAAAGAGAATTGATAGATCTCAAGTCTCTTATCTTAGAAACGGTTCAAAACTTAAAAAAAGATCTTCAGATTCCTATACAAAAGATAGAGCGGAATATTCAGGAACTGAGATCTAGTATGAATAGTATTCCTAGTATAGAAAAGAAGCTTATTGAGAAGATGCGTATGCAAGCAGTAAAAGAAAAGTTGTTTCTTTTTCTTCTGCAGAAAAGAGAAGAAACTGCACTTTCTGAAGCGATCACTACGGCCAAGACGAGAACGATAGATCGGGCAAGAGTTTCTAAAACACCTGTATATCCTAAACCCAAGATGATAAAAATGGCTAGCCTTGTTTTAGGCTTTTTAGTTCCATTATTTTTAGTCATGATATTGGGCCTCTTCGAGACGAAAGTAGATTCTGAAGAAACCATTAAGTCTATAACTAATATTCCTATACTAGGCAGAATAGCTTTTAATAAGGGTGGAGAAAATGTAGTGGTAAAACATGGATCTAGATCAGCTATAAACGAAATGTTTAGATTGCTCAGAACCAATCTAAATTTTATAAATCACGACAAGGAAAAGCAGATAATAATGATGACCTCTTCTATATCAGGGGAAGGAAAAACTTTTATCTCCCTGAACCTAGGTATTACCCTAGCACTATCTGGGAAGAAAGTTATTCTTATTAGTCTCGATCTGAGAAAACCCAAGTTAGCGAAGTATCTAGGAATAGAGTCAGGAGTAGGGGCAACAAATTATCTTGTGGGGCAGAATAGTTTACGGGAAATCATAAATAATTATGGAGAGAATGAGAATTTTGATTACATAACGAGTGGTCCTATCCCACCGAATCCAGCTGAACTTATTCTTTCTCAGAAAATGCAGGACATGCTCACTGAACTACAAGAGCATTACGATTATATACTCCTAGATACTCCGCCCTTAGGACTCGTATCTGATGCCTTGTTGCTTAGGAAATATATAGATAATATATGTATCGTTGTAAGGCATAACTTTACAAGAAAAGTAATGGTTAAGAATCTAGAAAATATGTTTAAAAACAATGAGCTAGAAAAATCTAGTATCATATTTAATGGGGTGAAGAAAGGAAGAAGATATTACGGCTACGGAGGCTATTATTATGGAAAAGATCAGAGCTACTATGTCGAAGAGTAGCCATACATATATTATAGCAGAGTTAGGGCAAGCGCATGATGGCAGTCTAGGAATTTTACATTCCTATATAGATGCCATAGCGGATACGGGCGTAGATGCCATAAAGTTTCAGACACATATTGCAGAAGCAGAGAGTAGTAAGAAGGAACCCTTCAGGATTAATTTTTCTTACGAAGATGCTACCCGATATGACTACTGGGATAGAATGTCATTTACTAAAGAACAATGGATAGGAATCAAAAAACACTGTGAGGAGAAAGGCTTAGAATTTCTCTCATCACCATTTTCTCAGGCAGCGGTAGATCTGTTAGAAGAAATAGGAGTTTCTAGATATAAGATAGGTTCGGGAGAAGTGACTAATTTTCTCCTTCTAGAGAAAGTAGCTAAGACGGGTAAGCCTATTATTCTTTCCTCAGGGATGTGCTCATATAGTGAATTAGACGAAGCGATAACTTATATAGAAAAATATGGTAATGATCTAAGCGTATTACAGTGTACAACAAGTTATCCTACCCCAGCTAATCGACTTGGTCTAAATGTCATAGGCGAACTGAAAAATAAATATCCTAATTATAAAATTGGTCTTTCAGAACATACTGCGAAGGTGGCTACAGGTATAGCAGCAGTAGCCTTAGGGGCAGAGATATTAGAATTTCATGTCATTTTTGATAGACGTATTTTTGGTCCAGATGCTACATCTTCATTGACAGTAGATGAGGTATCAGAATTAGTAAGCTCGGTACGGTTCGTGGAAGAGGCATTGCATAGTCCCATAGATAAGGACGATCTAGCGCCTTACACTTCTTTAAAAAAGATCTTTGAAAAAACACTTGCTGTTAATAAAGATCTGGAAGTAGGACACGAGATTAGCTTTGAAGATTTAGAGGCTAAAAAACCAGCCGAACAGGGTATACCTGCAAGAGATTTTAAAAAAGTAATTGGCAAGAAATTGCGCGTCTCTAAATCAAGGTATGAGTTTTTAAAAAGGGAAGATATTTAGGAGGTAAATTTCTATGATCATTTGTTTCAGTAAGTAATAAAAAAAAATAGTACCACATAGCTAGTATAATATGTCTAAGAGAAAAATATGTGTTGTCGTTACAGCTAGGCCGAGTTATAGTAGAATCAAATCTGCATTGCTCGCTATACAAGAGCATCCTGACTTAGAACTTCTATTAGTCGTTGCGGCATCAGCATTGCTAGGTAGATATGGTACGGCGATAAGGTATATAGAGAAGGACGGATTCCAGATAGCATCTAAAGTTTATAATGTCCTAGAAGGAGGAAGTCTTGCAGCACAAGCAAAAACAACAGGACTTGGTATAATAGAATTGACTAATGTTTTTGAAAATCTACAACCAGATGCAGTGGTAACAGTTGCAGATCGGTTCGAGACGATGTCTACAGCTATTGCAGCTTCTTATCTTAATATTCCCCTCGTACATGTGCAAGGTGGAGAAGTTACAGGTAACATAGATGAGAAAGTGAGACATGCTATAACTAAGCTATCGGATATTCACCTAGTAGCATCTAAGAAAGCATCAGAGCGAGTGATAAGAATGGGCGAATACCCAGATAAAGTTTTCCATACAGGTTGTCCATCTATAGATCTTGCCAGACAGATAGAAAATGCTACACTTGATTTTGATCCATATGAGAAATATGGAGGAGTAGGAAAACGATATGATTACAAGCAAGGATATCTAGTAGTTATGCAGCATCCAGTGACGACAGAGTATGACAAATCTAGAGAACAAGCTACCTTGACCCTAGAAGTAGTTCAAGAACTAGGGATACCAACTTTTTGGTTTTGGCCTAATGTAGATGCTGGATCTGATGGCACCTCTAATGCGATAAGATCATATCGAGAAAACAAGAAAATAGATCATATACATTTTTTCAAAAACATGGAACCTACTGATTTCCTTAAAGTACTTTTAAGTTCTAAATGCCTTATTGGAAATTCTAGTGTAGGAATAAGGGAATGTGCATACCTCGGTGTTCCAGTTGTAAATATAGGGACTAGACAAAGTGGAAGAGAACGAGGTGTTAATGTTATAGATGTAGATTATAGCAAGAATGAACTGGGCGCTGCTATACAAAAGCAGCTAAATCATACTAGGTTTGACAAAGACCTGACTTATGGAAACGGAGAAGCAGGAAGAAGAATAGCACAGTTATTATCGGAGGTTGAACTTACGTTTAGTAAGCGTATAAATTATTAGACGAGCCCATTTGTAAATTAAAATATAGCGAGATGAATAAACAGCTGGATGCAGAATATTGGGAAAAGGAGGGCTTAGGAAAATATTTTCTGAGGGACAGTGATAATGAAACATCAGGTGCTGCAATTCCTGCAGATATAAATGATCTAGTAAGATTGCATAGCCAGATAAGAAAGCGTAAAAGTTTTACCGTATTAGAATTTGGTGTAGGCTACTCTACATTGATAATCGCAGACGCTTTAAGTAAAAATAAACAGGATTTCGAAAAACTAGAACCAGTACCTAAGATTCGTAATAGGTTTTTGTTTCAGTGTTTTTCTGTAGATACTTCGGAGCACTGGATTCAGGTTGCATCATCTAGAGTGCCGGATGAACTACAGGAATTTGTCCATTTTCAATATAGCAAAGTAGAGATAGGGACTTACAATGGTCAGCTATGCCATTTTTATACTTCTCTACCAGATATTGTTCCTGATTTTATCTACCTAGATGGTCCAGATCCTAAAGCTGTGGAAGGCAAGGTCAATGGCCTAAGTTTTTCCTGTGATGAGCGTACCGTTATGTCAGCTGATCTATTGCTTATGGAATCTATTTTTCTGCCCGGTACATTTGTTCTGATAGATGGTAGAACAAATAATGCTAGATTTCTAAAGAATAATTTAAAAAGAGAATATCATTTTGTTTGGGATAAGGTAGGAGATGTGACAACAATAGAACTGATAGAGGAAAGACTGGGAAAGTATAATTTATTAGGATCAGATTATTTCTAGGAATGAAAATGTTAGGACTTATACCAGCAAGAGGTGGATCGAAAGGTATTCCTCGTAAGAATGTCAAACTACTAGGTAATAAAGAACTTATTGCATATACTATAGAGGCTGCTTTGTCGACTTCTCTGTTAAGCGATGTTCTAGTCTCTACTGATGATCAGGAGATAGCAAACGTAGCAGAGAGATGTGGGGCCTTGGTTCCATTTCTACGACCAGCAGAGTTAGCAAGTGATGTTTCCCCTACCATAGATACGGTTGTGCATGCGGTAAATTTTCTGAAAGAAAAAAATAAGTTATATGATGCAGTCTGTTTATTGCAGGCTACATGTCCGTTCAGAGCACAAGCAGATCTAGAAGGAGCGATAGAAAAATTTGAACTACATAGCCCAGATTCTCTAATAAGTGTTAGACCAGTTCCTCATATTTATAATCCATATTGGGTTTTTGAAAAAGAGGGTACATCAGAATTTTTACAGCTATCTAAAAACGAAAAAATAATAAGTCGCAGACAAGATCTACCCGATGCTTTTCATAGAGATGGTTCTATATACATAACTAAGACAAATATTATTTCAGAGAAAAATTCTTTGTATGGAGCAAAAATTATCTCCTACACCATGGAGTATTCTCCCGACATCAATATAGATACCTTTACCGACTGGGAAGCAGCTGAAGCATACTTATCTAAGCAAAATAGAGGATCAGATGTCTAAGCAAAAAGTTACGGATATATGCTATATTATTTCTCATGGTTTTGCAGCTAGAATGCTGCTGCAGACAGATCTTATTTTGAAACTTACTCAGCAACAATTTTCAGTTGCCATCATTACACCAGATCCAGAAGATGCAAATTTACTTCCCTTAAAAAATCTGCCAAACATTGCTGTATATGGTGCTGATATGAAGCAAACTATATGGGATGATGATTATAATGTCAAGCGTATGTATTACCTAGAGGATATAAAAAGTAATCCTGTCCTCTGGGAAAAACATCTTTATGGTATAAAATATACAAAATCTAAGCATCCTTGGAAAAGAATAAGACCTTTTGTCTATTATCCTATCTCCAAACTAATAAAACAATTTCCAGGTATCCGCGAAAGATTCAAAAAAAAAGAAAGTAGTTACCTTATATCTGAACGAGCCCAAGAGCTGATAGAAAAAATAAATCCTAAAGTGGTTGTATCTACTTATCCAGTAAATTATCTGGAGGCCAAATGCTTATTTGCAGCCAAAGAAAGTGGCAGAGAAACAGTCATTCATCTACTGAGTTGGGATAATGTTACGAGTAAAGGTATATTTCCTGTTATTCCAGATCAGTTTATTGCCTGGGGTAAGGTTATGGCTGATGAGATGGTGTCTTATTATCAGGTAAGTAAAGAAAAAATACATACCTGTGGTGTTCCTCATTTTGACCAGCATGTCAATGTAAAAGATTCTGAAGGGTATATTTCTATAATAAAGGAATTAGGACTATCACCGATGAAGCCTTACATATTTGTGGCGATGAGTTCGCCTAGGTTTGCACCACATGAGATAGACATTATAGAATGGATGGCTCAGGGAGTTAGAGAAAATATCTTTGGTGCTGAGACGCAATTAGTCATTAGACCACATCCTCAGAATGTACAGGGTGTGATGGGGGATAGTTCATGGTTAGCCAGATTACAGAAAATAGAAGGAGAAAGGGTAGCTGTAGATTATCCTAAGCTTAACAGCAGTAAGGTAAGATGGAGTATGAAAAAATCTGATATGGATAGATTATCCCATTTGCTCAATGGATGTGTTGTGTGTATAAATTCAGGATCTACAGTTTCTATAGATGCACTTGTTATAGGTAAGCCCGTTATTCTGACATCTTTTGATGGCGACAAGAAGCTTAACTACTGGAAGTCTGCTAGGCGCTTAGTAGATTATCCACATCAGAAGAAATTTGTAGAGATGGGTGGGGCAGAGGTAGTTTCTGACTACAAAGGACTAGAAAATACAATCAACTTGTATATAGAAAACCCTAATCGGAGAATAGAAAAAAGAAATCACGCATTGTCTATGGAGTGTTATAAATCGGACGGGAAAGCTACAGAACGAGTTGTAGCTACTATGCTTCAGATTGTAAAAGAATTAGATACTTCTAATGGTTAGAGCTCTTGGTCTACATATAGACTTAAATAAGGTTTTATTTAGCTTGTTATGTTGCTATGCGCTCTCTATGCCCTTTGAACTAATTCTAGAAACATTCTTTGACATAGATACGATTCTTAAACCCTTCAGGTTTTTTGCATTGCTTATTTTATCTGTTTATGGATTGAAAGTTCTTAAGACAGGATTGAAAATAGATATACAAGAAAGAAACGATTGGGTCTTATACGGAGTCTTTTTGTACGGATTAATTATTTCATGCTTCAGGATATTCGGTAACTATTTCAATATAAGTCTGTTCTACAATGATTTATTTTTAGTAGGTCTTAATGTATCCATTTATTTCGTTTATAAATCGATAAAAATCTCAAGAGAACAGGCACTTAAAATTTTTAACTTTTTTATAGCTGGTGTGTTTCTTAATGCATTTTATATAAATTATTTAACGGTTTCTGGATTAGCATCAGGTAGATTGTCAGGATTTACGGATAATCCTAATTATGCCTCTTTTGGAATTGTTGCAGCCGTATCATTTTTATTATTGAAAACCGCGTTTATAAAAAAGAAATCAAGTCTTATATTATACCTATTGATGATTCTTGTATTGTTATTCACTTTTGGTACACAGGGTAGCCGTACGGGTTTTGTCATGTTAATGGTGGCTGTCTTTCTTATATTTTTTATGGCATCCTTATGGAAAAAAATATTAATTATTGCCAGTGGATTGTTTATCGTTTTATTTCTTTCTGCACAAGAAAAGGTAGATACTGGGCCTATGGTATTGTTTAATAGGTTAAACAATACACTGAGCGATGATACAGAAGATGTTCGTTTTGTCGTATGGCGAGGAATGTTTAATATGTTTGAGCAGACTGGATATGGTGGAATGGGAATAGGTCAGTTCAAAGCTAATTTTACAAAGTACTATGCGGATGTAAATAGCGAATTGATTTTGGAAATTGTATACAGAGGATATTATCTATCACCTCACAATGATTACTTGGCTATATTGGCAGATTATGGTCTTCCTAGTCTATTGCTCTATGTTTTATTTTTATTTTTATCGATAAGGAAAAAATGGTTCGAATTTAATATTAGGAAGATTGATACAGGAGCTATTTTATTAAGTCAGTTTACTTTTGTTTTTTTGCTTTGCATTGCAATCTTTGGATTGGCGGCAGAAAATTTCCAACATCAGATCTATTGGTTTTTACTCATGTTCGTTACTAAAGATTACACTTAACTATTTATGAAAATTAGAACCTATCTATCAAGAGTAAAAAGAAGTTTGCTGAAGAAGCCTTACAGCAAAGATAAACAGTATCCCGCGTATTGGTTTCAGGAGGTTGTCGGTAATCGAAAAGCACAAATTATTCAGATAGGATCTAATGACGGAAAGACAGGTGACCCTCTCCATGAGCTATTGCATAAGAACGATAATTGGAAGGCACTATTTGTGGAACCCGTGAAGTATAGTTTCGAAAAATTAAAATCTAATTACGCAGACGATAGTAGATTTCGGTTTGAGAATGTGGCCATTAATAACGGAGAAAAAATGAATTTTTATTATGTAGATTTTGCTGCCAAAAAAGAGTTTCCTGATCTTCCCTATTGGTATGATCAGTTGGGTTCTTTTAGTAAAGAGCATATAGTAAATCAGCTAGATGGTAAGCTGTCGAATTATATCTTGAAGATGGAAATAGAAGGTCTATCATTAGGCTCTTTGATTGAGCGAAACGACATCGTGCAACTTGATATATTACATATAGATACGGAGGGATATGATTGGAAAATTTTATCTCAGTTAGATTTAGAGAAATTCTTTCCATATTTTATTTTGATGGAATATAATCATTTGACAGAAGCAGAGCTTAGAGAGACTGAAACTTTTTTATCTAGCAACTATACTATATTTAATGTAGGTATAGATCTTCTAGCAGTTAATAATGTTGTAGATACTGCTATCATAGATAAGATGAAGAAAAGTATGAAATTGTTTTCATTTGATAACATTCAATAATTGACATCATGAGTAGTATACTTTATAAAATTTTAAATAAGATTTCAAAGACTTCAAGATCATTAGCTAAAAATATTTCAGCTCAAGATAGAGACTGGAATAACCTATTAAGGAAATGGAGGGATGAGAATAAGAAAAGAGACCTAAGATTAGACTATCCCGAATTATCTTCCGATTCTGTAGTTGTAGACCTGGGGGGATACAAGGGGCAATGGTCTAGTGATATATATGCAAAATACTTATGTAGGATCCATACATTCGAACCACATCCAGTCTTTTATAATAATATAATAAGACGGTTCAAAGGGAATGAACATATAAAGGTTTACAATTACGGTCTATCGTCTGCTGAGGAAAAAGTTCAGTTTTCTACAGAAGCAGATGCTACGTCTAGATATATAAAGGGTGAGCAAACTGTTGAAGTTTTATTAAAAGAGGCGAAAGCATTTTTTGAGAAATCGGCCATAGAGACAATCGATCTTATGAAAATAAATATAGAAGGTGGTGAATATGACTTATTAGAGCATCTCATCAGTTCTGGATGGATAAAGAATATTAAACAACTACAGATTCAGTTTCACCACTTTATCCCTAATGCGGAAAAAAGGATGAAGAATATACAAGCTTCTTTACAAGAAACCCATAATACTACATATAGCTATAAATTTTTCTGGGAGAACTGGAAATTGAAATAAGGAGATTTAGTTACAATTATGATCGTTATAAGACTAAAAGGAGGGATGGGAAATCAGATGTTTCAGTATGCGCTGGGACTACATGCTGCAGAGAAGTTAGAGACAACATTGTATTTAGATCTGAGTTCACTCCTAGATAGAAGTAAGGGAGATTTTGTTTATAGGAATTATGACCTTAATATTTTTTCATTGGAAGGACAATTTATGCATGCTCCTGGATTACTAACTTTCCTTAGTAATCTTAAATCTTCACGGGTAACTAAATTTTTTAGAGAAAGGGTAGAGAAAAATAAGATATTATTAAAAGAAAAGAATTTTAGATATGAGTCAAGATTTTTAGATAACTCAGATTGTAATGTAGTCATGGAGGGTTGGTTTCAGAGTCCTCACTACTTTTCGGATATAGCGTCTAAGGTAAGACAAGCATTTACATTTATCCACCCCATTATACCAGAATCTGCTGAGATACTAAGGACAATAAAAAGCAGCAATGCCGTCTGCCTTAATGTAAGAAGGACTGATTTCCTTAAAGTAGACAATCTGAATACAACTAATAAAGATTATTTTTTTAAGGCAGCTGATAGAATGGCTAGTGAAGTAGATAGTCCTAAGTTTTTTATCTTTTCGGATGATGTCAAATGGTGTAGAGCGGAACTTAAGTTACCTTATGATCATCAGGTAGTAGGACACGAACATAAGGGTGTAAAATTTGGAAATTACATGCAACTGATGATAGCATGTAAACATTTTATTATACCCAACAGTTCTTATGCCTGGTGGGCAGTGTGGCTGAATCAGCATAAAGACAAAAAAGTTATCGCCCCTAGAAATTGGTTTAACGATAGTACAATAGATACGTCAGATCTTATTCCAGATAACTGGATGAGATTGTAGTGAGTCGCGATAGTAGTGGTATAGAGATCATTCTGTAATAAGAAATATATAGAAAATAAAAACAGAGGGCATAGTAAATAGTAATTTTTAAAACACAATAGAAAAAGAAATATAAATGAGCGATAAAAAACTTTTAGTAACAGGTTCTTCAGGATTGATCGGCTCGGAGGTTGTAAGATATTTTGATAAGCTAGGTTGGAAAATATACGGAGTAGATAACAATATGCGATCTGATTTTTTTGGAGAGCGTGGAGATACTAGATGGGTACAGGAGCAGTTAATCAAGGAGTGTAATCAGTTCGAACATGTAGAATTGGACATAAGAGATAGAAAAGGTATACTAGAATTATTTGAGCATATCAGACCCGATTATATATGTCATACAGCAGCACAGCCTAGTCACGATCTTGCAGCGAGTAGACCTTTTGATGATTTTGATGTGAATGCAGTAGGAACACTTAATCTACTGGAGGGTACACGTAGGTTTGCTGCAGAGTCGCCCTTCGCACACCTGAGTACAAATAAAGTATATGGTGATGGTCCTAATTTTCTTAACCTGACAGAATCTGATACGAGATATGACTTTGCTGATGCTACCTACAAGGAAGGTATAAAAGAGAGCTTCTCTATAGATCAGTGCAAGCATTCGCTCTTTGGAGCATCAAAAGTGGCAGGAGATATTATGGTGCAGGAGTATGGAAAGTATTTTGACATGCCTACTTGTGCATTGAGAGGCGGTTGTCTTACAGGTCCTAACCATGCAGGCGTGGAATTGCATGGATTTCTAAGTTATTTAATTAAGGTTAATCTCGAGGAAAGAAAGTATACAGTTTTTGGTTATAAAGGAAAGCAGGTTAGAGATAATATTCATTCTTACGATGTGGCTAGGTTTATTCATGCTTTTTTTATGAATCCTAGGTCTGGGGAGGTTTATAATATCGGAGGAGGAAGAGATAATTCTACTTCTATATTAGAAGCCTTTACAAGAATAGAAAATATCAGTGGAAAGAAAATGAAATATGATTATTCTGAGCAAAATAGAATAGGAGATCATATTTGCTACATTTCTGATCTGTCTAAGATGAAGACCCACTATCCTGAATGGGGTATCACTAAAGACTTGCAAACAGTATTTGAGGAAATAGCTTCCAGCTGGGAAAAAAGACTAGTATAATGAAAATACTTCTGGTAAGCTGGAGTATACTTCCTAGTAAAGGTGGATCTAGTATCATAGTGGAGAACCTAGCAAGAAATTTTAAGAAAGGTGAACTCGTTATTCTAGGTGGTAAAAAGTTATTTCAGAATACAACTAACAAAAGAAATTTAGAGGGACCACCATTTTTTTATTTCTTTAGTGAGATAAATGTGATGGGCAGAGGTCTACGCTTTTTTGAGTGGTTCAAGCAACTCAGATTTAAAACGCTAATCAAATATATAAAAACCATAATCTTAGAGCATAAGATAGATTATGTCGTAGGCGTATATCCTGATGCTATATATTGCCATGCAGCCTGTATTGCGGCGAAAGAATTAGGATTACCATTCAGTGCTTATTTTCATAATACGTATGTGGAAAATTTAGCTATCTCTAGTGATAAAGCGATTCCGATACAGCAGGAAATTTTCGAATATGCGCAGTATGTTTTTGTAATGAGTGATGGGATGAAAAACTTCTACGAAAAGCACTATGAGTATGATAAATTTGTATCTCTGGTCCACACATTTAATGCATACCCTAATGTAAAAAAACTGACTGGTATCCCAGGAGTAGATAAGTCTACTTATAAACTTGTAGCCATTGGTAATTTTAATGAATCTAATATAGAAGCAACGCGTAGATTTATAGATGCTATAAAACAAAATGCAAAATACAGCCTAAGTATTTACACGCATGTGCCTAAGATATTACTGAAGCAAAGAGGCATAGATATAGAAGCTATAGATTATAAGGGATTTGTATCGCCAGATCAGGTACATGAAGTTTTACAGGAATATGATATCTGTGTGCTGACGCATGGATTTACAGGAGGTTATGGCGAAGTAGAATACCAGACTATTTTCCCTACAAGAACGATTCCTTTGTTGCTGTCAGGTAAGCCTATTATAGCACATTCTCCAGTTGGATCTTTTCTTAATGATTTCATACATAAAAATAGATGTGCTGATCTAGTAGACCGCCCTGATAAAAATGCCATCCTAGCGTCGCTGGAAAAAATAAGTTCAGATGTAAATTATCAGGAGCAGCTAGTGGCTGCGAGTAAAAAGACAGCTGAATTATTCTATGGCCCTAAGGTTGTGAAGGAATGGAAAGCTATCTTAGCGCAGAATAATGTCCAATTATGAAAATAGTTTGCAAAATGAAGTTTATATTATACCATTTCTATTTTTAGATGACGGAAAAGGATTTAGAATTGTTCAAAATGGATCAAGGCGAAAAACGTAGGCGAACCCATAGGTTCGGCGAGGCTTTTTAACGAAGGAACATGAAGAACAAAATAAATAATTACCGTCATTCTAAACTAGAATTGGTATTATAGCTAGGATGCAAGATAGCTAACCCTAAACGTGTGCTAAGTGAATCATTGAATAAAATAAAAAAGTAGAGAAATAGATGGGCGGAATATGTGGTGTTGTAGACTTTAGAGGAGAGCTAGGAACTTCTGAAAGGAAAGATACGGTAGCTAAGATGAGCAGTGCTTTATTACATAGAGGTTCAGTTGCTGAAGCTTATTTTTCTGACGATGTCGCCTGTCTTGCGATGCGTAGTTCAGGACATACAGGTCTAGAAAATGGAGAACAACTGATCAGTAGTACTGATGGAAATTATATTATAGTATTCCATGGAGAAATCTATAATTATAAGTTGATCCAGGAGTCCTTACTGGCTAGGGGGCACCATTTCAAAACAAATTCTAGCGTAGAAGTTGTTCTGCATAGCTTCATGGAATATGGAATCAAGATGCTGGATAAGCTCAGAGGGATGTTCAGTTTTTGTATCTATGATAAGAGTGAAAAATTTGTCTTTATTGCAAGAGATTCTTTTGGAGAAAAGCCGCTTTATTATCATTTAGATTTAGGAGTCTTATCTTTTTCTGTTGAGATCAAGTCTCTTTTACAAAACAACAAGGTGCCTCGAAGAATGAACTATGCAGCGCTTCCGTACTACTTTAGGACATCAGTCGTTCCTGAGCCTATCACCTTGCTAGAAAATATATATACCTTAGAGGCTGGGCACTATATGATCGTTAATGATACAGGTATTCATAAAACTAGATATTTTAATTCAAGCTATCCAGAAAAAGCAACAATTATAAAGGAGGAGGAAGCGCAGAAAATTGTAAAACTAAAACTAGAGCGATCTATAGAAAGACAAGCAACAAGTGATGTCCCCCTAAGCGCACTTCTTTCTGGTGATATAAATTCTAGTTCTGTTGTTGCCATGTTACAAAAAAAGAGTAGTGAAAAAATAAAAACCTTCCAAGTAAAGTTCGAGCAGCTAGAGGATATCGAGGGCGAAGTTGCGAGAAAAGTAGCAGAGTATTGTGGAACGGATCATCATGAAATAATCATTCCTAAGATCAATTTTACGGAAGATATGTTCTGGACTATAATCGATCATGTCGGTTTGCCTTCTAGAGATTGTAGTGCTATAACAACTTACCTTGCAGCTAAGCAGATTTCTAAAGATGTAGATGTGGTCTTGTCAGGGGATGGAGCGGATGAATTATTCGGTGGGGGCGAATTATTTCAGTGGTATAAGAAAATTATATCTATGAGGAAATTACCAGCTTTTATTCGGTCGATATCAGAAGGAGGTGTGAACCTTGTTAGTAAGTTACCAGGGACACAGCATTCTTCTTATTTAAGAAGGGCAAGAAGAGGAATTAGGACTAGCTTGCTCGAAGAGAAAGAGATTCCTGTCGCACTGAATGAATTCTTCACATCAGCTCAGAGCAGAATAATTTTTTCACAAGATAAGATGCCATTGTTCAGCAGTGAAGATGCTTATGCACTCTTTTATAGTTATCCGCGAGAATATGAGGAATGGTCACCATTGAGAAAAATTATGTACTACAGACTTCAGCATAACTTAAAAGCTGATAGTCTGATCAAGGTAGATAGCATGAGTATGGCAAATTCACTAGAGGTAAGATCCCCATTTTTGGATTTAGATTTATACAAGACCTCTATCATGCTGTCAGATGATCTTCTTATTCAGCAATCAAAGGGCATGTATATTCTCAGAGAAATGATGAAGAAGGATTTACCTAAAGAAGTTTTTGATCAGCCTAATAAAAAAGTAAATATACAACTCTATGAATATCAGAATTCTGATTATAAAGCGCTAGCAAAAAAATTGTTGTTTGATGAGAATCCGTGGAAAGATATGTTTATCGAATCTGAGTTACGTAAGATTTATGAAGAGGCAATCAGTAATGAAGATAACGCTCTGACTACAGTTTTTCAGTCCTCCCATAAGTTGTGGATGCTGATGCAGTTATTGGGCTGGGCTATACGATTCAAAATACAGGCTTAATAAACTAGAAGGACGTAAAATCCATCAATGAAATAAATAATTTGTTTTAATTTTAAGAAAGCTAGTTATAAGAAATATGCTAAAAAATCCATTCTTCATATTAGGTGTACAGCGATCAGGGACTACCTTACTTTCAGTAATGTTAGAGAAACATAGCGCTGTGATGATGGAGTCAAGAGTTGTGGCATTCCGACTGATCACCTGTTTTCAGAACATCTACCGACTTCTGCCACATAATCTGGAGGTGGATAGAAAGATTTTTTTAGCATGGTTAGCAGAGCATGACCATAAGGGTCAGCTTAAAGATCTTCTGGATCTAGAGCATATAGATAAGTATAAAAATATTAGATCATTCATAGAAGCATCTATAGAGAAAAAACTTAGAGAACACAATAGAGAAATATGGGGAGACAAAGCTCCTAATTTACAACATTATATTCCAGATATACTAGCGCTTATTCCCAATGCAAAGTTTATACATATTGTAAGAGACGGTAGAGCATGTGCCTCTAGTATGTCAAAGAGAACGTATAAGAATCTTTCCTTGAGTGCTCAGCAGTGGGTGGATGGTAACGTCTTATCTGTTATCAATCAAGATCTATTGGGCGAAGAGAATTACATGATCGTATATTATGAATCCTTACTTAAGCATCCAGAGCAATCTGCTAGGAAAATCTGTGCTTTTCTTGATATATCCTACGACCCTACAATGATAGAATTATCAGATAATGATCGAGATAGAGCAGAAAGTTATGTCAAAAATTATTTTGATACCTCCAAAATAGATGATTGGAAGAAAAAATTATCTACAATAGAAATTAGAAAAATAGAAATTATACAAGGTCCACTTCTGTCGACTTTGGGCTATGAACTTTCTGACGCTAGATATTTAAAAGAGCACCAGCCATTATCTTTAAGGCAAAGAATAATGTATAACCAGTGGGATCAGTTCAAGTTGTTATTCAAGGGCAAGAGAAAAGGTATGAAGGACAAGCAATTAGTAGATATTCATGTTCCTTTAAAAATGAGAATTCATGCCTTTTTTAGATTCCTCTACCGTGACTATCTATCTACTGAGATATTCCAAAATAGATTTAGTCATTTTTTCTACAAGAAGAAAAAATATAAAAAGTAGCTCCTATAGAATTAATTATAGCATGTAAATAATACTTAAACATTGAACAACAAAAAAATAAAATACATATATATTCTGTCGCAGAGATACTCGGGATCTACTTTACTAAGTTTTCTACTATCTACGCACGATGCCATATCCAGTATAGGAGAGAGAAGAAAATTCTATAACAAGTCTGTAAAGACACAAGAATTTCTGCATCATAAAGCTAGATACTGTTCTTGCGGAGAAAAGTTTGAAAACTGCTCTTTTCTAAATGAGATAAAGGATGAAGTGCTATCTAAAATTGATCATAGGATGCTTAGAGCGAATACCACAGAATTTAATATTTACAAAAATAAATACTTCAATAGAATAGCATATGAAATATCTCTATTTTTATATTCATCGCCATTATTTAGCCAATTAAATCCTTTCTCTAAGAGAATTAGAGACCTTAAACGCTTCAATGAACATCTCGTAAAGGCTATACTGAAAGCTACGAATACATCTGCTTTTCTAGACAGCTCTAAGGCGATTAATCATACTTTTTTTTTAAGCCAAATAGAGGCATTTGATTTTCATATCATAAGGCTGATAAGAGATCCTAGGGCACAGGTTAATTCTGCTATGAAGTATAACAACTGGACGGTAGAAAAAGCTACGGAGATGTGGATAAATGAAATGAATAAAAATGAGAAAACGCTTCAAAAGATGAAGCTTAAAATCCTTAATTTGCGATATGAGGACTTATGTAGAGAACCTAAATCGGAATTACGGAGCTTATATGATTTTGTAGGCTTAGATTCTAGTAATGTAAGTTTAGATTTTAGAGATACAACAAGACACATTATAGGAAATGGGAAAATGAGATTAGGAGATGATAAGGCGATAAAGGAAAGAACAGAATGGAAAAATGAATTGACTAATGCACAGATCAGCAAAATAGAAGGTCTTACAGCTGATTTTACACAATTCTATTCTGATTAAGGCGTAATATATAGAATCAATTATTTTTTGTAAAACCTGATTGATCTATTAGTACGTATAAACAATTGTATAAATGAAAATATTAAATATAGTAGGAGCAAGACCTAATTTCATGAAGGTGGCACCATTGCACAGTTCTTTCTTGCGATACGCTGACCTTAATTCTCAGATTGTCCATACTGGTCAGCACTATGACGAGCGTATGAGTGATATTTTCTTTAATCAGTTGGGAATGCCTAAGCCAGATCATTTTCTGGGAATTGGCAGTGGATCACATGCTGTAGTTACTGCAAAGATCATGTTAGCATTTGAGAAAATTGTACTAGAGGAAAAGCCAGATATAGTGCTAGTCGTGGGTGATGTAAACTCTACACTTGCCTGTGCCCTTGTTACTAAAAAATTAAATATTCCGCTTGCTCATGTAGAAGCAGGTCTCAGAAGTGGGGATAGAAATATGCCTGAGGAACTGAATCGTATCCTTACAGATAGTATTTCTGACTTTTTGTTTGTAACGGAACAGAGTGGAATTGACAATCTAAGAAAAGAAGGCGTGCCAGACGATAAAGTATTTTTTGCAGGAAATGTGATGATAGATTCTTTATATAATTATAAGGAAAAGGCTTCGCAGCTTGATCTTATATATGATCTAGGTATTAGGTCAAAAGAATATGTATTAATGACAATGCATAGACCTTCTAATGTGGATCACGAAGATCAGCTCAAAGAAGTGGTAGATCTAATTATAAAAATAAGTAAAGAGGAAAAAATTGTATTTCCTTTACATCCTAGAACTGAAAAAAATCTAAGCAAATTCGGATACTTAAAACAGCTTGAGCACCTAGATAATTTGATCATGTTAGCCCCGCAAGGATATATTCAGTTTGTACACCTTATGATGCATAGCCGCGTAATAATAACAGATTCTGGAGGGATACAAGAAGAAACAACTGCATTAAAAATACCCTGCCTTACAATTAGGGATTCCACAGAAAGGCCTGTAACAATTGATATTGGTAGTAATATTTTGATCCCAGAATTGGAGGCAAATCTTATATACAATCATTACAAAAATTGTTCTTCGGAAAGTGATGATCACTATGCCATACCTCCGCTATGGGATGGCAAAGCAGCAGATAGAATTACAGAAATTATTTACAACTCGCTGAAAGAAAAAGCTAGTTCGGCTGTTCCTGTACTATGATAAACAAATCACTAAAATATTACCATACGGTCAAATTTCTTAAGTGGCCACAAATTAAATATAGATTATTGTATTTATTGCCACCACCGACTATCAGTAAGAAAGAAGTCAATGTTAAGAAGCTAGTTTGTTCTACAAAGAAAATCGATTCTATAGCCAGTCACAAATCCTGGCTGGGAGATAACACTTTTCAGTTTTTAAATTTAAAACATAAGTTCGATAATAGTATTATATGGAATTATATAGATTTAGGTAAACTTTGGACTTATAATCTTTGTTATTTTGACTTTTTGCATCAGGAGTCTATGTCTAAATATGAAGGGCTAGGTCTTATATATGATTTTATATCGAAATTAGATGAGATAGCAGATGGAATGGAGGCTTATCCTATTTCCTTAAGAACCATAAACTGGATTAAGTTTTTTATAAAGCACGAAATAAAGGATGTTCAAGTTCTAGATGCCTCCTATTTTCAATTAAGAAAACTAAGTGCAAGACCAGAATACCACCTGATGGGAAATCATCTGCTAGAAAATGCTTTTTGCTTATTTATGGGAGGTATTTTTTTTAATGATAATAAGATTACTGCTCAAGGAAAGAGCATACTAGAACAGCAATTAGAAGAGCAGGTATTATCTGATGGTGCTCATTTTGAACTAAGTCCGATGTACCACAAGATTCTGTTTTCTAAATTGTTAGATACTATTTCATTTCTGCAGAGCATAGAAAATCACGATGTCTCATTTCTGATTTTTCTCAAAGAAAAGGCTAGAAAGATGTTATCATGGTTACAGTTGATGATGTTTTCGGATAGTACGATACCTAATTTAAACGACAGTACTCAGGGTATTGCTCCGTCAGAGGAAGATCTTATAGACTATGCGGCTAGATTAGAGATTATAGCACTAGACGGCAGCCTAGGAGCATCTGGATATCGGAAAATAGTGGGGTTAGGATATGAGATGCTCGTAGATGTAGGAAATATAGGTCCAGATTATATTCCAGGACATGCACATAGTGATACACTTAATTTTATTTTACATGATAAGTCAGGTCCCGTATTAGTGGATAGAGCGATATCTACGTATGAAAAAACGAGCGTAAGAACAGAAGAAAGATCTACAGGTGCTCACAATACAGTAACCGTAGATGGAAGAGAACAGTCAGAGGTATGGGGAGGATTCAGAGTTGCTAAACGGGCTAAAATTGTTGCTCTTGTAGAGACCGCCACCGCGATACAAGCCAGCCATGATGGTTATCAAAAAATAGCTTGTGAGCATGAGAGAACATTCTCTTTTTCAGAACATAAGATAGAGATAGAGGATAAGCTTAGTCGGACAAAAGAAGGACTAAGTCATTTTCATTTCCATAAACGTTTGCAGCCTAAGATAGTGGGTAATGGAATCAACTATGATGGCGGCTATTTAGAATTTCGGGAGGCTAAGAACATAGTGTTACAAAAGTATGATTTAGCTGTAGGTTTTAACAAAACAGTGAAAGCCGTAAAAGCTATTGTGCATTTCAGAGAGGTACTACATACAACGATTAATATCAGATGAAAATATTATTTTTTACAGATAATTTTCCCCCAGAAAGTAATGCTCCTGCTACAAGGACTTATGAGCATTGTATCGAGTGGGTGAAAAAAGGAGCGGATGTTACAGTCATTACATGTACCCCTAATTATCCTAAAGGAGAAGTATTTCCAGGATTCAAAAACAAGTGGAAGCAAGAGGAAATGATGGATGGAATCAGAGTTATCCGTGTATGGTCTTACATAAGTCCTAATAGAGGCTTGGTAAAAAGAATATTAGATTACTTAAGCTTTTGTTTTACATCTTTTATAGCAAGTTTATTTGTAAAAACGGATATAATAATAGCCACTTCACCGCAATTGTTTACGGCCTTATCAGGTTGTGCAAGTTCTATTGTAAAAAGAAAACCATGGATACTCGAGATAAGAGATCTATGGCCAGAGTCGATACTTGCAGTAGGGGCAATGAAGAAGAATTTTCTGCTTAAATTGGTGGATCAGATTGTTATATTTTTGTACAGGAATGCCGATAGGGTGATTGTAGTAACGGAGGCATTTAAGAAAAGGATTCATAATTATGGTGTACCGATTGATCGTATTCATATTGTAAAAAATGGGGTTCATCTACATAACTTTACTAATACAGGGAAGGATAGTGAAATTTTACAAAAGTATAACTTAGAGGATAAATTTGTTGTCGCTTATATAGGAACGCACGGGATGGCGCATGGACTAGATTTTATTCTAGATGCAGCAGCAGAAATAAAACAGGATGATATTCAATTTCTTTTTGTTGGAGAAGGTGCAATGAAGTCTAGATTAGAGAAGCAAGCAGAGACCCTAGGATTATCTAACGTTATTTTACTACCAGGAATTCCTAAGTCAGAAGTAATTAGATATATAAGCGTCTCCGATGTAGCTCTCATCCCACTGAAAAGAAGAGATACATTTAAGAAAGTCTTACCTTCTAAGATTTTTGAAAATGCAGCTATGGGTAAACCCATTTTATTAGGTGTAGAGGGGGAGGCCCAGGAGCTTATAGAATATTACAAAGCAGGAAGATGTTTTGTTCCTGAAGACAAGGAAGATTTTATAAATAATCTACTTGTTATGTTCCATGAAAAGGATAAATATTCCTCTTACCAAGAAGCCTGTCTTGAGTTAGCCAATAATTTTGACAGAAAGAAACTGGCTATGACGATGTATACTATTATCAAAGATCTTGTTAGGAATAACTCTATTTCAGAGGTATCCATTCCCACTGCCATAAAAAAATAATAATTTCCCTCGCACTTCCACTCATTATATTTAAGTGACTTAGTTATCTGTAAATCAAGGTTTTAACAGTATAACTATAATTTTTACAATATACACTATAGAACAATTTGCAGGGATCTGTCGTAGGATATATGTAACTATTTCAAGAATTATAAATCCATTAGCTAATAACCCACCGTATATATAGTTACAAAACGTTACTTAACCATTTTCTCTCACTAAACGTATTTCATGAAAAATATAATACTCTCATTAATTCTCATCATTCATGCAGCTGTACTTCCAGCTAATCATAGTCATCTGACTTCGTCGACTGCTGCATCACTTTCAGAAGATATACGACTCTTCGTTTCTTCTAATACACAATCCAACATAGGGGTGGTAGATATGTCTGGCGCAGATCTACTCTTTTCAAATATATCAACAGTAGCTACGGACGCTGATGGTATATATTATGATCAACCTAATGACGTACTTTATCAACTTAACAGAGCTGATAATGTTATCAATGCTTATAGCAATGTACAAGAAGCTTTGAGCATGGGAACAGATCCTGTTCTCACAGCAAGTTCTTCATCTGATTTTATAAATGGTAGAGAAATTGCATTTTTTGACGGTAAACTTATTGTTGCACAAGATGCCAGCGATGATAATGGAAACATAAACAAGTTTGTAGTTTACAATGCTTCAGCACAAGAAATTATTCTTGATAGAATTTTCGATGTAGATGTAAATCTATGGGGTATACATAGTTATGGTAATACTCTTTTTGCTATCGAAGATAACTCAGATAGATTACTTAGATATGATAACTTTTTTGACAATTCTTCAGGGCCTATAGTAGCTGATGCAAGTATAACTATAGAAAATATGGTAAGAACGCACGGGCTTACTTACGATGCTAATGAAGATCTCATGATTCTCACAGATGTTGCAGAAGCATCAAATGCTTCTGATGGTGCGCTAGTCGTAATTAGGAATTTTACGAATGCTGCTAGCGACGATATGATTTCTGCAATGGAGCAGGTAAGAATTTCAGGAGGTTCTAGTTTGCTAGGAAATCCAGTAGATGTAGCATATGATAATTGTGGTAAGAATATTTTTGTTGCCGAAAGAGCTAATGGAGGAGGAAGAGTTCTAGGATTTAGATTGCCTACTTTAACAGGTGGAAAGCTACCATTTTATGATAATCTTTTTCCTGGTGCCTCAGCTATTAATTTAGGAATAGCAGGTGATTTTTGTAATCTGGTAAAAGGCGGTGCTGTTGGTTTTCTAGCAGGAGGAAGAGAAAGAACAATCTTCGTAGATGATTTCGATGATTTTTTAAGTTTTAAATCTACAATAGATCCAGTAGCTTCTGGTCATAAATTTACATACGTTGTTACAGACTCGGAAAGAAATATTCTAGGAATCCCACCAGGGAATACAGTTAACTTTAATCCTGCTGGATTAGGAGCATGTCTAGTATATGGGTTATCTTATACAGGGGAACTTACTATAGCGATGGGAGATGCCTTAATGGAAGGACCTCAGAGTGATGGATGTAATGAGCTTTCTAGTAATTTTCTTACTGTAAATAGAATAGCGCCAGAACCCGCAATCTCTAAATTCTTTGTTTCTTCTAATACGCAACCTACAGTAGCTGCATTTTCTGTATTATCAGATGGTAATAAGATTATGAAATCTCTAGACGTGGAAGCTGCAGATGCAGACGGAATTTATTATGATGAAGAAGGAGATGTATTATACCAACTTAATAGAACTAATAATGTAATCAATGCATATACTAATGTAAAAAATGCAATAGATACAGATGCTAGTTTGACGCTATCAGCAACATCTAGTTCAGACTTTATGAACGGAAGAGAAATTGCTTTTTCCAATGGAAAAATAGTAGTAGCACAAGATGCTAATGATGCTAATGGAAATACAAATAAACTGCTTGTATATAATGCAAGTGCAACATCTATAACACTAGAAAAAGAATTTACAGTAGATATAAATCTATGGGGAATATTTCCAAACGGTAGTACTTTGGTAGCAATAGAAGATAATTCTAATAGAATTGTTATGTATGAAGATTTCTTTGACAATGCATCAGGAGACCTAGAAGTTTCTACTATGGTAAGTGTTGAGGGTCTAGTTAGAACGCATGGATTAACATATGATACAGATTCCGACGTTATGATTCTCACAGATGTAGGAGCGGCCAGTAGTGCTTCTGATGGTGCCCTAGTTATAGTTAGCGATTTCATTGCTAATAGCGCCGATGGTATGATAAGCAGCTCAGAGCAAATAAGAGTATCTGGAGGCGGAACTAAATTAGGTAACCCGGTAGATGTGGCTCTCGATACAGACAATAATATTATCTATGTAGCGGAAAGAGCTAATGGAGGTGGTAGAGTACTAGGATTCAACTTTCCTAGATTATCAGGAGGAGCTACTCCGGTATTAGACCAATTATTTCCTGGTGCTTCAGCTATTCACCTTCCCGGTTTGGATGTAGGAACGTGTGATTTTGTCAATGGCGGAAAGGTAAGCTTTCAATCTGGAGGAACAGAGAGAACTATATTTATAGATGATAAAGATGATTTATTAAATTTTAGTTCTACTATAGATGCTGCATCGGCTGATTTCAGTTTTACATATGTTGTTACGGATGCAGATGGAATGATACTGGGAATACCACCAGGGAATATGGTGGACTTTAATCCTGCAGGTCTAGGGGCATGTTTAGTATATGGACTTTCTTATACAGGAGAATTGAATATAGAGATGGGAGATGATTTGAAGGCTGGACCGATCAGTGATGATTGTTTCGACCTATCTAGTAATTTCTTGACAGTTAACAGAATAGAACCTCAGGACATAATTTCAAATTTCTTTGTATCTTCTAACACGCAGCCTATTGTTGCCGCGTACAGTATACTAGATGATGGTACGAGAGTGATGAACACACTAGATGTAGAAGCTACCGATGCAGATGGTATCTACTATGATGAGTCAGCTGATGTTTTATATCAACTCAACAGAGCAGATAATGTCATCAATGCATATAGTGATGTTCAAAATGCATTGTCTACAGGATCACCGCTTAATCTGACAGCAACATCCACATCAGATTTTATAAACGGTAGGGAAATAGCTTTTACAAGTGGAAAATTAATTGTTGCGCAGGATGCCAATGATGACAATGGAAATGTAAATAAATTATATGTGTACGATGCAAGTCCTACATCTATAACTCTAGAGAAAGAATTTACAGTAGATATAAACCTATGGGGAATATTTGCTAATGGAAGTACTTTAGTAGCAGTAGAGGATAATTCTAATAGGGTAGCAATGTTTAACAACTTTTTTGACAATGCTTCTGGGAATATTACGCCGAGCTCTATTGTAAGCGTTGATGGATTAGTGAGAACGCATGGACTTACTTATAATACGGAGTCGGATATGATGATTTTGACTGACGTAGGAGCAGCAAGTAGCGCATCAGATGGAGCACTCGTAGTTGTAAGAGACTTTACAACAGCAGCAGATGATGGCACCATAAGTTCTACAGAGCAGGTAAGAGTTTCTGGTGGATCTAGTCTTTTAGGAAATCCAGTGGATGTTGCTTTAGACAAAACAAATAAAATCATCTATGTAGCGGAAAGAGCTAACGGAGGAGGAAGAATATTAGGATTTAGAATACCTAGATTATCTGGAGGAATTGCACCGATATTTAATCAGACATTTGCAGGAGCTGCTGGGATACACCTTCCAGGTGTAGACGTAGGTTTGTGTGACTTTGTAAAAGGAGGATTAGTAGCCTTAGGATCAGGAGGAACAGAGACAACCATTATAATAGATGATGCTGATGATTTTATAAGCTTTACTTCCACTGTAGATGCAGTAACTGAAGGACATAACTTTACTTATGTAGTAACAGATGCTGACGGTATGATACTAGGGATACCACCTGGGAACATGGTAAACTTTAACCCAGCAGGCCTAGGAGCTTGTCTAGTATATGGACTCTCTTACACTGGTGATCTAAATATCGAAATGGGTGATGATCTGATGGCAGGTCCTATAAGTGACGATTGTTTTAGCTTGTCTAGTAATTTCTTAACAGTTAATAGAATAGAACCACAAGAAATTACAGAAAGATTCTTTGTTTCTTCTAATACACAAGGTGTAGCAGCTGTGATAAGCTCTCTAGCAGATGGGAAGCAGGTTATGAACATGTTTGCTGTAGAAGGTATGGATGCAGATGGTATCTATTATGATGAGTCTGCTGATGTACTATACCAGCTTAACAGGAGTGATAATGTAATAAATGCTTACAGTAATGTAGAGGCTACCATCATGAATGGTACGATGCCACAATTGACTGCAACATCTAGTTCAGACTTTACCAACGGTAGAGAGTTAGCTTTTGCTAATGGAAAAATAGTTGTAGCACAAGATGCTAGTGATGCTAACGGAAACACCAATAAGTTCTATGTATATGATGCGAGTCCGACCAGTATAACTTTAGAGAATACTTATGACGCTGATATTAATCTATGGGGAATCCACATTGACGGTAGCTCATTGTTTGCAGTAGAAGATAATTCTAACAGAGTAGCGCTGTATAATAATTTTTTCGATAATAATGATGGAGATATTTCAGCAGATGTTGTTGTAAGTGTAGATGACCTTATAAGAACACACGGTATCACATATGATGCGAGCGAAGACTTACTAATACTTACTGATGTAGGTGAAGCAGGTAAGGCTGGAGATGGTGCCCTAGTAGTCATAAAGAATTTTACAACAGCAAGCACGGATGGAATAATCACAGCTAGTGAACAAGTAAGGGTAGCTGGTGGAACAAGTCGACTGGGTAATCCTGTAGATGTTGCTTATGATAAGGAAAACAGAATGGTATATGTAGCAGAAAGAGCTAATGGAGGTGGAAGAATATTGGGTTACAACATGCCTAGATTATCAGGAGGAATAGCTCCGGTATACAACAAGTTATTTGCAGGAGCTTCAGCGATATACTTCCAAGGCGCTGATGCAGATGGTTTAGTAGAAGGAATAGCAACTAATAGATCGAGCGATTACAAATCATCACAGGTGGAGTTAACTCAGGTCTATCCTGTTCCAGCAGTAAACGAACTGAACCTTGTGATAGAGAGTTCAGAAGATATTACAAGCACTCTTTATATCTATGATGTTAGAGGTTCATTAATGAACACTGTGAATGTCAATCTAGTGAAGGGTAGTAACACGATACAGATCGATATTTCTGAGCTAGGATCAGGACAACACTTCATGTCTGACCCTGTGACCGGACTAGCAACGAAATTTATAAAATATTTTTAAATACTGTTTAGCGTGACAGGTGTGAGCAGCTAAAGAGTTGCTCATGCTTTTCTTTAAAATTATAAAAGACATACAAATAAAACCATTTTTTAATTGTTTTTTGGTTAGTTGAAATGAGTGAATACTCATACTTGTGTTAAAAGTTTCGCAACTTTATGCTACTTCAGTTTTTCTGAAGTAGCTTTTTTGTGTTCATATCATATCAATTAAAATGGAAAAATATGTCTCCTTCTAAATATTGAATTGAGTAATCAGAAAAAAGTAATATAATTACGATGGTACAAAATCTAGTAATTTTATAACTACAGAAATTTGATTAATACCAATTCTGTTTTAAACGAAGGATCATGAAGAACAAAATAAATCGTTACCGTCATTCTAAACTAGAATTGGTATGATAGGACATAATTAAACGCAAATGGTATAATAGGTAAACAATAGCAATAAATATTCTTCCACCACCATGTATAATAAATCGCTTTGATTCAAGTTTGGTATAATAGCTTCGCTAAAAGAATGAAAAAATTAATAAATTATCACAGACTAATAGAAATTCCGAATAGCGCATATAGACAGCACGGCAAAAAAAAACTAGGAGATTCGATTTTTGGCCTTATACCATTTCTATTTTTAGATGACGGAAAAGGATTTAGAATTGTTCAAAATGGATCAACAAAAAACGTAGGCGAACCCATAGGTTCGGCGAGGCTTTTTAACGAAGGAACATGAAGAACAAAATAAATAATTACCGTCATTCTAAACTAGAATTGGTATTACTTGCTAAGCTATTTTTATCTATTCCATCTATAGTATATACCTGTTTCTATTCCTGTCAGTAAAGGGTTTAGAATATTCGTCCTAGTCGAAAGACCTACATTGAGAAAATCAGTAATGGATACCTTCATTCCGCCTTGCACATAATACGAGATCTCAGTTCTAGACTCTTGAGGATCACTTTGTGAGTAAGGTTCTGAAATTTCTATATCATCTCTTAGAAGATTTATATTTATTCCTGCTTGATTTATAGTAAGAAAATCTACAGATATTCCTGCACCAGTATAGAAATCTACTCTACGAGCATACCAGTGTCTATTGATATAAAATGGAATTTGTACAGCATTTACTAATAGCTCGATCGCCCCTTGTAATTGTATAGTTTCTCCCTCAGCGACAGTGACACCAGGAAAAAGCATTATGTCGATATCTTCAGTAGACATATATGAGTTGTTTCTATTACCTATATCATTATATTCCGTAAGGACAAAGTCGTTAATATTAGAATTTGTTATGGTTTCAAAGACTGAAAAATCTAAATCCATATCTAATTCAGAAATATATAATCCTGATGTAATACTCCACTTGTTACTCAGCCATCTGGAGTAAGTCCTATTGACATTGAAGTAGTGGTTTGTCAGACTTACACGTTCACCATCATCTGAGCTCAGGGAGATATCTCCTATTAAATCAAAAATTAGATTAAGTCTAGACAGTCCAGCTTCATGCTTAGGATAATATGGTCTGAGTGGTTTTATGATCGCTACAGGACTGGGTGCTCTAGTAAACGCAGTAGTTTCTTTTTGCATAGACCTTAGCTCGGTATTTGCTACAGAGGAATGACTAGCTAGTTTGTCTATTGTAGGTAAGATCATCACAGGAGAAGAGATATTATTTGTGGAGCGTTCTTCCTCTGTTTCTACAATTACAATAGATGTACTATTATTGAGTAAGCTATTTTTTTGACTGTTAGGCACTTGAGTAATGGAAGAGTTATTAGGGATTGGCTTCGCAGCGATTTCGGATATTTTTTCAGGATTATCTACTATTTTATTTTTTAGGGACTGATCTAGTATTTTGTTTTCTGGAGTTTTACTTGTTATTTCAGTATAAGTATTTTCCTCTTTTACAGTAGTTGGAGAGAGGGATACTAATTTTTGTTCTTCCTCAGCTGGTGTAGTATTTACTATACTTTTTATAACTACATTTTCTGATTGTATAATTTTTTCATCAATAGCTTCTATTGTAGGTGTAGTATTAGTATTGTCGTTAGAAGAAAGATTGGAATTTGTTTTCTTACTTATAGTAGATGAGGAAATAGTTTTTATTTCTGGCGTTGGTACAGTTTTCTGTTCAGAGGTTCTAGCTATATTATTTTTACTAGTCGTTACTGTTATTTCTTTATTGTTTTTATTGAGATAATTCACACTTATACATGTAGCTACAACAATAGCTAGGCTACTTATGCCGAGTATTATTTTAGAGCCTATCGTCCAGCCAGTTTTTGTAACTGGAAATTGTACCTGCGCCGCCTCCCATAGTCCTTCTGGCGGTGTATTCCATTGCTCCTCTGCTATGTCCGGATCGGACAGACGTTCAGCAAAAAATTTATCAATATTTTTATTTTCTTCCATCGTTATATATTGACTAACTGTTTTTCTAATTTTATCCTCAGCGTTTTTCTAGCTTTAGATAATTGTGACTTAGAAGTACCTACAGAGATACCTACAAGTTCGCTTATTTCTTTGTGAGAATATCCTTCTATTGCGTACATGTTGAATATGAGTCGGTAGCCAGCAGGTAACTGCTGTAAGAGTAAGGTAAGTTCATGGGCAGCGAGTTTTTCGTATACCGTTTCTTGTTTTGACTCCGCTTCATAAGCATCATCTATGTCTGTCAGTTGCGAGTGCCAGCTGTTTTTCTTTAGGTAACGTAGCGATGCATTTACAAGGACCCTGGCAGACCAATTGACAAATTTCCCCTTCTCAGGATTATACATGTGCAGATCCTTAAAAATATAAACCAACCCTTCTTGCAACAGATCATCCGCCTCGAACTTACTCTTTGCATACCGCATACTCAGCATATACCACTTGCTGCGATACAGATCGTACAGCCCTCGTTGAGCCGCAACATTTCCCTTAAGGCACGCCCTTATTAATTCTTGCGTTCTTTCTTCCATCTTGTCTACACTATATATGTACATCCTAGTCCTTAAAGGTTGCCTGAGTCGACTCTATACTACAAGTTATCGAAAAAATAGATGGATAATTACCCATTTTTGACAAATTCAGCAATTTTTTGATGTTTTTTTGGGCATGACCCATCGTACCTCCGGGTCGCTGTCTTACATGCTCACCATTCGGTTCGGTCCCCAGCTCTACTGCTTATGCTCGTAACGGACTGCTTACTACGTGCGCCCACTCCAGGTAGCTCATGCGAAAAATGGATTTTTGGGGTTTCCATTTCCGAATGTGAGACCGACTGAGTATTGATACACCTTTTTTCAGATATGACTGCGGTAGATTTTATCAGGCATAACGAAAATCGTAAAAGGTATAAATCGTACATACATCGGTAAAAGAGAAACGATCTTTTCTTGCGTGCCGTATGAATCCCATTCGAAATTATATTACATTAAGCTGGAACAAATTAATAGCTGTTTTTGATTTATACCATTTCTATTTTTAGATGACGGAAAAGGATTTAGAATTGTTCAAAATGGATCAAGGCAAAAAACGTAGGCGAACCCATAGGTTCGGCGAGGCTTTTTAACGAAGAAACATGAAGAACAAAA
>Ga0209187_1000249_pt1 | contig 112409 bp, 78 predicted proteins | sample BantaG_FD_187430 | JGI IMG/M metagenome (GOLD analysis project Ga0209187, IMG submission 187430) | Marine algal microbial communities from Bantry Bay, Ireland - BantryBay_4 metaG (SPAdes) (version 2) | ecosystem: Host-associated > Algae > Red algae > Unclassified | place: Bantry Bay, Ireland...
TTAGCTAATGCTTTCCCTCCTGGGAAGGTCAATAATAAATCTAAGCAGAATTGGTTGGTTTCGTTTTTTTTCACACATTAAAGTTACTAAACCTTTTCTGCTTTCTTTATTTTTGTCCAAAGTCCAAAATCATTGAATCATTGGATCATTGGATCATTGGATCATTAACTATTCTCAACACTTGTTTTTATGTGAATGTCTCTTTGTGGAAATGGAATTGCAATATTTCTTTCCTTAAAAATTTTATCAATGGCAAATCGAGTATCGCTTTTGATAGATTCGATGTTCCAAAAATTTCTGGACCAAAACAATAGAACAAATTCCAAAGAAGAATCGCCAAAATTTAAAAACTGCACTTCGGGAGCAGGTGTGTCTAGTATTTGTATATTGCCCTCAATGGTTTCCAACAAAGATTTTTTGACCAATTCCAAATCAGAGCCATACGCCACTCCAACATGAATTGCGAATCTTGCCAGACGATTGCTATGACTCCAATTGGTAATACTCCCTGACACAAAATGCGAATTTGGAACAATCACTTTAATATGATCCCTTGTTTCAATAATCGAAGTCCTGATTCCAATTCTACTGACAGAACCCAGCATATCATTCACCACCACCATATCACCTACTTGTACTGATCCTTCAAAAAGCAATATCAAACCAGAAATCAAATCATTAAAAATACTCTGCAGACCGATTCCAATCCCTACCAATAAAGCCGCCGATCCTGCCAAAAGCAAAGAGATGTCAATGCCAATATTGTCTAAAATCAAGATAGACGAAAGCATAAAAAAGAGGTACTTCACAATCTGCGTCGCCGCATATTTACGCCCCGTATCCACACTGTTTACCTCCAAAATTTTATCCAGCACTTTCCTAATAATGAACTTATAGACCAGTACCAATATCACAATAATAAACATCGCAGAGAGTATGTCCATTATCTGAATTGACTTACCACTAATGGTAAAAAGACGCTGATTGAGTATGTTACTAAACGTAAACTCTAGTTGATCTATTGACGGTATCTTATTGGTTGCCAAACAATTATAATTTATTTTTACTACCTCCAAAACTACCAAGAACCTAGTTTTGAAATAATTCTGTTATTACCTTTTTAAGACTACAGGAAAAATTATAGATACAGGTTTACGCAAAACAAATTAAAAAGCCGTAGTTCTTCCAATAGTGCCACTCTTTTATAACGATTGCAAGATAAAGAAGGTATTTGGATGAGCAATTTAAAATTAGTTAGGGGTTATGAACCAAATGTCAGAACAATGCTTCAATGTTACAATGCTACACCTGTCAACCTTTTTCGGGCGCAACCATTTGGAATATTTGCAGAGTATATTGCTATAAAACAATCATTCTCGCATTCTCGCATTCAAACATTAAAGTAATAAATGCTATCTCGATCTTCCTTCTTTGCAACCAATTTTTCAACCTTTGCTTCTACTTCTTTTTTGCTGTCGGCAGACGCTATAACAACATTATTATAAACAGCATAATGTTGCTTTTTTACATTAATTTCCTTTAGCTTCTTTTTAAAAGCCGTTGCACTAACCCTTCCCCACTCCTTTAGAAAATCAGGATATAGTGAAGGATTCCGATCTATCAAATCATTGATTTCATAATAATTGTTATCTCTTGATTTTTTAGTTTTCATCATCAATAAGAGCTTATCTAAATCGCTAAACTCCTTGTTTTTAATCTCCTCATCAACTGGCAAAGTTGTTATAATTCCATACTTCGCTTTTAACTCATTATAAGTTAGCAATATTGATGTAGTATAATTAGAACCAAAGGATATATTAGAGTTCAACATCAAGCCATCGTAAACAATTTTACCTTTAAAAGGCAATAAGACTGTTGTTGCAATAACTGGCAATTCAGATTTATGAAAAAAGCTATCAAAAGCATCTCCAAGTGCATTTACCCCAAAAACATAATCATCGTTCATAAACACAGTATATTTTGCCAGAAATTTCACAATAAAGAACTTATCTTTCACAAAATTTTTATAACCCAAAATAATCTCCCTCTCCTCTGCTGATAAATTGTCTTTGTTATGTTTCACAAAATCATCAAAGTATTCAGGATGCTCAAACAATTTATCTCTTGCCTTCATTCGATCTTGAATAGTAACTTTATTCATAAACTCTAAAAAAGAAAAATCTTCTGGAAATATTTGCGTATCCATACCCACAAAGTAAGTCAATCCACTGTAGAGTTTGAGAAACTGTGCATAGTCTTTATCATTTAGTCTCATAGTAGGAGCTAAGATATGAAATATGACTGTTTTTGGAAAAGATTTAGGGTATGATTTTGTCGGAAAATTTTAATTATTTTCCTTGTCGCTGAGCAACTGCAAAAATTGCCCGTACGTTTCGACTGACATTTCCTTTGTTATTTTCTTGCAATTACTTCAATAAAACAAACACAATAACGATAGGTATAAATTCAGTAATTTCAAACAATTAATTCATAACTCACAACTCATAATCACACCCCCAACTCCCCATACCCATCAAAAAACTGAACCAAAAAGCCATTTGGAAAATCATTTACTGCTGTAACCAAATTTTTATATTTTCTATTTTTATAGACATTTCGGATAAATATTTTATCGACTTTTTTTGGAAATCTTTTAGCTAAATTTAAATAAATTAATGCATCTTTTTCTGAGCTATCTCCTATTAATATAAATTTAATATCGGCTGTATTTTTAAACAGTATTTCTATTCCTTTGAATTTTTGCTCCTTTAAAAAATCTCTTTGTTTGTAATATTTTACGGTAGATACATTTCTTAGCAACATTGGACCATTCGGAAAATCATTTATTTCAAAAAATGCTTTTATTACATCACTCAATTCGTATGGACTGCGTGACACATAAAAAATAGGCATTTTTAATTCTTTATTTAAATGATTTAAAAAAGGAGCGGCTCCCTCAATCATCTTTTTTGAAAGGGCATTTCCAAAAATGGCATTGAAGATCGTTCTGTTTTTATGACGGACATTTGTATGAACCAATGTATCATCAATATCGCTGACCACAATCTTTTTACAATCTTCTGGAATCATATAAATCATATTCCTCTTAATTGTGGAAAAATTCAATTTGTCAAATTCAAATATGCAGACATTGTTTCCTTCGGATTGAAAGTCGTTTTGCATTATTGTAAAATATCCAAATGCATCTGTTTGAGATTCTATCACATTTTCGCCTATCGTCAATTTGAAAGTTTGGTCGGCAATTCCCTTTACGAGAAACCTGTTTTTTGATTGCTTAAAATTATCTACCATACCATCACTCTCCTTGACAGCTCGCAGATCATTTTGATGAATCAATCTTCCAACCAACCAAAGAAAATTTTTAAAACAAAATCCTTGATAGCTTAAAAGTTTGAGTCTAATATTCATGATAATGCTTCAATGTTATTTATAATGCTTTAATGATACAATGCTTCAATGTTACAATGCTTCAATGTTACAATGCTTCAATGTTACAATGCTTCAATGTTACAATGATTTTGCAATGTTACAATGATAAACTTTAAGTCAAACGAAAATCTTTAAAAATTCTTATATTAATATATTTTTACATTGAAGCATTCCTACATTAAAGCATTAAATCATTGGAGCATTGAAGCATTAAATCATATCTTTGTGCGGTGATTCAGTATTTTAAAATAGTAGATGGCGCACTGGCGGAAATTGACAGCATCCAAGATGGTTGCTGGATCAATATTACTCCACCTTTGGATCAAGAAAAACTAAAAGAACTTAGTGATAACCTCGAAATTCCAATGGATTTTTTCATTGATTCCATTGATATTGACGAACAATCACGGTTTGAACGCGAGGATGGTGTGGATTTGATAGTTTTGAATGCACCCATCAAAAACAGTGATGAATCGGAACATGAGGCACATTATATTACCGTACCAATCGGAATTATCTCAATTCCTGGCATCATAATCACAATCAGTGCTTACGAAAGTCCTATTTTGAAATTTTTCTTCAATCGAAATATCAAAAACTTTGATCCTGCGAATCAACAGGACTTTTTATTGAGAATTTTTGATAAAACGATCTATTATTTTTTACTTTACCTCAAACGCATCAATCACCAAAGAAATCTCTATCAAAAAGAGCTTTACAATTCTAGTAGAAATACCGAATTGGCAAAAATGTTAAACCTTCAAAAAAGTTTGGTCTACTTCGCGACTACTTTAAGAGACAATGAACAGTTGGTTTCTAAAATTAAAAAGACGGATTTTATTCACATAAAAAATAATGAAGAGGCAACAGATTTTATTGATGATATCATCATTGATACTCGTCAGGCGCGTGAAATGGCAGATGTATACACCAATATTTTGAATGGCACAATGGACGCTTTCGGTTCAATCATCTCCAATAACTTAAACAATGTTATGAAAAACTTGACATCGGTAACCATAGTCTTAATGGTCCCTACCCTTGTCGCCAGTTTTTTCGGGATGAATGTCCGTCTCCCTTTCGCCGATACTAATTATGCCTACCTTTTCACCATCGGTCTCTCCGCGATCCTCGCCGCCATCGTGGTCATCTATTTCCGCAGAACTAGGATTCTCTAAATTTAATGCTTGAATGCAAGAATGCGAGAATATTTTTTAATGTTTGAATTTTTATAATAATCTAATGATTCAATCCACCGTTATATAGGGGCTGAACCAGAAACATTGAAGCATTGAAAAATTGTGGTAATAACACCCAGCAACATTCTCGCATTCAAGCATTGAAGCATTCCTCAAATGAGCACCACATTCTTTATCACTTCACTACCCAACTCCTTATTCAAATTTTCCTTAATCTTCTCACGTGCATAAAATAATTCTTGCTTCAGAGGTGCAGAAGTAATTTTAATATATAGACAACTGTTGCGCACAAATATCTTTTCCGTGTACTTGGCAATAGGATGCCCCATCATTCTTTCCCAACTTTGAACGATCTCCACTTCTTTAACCTTATCAACTATTTTGTAAGATTGAAGCATTTTATCAATTACCTCTTTCAAGGTTTGTTCGTCTCTGTATCTCATATTGTGTAACCGCAAAATTATCAATAGTATTCGACAAAGCCCTACAAATTATTAAAATTATTAATTTTAAATTGCAACAATGTCCCAAATTCAATTCGCAACTCATAACCTTCAACTTTCCATCTTCAACTTTCAACCTTTTTAAGCCTGCCCTCAACTTGATTGAGGGGACGGCGAGTATCATTTCCAATTTAATAGTCTCCCCGCTGCCCGCTGCAATGTATGGAATGATTTGGAACAAGTTTTGGTCGTTGGGGCAGACGTTGCATGCAACGTCTCTACGGATTACTTCATCGTTGATTTTTCTCCAATCACCTGTTCCAATTCATTCCATACATTTCCACTCACATCGGGCGTAGTTTCGTATATCTCTCTCCTCCGTCGCCAAGTTCATCCTCCGCGCTTCCCCTGCTTCTAATGCGAGAATGCGAGAATGCAAGAATGCAAGAATACTGAAATGCGAAAATATTTGATGATGCTATTGTCATATTTTTTAATGCGCTTGCTTTCAAGTATTAAGCATCATCCAGCAAACATTCCCTCATTATCTTCTTGAAAAACTATTATATCATAAACAGTTAAAATATGATAATCAAAATTCTTAAAAAAATTTGAACTTTTTTATTCAAAAATATCTTAGCATAATAAATTGACTACTAAATATTTACAAATAATAAACTATTAAAAATTAAAAAAAATATCAAAAAATTTGGTTGTTTACGAAAAGTTTTTACCGTAAAAACTTGACAGTGATAGTATTTTTGGTTTAAGTTTGTAGTGTATTCGAAAGGAATACGATCTATTTGTTTAAACGGCTGTCTTGTTCTAATGCCATTGAGATGAACTCTGTAAACTGAAGCAATTCTGAGCAACCTTTCAACCTTTAAGCAACAAATACTGGATCTTAAAAAAAAGATTATTTTAAAAGATGATTTGAGATAAAACAAAACATCCTTTCATCATTGATAAATAATTTAATTATAAAGATCACCACTTTGGTCAACTGGATCACCCTTGTTCTGATGCTCGGAGATATAAATCTCAATAACATAAGCATTTCTGGAACAACCTTCTTATCTATTTTGACAACCTATATTTTACTGGCTTTTGATAAAATATTTTTATGAAATGAATTTCATTTCACTATAATACATTTATCTATTGCCATAATTAAATTGTGCATTTACACAATTTAAAAGACTGATATTCAGTCTAACAGAATTTTTATGTCAATAATTTAAAATAGATATCATGAATAATATAATTTCAAAAATAGCATCAATATTAATCTTAATAACTTTTATTTCTAACTTTTCAAATGCAGTTTCTGCACAAACGCAGGAAGTTTCAACCTGTGCAAATGAAACAATAGCATTATTTGGAACACCTATTACAGAAAGTTGCCTTGGAACAAATTCTGCTCTTCCAAATTGGTATATAAATGGTGAATTGGTTTGTCAAGACTGTTTACATTTTGACTTTGCAAGCAGCGAAATTGGAACAATAGAAATAACCACAACCACTACACTTAACTGTCAACCTTTTGGTAATTCTGATTACTGTGGTGTGGGACAAACAACTTCTTATGGCTCAGGCTCAGTTCCTGGTCCAACACCAGCAACACCTGCATCAACACTTTATACAGAAAGTACAACATTTTTAGTAACTATCGAAGATTGCAGCGTTGAAGCAAATACTTCTAGCTCTGATACAGATGTAGTTATACCAACCTCTACAACAGACGGTGTAGCTATAATTTCTAATACACCAGTTATCAGAACTTCGAATACAACATCAAGCACTTTTACAAATGCAACAAATGCTAATCCTCCTAAAGGAAATCAAATGGCTGCTTCTGTACAAGTTGGAACATCAAATACTTCTAGTTCTAATACAGATGTAGTTACACAAACTTCTACAACAAACGGTGTAGCTATAATTTCTAATACACCAGTTATCGGAACTTCAAATACAACATCAAGCACTTTTACAAACGCAACAAATGCTAACCCTCCTAAAGGAAATCAAACGGCTGCTCCTGTACAAGTTGAATCAGGTACAGTTACACCAACTACAGGACCCGAAATAAATATCGATGTTGTTAATGACACACCTAAAAGTGATCAGATTGTAAATACTTCGACTCCTGAAGAAACATTCCCAGGAATGTTTGATCCAAGAACGCCAGTTATCAGCAACGGAGGAACAAAAGGAAGACCAGCACCGTCAGTAGATCAGTTAGCAAATAACTTGACAAATGCAATTAACATTGCAATTACTGAAGCAGGAATTACAAATAATGATTTAGATAAAATTGAAGTTTCTATTGACATTAAAATACAAGTTATTCAGAAAGGTTCAGAAACCAACCCTCTTGACTGTGCCATTCCAGTAATGCCTGAATCAAATTTCATAAAACAAGCTTCTCAAGCTTCAAAAGCTTCTAATACTGGACTTACAAAAGGCAATTCTATTGGAATGTCTTTATACCCTAACCCAAGTAGAGGTTCATTTAAAGTTGCTTTAGAAAATGTAAAAGATGATCAAATCTTAAACATCCATAACATGCAAGGTGTATTAGTTCAAAGTGCATACATTTCAGCAGATGATTCTCAAAGAACCTTTGAATTTGATTTATCTAACCTTGAAAATGGTATGTACATTGTTGAATTGAGTTCTGATACTCAAAGAACTACTCAACAATTAATCATCCAAAATTAATTAATCGCAGAGCGTAAATACCCACATTATATTTATGCTCTGTTTAACATCACTATTAACCTTTTTATAAAATATCAAACCCATTTTTCACAACACATTTTTCAAAATACATTTTTAATCACATCGCTATTAACTTTTTTATAAAATATCAAACCCATTTTTTACAATACATCACTAATAATCTTTATTAAATTTCAAATTTCACTATTAACCGTTTTCAAATTTTTCAAACCCATATCAAATACCAATTATAATTACGAAACTTATAACACATCACTTTATAAATACATTGGCGGGAATCAAGATTTATTCCCGCTGATTTTAAAACACAGAAAATAAAAAACCCATATCATCAATATGGAATAAATAAAAACAAAAAATCATAATTAAGTTTTAACCTGGCAGGAGATCCCACTTCTCCTGCCAGAATTTAAAAAAAATAAAAATATCTTTCGAGTTTTAGTTTTTGTAGTAATAGGTTTTTAATAGAAATATATCAGCGAGGAGGGATGCTCCTTGCTGATTTCTTAAAACAAAACAAAAAAAATATCTTTCGAGTTTTAGTTTTTGTAGTAATAGGTTTTTAATAGAAATATCAGCGAGGAGGGATGCTCCTTGCTGGTTTCTTAAAACAAAACATAAAAATAAAAAATATCTTTCGAGTTTTAGTTTTTGTAGTAATAGGTTTTTAATAGAAATATCAGCGAGGAGGGATGCTCCTTGCTGATTTCTTAAATCAACCAGCAATTCTCGGTTTGGAAAGAATTGATCGTTTTCAAGCTGATGTTATCCGAGGTTTATCTTGCATCGTTAAGTATAGATTCCCAATCAAGTTGGGAAGGGAATGACGGGAGACAAGGAAGAAATAGCTTCTAAAGCGAGAATAGCTGTAAAACAACAAAAAATAAAAAATATCTTTCGAGTTTTAGTTTTTGTAGTAATAGGTTTTTAATAGGAAATATATCAGCGAGGAGGGATGCTCCTTGCTGATTTTTAAAAACAAAACAAAAAAATAAAAAATATCTTTCGAGTTTTAGTTTTTGTAGTAATAGGTTTTTCATAGAAATATATCAGCGAGGAGGGATGCTCCTTGCTGATTTCTTAAAACAAAACAAAAAAATAAAAAATATCTTTCGAGTTTTAGTTTTTGTAGTAATAGGTTTTTCATAGAAATATATCAGCGAGGAGGGATGCTCCTTGCTGATTTCTTAAAACAAAACAAAAAAATAAAAAATATCTTTCGAGTTTTAGTTTTTGTAGTAATAGGTTTTTCATAGAAATATATCAGCGAGGAGGGATGCTCCTTGCTGATTTCTAAAATAACAAAATTAAAAAAATCATGTTTTAGTTTTTTTTGTAGTAATAGGTTTTTTCAAGTAAAAACGAGCAAGAAGCTTCGCTTCTTGCTCGTTTCAAATAAAAATAAAATAAAATAAAATAGTTCTTACCAGTAGTTATTAAATTACTCACCCAAAATAAAGGGAAATAAGGAGGATTAAAGCCTTCTTGTTTCCTACTATTTTACAATGCTTCAATGTTACAATGCTTCAATGTTACAATGCTTCAATGCTTCAATATTGCATTCTTGCATTCTTGCATTCTTGCATTCTTGCATTCTTGCATTCTTGCATTCTTGCATTCTTGCATTCTTGCATTCTTGCATTCTTGCATTCTTGCATTCTTGCATTCTTGCATTCTTGCATTCTTGAAATACGCCCGATGCCAGTAGAAATATTTATTTAATTACGAATTAGTCAACCGAATGGTGGACTGTATGAATCTTGAACTTAGTTACTGAATATTAATACGAGAATGCTTGAACGTTTTCAACTTTCAATTTTCAATTTTCAACTAAAGAAAGTTTTGCGGTGATACTACAGAAAATAAAAACCACCTCGCAAGCGAGGTGGTTTTTCTCTTAAACATTATAATATATAACAACCTTATGATGTGGCTAATTAATTAAACTGTGCAGTTTCTGTACTTCCTTCCATTGCTACAGTTGACGATTTTCCTTGTTGAACTGTATTTTGAACCATATCAAAATACTGAGTTCCTACAAAAGTTTGATGTTTTACTGCTGTAAAGCCATCTGCTTGTAAAGCAAACTCTCTCTCTTGTAATTTAGAATATCCTAACATTCCTTCCTCTTTGTAGGCCTTAGATATTTCAAACATTGAGGTATTTAAAGCGTGGAATCCTGCCAAAGTAATGAACTGGAATTTGTAATTTAATTCCGCCAATTCTTCTCTATAGGATCCCATTTGTTTTTTACTTAATTTAGATGCCCAATTGAAAGATGGCGAACAATTGTAAGCCAACATTTTTCCTGGGAATTTCTCGTGGATAGCTGCCGCAAACTCTTTAGCCTCGCCAATATCTGGATGAGAAGTTTCCAACCAAATCAAATCCGCGTATGGAGCGTAAGACAAACCTCTATCTATTCCTTGCTCTAAACCATTTTTGACATGATAAAATCCTTCAGGTGTGCGTTTACCAGTAATGAATTTATGATCGCGCTCATCAATGTCAGAAGTTATTAAATTGGCTGCGTCTGCGTCGGTTCTTGCAATCAAAATTGTAGGTGTATTCATTACATCCGTTGCCAATCTTGCCGCTACTAATTTGTTAATAGCATTTTGCGTTGGAACCAAAACTTTCCCTCCTAAATGCCCACACTTTTTCGCTGAAGACAATTGATCCTCAAAATGCACACCTGATGCACCTGCTTCAATCATGGCTTTCATCAATTCGAATGCATTTAGATTTCCACCGAAACCTGCTTCTGCATCTGCAATAATTGGAACCATCCAATCAATATCGCCTTCTCCACTCACAGATTGAATCTGATCTCTACGCAACAAAGCATTGTTTATTCTTTTAACAACTGAAGGCACAGAATCAGCAGGATACAAAGATTGATCTGGATACATTTGTCCAGCCAAATTTGCATCGGCAGCAACCTGCCATCCACTTAAATAAATGGCTTCCAAACCAGCAGTCACTTCTTGCACTGCTTGATTTCCTGTCAAAGCTCCCAAGCCTGCAACATAGTCTTGGTTGTTCAATTTTTGCCAAAACTTTTCTGCGCCTTGACGAGCCAAACTATACTCAATATCAACTGAGCCTTTTAGTTTCAAAACTTCTTCAGCTGAATAGGGCCTTGTAATACCTGCCCATCTTTCGTTAGTTGCCCACTGCTCCTTAAGCAATTTTGCTTTTTCAATCTTATCCATTACCTTATGTCTATTTTTATTTGTTATCTAATGAATTCTGTGATTTGAGATTGGAAGCTTGATCTGGAAATGTAGCCTTCAACTCTGTTTTATCATCTTGCAATTTTGATGATTTTTCTTCTGTTGGAAATCCTCTGTATTCAGGGTTTTTCAAGTCTCTTTCTGTGATTCTCTCTTTCATGATTATATTATTTAAAGTTAAAATTTTTATTATTTGTGTTGCGCAAGCGCAATTTTTTTTCGCCAATAATTTTATGGGCGAATGCGATTTGCCCATATATTTGCCCCCAATAATTTTACGCGGGCGAATGCGATTCGCCCCTACAGGTATTTGTATGCGGGGACTGTTAAAAATTCTTCGTATTCTTCTTGTTCTACCAATAACAAAAACAAATCAATTGCTCTTTCAAAATGTCCATTTTTGTAATTGTCACTTCCTACGTATTCTTCAATTGCTTTCTTCTCTACTTCTATTAATTTTAATACTAAATCTTTTGTAACTTTTTCACCGTTCGACAAATGCACGCCTTTATGCATCCATTGCCATACTTGTGTTCTGCTAATTTCTGCTGTTGCTGCGTCTTCCATCAAATTATAAATTGCTGCTGCACCGTTTCCTCTCAACCAACTTTCTATGTATAAAATACCTACATTTATATTCAATTTCAATCCTTCCAAAGTAACTTCTCCCTTTGGCACTTCTAACAAATCTTTTGCTGTTACTTTCACGTCTTCTCTCAATTTTTTAATTTGATTTGATTTTGGCATAAATTCATCAAAAATATCCATCGCTGTTTGCACCAATCCTGGATGTGCAACCCAAGTTCCATCGTGACCATCTTTGACTTCCCGTAATTTATCCGATTTCACTTTATCCATTGCCTTTTGATTGGCTTCTGGATCATTTTTTATTGGAATTTGTGCTGCCATTCCACCAATTGCGTGTACACCACGTTTATGACAAGTTTTTATCACCAATAGACTGTAAGCTTTCATACAAGGAACTGTCATTCCAACCAATCCTCTATCAGGAAAAATATATCCTTCTGTGTTTCTAAACTTTTTAATAAAGCTGAAAATATAATCCCATCTTCCACAATTAAATCCAGCAGAATGATCTTTCAGTTCAAATAAAATTTCATTCAATTGAAAACTTGCTAAAATCGTTTCTACCAAAACAGTCGCTTTGATAGACTGTTGTGGAATTTCCATGTACTGTTGTGCAAAAACAAAAACATCATTCCACAATCTAGCTTCTAAGTAATGCTCTAGTTTTGACAAGTAAAAATACGGTCCAGAACCTTTTGACAATAAAGTTTTAGCATTGTGAAAAAAGTACAAACCAAAATCCAACAAACTGCCACTTATTTTTTCTCCATTTATGGTTAAATGTTTTTCCTCTAAATGCCAACCTCTTGGTCTAACCATTAAGGTTGCAACTTTATCGTTTAACTTATATGACTTTCCTTTTGCTTTATTTTCAAATGTAATGGTTCCTAAATTTGCATCACGCAAATTTACCTGACCATTCAAATTATTTTTCCAAGATGGCGCGTTGCTATCTTCAAAATCTGCCATAAATATTTTCGCGCCAGAGTTCAAAGCATTGATAATCATTTTACGATCAACAGGCCCCGTTATTTCGACACGACGATCTAACAAATCATTTGGCAAATCGGCAACTTTCCACTCTGAAGTTCTTATGCTTTGCGTTTCAGGTAAAAAATCTGGAAAAGAACCTGCATCTATTTTTTCTTGTGTCAACTTTCTACTTTCCAAAAGCTCTATTCTCCTATCATTGAAATTTTCGTGCAGCGCTTTCAAAAATTCTAGTGCAGGAGCAGTAAGAATACTATTAAAAGATTCCGAAAAACTTCCAGTAATTGCAATTCCTTCTAAGCTTGCATAAGTATTTTTTTCTAATATCTCCATTTTATAAATTTGTTCTAAAACTGTTTCTTTCTGCAATTATAAACCATTTTTCTGAAAAGCGAAAATTTCGCTAAATATTTTTTTAAAACTTATTTTACTATTTTTACACAAAAGAGTTTCTATGATAACAGACAAAGAATTGGTTAAATTAATATTTGGTTTGAAAATCAAATATTTACGTAGGAGTAAAAATCTATCTTATAAGGAATTGGCAGACAAAACAGGCATTGGCTTATCCTATATACATGAGATAGAAAAAGGAAAAAAATATCCGAAATATGATAAAATCATACAATTAGCGGAAGTTTTTGGGGTAGAATACGATTCTTTGGTCAGTACAAAATCGACAAAACACCTTCGTCCCATCCTTGATTTGGTCAAATCTGACTTCTTTAAAGTCTTTCCATTGGATTCTTTTGGAATTGATCGAAGCAAATTGATCGAAATGTTTTTGGATGCACCTGATCGAGTCAATGCTTTGGTAAGTACATTAGAAACGACCATTCGGAGTTATCATATGACTCAGGAAAATTTCTATTTAACGGCATTGCGTTCTTATCAAAATATACAAAACAACTATTTTGAAGAAATTGAGAAAAGCATTGTTCAATTCAAAAAGGAAAACAAGCTAAAGACCGATTCTAAATTAACAACCAAAAAACTGATCAATCTGTTAAAAAAGAACAATGACATTTCGATAGATGATCGAAGTTTGAATACCAATAAAGCTTTAAATGAAATACGGTCATTTTTCCACCACAAAAAAAATATACTGTTTCTAAACAGTGATTTGGCTGATGAGCAGATTCGCTTTTTAATCGCTCGTGAAACAGGTTTTCAATATTTGAACCTCGAAGAACGTCCTTACGAAACCCGAATCATTGATGCCAGTAATTATGAAAAATTATTGAGCAACTTCAAAGCCTCCTATTTTGCCGTTGCTTTGTTGTTGGATGAATCAACGATCATAAAAGATATGAATGCATTTTTCGATGCTCCAAAATGGAATCCTGAATTTTTATTGAGCCTCATTAAAAAATACAATATTACTCCTGAAATGTTATTTCAAAGGCTAACCAATATACTTCCAAAACATTTCAATATTGATGATTTGTTTTTCTTGCGCTTGCACGGCAGTTCAGACTTAAATACATATACGATTACAAAAGAGTTGCATTTAAACCAATTACACGAACCTTACACGAATTACACTGATGAAAAATACTGTCGCCGTTGGGTTTCAATAGAAATTTTAAAGCAACTGAGAATGAGTAAGGAGAACGAACCTTATCTTGCCGATGGTCAAATTTCAGATTATCACAATTCTGACAATGCCTATTTACTGTTATCCATCGCAAAGAAAAACCATAAAAACCCCAAAGAAGGAAGCAGTGTAAATTTAGGATTGAAAATCAATCCACAATTAAAGGAGCGAATTAATTTCTTGAAAGATCCCAAATTGCCAACAAAACTTGTTCACACCACATGTCAACGCTGTTCGATTTCAGATTGTGTTCAGAGAGCCGCATTGCCTATTATTCTGGAAAAAGAGAATGAGTTGTCGGAGATAGAGGAGGCTTTGAGGGCTTTGTAGGGGTTGCTAAAATTAAAATTATGAAAAATCCAATTACAGGAAAAGAAATGACCTTGAAAAAGGAACCAAGTTCTCTGATATTTAGAAAGGAAGAATTTACATTTATTAGTCACTTTTATCTTTGTGAAAATTCTGGTGAGCAATTTACAACTACGGAATTAGATGAATTGAATCTGGCGCAAGTTCATAAGCAATATAGAGATAAATATAATCAAGGGAATTAGATTGGTTTGTTGTGATTTTTTTTTGGAAATGGGTAGTAAGGAAGTTGATTGATTATAAATATGTGTTTGAAATTAGTCAGATGTAAAAAGAGGAATGGGTAAATGCTATCATAAAATTCCTAAGGTTGCTAAATCTGAATCAAATTCGCTTTCATCATAATTAACAGGGACTTTTCATTTTCCTAGTTCACTTTGAAAAAGAATTCTATTCATATTTGTATCAATCTCTTTTACACTTTATTTTAGGACGGAAAGTATCATCTCTGATCAAGTAGTCTCCCCGCTGCCCGTTGCAATGCATTGCATTCATTCCATCTCATCATTTCGCACTTGATGCAAAATCTCATAGCGACAACAAATGACCTTCCAATACATTTCCACTCGCATCGGGCGTAGTTTCGCGAGTTTGGGTGCGTTGTTGGGGAGTTCGTCCTCCACGCTTCCCTTGCTGCTTTATAACAATATCATTTCTATCCTATTTTTCAATGCTTGTTTTGTTGATTCGAATAATTCATTCAAATCGGTATTTATTTCCAATTTTTTTTCCAATAATTCACGGTTCAAAATTGGCAATTGAAATGCCCTAATTAATATTTCTTTTCCATCTGCTAATGTGTCCTTAATAGTTAACTCTGTTTCTTCTTCCTGATTTTGTTTTATGGTATTTGGGTAAAATAATATTATTTCATTAACATCAAATCTCATAGCATAAGCCAACATTTGATATAGATCGCTTTGAGAAATTCCTTTCTTTGCGTCAGATTCATCTGAATAGACAATTTTATATTTTGTATCGGCAATTAAGGATTTTTCATTTGTCTTCAACCACAAATCGGGTTTTAGTTTAAATGCTCTTCCTTCGTCTAAATAGGTGTCACTTCTTTGAGCTTTTGCATTTATTTCTTTTAATTCTTTATCTATGAAACCAAAAATAAAGTCCTCAAAAACATATTCCATTGGTAAAAGAAAAGCGAAAAGTTTAAGGTCGTTTTTATAATCAAATGACACGCAATTCGTTAAAAATAATTGACAATAATCGCGGACAGTTTCAAATTCACCAAACATAGGATTAAAGGTAATTTTAGCGCACTGCTCTGCACTTGCTCTTTCATCCGTTACTTCATCCAAAATGAATAGCATTTCTCTAAGATTCTTTTTATTATCCTGACTTGAAGTAACATTGAAAAGAAGCGTAGTGACATATTTGATAATGCGATTGAACTCATTATCAAAAACAAAAGCATCATAAGTACAATTTAGTTTATGCCATCTGCCCTTACTCAGGTTCTCGTTGATGTATTCATTTGCATTTAACCTTCCTTTAATAAATGACAACTCTCTATTTACTTCCTCGTATTGCTGATAAATAGTAGAGTTTAAAAGTTCACGTGTATACTTTGAAAATAAGTAGATTAAAACCTCGAAAAAATCACTTTTAGAACTACCCAAAGAGGTTTGATAATTGGGAAATTTAATTTTTCGGCAATAGCTTAACCACCAAAGAATATGATTTTGAATTTGGTTTACATCATTTATTAAATACTCCTTTTCTGAATCAAAAAAAATCTTTGGCAACAGGTTTATTTTATTCCCATTATAATGAATTACTCCGACATATTTATTGGATTTTAATTCATTTGATTTGTGAATAAATTGTAAAAATCTTTGAGATTCTATTTTGTCATTTTCATTCCCATTTTCAGAATAAAAGGAGTTCTTTTCACGACTATTCCAGATTTCATCGAGAAAACCTTCCAATCCTTCCAATGAATCGTGAATATTTACTTTGTTTTGATATTCAAATAAATTAATCATTCTTTCCTGTTATTTTTAATGGCCAAGATTTGGCTTCTATTTTTAGTCCCGCAGATTTTAATATTTCTTCTACTTCTTTTTTATCATTCATATAATATTCAAGAAGAAGTGGAATAACTTTTTTATTCATTCTTTCAAGCAAGTCTTTATTCTCTCCCATAAAATAGGCGTGTCCAATTTGAAAATCATGTCCCTTTGACTCAATGATTCGCTCATTTATTTTCTGGAGAATCTCAACATCATAAATTTCTTCGTCTTTAATTTCATATTTTGGATACACTGCCTCAAATTCAAACCTTCGTCTCAAAGCAATATCTAATAGCGCAATAGATTTATCCGCTGTATTCATCGTTCCAATAATAAATAGGTTTGAAGGCACAATAAAAGGATCGCCAGAAGGTAAACGAGCTTCTAGTGGAATATCGCCGTGAGAGCGTTTATCTGGTTCAATTAAAGTAATGAGTTCCCCAAAAACTCTTGAGATATTTGCTCTGTTTATTTCATCTATAATAATAACATAATTCTGTCTTTCGACTTTTTCAGGGTTTTCAATATTCTCTAAAGCCCTATCTGCAATCTTTTTGAAAACACCATCTTTCTTTTCAAAAACAAGGGAAGATTTATTGTCTGTTTCGGGTCTTAAACCTTGAATAAAGTCCTCATAACTATAATTTTGGTGAAAGGTGATGAATTCTATTCTATTATGCAAATTTGATTTAAATATTTCGAGTGCCTCTTTATGAGAATCTATTTTACGATTCTCAATAATTTGCGCCGCCTTTAGAATTGTATTATAGGTTTTACCTGTGCCTGGAGGACCGTATAAAATTGTATTAAGTGGGAAATTCATTTTTTCTTTATTTAATTCAATTTTTGAATGTTTAATTGATTTCAAAAATTCACGATACGATTTAATAGAAGCTGAATAAAAGCCATTATTTCCATATGATGGTGCGCCTTCGTATAAGTATTTACTATCAGGGCTTCCTTGTTCTTTGATTAAGTCCGTATAAAGTTCTGAAAGAAATTGATCATCAGTGGATTTGAAAATTTTTCTTTCGAGCTTATCAGATAAAATGTCAATGGCTTTGACATAAGAGCTGATTGTGCCTGAATTTTCACCATATTTTACGCTCAACCACTTAGTAAATTCCTCTTTATGATCTTTTAATATTGCATCAATATCAACAATGGTGTAATCACTTTTAAATATCAAATCAATATGTTCAGATTTTGATAACTTGTGAATTGTTCTTCCATAGCCTCCAAGATCGAACTCCCTATAAACAGGTGCTTTAATAAACTTTACATTAATACGATGCCCTAAACCATCAGGCTCATGCCAATATATTTCACCATCTTTTTCAATTACTTGTGCAATTCCAACAATTGACAAAAAGCCTTTATTCCCCTTAGGTGATCCATCTGCTTTTATTGCAATTCTATCTCCAGCTTTTAATGTTAAGAAGTGCTTTAGAGCATTGCAAGAACTACTCCCCTCTCCTTGTTCAGTAAGATACTCTTTAAATTCTAGTGCGTTTTTACCATAGTATTCTTCTAAATTCAAATGTGATGCAAACCCAACTGCTATTGCTTTTTCATCCAACATTTTCGGAAAAACATCTACATTTCCACTATATTTGGAACCTAGAATATAGTAGTCCCGTCTAGAATCATCTAGATATGATTGCCAAATAAATGAGCCTATTCTTTCATAAGACCAATCCTTATACTCAGGTAAATTAATGAGTGCTTTTTTAATCTCATAATTAATTTGAATCAAGTTTCCTGGCTCTATCTCAACGCCTTCTATCTTAATATCTTTTGCACATTCTATTAAAACACTTGAAGCACCCACAGTTAGAAATTTATCAGGGTAATAAAGAGTTAAAATCTTTTGAAGCACCATGTTCCATATGGGAGTTTCAATGCTCCTGATCTTTTCTATTTCATCATTTTCTACATATTTCAGAGCAAGTAGAATTCCAGATTTTATATTTTCAAAAAAATCGTTAAGCTCCGTTCCAACAAGTTGCCTCTTATTTTTACCAGAACTAGTATAATAGTTTCCGTCTTTAGCCTTGTACAAACCAAATTTTGAAGCGTTACCGCCACCAATTCCAAAAAGGATTTTTTTAAACTCAAGCCAGTAACAAAAACTATCCTTATCAGTTCCTTGTACATATTGTTCAATACTTAAGTCTTGAATTTTTTCAAGAGGAAATTTTTCAATAAATGTAAACCTATCTGCTTCCCTTTTATCTATAATCTCTTGCGGAGGATTAAATTCTCCAGCCTTTTGGTTTAATTTTTCTAGACTCATTCAGTATTATTTTTCTTATTTCCGTAGAGCAGCTCCAATTGTTCATTTACTTTTTGTTTCTTCTCGCCCAAAACATTTTCCATTCATGTCTCACGCCTCCTAATTCCCAATTAACATCATACTTTTCTGACTTGTTCTTTTGATATGGTGGTATTGCAACTTTACAATGAAACATAGGCTCTTTAAATCTATAAATAATTTTTCACTTACCAAAGTTATTCTATTTATATTTTCTTTGTCGCTCTTGACTGAAATGGTTGGTGAAATAAAAAGCAAGGGAAGTGCGGAGGATGAAATTAACGACAGCGCACCCAAATTCGCGAAAATACGCCCGATGCGAGTGGAAATGCATTTATTTCTATAGACCTGCGAGGCTTTGAAAACCTCGCAGGTCTATAGAAATAAATGCATTGCAGCGGACAGCGGGGAGACTTCTTAATCGTAGAGGATACTCGCCGTCCAAAAAAATAAATTATTAATTTAGGGATAGCTCATAATTAACTGTCCATTTTGATAATATCTTTTGATTTTTTTCTACATTATTTTTTTTAACCGTAGCCCAGCTATGCTTAAAAAAAATGCTTTGAATAAAACCAAAATATAAAAATAAAAATTGGACACTTATTTATGAGCTATACCTTAACACTCAAAAATATTTTCAAAATTTTGGTGAATATGATGGCGTGGTTTTTGACTTAGACGACTTTGGCACCATATTAAAATTTCATAAGAAGGTGGAACAAATGCTTTTTGATCTAAAGATAATAATTGCGTTTTTAAATCTTCCAAGGTTTTTTGAATCAATTCCTCCTTATTTCGATGGAGGCTTCTTAGGTGTTTTATAAGTTGTTTTATTTGTTTGATAAAAATCTTTGCTGCCTGGTTATAGGTTTGATTATTTTTCAATGTTTTGATAGTCGTTTCCATTCTGTTTTCTAACAAATCAACATAGCTATCTCCGCCTTCCTTTTGTTCTTCTAAAGCAGCATCGCAATCATTGGTCAGTTGCAAAAGAATAGCGTGGGCATATCGCTGTTTGCGAGTGTTCATAATTCGTCCCAATCGAAAAGTGCGTTCAGCCCAATTTTTCATTTGCTCAGGATGTGTTGTGTGATGTAACCAATATAGAAAAAAGCAGATGTAACTATAAAAAACGATTTTACCATCTAAGTTTTTCTCAAACAAGTCCCAGTTCTCGTCAATCTCTTGCACTAATTTAAATGCTTTGTCAAATTGTCCACTTTCTATATAAAATAATACTCCGATATCGCACTTAGCTTCTAAGCTTTCAAAAATCGCATCATTGGTATTAATAGAATCTAATGTTTCTAAAATATCCTTCAATTCTTGCGCCTTTGTATCTTCATCTCTCAAATAATAACAAGCTCGCGATAAACTACACAGACACGTGGTATATAGCGTTTCATGATTTACGGTCCATCTATCATTATTTTTAAAGTAACTCGCTAAGGTATTTATATATTGGTAAGCTTCTTGATGATTACCTTGTGTGCGTTTTTCTATACTTTTTAGTCTGTAAAAAAAACTTATAATTTTGATATGTCCTTGTGAAATATAAGGTTGTACAAAGTCTTCAGACAAAATTTCTGTTTGTATCAACTCTTGGAATTTTTCTTTATGAATAATTTGTTTGAGTTTTAAATCTTTTTTCAAAAGCAGATTTACTTGCTTGTACAAGTCGCTATAATCTTGTTCTAATTGATACAACTGGTGGTAATGTTTTTTTTCAGCAACCAAATCCTCCAATTTTTCTAAAATGTTTTTATCATCCTTTTTTAAAAGCAGTTGCATTTCACATTCCAACAAATCTATCATTTTAGCATACTCTTCACAGTTTTTCAAATATTTTTTGCGCTCCTTAATCTTTGTATCTAATTCAGTATAGAGCCTGCGTTCCAACAAAATTTCATAACTATTGAGTTCTTTGGCAACATTAGGCATTTTGCTTTTTACAAATTTATCCTTTATTAAATAGTCAAGTATTTTTTCTTTTAACCGTCTTTTGATATTTTTATCCTCTTTAATCTCTTTAGGTAAAACAGCTTCAATGGCTAGGTGCTTTTCTTCCAAAGTTCCTTGCTTGCTTTTCAAAAAGTTGCATAAGGTTTCAAACAACCTAAAATAATGAGTGGTTTCTCCTTCTTTTTTCAAGATTTGAGTAAGTGCTTTTCTTTCACCTTTACTCAAAGATTCTACCAATAAGATGAGTGTATATTTTTTTGGGAGCCACCTTTTCATAACACTGTTTTTAGTAAATATATAACTAAATATAAAATATTTGTTTAAATATCGCTACTAAAGCCATGTTACTTTTCAATTTTTTTTTCCTTTTTTGTCTTAGTGATTGCTCTTAAGTTTGTAGTACAATGAAACTATTAAAACATACTATTTTTCAAAAACCAATACTGACATACTATTTTTAAGTCAACAGTTAATATATTTATAATAATTAAATGTTTTGGCATTAATCTAATTATATAAACTTTACATGTATAACCATTTTATACACAACGTTTTTTCTTTTAAATTACACAAAAAACACCTAATCTTTAAATTATGAAAACACAATAACATCTTTATTCATTAACAAAGTACCTAAACCTAAATAATCGACACATTACTGGCGGTCTCTTTTTCCGCTATGTGTCCGCACCGGCGGACCGGTTAAAAAATATCACCGTAGCCCTGCTACCGAGCGTCGGACTGGCAGAGATTTTTTGCCGAAATGTCGGACCACTAACATAGCGAAAAAATAGCCTCACCAGAAATGGCGATTATTTATGCATAGGTACTTATAATCCTATTTGAAATGAACATCTTACAAACGCTTACAAAGAAAAAATTATGGAAAAACAAATTACTTTGGACACTTTTTATATGCTCAGTTGCCATTGCTTGGATACCTCCAAATAGTGATGAAATCAAAGCGCGATTGGGGCGAGTAACAGGTTTTGACGGAATCAAAAAAGGTTTTTTAGTCATTGGAATTGAACCTGATCCTTGTAGTAGAGAAATTGGGATTTCAGTCGAAGATGGTCGTCATATCTTTTGTAAAAGCTCTTTTTTCAATGCCACATTAGTCGGAAATGATATTGTATATGGAGGACCAGGGAAAAGAGAAACAGATGGTTCTAGCATGTATGCTGATGCCATCGAGAGAGTTACAGGGCTACAGTTAGGTAAAAGCACTGATGAGCAGGGCAACGAGGTTTGGGCAATTTCAAGACAACAACTCATAGAAGCCTATCCGCATAAAACTTTTCCCGTTACTCTCGATGGAGAAGAAGGTACAGCCATTGATTACAGTGAACTCTTTTTTGAAATTTTATTGACGGCACAAAAAAACCGTGAAGAAATAGAATTATTAAAAGAAGAAAACAGCAGACAACAAGCAGAAATTGACGAAATTAAAAAGACTTTAAATTTGGATACACAACTAAACTTTGATACCAAAAATACCCTAAAAGTTTTTCCAAATCCGACGATTAATGGGCAACTTACTTTTGAATACGAAATTCCGCAAACTGTCCAAAACGCAACTATTTTTATTTACAATATGCAAGGTCAAATGATGGAATATATCCCCATTAACACCAATGGAGAATACACCTTAAAACACGCTGTTGGCTATCCAAAAGGAATGTATAAATGCACCCTAGTAGTAGATGGCAAACTAAGTGCTCAAACCAAAATGGCAATTCAGTAAACCCTTTTAAAACCCACTTTTTTTATTATAAAATATAACAAAATGAAATCAAATATAATTTTAAAAACAATCAGTATAAGCCTCTTTTGCTTTTTATTTATAAATACTCTTTCCTATGCCCAAAATGATCCTTCTGCCGATTCTTGGGAAGATAGTGGTACAACAACTTTTACCAATAATAATGTTGGAATTGGCACTCCTAGTCTGGGACAGGCAACATTATCTCTTCTTGGGCCAGAGTACGATCCTGCTACACAACAATATCCATCTGGAGGCTTAATGATTGAGCATGCAGTAGGTAGCGGATCAAATATTAGAGGAGGGAGAATTGGCTTTCACTCTAATTATGGAAACTGGGGCGTGTCTTTGATTTCAAGACACTTAGGGAGTGAAAGGTACAGCCTAGAGTTTGTAACCAAAGATGGATTTTGGACTGATCACAGTGAATCTACTAAAATGGTATTATCTCCTGATGGTCGTTTGGGAATTGGGGTAGAGAACCCACAACACAAATTAGATGTAGATGGTTTTGTCAGATGTGAAGAGTTACTTATAGAAGATGTAGTCGTACCTGACTTTGTTTTTACAAAGAATTATGATTTACCAACCATTGACGAAGAAGCGGCATATATCAAAAAACACGGTCATCTTATAGGTTATGAATCGGCTATTGCAATGGGTGGAAAAATTCGTTTGAGCGATTATACAACGCGTAATCATGAGAAAATAGAAGTATTGATTTTGCATGCTATTGAGTTAAATGAGGAAAACAAGTCTCTCAAAAACAAGGTAGAAAGTCTTGAATCAGAAATGGCTGAAATGAAAAAGGTGTTTGAAAATTTGATGCAAAAAATAAAGTAGTTTTCCCCAAAATGTTTTAGTTAATTTTAGCTTGATTTTATCAATTCTGTGCATTTATTCCGCCTCGTAAAGAGGTGGAATAAATTTCAAAAACATTACTATTATGATTTTATTTGCTTTACCTGGAGGTATGGAATTCATCATTATTGCATTCGCTGTATTACTTTTATTTGGAGGACGAAAAATTCCCGAATTGATGCGAGGACTAGGTCAGGGAATACGAGAATTTAACAATGCCAAAGCTACCATTAACAAAGAGTTAGAAGCTGGTGTAAAGGAAGAAACATAGGATAAAACACATAGCACTCAGACATAAAAGAGATGGGAAGTGCGGAGGATGAACTTGGCGACGTAGGGGCGAAATTTGCGAAAATACGCCCGATGCGAGTGGAAATGTATTGCAAGGTTGTTCGTTGTCGCAATGAGATTTCGCATCAAGTGCGAAATGACGGAGTAGGATAAATGCAATGCATTGCAACGGACAGCGGGGAGACGACTTGACCAGAGATGATACTCGCCGTTCTAAATATTAAATTTTATTATTTCAAAACCAAGGAACGGCTCAAAAATAACTGTCCGTTTTGAAGTTGTTCTTTTTATTTTCTGATACGTTATTTTTCTCAGCACTAGCTCGGCTATTCCCCGAAGGTCGGCCCCGTCAAAAATGCCTTACAGAAAATAAAAATAACTTTTTCAAATTCAGACACTTATTTATGAGTCATTCCTAAAAACATTAATTATGCCCTGTTTTGACCAGACATTAACTGCCGATACCAAACAACATACATTTGATGCAACAAATTCAACTGACTTGCGCATGATACAGCATTTATACAATCGTCTAAGTTTTGGAGCGAGAAAAATAGATATAGAATATGCTCATGGCAAAACGATTGATCAGGTCGTCAATGATATTATTGATACAGCATCAAATGATAACATTGTCCCTGCACCTGATGATAGTGTTTTCTTTTGGGTATATACTCAACCTTATGCTGACCCCTTTGGATCAACTTGCCAATATACACCTGATAATCTTTTTGATATTAATACTGGACAATATTTTAATGATTGTAGTACACCTTGTGAATTTGTAGCAATCGAAGATACTAATGCACTTGTTCAGTATAGATCTCAAGGGCTTAACAAGGAATGGATGGCGGGCATGGTTGGAAAAAATGACAAATCCAATACTAGTGCCTCAGAAACAAAACGGGATATTGCTAAAAGTTTTAAGTATAAACTTACTTTGTTTTGGCACAACCACTTTGTCACACAAAATATAGGGACTTATTCCGTAGAGCTATTCAATTACTACTATATTCTTCAAAAAAATGCCTTAAAAAATTTAAAACAGTTTACTAAAGAAGTTGGGTTTACCCCAATGATGATAAAATATTTGAATGTTTATGGAAGTCGCAAAGAGGCACCAAATGAAAATTATGCAAGGGAACTACTGGAGTTATTTACAATGGGATTAAATAATCCAGATACAGGCAATCCCAACTATACAGAAGATGATATTAAAGCCATTGCTCGTTTATTGACTGGCTGGGCTTCTCTCGGTGGATTTGTTATCATGGACCAACCAGACAATATATTGGACCCTACTGTTTGCTTTAAAGAATGCACCATTTCCGATTCAGGAGATAATAAACATTGGTGGTACAACAATCATCCCAATGATACTTACCCTTTTATAAAAGATCGACATGATTGGGGAACGAAAACTTTCTTAGGTGGAACAGTAGTTGGAGAAAGTAATTCTTCAAACCAAAATATTCAATCAGGTCTAAATGAATACCATCAACTCCATGATATTATGTTTGGGAATCGCTCTCGCTCGATTGCTCATTTTATATGTACCAAATTATATAAAAAATATGTTTGTCATGATATTATAGAAACTGTACAAAAAACATTTATCAATGAATTAGCCGATACATTTGAAAACAATTGGGAAATCGCGCCTGTTTTGAAAAAGCTCTTTAAAAGTGAACATTTTTATGATGAGGTTTTGATGGGTTGTCAAATCAAAAGCCCCGTTGATTATATGGTTTCTTTTTATCGTTTAGCTGGCTTAGAATACAATACAGACTATTTTTCAAATAATAGACATTTTGAGCCTGCGGCTATTGTCTCTTCATTACCCAATGATGATTTTGGTTATATTGACTGGACGTATCCAAATCCTAAAGGCAATCATACTCATACATTAAATATTATAACAGATATAAAGGCATTAGGTCAAGAACTTTTCAATCCACCTAATGTAGGAGGTTGGACCGAACACCAGACTTGGCTCAATGAATATACCTACACCAATCGCTGGGTTATACTCAAAAAACATTTTGATAATTATTTTCATGACTCTTTTAACAGTCCTCAACTTTGGGATATTTGGGAAAGCATACGTGTATTTATTAAGGATTTAGCACTCTATAGAAAGCAAACATTTAGTGACCCCAATTTAATAGTAGAAGCCATCTTAGAGCATTTCTTTGTAGTCAATATGTCACATATCCAAGCAGCAGCGGTTGATGTATTTATGCAAGCCGTTACTATGGAAGAAATGAGCTTCTGGAGTTTAGACTCCGACAACAGTTACCATACTCGACAAGATGTAAAAGATCAGCTCAAAGATCTTTTCTCTTATCTTATCAAACAACCAGAATTTAACCTTATTTAAGGAATGCTGAAAAAATAACTAGCCCCAATTTATTTCATTTCACGAAACTATTAAATCAAAAAAAATGTGTAATCATAATACATCCTCTACCTATGGAAACCGTTTGGAACATGGCAAAGAAGCGCATGAAAAACACCATAAAGCATGGAATCGTCGTCAATTTATGACCAGTAGTTTATTGGGAGCAGCAGGTGCATTTTTACTCAATAATTTGCCTGTCTCTGCTCTTTCGCCGACTCCACTAAATATCGCTTTAAATAATACCGAAACAGATCGAATATTGGTATTAATCAATTTAGCAGGTGGCAATGACGGACTGAATATGTTGGTTCCTTATACCAATAACCAAAATCGAAGAAGTCAATATGAAGTTCTTAGAAATGGGAGTTCTCGTTGGAGTACAAGTAACCTAACACCACTGAACAATTTTTCTTATGATACTTTTAGTAGCGGTGATATGGCATTGCCCACCAACGAAATGGCGGCAGCTATTAACTTTTGGAACAATGATGCATTAGCCATTGTACCTAATGTGGGTTATTTAAACGAAAGCCATTCTCATTTTGAAGCAACTAAAATATGGGAATCAGGTTCCAATAAAAATACGAGTGACGACCGTTGGGGCGTTGGTTGGACAGGACGGTATTTTGATGATTTGCTTCCTGCTTTTTTAGATACACCCCCTACTTGTCCTCCTGCATTACAAATCGGGTTCAATGGTAATTTGGTTTTCAACAATGAGGATGGCTTGGGGATGGGACTCACTTTTAAAGACCCTGAAGAATTTTATCGTTTTGCTCTAAGTGGTGAATTGTACAATACCAGTGTTCCAGACAACTGCCCACAAAGTTTAGGCATTGCATTTGTCCGTCAGGTTGCAAATAATTCTGTTAGGTATGCAGGTTCAGTCAAAGAAGCCTACAACCTAGCCGCCAATGATGTAAATTATAGTACAACTCCCAATAAAGGGCTTGGCGAACAATTGGCTATTGTCTCAAGGTTGATAAAAGGTAATTTGGGAACGAAAGTCTATTTGGTAACATTAGATGGATTTGATAATCATGGGGGGCTTATGAACAATCACCCTCCTTTATTACAAGAAATATCTGAAGCTGTAAATGCTTTCTACGAAGATTTAAAAACAAAAGGACGAGAACAACAGGTACTAACAATGACCTACTCGGAATTTGGCAGAACCCTTAAAAGTAATAGTAATAATGGTACAGATCACGGCAGTGTCGCCCCTGTATTGTTATTTGGAGAAGGGGTTAATAGTGGTTTCTTTAGCGAACCAGTCAACCTCAATAGTAATGCTATGATCAATCAATCTAACACGAATTTTGGAAGTCAGCTAAACAATGGCACATCGACTCAACGTCCTGCGGTTGCAGATTTCAGAACTATTTATGCCACTCTTTTAAAAGATTGGTTGTGTGTTGATGCCAATATTGTCAATGCAGTTATTGGAGAGGACAACAATAATAATATTATTCAAGCCATTCCCAATTTAATCGCCAATCCTTGTACACCTTCTCATGTTGCATCAGCTTCTTTATTGGGACATCATTACAGTCTTAACAATCCGAATATCATTGAAATAAAATATGCTCTTAGAAAAAAAGGAACGGTTCGTTTACGACTTATAGTTGGTCAAGATCAAATCCTTATGGTCGAAAAATTCCAAAAAGCAGGTAGCTATACTCACTACTTTGATAGGAGTAAACATCCCTCTTTGCCTGCTAGTCAGTACGACTACATTTTAGAAACAGGTGGTGAGAGATACAAACGAAAAGTAACTATTTATCCTTAGTTGTCCAATTTGACCGAGTCGTCGGACCGAATCTTCTTTTTTACAAAAAAATATCTCATGAAATACTTTTTATCAATTATAGCATCATTTATTTACATCGTTTCATTTGCTCAAATAGACACACTAATAAACGCAGATTTCAACAACTGTATTTTACCAAGTAATTGGGAAATCCAAGTTGAAGGAGAGCAGCATTCTTATAATATTGGAACCTATCGCCATGATTCTCTTACACAACTCAATTCCACAATTGACAGTTGCATGTTTTATTTTGACGATGATAAATTAGGCAATAATAATCTATACAATTGGTCTGCACAAGTAATTACCCCTGCATTTGATGCAGCCTACTACAGCAATATTTTTTTAGACATAGATGTTTTTTTCCGCAATTATGATGGACAGGATTTTTTCAGAATTTTGGTATTCAATGGTTTTGAATACATTGAAATAGATCGTTTTCAAGGACAAAACTATACTGGTACAACCTTCGATACCTATGTTTCTAGAAACTACGATCTAAGCCCATATATTAATTGCGATATGTCTGTCATTTTTGAATACAATGATGGAGGTACTTGGGGTTGGTATTGTGGTTTTGATAATGTCGTATTAACGGGAGTCGGTTCTAATCAAACCAATCTTCAAAGCTTTAACTTTGATGGATGTAACAACGAAGGATGGAGCATTCAGTCCCTTTCAGGCTCAGTTGCTTGGAATTTCAATACAACTTATGGAATTAATGGTTCTTGTAATGCCAGCATCAATAGCGTCAATACAAATACTTTAGATAAAACACAATTGTCTTCGCCCAATTTTTCAACTTTAGGGGTAGAAAGGCTCTTTCTGAAATATAACATTAGAGCCAACCTTCCACAATATACTTATCTAAAAACCTTGATAGTTTCAGGCAACGATACTAGCATTCTCAAAAGTCATCAAAGAGTTGATAATATAAATGAAAGCATGTTACTCAACATTACAGATTATAAAGACCCCAATACCAAAATCATATTTGAATACAATAATAATGATATCGGAATTGGATCTTGGGCAGCCATAGATGATATAGAAATTTATGGAATTGGAATGACACTTCATGAAACTTGTGACAATGCTCTGCCTTTATACACTAATACTGCTTGTAAAATGGGCTGCACTATGGGAGCCTATTTTGAAAAAAGTCCACCCAGTTGTTATGCCGAAAACAAATCTGGTGTTTGGTACCAATTTACTGCTACACAAAATGATATGACCATCAAAGTAAAATCAGATTTTAACGATGTCTTGACGGTGTTTTCAGGAAATTGTACAGGTTTAAATGAAATAGCCTGTTCCAATGAAGACGAGTTTGGGTTTGGTGGCGAAACCTTGTCACTAACAGGATTAACTATTGGCAATAGTTATTATGTCCGAGTTAGTGGAGCAGATTGCAACTATGGAAAACCTGAAGGCACCTTTTGTATAGAATTAGAAGAAGGAATAAATGCATTGCCGCCACCAATTAATGATAATTGTACTGGAGCCATCACTTTGACAGGAAATAATTGCTTCAATGGCGAAAACCTATCCACAACTTTTAGCAATAATATACCCTCATGTAACCAAAACGTTAAAGCAGATATTTGGTATCATTTTCAAGCAAGCAGCAGTGATTCCTTATTCATTTCAACACAAGCTTCATTTGCAGAAGTTATCACTATTTATGAAGGCAACTGTGGAAATTTAACAGAAATAACTTGTGCTGATTATGGTCATCATTTAGTTGCTTCTGATTTAACAATAGGTAATGATTATTATATTCAAATTTCAGGTGCATTTGCAACTTTACTAGGAGAAATATGTATTTCAACAAGCAGTGATTGCACTGGAATTGCTTGCGATGACAATAACCCCGATACATTCAATGACGTACTAGATAACAATTGTCAATGCTCAGGATTAGTTTACTGTCCTGCTGTTGGTCAAACTTGTGATGATGGCGACAATAACACTATCAACGAAATAGTTAACAACGATTGTGAATGTATTGGAGACTGTACTGTTGTGGGTATGCCATGTGATGATGGGAATGCAAGTACCACAAATGAAGTCTATGACATAGATTGTAATTGCGCAGGAATCTGTCAATCTGCGGGAACTGCTTGTGATGACGGAGATCCTGATACAGTTAACGATATGTTTGACACAGCATGTAATTGCTTTGGAAATAATTGTCCTGAAGATTTATATGTGAATGATGTTTTCGAATCAGGTGCCAATGATTTATATCAATGTTCTAATGAACTCAGCTCTGATGCCACTGTTGAAAATGGTGCAAGCCTAATTTACAAAGCTGGCAATCGCATTCGTCTCACACAAGGTTTTCATGGAAAAAAAGGCGCATACTTTCATGGATACTTAGAAAACTGCGGAGTTGATTCTATGATTCTTAATAAAAATGCAAATATCACTTCCATCGCTATTAAAGTTTTCTTAGAAGGTTGTTACAATACTAACACTGGTTCTATGTGGACAAGACTTTTAGAAGATAGACTTATACCATTGCAGCATCAATATCATGTCAACCCGTGGAATTATATAAAAAACACCAAAGTTGCAAGTACGAGTGATTTTCCCGTTAATACAGTAGATTGGGTTCTGGTAGAAATGCGAGAAGGCATCCCTACCCAATCAGGAGCAACACCAAATACGACTTTGATCGAAAGCCAAGCAGCTATATTACAAAGCGATGGCAATATTGTAAATACAAGTGGAGATCCGTTGATTTTCCGAAATTTAAAAGAAGGAAATTCCTATCATATTTTGGTCAGACATAGAAATCATTTAGATGTTATTTCTGCAAATCCAATCGTTGTCAGTCAAACTAGCACTAATGAATATGACTTCACCATTGCAGCAAACCAAGCTTTTGGTAGCAATCAACAAAAAGTTTTACCCGATGGTCGAGCAGTTTTATTTTCAGGAGATTTTAATGCTGATGCATTTATACAAACTACTGATTTTGATGCGTGGAAATTACAACCTGCTCTTTTATATACCTACTCGATGACAGATGGCAACTTAGATGGAGTTGTACAAACAAGCGATTTTGATACCTGGATGATCAACAAAGCCAAAGTAGCGGTTGCCGAGGTACGATTACAATAACACAGTTTCAAATAGGATTGATATTTTGTGTAAGCCATAGCTTTTAAAGGCTATGGCTTTTTTTTGTTTTTATTGTCTATAATATCAAAAAGGATAGGTTTCCCCTTCGCTACGCTACCGAAAATCATGAAATATCGGTCATTAAAGTACAAAGCAAGGGTTGTGAGTTTCAAATAAGGTATAAATTCACAACCTTAAAATAATTTCCCCATTTTCGTCTATAATCTGTTTTGTGTTTTTAAAAGTATCAACCACCGAAAAACCGTTATAGAAAGGTTCAATCATTAGGTATCTTTGGGGATATAATTCTTGCCCACTTTTATTTATATGAAACCAACCGTCTTTGTCTTTGGCAGTTGCGTAGTTTTTATGAAAAATACCTAAGTTATAAAACTCTTTATCACAAATAAAATCGCCAATTACATTAATGTGCTTATAAGAACCATTTTTAGTCTTTACACAGGAAATCCCGTCTTTATAGTCACCAACATAAATAAAAGTTTGTGAATAGATTTTATTACCGATTAGATCAATGTGAAAATATTGATTTTTGTTATCTCGGACTGAACAGAGGTTCTCTTGGTAATTACCTGTCCACGCGAATGAAACTGAATACGCTTTATTGCCTTTGGCTGTGATATGAAAACATTTGTGTTCTTGAACAACTGCTGCTCTGTTGCAATAAAAACCAAATGTTCTTGTGAACCTGTTTGTGTAAAGTTGTTTACCTGAACTTTCAATGTGATAAGAACCGCTTTCGTCTTTCACTGGTGCAAGTCCTGGTGAATGAAACTTTAATACTTCCAAAAACTGTTTGTCGAAAATTTGTTTCCCTTCAAATAGAAAATGAGTGCTATCTGATGAAACATTTATGTCTTGCCAATTCATTATTTAAAAAGCTTTTCTTTGAGTTGCGAGAGTTGTTTTTCACTTAGTCCACATGAAAGCAAATAGTTTTCAATTCCATTTTCTTGTTTAATAATATCAAGGACTATGTCTAGGTATTCTTTTTTCGTGTCCATTTCGGTTGCCAAATAATCATTGTAAACCGTCTCTAATTTTGCATCAGAAAGTAAATGAAGCATAGAAACAAAAACTCCTGTTCTGTCTTTTCCAGCATAACAATGAATAGCAGTAGAATTTTGTTCTTGTAAAATTGCTTCAACCACATTTTTAATTGAGTCTTTGCATTCAATGGTAAAAAAACTGTATGCAATTTCTATATCTGAGCCTTTATGATGAGTTGCCTGAAATTCTTTTGACTGGTTCCAAGGGTCAAAAGGAGTGTGAACCCAAACAAAATTTTTCAAACTACTTTCTGAGTAGCTACTTTCTAAAATTTCTCTTTCAGCTCTTAAATCAATTACAGTTTTTATTCTCTTTTTAATTATAAATGCATCAAAAAAGCTTTCATTCTGAAATAGAGTCATTGTAGATGTTCGGTAAATCAGTCCGCTTCTAATTTTTGGATTGTGCAAGCTGATGTCTCGAAAGTTCCAAAGAAAATCTCTATCGTAAATTGTTTCACAAAACTGATTCAGCTCCGTAAGTTTTTCACTTGTTACTAAACGTTGAACTGATGAATAAAAGAAATCAAGAAGCTTTCTCTTTTGTTCATTTGCTTCTGGCAAAAACAAACTACCTCTTAATTTATAAAAATCTTTCTGCTCCTCTTTCGTCAATACGAATGTTGCAAAATTCTTTGGAAGAAAGTTGAACTTAGTTTGCCCTTTTGCAAGATAATTTAATTGAATGGCTACTTGCAAGGCAATGTTGTAGAAAAAATAAAAATGGTAGCAATCACTCCTGCGATGAGAATTGGAACAGCTCTCAAACTCATAAACAAACTTATTTATCAAATTTAAAGTTTCGACTCCTTTATTCTTTTTACTTTTATTTTCCTTAGCTTCTGTGATTGCTTGAAAATGCTGCGCAGTATTACCAATTCTATCAAACAAAATACTCGTTGAAATTTTATCTATTGGAATTTCAGAACCCAAATAATTCCTGTCATGCTCTGATATATTTTTGCTAAAAGAGATTTCCGCTTTTGGAAGTTCATTGAAGTAAATTACAATTTTGTTTCTTAAATCTACTCTCAATGTTTTCATCAACCTTTTTGAAAAATGTTTTCGAATTATTGATAATAACTCTTCAACATCAAAATCTTTTTTTACAACAGTTGCAATGTCAATATCTGAATTTACCGTTGGGGTTTGTCTCGCAAATGAACCATACAGAAACGCTGTTTCAATATGTATGTTTTCCAAAAGCAATTGCCTTAATTCTTCTAGTATTTTCAGTTGTTTCATATAGGTTTTCTCATGTTACAAGTTTTACAAAGTGGTTTCGTTTTGTAATTGTTTACAAGTTCAGTGTAAACCTCACTTTGTAAAACATTTTCAATCGTTGTCGTAGAAATGTTTCCGAAATCACCTAAGGACTTTCGCAAATTATCAGGAGCACAGCATGGAGAAATTTTACCCGTTGCAGAAATCCAAAGCTCTCTTGTCAAAAATGGACATTCATAACCCTCGGGAACTTCACTGTCTTCGTTTGCTTGAAGCGGAATAACATTTTCCAAAATAACTTTGTCTCCACTTGGCTTTCTGTATTTCTCTTGTGCCTCGTATGCTTGTTTCACATACTCGTTCCATTTTTTCACACTTTCATTTGTTGCCTTCATCGAAAGGCTTTTAATTTCTTCAAAATGCGCCCAAAGCTGATGCCCTTTCACTCTGTCAATATCAAGCTCTGCCGCCAACTTTATTATGTCAGCTAATTCGTGCATGTTGTTTTGCATAAATGTTAACTGAAAAGTAATACGACAATACCAGCCCGTTTCAACAAATAATTTATTGCGTTCAGCGACAAACTCTTTTACATTTTCTAAAACTTGGTTGTAATTCAACCCAATCATTACTTTCTCTGCGGTTTCAGCTTTTGCACCATTCCAACTTATTTTAACATCAGTTGTATTTGGTACAATTAACTTTGCCCATTCCTTAACTGTTTTTTTTGGAAAAGTGCCATTCGTTGTAAGATTGATTTTAATTTTCTTCTGCTCTGCTAATTCAATTATTTTATCAAATTCTTTGTACAACAAAGGTTCTCCCATCGTTGAAGGAATAATTTCTTTTATACCTAATTTTTCTGCTTGCTGAAAAATATCCTCTACCGTTTCAAATTTTATTCGTCTGCGTTTTACACCAGTTTCTTCAAATAAAGTTGGGATAAAATTACTGAATGGGCTGTGTTCTTCACACATCACACACTTCAGATTACAGTCCTCTGGATTTGTATCAATCGTAATTCGCCAAAGATTTCTTGATGATATGTACCGCAGATATAATTTTACTAACTCATTGCAATGTTCTTGAATATTCGGAACGCTGCCGTCTTCCGAAAATAAGTAGCCTCTCTCACCCAACTGCTTCATTAAACTGGGGTTTGCAATAGCAAAGCTCAGTTGTTCTCTTAATGAATCTGTATTTCGATGTTCAAATAAAAGCCCATTCACTTTATGTTGAACATATTCTTTCATTCCACCAAAAGAAGCAGTAATGACAGGCACTTTACAAGATTGTGCTTCGTGGATTACAAGTGGCGAATTCTCCCCCCAAATTGATGGAATAACAATGCAATCAACTTTTGAGAAAACATCACTTGCCAAATTATGATTAAGGTATTCACCTTCAAATTCAATTTTATTTTTTGAAGATGTCGCAAGTAATTTCAGAGCGTTTGTGCTTTGTCCTTTGTGTCTGCCATAAATTTTTAGCGTAGATGGTTCTTCAATTTTGTTAAATGCTTCAATAAGTTGATTGATTCCTTTTGCAGGAATATGTGTTCCAATATAACCAAAAGTAAAATTGATTTTCTCTTTTGACTTTTCAATTTTTGTTAAATATTCTGTTGGAAAACCGTAATCAAGATAAATAACTTTATTTTCTGGAACTGCAAAATCAGATATAAAGCGGTTTCGTAAATAGTTCGATGGTGCAATAAACAAATCAACTTTTTCAATGATTTTTTTTGTTTCAATCATTCGTTTGTGTACCCAATTGCTCCAACTCTTGATGTCTTGTTCTTCATCAGCCTCTCTGCCACTGAAATAGACTCTATAACATTCTGTTGCGCATTTATTGTCATCTTGCCCTGAGCACAACTGAAAGTTGTGCTCTTTTCCAATGCTCCGTGTTAGAAATTGCCCTCTTGGACACATCAGCCAAAAGTCGTGAAGAGTAAAAACGATTGGAATTCTTAGCCTATCCAATTCATCAACTAAACCCGTTGAAAGGTGGTTAAGGTGTCCAATATGTGCAATATCAGGCTTGATTTTAGAAATAAGTTTCGCAAAATTATCATCAACCTGTTTATGTCTGTAGCCGTCTTTTCCTTGCGGATTGTTTACAAAATAAAAATTTAGTTTATCTGTTTTCTTTTCGTGTCTGATACCAAAGTCGGTAGAATATGGATTTTCTTCTCTTGTAAAAACAGAAACTGAGTGATGCTTTGAAAGTTCATTACAAATTGACTGGCTGTAAACCTCCGAGCCAGCATTATAGTTGGGTGGGTAACCGTGTATAATCTTTAAAATATGCATAATCCGAAATAATCTACTTTTTTGTTCTACAATATCGTATTTATTTACACTTTTGTCTTTTTAGAATAACGCAGTAAATGAAGAGCCTAATTACTCTCTGCTATTTTTTTTTGCAAATATAAGCAAATTCAGATTTATCTCGACTAAATTTTTATTATTAAATATTATATCTATCCTCAACTTGATTGACGGAGCCTGCTCTCAACTTGATTGACGGACAGCAAGTATCATCTCTGATCAAGTCGTCTCCCCGCTGTCCGTTGCAATGCATTTATGTGTACCTTCATAGGGCAACCGCAAGGGTTGCCCCTACAAAGGCACACATAAATGCATTTCCTCTCGCATCAGGCGTGGTTTCGCTAGTTTGGGTTCGCTGTCGTTGGCGTTTTCCTCCGCGCTTCCCTTGCAGCGACAACTTCATGGTAGCAAGCAGTCTAAATATTAGGACTAGACAAAAACCTAGGTGCAGAGTACCGTTTTCTAAATGATTATTACAAAATCTTTCTTAAAAGATGGTGTCACAAGAGAACAGTCTACTTTCCTTTCCCTGGAAATACAACCACATGAGAACCATAATCTTTATACTCAAAGAAATTTGTTTTTAGAAATAAAGGTTTAGCCCCAATATTTAGATCGCTTTCTTTGGACGGTGCGCCTATCCAATTGCATTCTTTTAAGGTATCAAATCTGGTTATCCAGGTATGAATTCCTTGTTCACTGAATCCCCAACCAAATTCATTGTTGGATAAAAGAGCTTGTATTTCAGCATCATCTTTTCCTATAACAAATAAATTTTCTAATGGAATATCTGGTTGTTTCCAAACTGGATAGCTTTTATTTTTCTTATAAGCGTTCAGACATTGCTTATACTCTTGGGAACTTTCCTCAATTATTAAATAGGCTTTCCACTTAAATTCTTTGACAAGTAGATAACCTATACTCCATCCAGCATTTTCTCTTTTCTTCCACAACCTTCTATGGCTTTCTTCTAATTTGCCAAAGGTTGTTGAATCAAAACCAGCTTTGAGGCTTTCATAAGCATAGATTGTACAATGCATGCTATCAGGCTTTTCACCCATTTGATTTAGTAATTCTTTGTACTGTTCATATTTCGTTTTTCCATCTTTTACGCTAATTCTTTCTTTTTCTTTTCTCCATTCTGTACCATAATATTTACTTGTTCGCCCATTTAATCTATCAGAGAAATAATCATTTTCAATATCTGCGATTCTATTTATTGCCTTACCAGAATTAAAATTTACGTATTTATTAGATAATGAACTATATTTCGTATAAATCCTATTTTCAGGCTCCGTTTTAGTTTCATTATCAATCTTGACAGAATGTTCTTCTTTATTACTTGACTCTGTCAAACATCCAGTTAATAGAAATAAAAATATTAGTATGTAAAGTTTAATCATTTTTTTTTATGATTGCTAATATCAACCTTTTTCCGCCAATAAACAGCAGGATTTATTACAAATTTCCAAACACCGCTATAGAATCTGCAAATCTCAATTTGACATTAAACCATTTTATTAAATCCCTTAAGAATTTTTCAACTTTTAGGTCATCTGTTTTTATTCTTGCAATATTATTAACAATCCCTCGGCAAGTTTTATTATCAAAACCGTTATACCCATAAATATCAAAACTCTCATCTATAATTTCTACATCTTTATAAGGTCGCTTTAATGGAAAAACCGATTTAAATTCATTAATCACATAGTTAAAATCTTTAGTTTGGATAAAAATACTCCCAGCTTTTGAAGTTATGTATTTGTTTAAACTTTCATTTTCTGCCCACAAAATAAATCCTATTTTATCGACCGTTTCATTGGGTTCATTGGTTGTTATACAAACCAATCTTTCATCAATTTTTTTGATAGCTTTTTGAACGTCATATTTAAAAATGTAATAAAATTTATTTGCAACAACTTCATCACATTCAGCAAGTCTACATATAGCCATTATATTACTATTATGAAACTCCTTTTCACACGCTGATACATCTCCATTATTTTCTTTAATCAACTTGATCGCAGCATTTAATGGGATCGACAATTTTTGTCTTAATATTTTAACTTTTTCTACATCCATAACTTACTACTCTACCATCACCTTCCAATTTTCCGAGGTGCTAAGGAACGGCTCAAAAATAACTGTCAATTTTGATAATATCTTTTGATTTTATTCTGCGTTATTTTTTTTAACCGTAGCCCAGCTATGCTGAATAAAAATGCCTTGAATAAAAACAAAATATAAAAATCAAATTTGGACACTTATTTATGAGCCGTTCCTAATTTATATCTAATTATAAACACAATCAATATAACAATATAAGTATAAATTTACAAAAATGCAATCATTCTTATGGGGAAAATATATTGTTTAACATTTAAATCGAAAAGCAATGAATTAAAGTTTCATACCACTTTCAGATCGTTTAACCACAAAGAACACAAAGAAATAAACCACAAAGAACACACATTCTTGCATTCAGGCATTCAAGCATTATCAAGTGCAAGGGAAGCGCGGAGGCCGAACCCACCGACAACGCACCCAAACCCGCAAAAATACGCCCGATGCGAGTGGAAATGTATTTACGTGTGTGGAATAGACCTATGAGGTTTTTGAAACCTCATAGGTCTATTCCACACACATAAATGCATTGCAACGGACAGCGGGGAGACGACTCGCTTGGAAATGATGTGTTCCGTTCTAAAAATTAATTCCCTACCGCAAAATATTTCCCTTCCAAACCTAATTTTTCTAGTATTTCTCGGAGGTGTCTTTCATCGGTATTTGTTACGAAAACTTGACCGAAGGTGTCTTTACTCACTATTTTTATTAATTGCTCGATGCGTTCATTGTCTAATTTATCAAAAATATCGTCCATTAAAATAATGGGCATTTTATTCATTTTTGATTTTAATAAATGAAAGGTGGATAATTTTAATGAAATTAAAAACGATTTTTGCTGTCCTTGTGATCCTAGTTTTTTTAATTCGTGATCTTTGATTTCAAATAACCAATCGTCGTTGTGGATTCCTATGCTTGTCCGCTGAATAATTCTGTCTTTTTGAATGGAGGATTTTAAGAGTTCGGCAAATGGTTTGTCTAATAACTGTGATTCGTATTTGAAATTTACTTGCTCTTTGTCTCCTGAAATTTCTCTGTATACTTCTAAAAATATCGGATTCAATAATTCCAACATTTGATTTCGCTTTTCAAAAATCAAGGAACCTGATTCGATTAACTGTTCGTCGTAAACATTTATCAATGTCTGATCAAAGGTTTGTTGGCTCGCAAATTGTTTGAGAAGGGCATTTCTTTGCTTTCGGTTTCTTTCGTACACAATCAGAGCTTGCAAATATTCTTTGTCATATTGCGCCAATGTTACATCCATCAATTTCCGTCTGTTGGTTCCTCCACCCTTGATAATTTGGACATCGTCAGGCTCAATGAAAACCAATGGGCAAAAACCGATGTGTTCGGCAAACTTTCCATAAGCTACCTTGTTTTTTTCAACTACTTTTCTTTTTCCCCGCATGTAGGCGCAACCAATGTCATTTACATCATCATTTACATCATTGTCTCCTTCTTCATTTTCAGCATCAGCCTCCAATTTTGACAAAAAACTGCCGTCCAAGCGAAAATAAGTTTCTCCATGAAGCACATTTGCTGCATCTGAACTCTGAAAATAACTTTTGCAGAAACACAAGTAATAAATGGCATCCAAAAGGTTGGTTTTACCCGTTCCATTAAGACCTGTTATGATGTTCAGTTTGGCATGAAATGATGCTTCAAAAGCCTCATAATTCTTAAAATTGGTGATTTTGATCGATTTTAACAGCATACTAGTGGCGAATTAAGGTGTTTTATGGATATTTTTCAGTATTTTTGCGAAAATTTTTATAAAAGAATGGTCAAAAAGAAAACTTCAAAAACGAAAAAAGGGAGCAGTAAAAGTTCTGGAATTAAAAAGATCACAAAGGAAACTTATTTGGAGTGGTTTGAGTCTATGCTTTTACAGAGAAAGTTCGAAGAAAAGGCGGGAATGCTGTATGGTCAGCAGAAGATACGCGGTTTTTGTCATCTTTATATTGGTCAAGAAGCAATATCGGCTGGAATGGTTTCAGCATTGAATGACGAGGACAAGATAATGACTGCTTATCGTGATCACGGATTTGGATTGGCAAGAGGAATTACTCCAAATGCTTGTATGGCTGAGTTATATGGCAAAACAACGGGTTGCACAAAAGGAAAAGGTGGTTCTATGCACTTTTTCTCAAAGGAACACAACTTTGTTGGTGGTCACGGTATCGTTGGAGCGCAAATTCCTATGGGTGCAGGACTTGCTTTTGCTGAAAAATATAACAAAACGGGAAATATTGCGGTAACTTTGTTTGGTGATGGTGCTGCAAGACAAGGAGCATTGCACGAGACATTCAATATGGCGATGACTTGGAAACTGCCTGTTATTTTTGTTTGTGAGAACAACCACTATGCAATGGGGACTTCTGTGGAGCGAACGTCAAATGTAAAAGATATTTTCACTTTGGGAGAAGCTTACGATATGCCTAGCGAACCTGTTGATGGAATGGATGTTCAACAGGTACACAATGCGGTTGGTAAAGCAGCAGAATATGTAAGAAGTGGAAAAGGCCCTTACTTTTTAGAAATTAAAACGTATAGATACAAGGGACATTCAATGTCTGACCCACAAAAATATCGTACAAAAGATGAGGTTGCGTCTTATAAAGACCGTGATCCAATAGAACAAGTAAGAAATATTATTCTTAAGAAAAAATATGCAACAAAAGCTTGGATTGAAAGTATAGAAGCTAAAGTTAAGGCTCTTGTTGAAGAAAGTGTTAAATTTGCAGAAGAATCTGAATTACCCAAAGCATCTGAATTATTTGAAGATGTATATGTTCAGCACGACTATCCTTACATAAAGGATTAAACTGCTGTTGTTCAGTATACTTGAACAACGCTTTCGTAATATTAGCTAATGTAAAACGAAATATAAAATGCCTAAAAGCAAAAATCGTAAAAAAAGAAAAGCATACCAACCGAAAACGGAGAAAGAAGACCAAATGTATGAGTTTGACGAAAATGGAAACATTATTGGTCTAAAAAACAATGCAACCACTGCTGAAGAAGGCACTACTGCGGCTTCACTTGAAAGAACATTGCTTGATCAAGAATTTGATATTGAAGATTTTCAATCAAAGAGTGAGCAATTTGTTAATGATAATAAAGGTAAAGTACTTGGAATTGTTGGTATTTTGTGTGTAATTGCTGGATTATGGTTCTTCTGGTCAAATGTATACAAACCTGGTCAACAAAGTGGTGCAGTAGAAGAAATGTTCCAAGCTCAACAATACTTTGAAATTGACTCCTTCCGTTTGGCTTTAAGTGGTGATGGTAATTATTCTGGTTTCTTAGATGTTGCCGAAAATTTTAGTGGTAGTAAAGCTGGAAATCTTGCCAATTATTACGCTGGTATCTCTTACCTTAACCTTGGTGAATTTGAAGAGGCTATTGATTACTTAAAGAGATTTAACAGCAACGATTTGATTCTATCAGGAATGGCAAATGGTGCTATTGGCGATGCTTATATGGAATTGGGCAACAATGATCAGGGAATTTCTTACTATAAAAAAGCAGCTACCACCAATCCTAATGATTTGGTATCGCCTATGTACTTGGTGAAAGCTGGTTTGGCTATGGAAAGAAATGGTGATTTAGCTGGTGCTAAAACTATGTTTGAAAAACTTAAAGCTTATCCTGAATCTGAAGCTGGAAAAGATGCTGAAAAGTATTTGTCTCTTGTTTCAGCGAAAATGCAATAAACAATTACGACAAATTGAAAAGTAGAAAAAAACCACCTCCAGCGGAGGTGGTTTTTTTTTGTATAAACTCAAATCACAATCATTTAATGTTTATTTTTGCTCAGATTTAAAAAACACATGTTTAAATACAATTTCATCACAATTGACGGCAACACTGGAGCAGGGAAAACCACGCTTGCGAATATGTTTGCAGAAGAGTTTAAAGGCAATCTAATCTTAGAGCAGTTTGTGGACAACCCGTTCCTAGCAGCTTTCTATGCTGAACCTGATAAATTTGCTTTTCAGACCGAAATGTATTTTTTGGTTGACAGATACCAACAGTTGAAGGAAAGCATCCGTCAAATGGATATTTATGAAAGCTTAAATATCTCTGACTATATTTTCACCAAATCGCTATTGTATGCTAAAGCAAACTTGAACGATCAAGAATTTCAGCTATTTGAGCGAATATTCAACATGTTTTTCAATGACCTGCCAGAGCCTGAATTGTTTATTTATGTGCATTCGACTGCCGACCGCTTGGTGCAAAATATACAAAAGCGTGGAAGAGGTTTTGAGCAAGTTGTAAGAAAATCCTACCTCCAATCTGTAGAGGATATTTACTTTGATTATTTCAAAAAGAACAATCATCTCCGTATCTTAATCATCCCATCTGACGATCTTGATTTTGTGGAAGATGAAAGCCATTATGCTAAAATAAAAGAAGCGGTTACTAAAGAGTATAAGCCCGGGATTCATTATTTGGATATAAAATAAATTGCAATGTTATTTACTGGAGAACAGGTTTATTTCTGGTCTCCTTTAATTTTCTTTATTGTTTCATTTACACTCTCAATTGGTAGATTTACAATTTTAGAGATCCTTTCGATTGACATATTTTGCTCCAAACATCTTTTAATTATATCTTCTTCCTTTTCTTTTCTACCTTTATTTAGACCTTCCTTTAGACCTTTCTTTAGACCTTTCTTTTCCATCCCTATGATCTTGCTTTCAGATGGATTGCATCCATCCCTATGATCTTTCGTCCTTTCAGGACTGTATTTGACATTTTTGCAAGATGGATTACATTAGCTGTGTATTGATTGTTTTTATGAATATTCTATATAGATATGAGCAACAAAGATTTTAAAATCCACGTTTAAAAACCGCCTCATCTGTGTTCCAAAAAAGTGATAAACGATGAACAATAATATCCTATAGAACACTGATGACACAGATGCAAGCAAGGCTGATTCTAAAACAAACGATACATAAATGAGTCTACTCCAAAAAGAGATAATTTTCACAAAATGGAATTTTTTAGATGAGGTTTGCATTTTTTGAGATTCGTTGATGCCTGAGCATCAGGGAATTGAGAAAGGTGCAAAGATCGCTAAAAAAACATTTTTGATTTTTTATCTTTCTGGAATGGACTCATAAATGCAAAATTGAAATTATATTTTCAGATCAATAATCGAATTGAAAATTCACGAATTGGCAAAAAGTGGATATATTAATCAGCAATTTCTAGTTTAATAAATTTATATTCCATAATTTAACCTCATAATAAAATTATGAGATTTAAAATACATTTAAATAGAACAGGGAGAAACAATTTACTGCCGATAAACTATCAGTATGAGTTATCTTCTTGGATATACAAAACCCTGCATTTTGGCAATCCAGAATTTTCTGAATGGCTACATTCAGAAGGGTATTTAATAGGAAAAAAACAATTTAAATTATTTACCTTTTCCCACTTAAATTTTCCAGATAAAGGCTACACAATCCTTAAAGAAAAAGAGCGATTGCGTGTAAATAGTCCAAATTGCCATTTTTATATTTCGATGATGATGAGCGATGCCGCCCAAAATTTTATTCTAGGTTTATTCAAAAATCAACGGTTTGGATTAGGGGACAAACAATCATTGGTAGATTTTGAGGTAGGCACCATTGAGCGAATTGCAGATCCTGAATTTGAAAACACAGCACAATTTAGAGCCATCTCTCCCATTTTTGTTAGCAAAGGAGGAGGCTTGTTGCCATCTGGAAAATTGCGACAAATATATTTAGGTCCAGAGGATGAAGGATACAAGCATTTATTACTGGAAAATTTAACCAATAAGTGGCTCGCTATTCAGAAAATCAAAGGATTTGGAGCAGAACAAATGGATTTCAGTCAATTTGAGTTTAATTTATTGTCAAAACCACGCACTAAACTCATTAAAATAAAAGCAGATACGGCTGCTCAGACCAAGCTCAAAGGGTATCTCTACGATTTTGAGTTGAAAGCTCCGAAACAGTTGATTGAGATTGCTTATAATACAGGTATAGGTGGGCTTGGAAGTCAAGGTTTTGGGTGTTTGGGGGAGATTAAATAGAAACTTTGGAATAAGGTTCTATTTACTTTTTGAAACAAAGTACTTTTAAAATATTAATAATGATTGATTATAAGCAACACATAACAATAGAAAAAGGGAAAAGAAGCGGTCAGCCTTGCATCAGAGGTTTGAGAATAACGGTTTATGATGTATTGGAACATCTTTCAACTGGAATGAGCTATGAGGAATTGTTAGCAGATTTTCCTGAGTTAACGAAAGAGGATATTTTGGCTTGTTTTGGTTGGGTTGTTGCGCAGAAAGGGAAAGTAAACGATAGCTAAGGTTGAATTTAGCTATCGTTTTGAAATCCAGTGATGGTGCGATTATAGCTATTCATTTAATGAATAACCCTGTTTCAATTCCATGCTCATTGGATATATAAATACAATATACTTGTAATAAATATTTGTTAAATATTTAAATTCCTTGTTTGTATTGCTAATTAATCTCATATTTGCAACGTTCAATTTATTGAATTACCCTTGACAAATATTTATTTCTTAACAATAATACAAAAGTATAAAGAATGAAGCGGACAACCAATTATGAAATGAAATTAAAATATGCTATTGACAATTTATATGTTTATTTATATAAAGCAGGTATTCAATCAAAGGAACGGGGGCTGGTAGTAAATAATTTAGTACGCTTGGATATGATGTTGTTAGATTCTAATGAACTACTGATTGGTAAAGATCTGAGCTTTATAGTCCCGTTTAATGATATATGGGAATTGGAAGATTCAATAAATATCTTAAGAAGACGATCTTATATTAATAATTATGCTTATACATTGAGTGGAAGAGTCATTTCTGCAATGTTGAATATTCATTTCTTAAATTCTAATTCGGCAAAAATAATTTCAATTAATCTGGGTTCAAAACTAAAAGCTGCTTAAAACTATGCAAAAAGAAGTTGGAAGAATGAGATTACTTAGAGTAATGCTCGCCATTTTGGAACAACCTGGCAGATACACCAAAAAGGAGTTAGCCGAAAAGATGGGTTCAAATGATGATAACATTCGATATGACCTTGAGGCATTAGGTCAAGCTGGGTTATCACTAGAATATGATCGCAATTATCGTTATAAATTTAAGGAGCAAAAGCCCATAGATAAGCTTAATGACCTACTCTATTTTACTGAAGAAGATCAAGAATTGCTAAAAGATACCATTGACCACTTATTTCAACATGATAAAAGGGCTGCGAAACTAAAGCGGAAACTAGATTCATTATATGATTATCATCAATTGGGCTTGGAAGCACTTAGGAAACCTAACTTAAAGAAGATTGAGTTATTAAAGCAGGCACAAGCTAATAAAAAGGTAGTTATTATACACGATTATCATTCTTCTAACAGTAATTCGGTAAGCAATAGAATAGTAGAGCCTTTTCATGTCGCTACGGATATTGATTTGTTGCATGCTTTTGATTTGGACAGAATGGAATTGCGTCATTTTAGAATTTCAAGAATGGTGCGAATAACAATTCAAGAAACAGATTGGAAACACTCTAAGAAGCATCATATTAAACTGACCGATCCTTTTGGAATATTAGACGACACTCAAAAAATGATTCATTTACGACTTAAAGTTGGAGCTTACAATGAATTAATTGAGCGTTTTCCAGCGGCAGAAAGATACGTAAGGGAATCAGCAGATGAAGAAGGCATTTATGATTTTCAGTGTAAAGTAAATCACCAATTTATAGGTTTGACCAATTATATTTTAGGTTATTATCATCAAATTATTGAAATTATTGGTCCTGATGAGTTGATTGAGCATTTGGAAAAGGAAGTGGGGAAGATTCAGGAGAGGTTGATAAATAGTTAAAAAATGTTTTAGCTATAAATGTTAAAAACGAAAAAAAATTCAAATTTTTTAGCGGTTGTGTAATTATTACACAAGGTGTGGATTTAGGTTTGCAGAAATTATTTAACTAAGTAGATAAATACATTTTAGTTATGGTAAAAGAATTAGTACAGTTTTCGGAGTTATTGACAGATGATTTTAAAGTTTTAGGTACCAAGCCTAAAGTTGGTATACATATTATGTTGTCAATTAAAGAAAAAGATGGAGAAATTTATTTAGATGTTGAAAATTACAAATTCAGTCGATGTACAAAAAAAACATCCGAAGATGATTTTTTGACGGAATGTAAAATGTATCATTTGAATGCTTGGTGCATAGATACCAATAAATGCTTTGATTTACCAATGAAAGCTGTCCATTCTTGTTCTCCTTTTTGTGTAGCATTTAAAAGGGAACATTTAGAAGGTGGAGCTAAGTTTATAGCAAATATTGAAAAAGGAAAAACACAGCTTCATGATAGATTTACTACCTATTTTGAGAAGGCATTTGAGCTATTGGAAGAAGAAGAAATTGAGAAATATAGAGTGTTTCGACAATTCTTTACTCAAAAAAACAACAGTGGTTATTTTCAAGATGTTTTGGATAAAATAGAAGATATATTTAAGGCTGAAAGAGATAAATTAGAGAGCGAAATTGAAAGCTTGAAAAACGTACAATCAGCAACTACTGATAAAGAAGAATTAAAGAATTTAAAGAGTAAGATTGCTGAAATCAGCTCAAAATTAGCTCCAGTTGCTGAAATAGATGATTCTGAGTATCTAATTTTCTATTTAAATGAACCTTTGGGTAAATACAAAAAGGCACATCAAAATTATTTATCAGACAAACTATTTAACTCTGATAAGTACAATACCAAACCTGATGAAGATGGTCTAATTTATGGTACTAACAACTTTTTAAATGGTTTTAATGTTAGCAAACCTTTTCTCACTCACAAAACAGCTTCATTTGATATAACAGGACGGATTTCAAATCACGAAGCATTAAAATTATATGACTTTCAAAATATTTTAAGGCTTAATACGCTGCCAAATCCATTGCCTATTTTTATTTACGAAGAAGAATTAAATGAAGATGTAATAGCTATTTTCAAGGAAAGTGAAGAAAGAACTCGATATGGCGAAATCATTAAAAAGCTATTTGAAAATCGTAAAAAAGATTTAGAGAATTACTATTTATTGTTTTCTCAAAATACAAAAGATGGTTTGGTTATTAAAGACTTTGATTTTGTTCCGAAGTTTAAATTCAATTTGAAAAGTGCAATATACAATGAAAGTTTTTGGGAAGTTAAACCTCATTTTACTGATAAGTATACATTAAAGCTTCATAGTATTTTTGACTTTCAAAATCAAATCTTACCCGTTATATTCAACAATAACTTAATTGTTAGAACAAAGGATAAAAAAGTAATAGTCAAATATTTTGGGGAGATAAAACAAGAATACTGTAAATCGGGTCCAAACTATTTAAGTGTCATCAAATACAGGAAAGCTTTCTATGACTTTGTGTATAAATCTCAAAGAAAAGCGATTACAGAACGGATGTTTGATGATATTATGAAGGTTAGTATTTTAGAAGATATACGATTGGATAAAATCAAAGATGGATGGAATACCGAAAGACATAATATTGAAAAGAAATTAAACATATGGTTTAGTCTTAGAGAAGAATTTAATTTATTCTATAATAAAAATACAATAACAATGGCAAGTAAACTAACAGCCTATCGCGAATTTATGAAAAAATTGGCAGCGAATGAAGTTGACGATTCTGAAGCAGTAAAAACAGAAGAATTTGCTTATGCAGCAGGGCAAGTTATAAAATATATACAAGACAAAAGTAAGACTGAAGATGGAAGCTATAAACGCCTAGAACCCTATTTGCAACAGGTTAGCTGTGAAGGAATAAAAGGTGCTATAGCTAGAGATTTTGCTAGGTATAAGCATCAAAATTATTCTAGGAAATTTGAAAATGCAGCAGCTTTTGTTTTAACGTATCAAACTGATGTGAATTTGAAAAAATTTCTACCTGAATTATTGGCTGGAATCTTTAGTAGCAATGAGTTATATGCAGACAAGAAAGAGGATGTCATTGCAGAAAAATAATTAAAATTAACTAACAATAAAATTTAATAAAAAATGAGTAATTCATTCAACCAGCGTGTTTTTGGCTGTGCAATAATCAAGTCAATCAACTCAAACTATAATGCAGACTTTTCCCACCAGCCAAGAACTTTGCCTGATGGAACTGCTTATGCAACTGATAAGGTTTTAAAATATTCCATTAGAAATTATTGGGATAAAGTTTTGGGCGAGAAAGTTTTCTATTTTAAAAGCCTTTCTGAATCAATGTCACCTAGAACATTAGATGAAACATTTGAGCATCATTTTGGTGGTGAAATTTTAAAAGGAAGCAAAAAAAATGATATTCGCTTGAACGTTCTTAAAAATATTCTAACCTGTTTAGATGTTCGGGTATTTGGAGGGACTTATGCTGGTAAGACAAACCTGTCTTTACACGGAACGACTCAAATTACACATGGTATAAATCGTTATAATGAGAGTGTAATATATTCTGAACAAATAATGTCACCTTTTAGAAACCCTGGTGATAAGAGTGAAGCCAGTACACAAACAACTTTAGGGACTCAATCAAAGTTACAAGAAGGTCATTATGTTCATCATTTTTCTGTAAATCCTAAAAATCTTGCTGCTGATGCAGAGCGTGTAGGTAATGATGGAATTACAAATGATGATGTATCTAAGCTAAAAGAAGGTTTGAGAAAAGGGGTTAGCTATTATGACTCTTCTGCTAAAGCAGGCACAGAGAATGAATTGTTATTGTGGGTACAATTAAAAGAAGGGTCGAAAGCTGTTTTTCCATCTTTTGTGGAATTGGTTGATGTTAATGAAACCAAAGAAATTGACCTACAAAAAGTTAGTGAAATATTAGCGCAAAAACACAATGCTTCTGAAATTGAAAAGATTGAGTTGTATTACAATTCCAAAACCACGACAGTAATTAATGAGCCAAAAGGAAGTGAATTTATCGAACTTTAATATTGATTAAAATTGGGTTATGATTACGAAAAGCTTGTAACCCAATTTTATACTTTAAATTTTATTTTATGGAGAATGAAAAATTAGTTTCTTTTGATCTATATGCTAATTTCGGTTTTTTTAGAAAACCAGAAACCAATGAGGGTGTAAATCTAAGTTTTAATATGATGCACAAACCTGCTTTATTGGGAATATTAGGGGCTATTATTGGATTGGACGGATATAAAGAAAAGGGGAAAGAGCCAGAATATTTACAGAAACTTAAATCATTAAAATTAGGTATTAAGCCACTTGATGATGAAAATGGAAATTTTCAAAAGATCGTTATTAAATATAGTAATACCGTTGGGTATGCAAATAAAGGAACAAACTATCTAACTGAAGAAGCTACTTTGATAAAGCCTGGATTCAGGTGCTATTTGTTGTTGGACTTGTCTAATGAGGATCATATTAAGTTGGGAGAATATTTAAAGGAAGGCAAAGCAGAGTATCTACCCTATTTTGGCAAAAATGAATTTTATGCTTGGTGGAAACCTGATAGTTATGAAGAATGTGATTTTAGCAAAACTGACAATATCAATAAAAAAATCAGAATTGACAGTTTGTTTTTAAAAACAGAGAAGTTGAATGAGGATAAAGATATTGAATTTGACCTTTTTGATGAACAAGAAAAGACCTTTATGTTTTTTGAACGATTACCTAGTGGTTTTGATGAAGAATTAATGCAGTATCAATTAAATAAATTTGCATTTACAAATCTGAAATTAACCCCTAAATCAATACTGTCAAATTTATTTTATTTAAAAGATACAGACAAATATGTACAACTCATTTAAGACGACTAAAGAAATTCTTAAATCAACTGCACCTGTTAGTGAATTTTTGATTAATGCCAATTGGTACCATGCACACAGAGTGCCAAAAGATCAGAAATTTAAAGATCCCGAAACATTAGAAGAACATACTGTTTTGGTGCAAAAAAAATTCACAAAACTTTGTAATGAGATTCACGGTATAGATAGAGTTATTGACAATCTTATAAATAGTATTCTTTCAGAATTTTGTGATCCAGATGATTTTAGTGAGTTGGGTAATTATTTGAAAAAGATGTTTGTGAACACAATAGTCTTTCACGATTATGGAAAAATTAATGTGAACTTTCAGGCACACCCTGATAAGATGAATAACGATAATTTTTCAATACGAGAAAGCTGTTTAAGCACACACCATTCTGCTTTGAGTGCTTATATATTTATTGCTAAACATTTTCAAGAAATTAGCTTTGAGAAGAATTTCAAAAAAAAATATAATTTAACGCTTTATTATATAGTTCTTTCACTGTCCTACCCCATCTTTAAGCATCATTCTAGTTACCTTGGTAATGATTTTGATAAAAAATGTTGTTTGACTTTGGATCAGCTAAAGGAAATGAGTAATTATATTTCAGAGTATCAATTTGAAATTCACGAAAAATTCAAGCTCGACCTTACAAAGTTGGCGGAAAAAGTTTTAGAAAAATTTGATTCTCGAAAGTCATCCTTTTCTTTATACAATTTAGTTAGATTGAGCTTTTCCCTTTTAACAGCTTCTGATTACTTAGCATCTTGTGAGTATATGACAGGAATGGAAATTGAAAACCACCAGTTTGGAACGCTCTCTAATAGACGAAAAAAGGAACTTTATGAGAATGTTCAAAATTGTAAAGACTATAATAAAAAGACGTATGATGAACTAGAAGGATTTGAATTTAAAAATCCTACAAATGTAAGCAATGAATCTTTGAACAGGTTAAGACAAGAAATGGCTGTTTCTGTGATTCAAACATTGCGAGCTAATTTTGATAAAAATCTTTTTTACATTGAAGCTCCGACGGGCGGAGGTAAAACAAATTTGTCAATGATTGCTGCTGCGGAATTACTTAATGCACACGCTGAATTGAATAAAGTATTTTATGTTTTTCCATTTACAACATTGATAACACAGACTTACCAATCAATAATTGAGACTTTGAAATTGGAAGAGGACGAGATCGTTCAATTACACTCAAAGGCTGGTTTTAATACTAAAAATGCTAATATAGAAGATGATAAATATGGAGAGCAAAGAAGAAATTTTGTCGATAACTTATTTGTTCATTTTCCTTTTTGTTTATTGACCCATATCAAATTTTTTGATATTTTGAAGACCAATCAAAAGTCTACCAATTACCTTTTACACCGATTGGCAAACTCCATAGTTGTTATTGATGAGTTACAGACTTACAATCCAAGCCATTGGAGAAAGGTAATTTGGTTTATTGAAAATTATGCAAAATTTTACAATATAAAATTTATTTTGATGTCGGCAACATTGCCTAAAATAGATGAGCTATTGGAAGATGTAAAATCAGATACTTTCGTTCATTTATTACCTAATGCGAAGGCAAATTATTTTCAGAATTCCAATTTTTCTAAAAGAGTTACATTTAAGTTTGATTTGTTAAAAAAGGAAGAATTAAAACTGCGTGATTTAGCTAATTATTTGCTCGAAAAATCTAAAACATATACGGAGTGTGATTTTGGAAATCCCAAACCAGTGGACAGTGTATACACTATTATTGAATTTATATTTAAAAATTCTGCAACACTATTCTATACAGAAATTAAGGAAATAAACAATGGCTTTTTTGATAAAATATTTGTGTTGTCAGGTACAATTTTAGAACATCGAAGGAAGGAAATCATAAATTTTCTCAAGAATGATGAGAATAGAAAGAAACGCATACTTTTGATAACAACACAAGTTGTAGAAGCAGGTGTTGATATTGATATGGATTTAGGATTTAAGAATCAATCTTTAATAGATAGTGATGAACAATTAGCAGGCAGAATTAATCGGAATGTAAATAAAAAAAATTGCGAACTGTATTTATTCAACTATAATGAAGCCCGGGTTTTATACGGAAAAGATCCACGTTATAAAGTAATGGGAAAGTTGAAATCTGAGTATGAAACCATTTTGAGAACAAAGAATTTTGATCGCTTATATAAACAGGTTTTTAAAAAATTACTTGCTTGGGATGACACTGTTTTAGCTGAAGGCTTTAATGAATACAAATCACATATTTCAACTTTGAGATTTGAATCTGTACATAAAGAGTTCAGATTGATTGAATCTAGTAATTTATCTATTTTTGTTCCCGTTCAAATTCCAATATTAATAGATTCAGTAACACAAGGTGAAAAGGAGAATATATTTTCAGATACCGAAATTACTTTTTTAAAAAATGCAAATAGATTGTCAGATAACGATTTAGAAGTCAATGGTGAAGCTGTGTTTGATTTATATTTAGACTTAATAAATTTTGGCAAAGGAGGGTTTATTGAGAAGCAAGTAGATAACAAAACGTTGAAGGGTATAATGTCAAAATTTGTCTTTTCTATTTTTAGTGATAAACTGGGGAAAACAGAAAAGAAGCTAGTTCCTTTTTCGGATCAGGAAAAAAGTGAGTATGGATTTGTTTATTTATCTCGCTATAATGAAGTTTATGAAATAAAAACAGGACTTGATGACTCAAAATTTGATGATTCTGAAAATCAAATTTTATGAAAGATTTTTATATAAATATATTTTATAGTCAGGATGATGAGGGTTATATTGCTGACATACCAGATTTAGCGAATTGCTCTGCTTTCGGAGAAACACCAGAAAAGGCATTGAAAGAGGTTTTGATTGCAAAAATACTTTGGTTACAAGTAGCAGAGGATAATGGGATTGATATTCCAGGACCTAATTATTATTCTAAGGATAATTAAAAATAAACTAATGTTTGCCAATTTACCAACTGCAACACAGATTGCCTATTACCATAATTGTCATCGTGAATTGTGGTTATTTTCTCATTCTATTAATATGGAGCATACGAGTGATTTGGTGTATGAGGGAAAGTTGATTAGTGAAAATACGTATCCGCAGAGGGCGATGAAGGGCAAGGAGTTGGATTTGGGGAATATTAAGATTGATTATTATGATGCTAAGAATAAGGTGGTTCACGAAACGAAAAAATCTAACAAGAAGAATCATCTGCATTTGTGGCAGGTGAAATATTATATTTATGCTTTGGAATTGGCTGGAATTGTTGGGGTGACGGGTGTTTTGGAATATCCAAAATTGAGGTTGAAAGAGGAGGTGTTTTTGAGTGATGATGATCGGGAATATTTGAAGGAGGTGATTGTGGAAGTTGATAAAATAAAGGCGATGGAGGTTTGTCCTGATAAGTTAAAAAAGTCTAAATGTAGGAATTGTTCTTATGAGGAGTTTTGTTGGGCGGGCGAGGTTCCCGATCTGGTCGGGAATGACGATTGTTTGGAGGAATGACGGTATTTAGTTGGGAATGACTATTGTTTGGAGGAATGACGGTATTTAGTGGATGGCAGTTGTAAATTGGCTGGGGAAATCGAAGCAAGATGGGGAGGTTCCCGATTGAGTCGGGAATGACGGGATTTAGTCGGGTATGACGAAATTTATAAATTATGAAAAAGAGTTATTATTTGTTTAATCCTGGGCGGATGTCGCGGAGGGATAATACTTTGAAATTTGAGGGAAATGTGAAGGATGGTGTGAAGCCTGCTGCGAAATATTTACCGATTGAGGGAGTTGAGGATTTGTTTGTTTTTGGGTCTGTGGATGCGAATAGTCATATGTATGCTTTCTTGGGAAAACAGGGTATTCCTGTTCATTTTTTTGATTATTATGAGCATTATAGGGGTTCATTTATGCCCAAGGAGTATTTATTGGCTGGGAAGGTTCAGGTGGAGCAAACTAAATTGTATTTGGATGGTGAAAAAAGAATTCTGCTGGCGAAATGTTTGATTGATGGTGCGGCGTTTAATATGCTTAAAAATTTGCGTTATTATAATACTCGTGGAAAGGATTTGGATGCTATTATTAATAAAATTGAGATTTTTGTGGCGGAGATTGAGCATACGAATTACGTGGATCAATTGATGGGTATTGAGGGCAATATTCGTCAGGCTTATTATAAGGGTTTTGATAAAATTATTAATAATTTTGAATTTAAGGGTAGAAATAGGCAGCCACCGCGTGATCCTGTGAATGTATTGATTTCGTTTGGGAATATGATGTGCTATACTTGTTGTTTGGGGCAGATTTTTCATACTCAATTAAATCCTACTATTAGTTTTTTGCACGAGCCTGGAATGCGTCGTTATTCATTGTCTTTAGATATTTCTGAGATATTTAAACCGATATTGGTGGACAGGGTGATTTTTAAGGTGCTGAATAAAAAGATTCTTAACTTATCTGATTTTGATGCTGGTGCAAATTATTGTACTTTAAAAGATAAGGGCAAAAAGGCTTTTGTCAAAAATTTTGACGAGCGATTGAAAGAAACGATTCATCATAGGGGTTTGAATAAGAAAGTGAGCTATAAACGCTTGATTCGGTTGGAGTGTTACAAGTTGACTAAGCATATTTTGGGGATGCAGGAGTATCGACCTTTTAAGAGTTACTGGTGAAAAGAATGCTTGAATGCGAGAATGCTTGAATGCTTGAATGCGAGAATGCGAGAATGCTTGAATGCTTGAATGCTTGAATGCGAGAATGCGAGAATGCGAGAATGCGAGAATGCTTGAATGCGAGAATGCTTGAATGCGAGAATGCTTGAATGCTTGAATGCGAGAATGCTTGAATGCGAGAATGCTTGAATGCGAGAATGCTTGAATGCGAGAATGCTTGAATGCGAGAATGCGAGAATGCTTGAATGCGAGAATGCTTGAATGCTTGAATGCGAGAATGCTTGAATGCGAGAATGTTTGAATGCGAGAATGCGAGAATGCTTAAATGCTTGAATGCTTGAATGCGAGAATGCTTGAATGCTTGAATGCGAGAATGCTTGAATGCGAGAATGCGAGAATGCTTGAATGCGAGAATGCTTGAATGCGAGAATGCTTGAATGCGAGAATGCGAGAATGCGAGAATGCTTGAATCTTGAATGCTTCAGCGTTTTCAACTTTCAACAACTTTCAAAGTGATTGGGTTAAGTAAAGAACATTGATGCGAGAATGTTTTAATGTTTATCTGGCTAAATACATTGAAGCATTAAAAAGCAAGGGAAGCGCGGAGGATGTATTGGCGACGGAGGGGCTAAATATGCGAAAATACGCCCGATGCGAGTGGAAATGTATTGCATTTATTGGAACTGATGATTGGGGAAAATTTCACAACGAAGCAGCCATGTTGTACGGGCGAACTGCAATTCGCCCCAACGACCAAAACCAGTTCCAATGAATGCAATGCATTGCAGCGGACAGCGGGGAGACTACTAGATTGAAGATGATCCTCGCCGTCCGCCTTCGAGTAGTTCTGGACAACTTTATTAATTTTGAGCAAATTGTTTATTTCTCGTAATAAATGTGGTTTGGTTTCGGCGAACCTCAGGCGACGGTAATCAAGTTGAGGGCAGGTTCCATCAATCAATTTGAGGATAGGTTCCATCAATCAAGTTGAGGACAGGTTCCATCAATCAAGTTGAGGACAGGTTTAAATTTTAATTAGAGTTGTATTTGAGTATTGGAAATAATTAAAACTTGGTTAACATCAAAGATCAGGATATTGAATAAGCATCTCGGACAACGATGAGGTGTGGTCAAAATGCTTTAGAAATTTCTGATTAATAAAATAGAAAAAATATGTATGTAATATTGGTTTATGATATGGGAGAAAAGCGTGTTGTGAAGATGTTAAAGTTGTGTAGAAAATATTTGAATTGGATACAAAATTCTGTATTTGAGGGAGAGATTACGGAAGTAAAATTAAAAGAATTAAAAATAAATGCAAAGAAATTTATGGATGAAGAGTATGACAGTTTGATAATATTTAAGAGCAGAAATGAGCGGTGGTTGGAAAAAGAAGTTGTGGGTGTGGAACGGAATAGCACTGAGGTATTTTTGTAGATTTTAGATGGGGCAACTGCAAGTGTTGCCCGTTCGGACAAAGATGATAAATTGCTTTGATATAGAGAGTATATTATAGCCAATTATTTAGGAGATGTTCAGGATTAGCTGATTAATTACATCAAGAAGTTGTCGAACCCTTGATTTATTTTGGCTAAGAGCATAAATTTGACTATATTTGGGCTTAAATAAGCTGAGAACGGGGTTGTCGAACAGGCTATAAAATCGTATTTTTAAAGATAGACAATTAAAAAGGCATTGGCAGGGTCCATTATTTGACATAAGCCTTTGAAAATGAGTAGCCATTATCCCCCTTCCGTAACGGCTTATAATCGCACCATATTGGAATTGAAACGAAAGCCCTTTGGTTTCTTGTAGTACTTTGTTGATAACTTATAATCGCACCATATTGGAATTGAAACATTGATGCATTATCATCTGAGCATCCAAAGGGACGCCTTATAATCGCACCATATTGGAATTGAAACCCTGAATAGTTATTTTTATTAATTCTTAAAGACCGCCTTATAATCGCACCATATTGGAATTGAAACTTAATTGTTTCCCTTGTAAATCAATCCTTCCATATTCTTATAATCGCACCATATTGGAATTGAAACCAACAACATTTGTTGCTACTGCACCACCAATATTTGCTTATAATCGCACCATATTGGAATTGAAACTACTTATGTGGGTTTCTTGGATCAAATGCAGGTATACTTATAATCGCACCATATTGGAATTGAAACGTGTAATGCATTGCGGAATTGTATCGAAAACCATACTTATAATCGCACCATATTGGAATTGAAACATTTAATCCAAAATTATAGATTTTTTGCTACAAAACTTATAATCGCACCATATTGGAATTGAAACGAATTAAGTAATGACTGATTGAATGCATCTGTATAGCTTATAATCGCACCATATTGGAATTGAAACTCAGGAGCGTTTTCGTCAGTAAAAATGATTAGCTCACTTATAATCGCACCATATTGGAATTGAAACATTGAAACAGATGCGTGATGCCATCTTCATTACTACTTATAATCGCACCATATTGGAATTGAAACTTTTCTTAGAAACCAATAGCGTTTCAAAAGCTGTTCCTTATAATCGCACCATATTGGAATTGAAACGGGATTCCTTCCAAGGTTATTGGCAGTACATAATGTTGCTTATAATCGCACCATATTGGAATTGAAACATTGAAAGTGTTGATATTGCTGACAAGGTGCAAGAGCTTATAATCGCACCATATTGGAATTGAAACGTTGATGCTTGATGGAAACCACTTGAAGTTTCTTTTCTTATAATCGCACCATATTGGAATTGAAACAACTCAACAACCTGATTCACCTCCACAAATCCAGATTCTTATAATCGCACCATATTGGAATTGAAACTTTTTTCTTGTACACAATCCTTGGACATTTGCAGCCTTATAATCGCACCATATTGGAATTGAAACTACCCATTGAAAATAAAATTTACATGCGTTTTATGCTTATAATCGCACCATATTGGAATTGAAACGGAGCAAGCCCAACAAGTAGCAGTCGAAGAAAATTTTCTTATAATCGCACCATATTGGAATTGAAACACAGTAATACAACAACAACAAAGTGGAGGAAATAAAACTTATAATCGCACCATATTGGAATTGAAACTTCAGAATCTGAATTTTTACTTTCTGAAAAAACGGCTTATAATCGCACCATATTGGAATTGAAACCAAACGATGGTCCTTCGGATGCAGTGAATGTTGCACTTATAATCGCACCATATTGGAATTGAAACGAATTTGATTTTGTAGAGACTGGAGACATTAAAAACTTATAATCGCACCATATTGGAATTGAAACGTAAATTAGATCCGCATACCCAAAGTGAGTTTGTTCTTATAATCGCACCATATTGGAATTGAAACTTTTCAAAGTTGTCTATCAGGATTATCTTGTTTTTCTTATAATCGCACCATATTGGAATTGAAACCCGCCATATGCCACTCTTCCACCATTTACAATAATATCTTATAATCGCACCATATTGGAATTGAAACTATGAAGATGGAAGACCTAGAGATGGAATAGATGACTTATAATCGCACCATATTGGAATTGAAACGAGGATTTGAGTGTTGAAGAAAATCTTTCCTATATACTTATAATCGCACCATATTGGAATTGAAACCAAGGTGGGTTGTAATTGGACAACAATAAGAGTATCTTATAATCGCACCATATTGGAATTGAAACTGATCATTGCGATGCACTAACAATCTTGTAGAAACACTTATAATCGCACCATATTGGAATTGAAACTTTGGTAAAAGATCAAATAAATCATAACCTCTTTCTCTTATAATCGCACCATATTGGAATTGAAACGATATAAAGATAAAATACAAGGGATTTACATACAATCTTATAATCGCACCATATTGGAATTGAAACGAGCATTATAAATGGTGCACTTGCAGTTACTAACGTCTTATAATCGCACCATATTGGAATTGAAACTTACTGGTGGAGTATTTATGAAATCCTCATAATCCTCTTATAATCGCACCATATTGGAATTGAAACTGTTCTACATAAGACATGCACAGACCAAATATCTTTCTTATAATCGCACCATATTGGAATTGAAACATTTCAAAACCTCCACTTTGAGATTATAAAAGGGAACTTATAATCGCACCATATTGGAATTGAAACATAAAGAAAATATCATTTGACCCACCCAAAGTAGGCTTATAATCGCACCATATTGGAATTGAAACTCTGATTGTGTATAGCCCAACAAAGCCCCTGTTTCTCTTATAATCGCACCATATTGGAATTGAAACTTAATCTACTTAATGATATTAGATTGCAAAATACAAACTTATAATCGCACCATATTGGAATTGAAACTTGAAAGAATATGGTAATTATTTATACATGAATACCCTTATAATCGCACCATATTGGAATTGAAACTTGGGGAGAAAATGAAGTTGGTGACAAGTACTACATGTCTTATAATCGCACCATATTGGAATTGAAACCCTTTAAAGTCTGATGTTAAAGAGTATAGCGGACTGTCTTATAATCGCACCATATTGGAATTGAAACGGTGTTATTACAAAATAGGAATTACTATTGATTTAACTTATAATCGCACCATATTGGAATTGAAACGTAAAAAGAAATTATGAAAAAGATTAAGTTAAACGCCTTATAATCGCACCATATTGGAATTGAAACGTGATAAAATTAGACGGTTGATTCTATTCTGTCCGCCTTATAATCGCACCATATTGGAATTGAAACTTGCATGCAAAATTAAAACTCTTATCTGATGGCGACCTTATAATCGCACCATATTGGAATTGAAACGTGGTAAGTTTCCAATAATGTACGGATACGGTGTTAACTTATAATCGCACCATATTGGAATTGAAACAGTTTTGCTGGTACAATCCATTGGGACCATTCCACTTATAATCGCACCATATTGGAATTGAAACGTAGGCAACTCGCCGTCATAGAACGATGCTGGACACTTATAATCGCACCATATTGGAATTGAAACAGAATGACAAAGAATGGAATGTATTATTGATGACGGCTTATAATCGCACCATATTGGAATTGAAACTTTTAGAGTACTCTCAATACATAAGATTGTCATCTACTTATAATCGCACCATATTGGAATTGAAACGAAAATTACCAAAGCTTGATTGGGCTAACACCTACACTTATAATCGCACCATATTGGAATTGAAACAAAGATGTCCAGCAGCACTCATTTGTGCGGATTCGACTTATAATCGCACCATATTGGAATTGAAACATTAAAGCCTGTTTAGGAGTCAGATTGTCGTCACCCCTTATAATCGCACCATATTGGAATTGAAACGGCTAAAGATTAAATCGTTGTCTTTATTGCTTTTTCCTTATAATCGCACCATATTGGAATTGAAACATTGCAAGGGTTGTTTGAAAGGGTTGAATCAAAGGTCTTATAATCGCACCATATTGGAATTGAAACATGGAGAAGGAGAGCATTTTGCTAAATCTAACATTGACTTATAATCGCACCATATTGGAATTGAAACAAGGAGGGAAGTATAGCAAGAAAAGCGTTTCCAAGCTTATAATCGCACCATATTGGAATTGAAACGCAGAAGCAGAAATACCTGGAGATAGGTTAAAGAAACTTATAATCGCACCATATTGGAATTGAAACACCTTTTGTTCAAGGATTTCTAGTCGAGCATTAATTCCTTATAATCGCACCATATTGGAATTGAAACTCGACAGCAGAAGCCTGATAAGTGGACTCTTGTGCATCTTATAATCGCACCATATTGGAATTGAAACATTTAATCAAGATTATTTTAAAGCTAAAAATTAGTACTTATAATCGCACCATATTGGAATTGAAACAATAATCTGTACTTCAGGAGAGCAAGACGGAGTGCTCTTATAATCGCACCATATTGGAATTGAAACATTGATTCTCGGTCCAATAACGGATTGTCGTATGTGGCTTATAATCGCACCATATTGGAATTGAAACTTTTTGAATGTTCATCTATAATAGCCTCCCATTGATCTTATAATCGCACCATATTGGAATTGAAACTTTCAACATCTCTTACCTCTTTTTGATTAGACCAACTTATAATCGCACCATATTGGAATTGAAACGAGTTAATTCAAGGCGATTTGAGCGTACTTATTCCTCTTATAATCGCACCATATTGGAATTGAAACGTACCAGCAAAGGCGAAGCCCTTTTCTAGTTCCTGCTTATAATCGCACCATATTGGAATTGAAACATTTCACTTGAGGTGAGAATGTAGTCCAAATATCTACTTATAATCGCACCATATTGGAATTGAAACAGTAGAAGGCTGTTGTGATGTTGATGAGAAGTTATCCTTATAATCGCACCATATTGGAATTGAAACGCATCTTTTTGTATCTGCTTTCTACCTACTCCAGTACTTATAATCGCACCATATTGGAATTGAAACTCAATCAACTGCGGATATTCTTACAACTATTTTACTTATAATCGCACCATATTGGAATTGAAACTTGGTGTTTGAAGGAGAACCAGGTGACCTTTTCACACTTATAATCGCACCATATTGGAATTGAAACTTTTCATACCTGGTCCATATGGCTGCAATCTAATAAACTTATAATCGCACCATATTGGAATTGAAACTTAAAGAATTGAATGCCTGGATAAACAAACCAAAGACTTATAATCGCACCATATTGGAATTGAAACCATCTAATTCCAAACCAATCGTTTCCGTCTATTTCTTCTTATAATCGCACCATATTGGAATTGAAACATTTTTTTTGAAAAGCTTATCCCCAAGCTGTCTTGGCTTATAATCGCACCATATTGGAATTGAAACATAGCATTTCCACTCGCATCGACAGAGGTATAAGACTTATAATCGCACCATATTGGAATTGAAACGATCATGTGACCCATACAAATCATAATCATTTATCACTTATAATCGCACCATATTGGAATTGAAACATTCAAAGATTCGGAACTTCAAAGGTTCAAAACATTCTTATAATCGCACCATATTGGAATTGAAACAAAGCGGGCAAAACTTTCCAGGTTATTTTGTGTTGCTTATAATCGCACCATATTGGAATTGAAACTCAATAAATTCCTGTTCCGTGTAGAGATAATGCCCTCTTATAATCGCACCATATTGGAATTGAAACTTCCACATCTCACGTTGAACAGACATAGATCCAGGACTTATAATCGCACCATATTGGAATTGAAACTTGATCCCGCCATCGACACCACCATCGAGTACATCAACTTATAATCGCACCATATTGGAATTGAAACGAGGTTTTAAGGATTAAATCAATTTTGCTTTCGACTCTTATAATCGCACCATATTGGAATTGAAACTTTTTGCTACTTAAATGTATTGAAATCTATTTTAACTTATAATCGCACCATATTGGAATTGAAACGACATCTGTTATGCCACGTCTATCAGGTCCAGAACTTCTTATAATCGCACCATATTGGAATTGAAACAACTATAAAAATGAATAGCTGGGGAGCTGCACCAGGCTTATAATCGCACCATATTGGAATTGAAACTTGGATACGGCGACAAGGACGATTGGGAAGGTCGTTTCTTATAATCGCACCATATTGGAATTGAAACAAGGTGAACAATCCATTGTTCCGTAAGGAGAGCATTCTTATAATCGCACCATATTGGAATTGAAACCAATCTGTTATTTTTGCGATATAATCGACACCAGACTTATAATCGCACCATATTGGAATTGAAACTGAATTTTTTGAAATCGTTACCTTTGAAGCTATGCTTCTTATAATCGCACCATATTGGAATTGAAACTTACAAAGGATATACCGAACAGGATTATCAGGCACTCTTATAATCGCACCATATTGGAATTGAAACACCCTTGACTTACTCCATCAAGTGCGGTCGAGTCTACTTATAATCGCACCATATTGGAATTGAAACTTTTCTTTACAGGTGATGGTATCACAGGGATTAATACTTATAATCGCACCATATTGGAATTGAAACTTGATCGAACTCTTCTTCCATACCCATTAGAGATACTTATAATCGCACCATATTGGAATTGAAACGGTTCAACAGGCGCAGCGAACTGCTGCCTCAAATGACTTATAATCGCACCATATTGGAATTGAAACGTGAATGTATCTATGTTTCCCTGAATAGGGTTTCCGCTTATAATCGCACCATATTGGAATTGAAACATGTATCGAAAATCTTTGTAAAAGAAATTAACCCAACTTATAATCGCACCATATTGGAATTGAAACATGCTTATGGACGATGGTAAAGATGTGGGAGTGTTGACTTATAATCGCACCATATTGGAATTGAAACTAACCAAAACCACCGTAGTAAATATTTAAATCCGATTCTTATAATCGCACCATATTGGAATTGAAACTTTTCTTTTGGTGCTGCATAAGTAGAAATGTATCTAACTTATAATCGCACCATATTGGAATTGAAACCTTTCTAAAGCTTTTTTATGCATTATAGCCAATTCCCTTATAATCGCACCATATTGGAATTGAAACTTTATAATAATGCGAGAAGGTGAAGAAGAACTTTTCTTATAATCGCACCATATTGGAATTGAAACTGTTTAAAACATTTTTAATTGGCAACCCATTAATCTTATAATCGCACCATATTGGAATTGAAACTTTTGATTTATCAATGTATATGTGAAAGAATTTCCACTTATAATCGCACCATATTGGAATTGAAACTTGTTGATATTAATTCCACAATCGTAAACGACGGTGACTTATAATCGCACCATATTGGAATTGAAACTAGTAATTTGCAAATTGTTTAACATGGTCTAAGTACTTATAATCGCACCATATTGGAATTGAAACCCTGAATAAGTATATCCATTTATCGTAATACTTATACTTATAATCGCACCATATTGGAATTGAAACACAAATCGTTTAGTGGCATCAGACAAATCAACAATCCTTATAATCGCACCATATTGGAATTGAAACACATCAAATGGTGAATATGCGATATTAAGCAGTATCTTATAATCGCACCATATTGGAATTGAAACCTCAATATGTTAAGGATTACTATTTGCGTTTATACCTTATAATCGCACCATATTGGAATTGAAACTTCAAATAATTATAGTACGTCCGACGAGCAGATTCTAACTTATAATCGCACCATATTGGAATTGAAACGAAGGGATTTGTTCATTGGCTTTTGCTTTACTCTTCCTTATAATCGCACCATATTGGAATTGAAACATAGTTCCATTAGAAAAAACTGTATTGAGATTAACCCTTATAATCGCACCATATTGGAATTGAAACTTTTTTGCATCAAGTAATTGATTTCGCAGATTGAAATCTTATAATCGCACCATATTGGAATTGAAACTTTATAATTTTTACTATATCTTTCTGTACGTGTTCAGCTTATAATCGCACCATATTGGAATTGAAACTAAATAGAAGTGCTTTTTATGTGTTTTAATTATCGTTCTTATAATCGCACCATATTGGAATTGAAACCCTATTAACGCTTTTCCATGTATGCTTGAATCTATGGGCTTATAATCGCACCATATTGGAATTGAAACTGATATATAGAGCAAGGATCACCATAAAAATTAATACTTATAATCGCACCATATTGGAATTGAAACAACGGTTTAGAAAGTACTATTGAATTTACGTGCAACTTATAATCGCACCATATTGGAATTGAAACCTGCCTACTGTATAACTTTCTGATTTAGTTGTTTTTCTTATAATCGCACCATATTGGAATTGAAACCAAATATTAGCAGTCATTTAATTATTTATTTCTATTCTTATAATCGCACCATATTGGAATTGAAACTTCCAGATGTTAGGCGTATATCCTCAAAACCAGTAGCTTATAATCGCACCATATTGGAATTGAAACTTTAATAGTTGGAGAAGGTCAAGAAAAACTAAACGACTTATAATCGCACCATATTGGAATTGAAACATTACAACATTATAAAACTCGTTATTTTTATCTCTAACTTATAATCGCACCATATTGGAATTGAAACTCACTCACAGCAGAAAGTTGAACCAATTCTGCTTGACTTATAATCGCACCATATTGGAATTGAAACTTGCCTAAATAAAACATTGCTTTGTAGGAGAATATTTCTTATAATCGCACCATATTGGAATTGAAACTTGTGAATTTTATGTATTCTTTCAGCGTAATTTTTCTTATAATCGCACCATATTGGAATTGAAACTTAAATTAGTCGCTACTGCTGTAGCTAACATAGCACTTATAATCGCACCATATTGGAATTGAAACTTTCGAGCTAGAAGGGACCAGTTACCCACTAGACCCTTATAATCGCACCATATTGGAATTGAAACTGCCTATATGAGTGTTACAATTCATAAATTATAATACTTATAATCGCACCATATTGGAATTGAAACCAAGTATTATTTACTACTACAGGATCGTCTGGAATAGCTTATAATCGCACCATATTGGAATTGAAACTTTATTAAAACATAAGTAAATGATGTAGGAGGTAGTCTTATAATCGCACCATATTGGAATTGAAACCGTAGCAGACAGCAAAGAACAAGCTTTTAGAATTTTCTTATAATCGCACCATATTGGAATTGAAACGATACTTTGGTTAAACCTGCACAAGGGCAAATATTAGCTTATAATCGCACCATATTGGAATTGAAACTTTAAAAATCGTAATACATTGTTTCATCACCTTCAGGCTTATAATCGCACCATATTGGAATTGAAACGAAAATGAAAGTCAAGAAAGGAAAACTCAAAGAATGCTTATAATCGCACCATATTGGAATTGAAACATATCACCTGTGCAATTTGCAGGACCAGACAGACCTCTTATAATCGCACCATATTGGAATTGAAACAAAGTGTAAAGCTTGTGGAGGTAAAGGTCAAAATTCCTTATAATCGCACCATATTGGAATTGAAACCACAGAACTTTGGAAATTAACTGCTGACAACAGTTTCTTATAATCGCACCATATTGGAATTGAAACAAGTAAAACATTTCTTCCTCTCTTGTCCCGTCCTCTCTTATAATCGCACCATATTGGAATTGAAACTTTAAAAAATTATACCGTCCTTGATACTCTTTACCGTCTTATAATCGCACCATATTGGAATTGAAACATTCTTAATTCCATATCCCAAATTTGACCAATTGTCTTATAATCGCACCATATTGGAATTGAAACTATTTATTTGATTGTGAACAGACAGCACAGATACACTTATAATCGCACCATATTGGAATTGAAACCTTCCGTTCCATCCATTAATCTAGCATAAATTGAACCCTTATAATCGCACCATATTGGAATTGAAACCTAAGGCAAAGAGATGCCAGCGCGGTTGTAACGGAACTTATAATCGCACCATATTGGAATTGAAACTCTACTACAAAGCTATGCGTTACCTTAATACCCTTTCTTATAATCGCACCATATTGGAATTGAAACATCTGGACACATGATTTTGTTTACGGTGCCACCACTTATAATCGCACCATATTGGAATTGAAACTAACTGCTTATAAGTAGGTATATTTTTCTTTAATTTACTTATAATCGCACCATATTGGAATTGAAACAAAGGATCGAAATAACTTACAGCTAAATCTTTACCACTCTTATAATCGCACCATATTGGAATTGAAACTAGGCACAATAAAGGTAAAATAGGAGTGTTCTATGGCTTATAATCGCACCATATTGGAATTGAAACGTTGAAAACCAATCACAATCGCCTAGTTAGACTAGCTTATAATCGCACCATATTGGAATTGAAACTAGTATTATTAATTTGGCAATTTCTTCTGTTATAGCTTATAATCGCACCATATTGGAATTGAAACTTGCCGCCACTGGTACAAATATATAACAAATATCTTATCTTATAATCGCACCATATTGGAATTGAAACATTATATTCATATAATTTCATTTTTAAAAACAGTGGCTTATAATCGCACCATATTGGAATTGAAACTTATAGATAGGTCGCTTTTGTATTCTGCGAGTTTTTCTTATAATCGCACCATATTGGAATTGAAACTCGAAATGGTGGTATTAAAATGTACGATGGAAGAACTTATAATCGCACCATATTGGAATTGAAACTAAATCAAAGTAGCGTGATGATGCTCCATTCGGGAACTTATAATCGCACCATATTGGAATTGAAACCGCTTTTTGTTGTTTCTTATAATTAACGTATTTCACTTATAATCGCACCATATTGGAATTGAAACTTTGCGTCAAGTTTATCTATTCTAGTGTATATATCCTTATAATCGCACCATATTGGAATTGAAACTAGAGCCATGTGCATTGTTTTGCATACAGTAATTGCCTTATAATCGCACCATATTGGAATTGAAACTTTTTTCATTACTAGCATAGGCAATGGCTTTGTCAACTTATAATCGCACCATATTGGAATTGAAACAAAATTATTCCTCTATCTCCTTTTTCGAGCATCAGCCTTATAATCGCACCATATTGGAATTGAAACTTACCTCCACCTAAATCCATATTTTGTAGCTGTTCCTTATAATCGCACCATATTGGAATTGAAACATGCAATACGACTATGCTTTTCTACAAAAAGCATAGCTTATAATCGCACCATATTGGAATTGAAACATATTTTAAATTATCTTTACAGATATATTAATCACACTTATAATCGCACCATATTGGAATTGAAACCTTTTCTGAGTAGATGCGCCATTGTCTTTTGGTGGCTTATAATCGCACCATATTGGAATTGAAACCAGAGTATTGTTTTCCAACGCTTTTTCCTCCGTCTCTTATAATCGCACCATATTGGAATTGAAACAAGATTCAAAGAACTTGCACCTCCACTTGAACAAAACTTATAATCGCACCATATTGGAATTGAAACAAAATTATTCCTCTATCTCCTTTTTCGAGCATCAGCACTTATAATCGCACCATATTGGAATTGAAACATTCAAGCCCTCTAATAGAATTGATATTTTTTACGCTACTTATAATCGCACCATATTGGAATTGAAACATTCCTTTGCAATCCTTAAATCGGTGAAACCTATTGACTTATAATCGCACCATATTGGAATTGAAACGCGGTTAAGAAATTCCATATTTGACCTTCCAGGCAACTTATAATCGCACCATATTGGAATTGAAACATTGCTATTTCAAGTGCAGCTGCAATGTATACTCTCTTATAATCGCACCATATTGGAATTGAAACATCTTACATCTTGTCGGGGTTGCCAGTATTGGCACCTTATAATCGCACCATATTGGAATTGAAACATGAAACCAGTACAGTTTTTGACAACTGGAAGCTTACTTATAATCGCACCATATTGGAATTGAAACATTCTTTGCTATAGGCATATGAAAAGGTAAATCTTGCTTATAATCGCACCATATTGGAATTGAAACAGGGGTTAATGGTTCAATTAGATCAGTTTGTCATTGCTTATAATCGCACCATATTGGAATTGAAACGAAAGGCAAAGCTGGTTTTAAGAGCAGTTGATCATGACTTATAATCGCACCATATTGGAATTGAAACCCTGAAAATAAATGCATTTGCAAATGAATTTTCCAACACTTATAATCGCACCATATTGGAATTGAAACTCTACATTAAAAAGTGTAGTATCAAAAAAATATTTTGCTTATAATCGCACCATATTGGAATTGAAACTACACTGAAAAATACCTTTAACACCTTTTTCATTAACTTATAATCGCACCATATTGGAATTGAAACCTGTATCCCGGGTTGTTTTAATAAAAAAGATCACGCTTATAATCGCACCATATTGGAATTGAAACATTTCACTTTTTTGGGTAGGTGCTGCTGTTTTCTCCCTTATAATCGCACCATATTGGAATTGAAACGGAGTGAAAAAAATGTTATCACAATTCTTAGCTGACTTATAATCGCACCATATTGGAATTGAAACTCTTCTGTTACTATCTCTGGATAACTACGGTGTATCTTATAATCGCACCATATTGGAATTGAAACTATGCGTAACCGAATAACTGGAGCAGGTGGATATTACTTATAATCGCACCATATTGGAATTGAAACTAGAAATGTAAATAAAATATAAAAAATAAGACAGTCTTATAATCGCACCATATTGGAATTGAAACTCTACATTAAAAAGTGTAGTATCAAAAAAATATTTCTTATAATCGCACCATATTGGAATTGAAACGTGTTTTTGATTTTGTGAAGGAACAGGCCTCTATTCTTATAATCGCACCATATTGGAATTGAAACTTTGTACCCCCACAATCAGGGCAAATATTTATAGGCCTTATAATCGCACCATATTGGAATTGAAACCCTTCTTAGGGAATGCCGCAGATAGTCTCAGAAATTCTTATAATCGCACCATATTGGAATTGAAACTGGACTATGTAATGGGAGGGAACGAAGCTCACTAACCTTATAATCGCACCATATTGGAATTGAAACTTAGCATTTAAATAAGTTTGTAAACCATAATTATACTTATAATCGCACCATATTGGAATTGAAACATTACTTCTATTCCTGTTTCATCTAACAATCCCATTCTTATAATCGCACCATATTGGAATTGAAACGGGAGTTTATTAACTTGTACAGTGGCGTTCATGCCTCTTATAATCGCACCATATTGGAATTGAAACCATTAGGTTTGCGAAAAACAGGTTTGTACATAGGACTTATAATCGCACCATATTGGAATTGAAACAAGGTTTATCTGGAGGTATTATATCTTCTTCTCAACTTATAATCGCACCATATTGGAATTGAAACTTCGGTGTATTATTTTGCAGGTATATCTGTCCATTCTTATAATCGCACCATATTGGAATTGAAACATGATTGGTTTTGTGCCACCCACCGCAAATGACATGCTTATAATCGCACCATATTGGAATTGAAACGGGGAATGCACCTGCTACAAATGTTGTAGTAACGGACTTATAATCGCACCATATTGGAATTGAAACCCGTTTTTATCTTTAAGATGTTTTTCCCTAGTATCACTTATAATCGCACCATATTGGAATTGAAACCTATAAAAATTACAATTGCCTTCCTCGGATTCGATTCTTATAATCGCACCATATTGGAATTGAAACTTTATATCTGCTTTGTTTGTAAACTCGATACATAATCTTATAATCGCACCATATTGGAATTGAAACGGAAGTAAACATGTTTAATTAATTTTAAAATTGGTACTTATAATCGCACCATATTGGAATTGAAACTTTCTTATAATAAAATCAAAACCGTTATCGGTAAAACTTATAATCGCACCATATTGGAATTGAAACTTTAAAAATCGTAATACATTGTTTCATCACCTTCCTTATAATCGCACCATATTGGAATTGAAACGATTTATAATTTGTTATTAATATTTCAATCTTTTTCTTATAATCGCACCATATTGGAATTGAAACTTATTAGGTAGCATTATTAAACTTTTAAAAATTAAACTTATAATCGCACCATATTGGAATTGAAACTTAGTAACTAAATTATATCCGACCATAGCAAATGAAACTTATAATCGCACCATATTGGAATTGAAACGTGTGTATCGTACGTAGTTAAAAAGTCAGCTACCCACTTATAATCGCACCATATTGGAATTGAAACACGATACCATACTGAACAGAGTATCGCACCAATATTACTTATAATCGCACCATATTGGAATTGAAACGTAATAGTAGGGTAGTGAGCTAATAACATTGATAATCCTTATAATCGCACCATATTGGAATTGAAACTTTAAATACTGTGCAATACCTAAATGCCTATTTTCCTTATAATCGCACCATATTGGAATTGAAACCACAGAACTTTGGAAATTAACTGCTGACAACAGTTTCTTATAATCGCACCATATTGGAATTGAAACGCGGTACTCCCGTTAGTCCAAGTTTGTAAAAGTGTTTCCTTATAATCGCACCATATTGGAATTGAAACTACGGTAACTTATAGTATAATAAATGCACCTAACGGACTTATAATCGCACCATATTGGAATTGAAACATTCAATCCAAAGACGGGCGAAGTCAAAATGCTTCCTTCTTATAATCGCACCATATTGGAATTGAAACCTTACAGAAGCTATCGTCCAACTTTGCGGATTATAATCTTATAATCGCACCATATTGGAATTGAAACTTTACTAGAGTTACACCTACAAATCCGTAATCTTTACTTATAATCGCACCATATTGGAATTGAAACTAAACATCGTAATTAATTAGACTGTTCCAACCAAAATCTTATAATCGCACCATATTGGAATTGAAACGCTATAGTTGGAATTTTAGCTTTAATACTTGCATTTCTTATAATCGCACCATATTGGAATTGAAACACTTTTGTACTTGATAGTACAAGTCATCTTTTTTACTTATAATCGCACCATATTGGAATTGAAACTTAGGCGTAAATGTAGTTTGGACTCCTTGTATTGAAACTTATAATCGCACCATATTGGAATTGAAACATAAAATCTTTTTGTATAGTATCAAAAACAATTTCTCTTATAATCGCACCATATTGGAATTGAAACTTTATTAAAACATAAGTAAATGATGTAGGAGGTAGTCTTATAATCGCACCATATTGGAATTGAAACTTTGCAAAGTCTCTAATTTCAAATTCTTGTTCTAATTCCTTATAATCGCACCATATTGGAATTGAAACTTAGCTAAATGCAAGACTTGTAACAGTCCTTTTAACTTATAATCGCACCATATTGGAATTGAAACTTTACTGAAAACGTTACTAATGGAAAGACACATACTTATAATCGCACCATATTGGAATTGAAACGTTAATAAATTATAAATTATTCCTTTTACTTTTGGGCTTATAATCGCACCATATTGGAATTGAAACGTAAGAATTTATTGATTTTAATTTCCTCCACTTTATCTTATAATCGCACCATATTGGAATTGAAACACCTTTATTACAAGCACTTGTAAGGAATGCCGATATTCTTATAATCGCACCATATTGGAATTGAAACTGTTGTTAAAGAAAATAAAAAAGGAATTAGAGAACCTTATAATCGCACCATATTGGAATTGAAACGTATTAATATTGAAAATAATATCTTCTGTTTCTTTTCTTATAATCGCACCATATTGGAATTGAAACACGTCTTTTAAATTGCCTTCTAACTGTATTTTACGATCTTATAATCGCACCATATTGGAATTGAAACTCTACTTTTTTTATTGAGTCAATTATTATTAATTTACTTATAATCGCACCATATTGGAATTGAAACTTGTCATTACCTCCTGGATCGGTTATTAATTTATTACTTATAATCGCACCATATTGGAATTGAAACTTAAGTAGCAGGGTTGGTATTTCTTCCAGTGACGAGCTTATAATCGCACCATATTGGAATTGAAACGTTATTTTTAGGTTATTTAATAAAATCTCGAATGTCTTATAATCGCACCATATTGGAATTGAAACCAGCACCATCAGGACCAGTAAAATGCTCTAATCTATCTTATAATCGCACCATATTGGAATTGAAACCCTTCTGTACTCCTATTGATACCTCCACCTTTTCTTTCTTATAATCGCACCATATTGGAATTGAAACTAATCTAGGTAATCAATGTGAAAATCAGCTACCTTCCTTATAATCGCACCATATTGGAATTGAAACATATCATAACGAGTTTCCACATTGAACCCATCTCTACTTATAATCGCACCATATTGGAATTGAAACTTTAAAACAGCTATCCCTTTTCCATCTTCCCAAACTGACTTATAATCGCACCATATTGGAATTGAAACATTGCTTGTGTTGCTCAAATTTGGATATGCTTGTCCTTATAATCGCACCATATTGGAATTGAAACAAGTTACAGGATGCACAAGTAGAATTAGACAAACTAGTCTTATAATCGCACCATATTGGAATTGAAACAACTCAATTTACGGGAGAAGTTCTATTTGATGGACACTTATAATCGCACCATATTGGAATTGAAACGGAAATACATGGCTTAACACAAAAGCAAGCCAAATTGCTTATAATCGCACCATATTGGAATTGAAACGTTTAAAGATCAGTTACAAATGCACATTTCAAAAAGACTTATAATCGCACCATATTGGAATTGAAACTTTTGTTTTACCTAAATGGGGGGTCGGTTTTGACTTCTTATAATCGCACCATATTGGAATTGAAACAGTCTAAAATTAAACATGTTTAATTTTGTGAAAATTCTTATAATCGCACCATATTGGAATTGAAACCGTACTTACACTGACTTATCAGGAGGGCAAAGACAGGCTTATAATCGCACCATATTGGAATTGAAACTTTGTAGCAAGTCTAACAAGTAACACAAACGAGTTAGCTTATAATCGCACCATATTGGAATTGAAACTCTTCTTGAAAAATTAGATACCCTTCGTTATGCCACTTATAATCGCACCATATTGGAATTGAAACAACGCAATAGTTTACTTGAAATATCTGATTTAATAGACTTATAATCGCACCATATTGGAATTGAAACTCTTTAACCACTCTGTTAAACTACCTATGTCGTTGTCTTATAATCGCACCATATTGGAATTGAAACAAGGAGTTATTAAGTCTGATTTCTTTGTTGAAAATTCTTATAATCGCACCATATTGGAATTGAAACTCATCTTTTGTACTGTCTAATAAATTAGTTAAATCATCTTATAATCGCACCATATTGGAATTGAAACAAAACGTAATGAGTATTTGGGTCTATTCCTTGTTCTCTTATAATCGCACCATATTGGAATTGAAACGCCACATCTACGGCTGCCTTTACTTCTGTTTCATTACTTATAATCGCACCATATTGGAATTGAAACGCGTTGTAAGTATTATTTAAAGACATATCCCGTACCCTTATAATCGCACCATATTGGAATTGAAACTAATTATCTGTTTTTAAACCCGTACCATCTTTTTTGACTTATAATCGCACCATATTGGAATTGAAACCAGGATTTAAATTCTTTGCACGTAAATTCAATAGTACTTATAATCGCACCATATTGGAATTGAAACTTTCAATCAAGTGACCAAGAAAATCACCAGACCCACTTATAATCGCACCATATTGGAATTGAAACTTTCTATTTTTCTTTTAACGGGTATGGAATATAAACCTTATAATCGCACCATATTGGAATTGAAACTCAACTGGATAGCAAGAAACAGAGTCTAGTATATCCTTATAATCGCACCATATTGGAATTGAAACTTGATTCAGGCGAGGTTGATTTTGATGAAAAACTAGACTTATAATCGCACCATATTGGAATTGAAACCACTTGTATCCAATTGTGACCTCTCTTTTTTCTTTTACCTTATAATCGCACCATATTGGAATTGAAACTAAGAAAAAATCTTACCACAAGGTGCGTGTGAAGTTCTTATAATCGCACCATATTGGAATTGAAACCTAATAATGAATGCTTCTCAACATATATACCTTGTACTTATAATCGCACCATATTGGAATTGAAACTGGAAGGAGAAGATTGCGTGTTTGGCACTCTATAGCTTATAATCGCACCATATTGGAATTGAAACCAAGGATTGATTATAATTTTATATTTGCATTTTAACTTATAATCGCACCATATTGGAATTGAAACTTTGGGATGGCACTTTTACACAAGAAAGAAAAATGTCTTATAATCGCACCATATTGGAATTGAAACTTCAGAAGACAAGGAGTTGATTACTCAGATGGTTACTTATAATCGCACCATATTGGAATTGAAACTAAATTAGCTAAATTTAGCAATGAACTGATTGGCGTTTCTTATAATCGCACCATATTGGAATTGAAACAGCGATTATACTAACTAAAAAGCAAATAACTATTTTCTTATAATCGCACCATATTGGAATTGAAACTGCAATATTTTATAACTTTGAATATCAACCCCTGACTTATAATCGCACCATATTGGAATTGAAACATATTTCTGGAATGACAAAATAAGTATCGTTACAATCTTATAATCGCACCATATTGGAATTGAAACATAATACCTTTCCAATAACAGGACCAACCACTTCGCTTATAATCGCACCATATTGGAATTGAAACGGTGATTTAAGTGTTGAAGAAAATCTTTCCTATATACTTATAATCGCACCATATTGGAATTGAAACATGAAATTGGTTGCACCCGTTGCCAATGCAGCAGGACTTATAATCGCACCATATTGGAATTGAAACTTCTTTTATCAGATAAGATATAGTATATTTGCACTCCTTATAATCGCACCATATTGGAATTGAAACGAATATTTTTATTAATTTTACATTGTTGGAGATTTTACTTATAATCGCACCATATTGGAATTGAAACCTAATTACGAGAATGGAGATCAGAAAATTAGATTCCTTATAATCGCACCATATTGGAATTGAAACGAAATCAACCTATCTGAAGCCAAAGAGTTGATAAAACTTATAATCGCACCATATTGGAATTGAAACTTGAGCAGTTGGTTGAGTTTTACAAAGCTGCCTCCACTTATAATCGCACCATATTGGAATTGAAACTTTTTATGTCTTGAATTCCATGCTTAATCATAAATCTTATAATCGCACCATATTGGAATTGAAACGTTAAAAAGATGGTTAAATCTTGCGGAGGAATTGGAGACTTATAATCGCACCATATTGGAATTGAAACATGATAGCTTGGGAAATGTTAGTTTGATAGAAAGTGCTTATAATCGCACCATATTGGAATTGAAACGAACAAAAGATAAATGAGAGGATTGAACAAGGTAATGCCTTATAATCGCACCATATTGGAATTGAAACTCTTTATTTCTTGTCTTTTGTAGCATCAATTGCTAGCTTATAATCGCACCATATTGGAATTGAAACTTAACTGTTTGTAGTCAAATACATACATGCCCTTGGCTTATAATCGCACCATATTGGAATTGAAACATTAAACAGGCTGGACTTTTTTTCGTACAATCCTGCTTATAATCGCACCATATTGGAATTGAAACCAGAACCAAAAACAGATGATCCAGCAACAGAACCTACTTATAATCGCACCATATTGGAATTGAAACGAAATTCAGGATTTTCAATACGCCCATAGTTGGCTTCTTATAATCGCACCATATTGGAATTGAAACATTGAAACTTCTCCCAATATGGTTGCAATCCTTATACTTATAATCGCACCATATTGGAATTGAAACAGGCTTGAATTGATAAAACTAGATTCTGGAATTGACCCTTATAATCGCACCATATTGGAATTGAAACTTTTATTGGTATTATAATGGGTTATTAAATCAATTCTTATAATCGCACCATATTGGAATTGAAACATTTAATGGGGTGGAAGGATTTTGTAATTGGAACAACTTATAATCGCACCATATTGGAATTGAAACGAATGGCATCTTATGGATATAAGTCTCAATCTACTGCTTATAATCGCACCATATTGGAATTGAAACTTTAGAGATGGGAAGTTTTGGAATGATAAAGGTGACTTATAATCGCACCATATTGGAATTGAAACGGTCTATAAATGGGGCTGAATTCGATTGTGTTGGACTTATAATCGCACCATATTGGAATTGAAACATTTGTGGATTTAATGGAGGCTTATAAAGCTTTGAAACTTATAATCGCACCATATTGGAATTGAAACCTGCATAGTTGCCTTTTTCTGGCAAAAGCTTTGGTACTTATAATCGCACCATATTGGAATTGAAACTTGGATACTCTTGCTAATAGAATGGTTACAGTTGGAACTTATAATCGCACCATATTGGAATTGAAACAAAAGAGATCGGTTCAATATCTGCTCTTCGGTTAGACTTATAATCGCACCATATTGGAATTGAAACCGGATAATTCACCACTTTTTGCTTTTACTTCTTTTCTTATAATCGCACCATATTGGAATTGAAACGTATGGCACACCTTATGCATTTACAAAAATGCAGCAACTTATAATCGCACCATATTGGAATTGAAACTTTGGAGGAGTTAAGTATCTTGGTGAAACGGATGATCTTATAATCGCACCATATTGGAATTGAAACGGTAAAGATGCATTTGCAACTCTAGTTCTGCCACACTTATAATCGCACCATATTGGAATTGAAACTCATCTCCCTTGTAAATTGTAAATTGCGAATTGTGTCTTATAATCGCACCATATTGGAATTGAAACAGCGTATTGACATCATCGTGCTGAATCCCTTCTAACTTATAATCGCACCATATTGGAATTGAAACAGACTTTGGGTAGTTGAAAAGTATTTTCCAGTAAACTTATAATCGCACCATATTGGAATTGAAACTGTATATCTCCAATTTCAAGAACTCGATCACAATAGCTTATAATCGCACCATATTGGAATTGAAACGGAACATTTTTGATTGATCCAGGAGATACTGTGAATCTTATAATCGCACCATATTGGAATTGAAACTTTACAATGGGAAACAGAACCAACTCAGCCCTACCCTCTTATAATCGCACCATATTGGAATTGAAACTCAAATTGAGTTGGTGACAAGAATACATGCGACTTACTTATAATCGCACCATATTGGAATTGAAACAAAGTTTTTTCACTTGCTTTTTTTGCCTTCATATGTCTTATAATCGCACCATATTGGAATTGAAACGTTGAATATTGGGATGGAGATAATTGGGTTGATGCTTATAATCGCACCATATTGGAATTGAAACCCAGGTGGTGAGGCAACTAACATCAAAACGGTTTCACTTATAATCGCACCATATTGGAATTGAAACAAAGCACGCATGAGGTTGGAGATTATGACTATTCAAACTTATAATCGCACCATATTGGAATTGAAACGAGCGTTCTTCCGTTACAACCGCGCTGGCATCTCTTTCTTATAATCGCACCATATTGGAATTGAAACATAAAGATGGAGAACCTTTGATTGACAAAGACAGTCCTTATAATCGCACCATATTGGAATTGAAACGGATCAGGCGGAGCTGTTGGTGTGTTTACTGCTCTATCTTATAATCGCACCATATTGGAATTGAAACAAGATTTCGTTCTCATTACAAACCCTTTGGATCAAACTTATAATCGCACCATATTGGAATTGAAACATCACAATTCCAGCAGAAAGGCCAAACCTTCCTGCTCTTATAATCGCACCATATTGGAATTGAAACGTTTCTCCTTAAAAACGACAGATGCCAATTTTGATCCTTATAATCGCACCATATTGGAATTGAAACTCGCATCTTTGATACGGTCTGCATTGGTTATGTATCTTATAATCGCACCATATTGGAATTGAAACAAAAAAAAAGAGGGGAGGTAGCAATATCTCCTCTATCTTATAATCGCACCATATTGGAATTGAAACATAGCAATTGTGGTCACTACAAAGGTTACACAAAGGCTTATAATCGCACCATATTGGAATTGAAACCTGAAGTATCATACGTTTCGTAAGTATTGCTTGTACTTATAATCGCACCATATTGGAATTGAAACATGTGAGTTGATTTGCTGCAATGCCTTCTAATTTCTCTTATAATCGCACCATATTGGAATTGAAACTTGAGACTGAAGGAACTGAAGTGAATCTTTGGGAACTTATAATCGCACCATATTGGAATTGAAACGTTAGAAATGGAAGAATATTATAAATGGATTTTCAACTTATAATCGCACCATATTGGAATTGAAACAAAAAAAAGACATTGCCGCGAATGCGCTGGTGATCCTTATAATCGCACCATATTGGAATTGAAACACATCTCGCACCACAACATCAATATCGTTAATTGCTTATAATCGCACCATATTGGAATTGAAACAAAGATCGTACTAGTCTTTTTGATGGGGAAAACTTCCACTTATAATCGCACCATATTGGAATTGAAACTTAATCATATAATATGCATTTATTTGCTTGTCTGTTGCTTATAATCGCACCATATTGGAATTGAAACATACTAATCTTTCATTGTGAATTAGATTGTGTTTATCTTATAATCGCACCATATTGGAATTGAAACTCCATTTTAGTAATCATATCATTTAAATCTTTTATCCTTATAATCGCACCATATTGGAATTGAAACAAAAAGTATCTTCATTTGCAAAACTTGCTAAGTCTTCTTATAATCGCACCATATTGGAATTGAAACTTTGTTTGAACAATTAAATTTTCTGAACTCCTTGTTTCTTATAATCGCACCATATTGGAATTGAAACTAGCAAGGGAATTGATAAAAGCCTCAAATGGAATTATCTTATAATCGCACCATATTGGAATTGAAACTTAGATGCTGACTCTATAAGATCAAAGCCTATTTTTACTTATAATCGCACCATATTGGAATTGAAACCAGGGGTTATCAAGGAACATGGTATATGTAATTATCTTATAATCGCACCATATTGGAATTGAAACATGGGATGGGAAAGGGAAGAATCACAATATGATTGCCTTATAATCGCACCATATTGGAATTGAAACAGTTCATCATTCCACGCCTTTATCGTTTGTCTTTGTCTTATAATCGCACCATATTGGAATTGAAACTCGTTTTTCTTAGCCTTTCCTTCAAGATCCTTTTGCTTATAATCGCACCATATTGGAATTGAAACCAAACACAGTTGGAAATTATTTCAAACATCCAGTTCTTATAATCGCACCATATTGGAATTGAAACTTTATAATAATGCGAGAAGGTGAAGAAGAACTTTTAACTTATAATCGCACCATATTGGAATTGAAACGGAGCCTATCAATTAAGTTCTGGAACTATTGTTATCTTATAATCGCACCATATTGGAATTGAAACTTGAAGTGGTTTATGAGGTGGCAGATACAACGATGGCTTATAATCGCACCATATTGGAATTGAAACTATCATAAACGTCTACTTTTGATGGGAGCATAGCACTTATAATCGCACCATATTGGAATTGAAACCTTGAAGAAAGTAAAACTTCTTGGTCAGATGGTTCTCTTATAATCGCACCATATTGGAATTGAAACTCTGAAATACCGCTATTATTCTGAATAATTGTTAAACTTATAATCGCACCATATTGGAATTGAAACGTGACGAACTTGGCAATGCAGGATGCAATGATCTTCCTTATAATCGCACCATATTGGAATTGAAACATGCATTTCTGACTTTCTGCAAGTCTTTTTCATTTACTTATAATCGCACCATATTGGAATTGAAACAATCCAGCCTTTGCAACTTCTTTTAGATTTTGAAACTTATAATCGCACCATATTGGAATTGAAACTTCATTATTTAATTTCAAATTCAAATCCTAAATAGCTTATAATCGCACCATATTGGAATTGAAACCAAAAACAATACTCCGAAAATAAAATCAAATGTTAAACTTATAATCGCACCATATTGGAATTGAAACTTGACATTCTTATAGGCATCAATGTAACTCTCTAGCCTTATAATCGCACCATATTGGAATTGAAACAATGAACTTGCTGTAATTTCTGCAATTCTATATTCTCTTATAATCGCACCATATTGGAATTGAAACAAAAAAATACAAATACATGGCTGCAAAACAAATAGCTTATAATCGCACCATATTGGAATTGAAACATAATGCATCTGAAAACGGTTTTACCAAATAACCTCTTATAATCGCACCATATTGGAATTGAAACCTCTTTACGGGTTCCCAAACCTTAACACCTTTGCGGACTTATAATCGCACCATATTGGAATTGAAACAGTGTTGTGGTCAAGATAAATCCATTTACGGTTCTACTTATAATCGCACCATATTGGAATTGAAACTTTCCATCACTTTCCTTTATCTTTACCCGCATATACTTATAATCGCACCATATTGGAATTGAAACAACTTATTTTGAAGCCTTTCTCCGCTTCAATTTATCCTTATAATCGCACCATATTGGAATTGAAACGAGGAGAAAGTATAAAGATATAATCTTTCATATTAACTTATAATCGCACCATATTGGAATTGAAACTGAGATGAGATGATATTATCCAAATCAAGCGAAATGCTTATAATCGCACCATATTGGAATTGAAACTTTAGTAGTTCAAACTGAGGCTCTTCTAATACGCAATCTTATAATCGCACCATATTGGAATTGAAACTATTCAAAACGATATTTAACATCGCAAAAAAGATCTGCTTATAATCGCACCATATTGGAATTGAAACTGCGGACGGATGAACAGGTAATACAAGAACATAGCACTTATAATCGCACCATATTGGAATTGAAACGAATTTTATAAAAGGCGACAACTATATCAAGTTGCTTATAATCGCACCATATTGGAATTGAAACTAATTTCAGCAATCCAATTCAATGCATTTTGTGTACTTATAATCGCACCATATTGGAATTGAAACATTTCTTTTGAGCAAATATCTCTGATTGATTTTTTACTTATAATCGCACCATATTGGAATTGAAACTAGTAATATTGATCAGGTTGATCCAACATCTTCTGTCTTATAATCGCACCATATTGGAATTGAAACGTATTAATGGTGAAAAAGTTAATATCAATTTTGAATCTTATAATCGCACCATATTGGAATTGAAACGAAAAATATTTTATAAAATATAATGGCTTTGTATTCTTATAATCGCACCATATTGGAATTGAAACATTCAAATAAATAACAAAGGCAGTGTTTTGATATATCTTATAATCGCACCATATTGGAATTGAAACGGCCAGGGATCGACTTATTTTGATGCTATATCAACTTATAATCGCACCATATTGGAATTGAAACTATACTGTCTGCCAATAACATAAATGACAAGTCCCCTTATAATCGCACCATATTGGAATTGAAACGTTACATAAAATGTGGAGGGTAGGGCTGAGTTGGTCTTATAATCGCACCATATTGGAATTGAAACTAGGTTCAATGTATATTTTTCCTGTCTTTCAATTTTCTTATAATCGCACCATATTGGAATTGAAACATTATTGCCTTTGTTTCAAGCAACTTCATTGCAATACTTATAATCGCACCATATTGGAATTGAAACTATTCAAAGGCTCCTTTGGATAGTGATCTTTGTAACTTATAATCGCACCATATTGGAATTGAAACCTTTTTTAAAATAAAATCAATGACCATAAGAGAATTCTTATAATCGCACCATATTGGAATTGAAACATAAAACTATTTATTTTATTGAGTGGGCTTTGGGTGACTTATAATCGCACCATATTGGAATTGAAACACACTTAAGGAAGCTACAATGAACATTAATAAACTCTTATAATCGCACCATATTGGAATTGAAACATCAATATACCAACATTCACATTGCAGTCAATAACTTATAATCGCACCATATTGGAATTGAAACTCTACAGATGTAGGATTTTCACCAGCTTGATCCAACTTATAATCGCACCATATTGGAATTGAAACTGTGGGTATCAACACAATTGATGTGGAGGCTGTGACTTATAATCGCACCATATTGGAATTGAAACTTTCCTGATACTTATTTGGATCAGATAAGAATTTTTCTTATAATCGCACCATATTGGAATTGAAACACTGTTTGATTGTTTTCGCTTCCAGTGCCTCCGATGCTTATAATCGCACCATATTGGAATTGAAACACAACTCCTTCAGGAGTGCCTTCTAATAATTGAGCTACTTATAATCGCACCATATTGGAATTGAAACATAGGTGGGTCATTTACCAAAACAGACCTTTGTCTGCTTATAATCGCACCATATTGGAATTGAAACGCCTTTAAATCTTTCTTGGAAACGCTTTTCTTGCTACTTATAATCGCACCATATTGGAATTGAAACTTGTGTTGATGGTGAATGTTTTTGTGAAACTAAAAAACTTATAATCGCACCATATTGGAATTGAAACATTTTAATATTAAAATATTTAAATTCAAATTGTTTACTTATAATCGCACCATATTGGAATTGAAACAATATTACTACGTTTATTACTGAATGTGGTGAAATTACTTATAATCGCACCATATTGGAATTGAAACTATCAAAATTATAAGACAATTAATTATTTATATTTCTTATAATCGCACCATATTGGAATTGAAACTCTAATAACTTATCAACTTCTGTCTTTGATTGAACACTTATAATCGCACCATATTGGAATTGAAACTTGTTTATATTCAATGGATATGTTTTTTTCATTCTTTCCTTATAATCGCACCATATTGGAATTGAAACTTCTTTGTGCAACGCCCTCCCCATCTTTCTTTTACTTATAATCGCACCATATTGGAATTGAAACGAAATGCAAATAAACAAGGAAAATATTTTAATTAACTTATAATCGCACCATATTGGAATTGAAACATGCAATCAAGTACGGCTTTCTCATCTTCATTCTTCTTATAATCGCACCATATTGGAATTGAAACTTCGCTTCTCTCCTTAATCTTTCGGCTTTTAGTTCTACTTATAATCGCACCATATTGGAATTGAAACATAACATGCATTGTGTGAGTTCCTGCTGATGTGTTACTTATAATCGCACCATATTGGAATTGAAACATTGAAACGATGGGTTTTGCTCCGCTGGTTTCTATTCTTATAATCGCACCATATTGGAATTGAAACAGAGTTGGGTTGGCAATTACCTATGGATATGCTGACTTATAATCGCACCATATTGGAATTGAAACAGGTTGTATTTACTTAAAAAAAGCGGAAATAGATTTCTTATAATCGCACCATATTGGAATTGAAACAAGTAAATCTCACCCAGAAGGGAACTTATTACAACTTATAATCGCACCATATTGGAATTGAAACATAATTAAATCTAGGAATTATTAGTGCTTCGACCAAGGCTTATAATCGCACCATATTGGAATTGAAACTCTTCTAATCTTTACCCAAGTTAAGGTAGTGAAATTACTTATAATCGCACCATATTGGAATTGAAACTAACCTCAGCCAATCCTCTCCAAGCTACAATATTATCTTATAATCGCACCATATTGGAATTGAAACATTTCCATTCTTGAAAGATTTGTATCAAAATTTCCACTTATAATCGCACCATATTGGAATTGAAACGGGATTGGTTAGATGAAAAAGATTCTGAGATTTTACTTATAATCGCACCATATTGGAATTGAAACATTGAACACCACCTAGAACCCAAAGTATTAACAAACTTATAATCGCACCATATTGGAATTGAAACAGGAAGAAGATTCAATACCAAAAGTGCAATCAAAACCACTTATAATCGCACCATATTGGAATTGAAACTTTTGTTAGGTTTTTATTTCTCAAAAGGCATTATTTACTTATAATCGCACCATATTGGAATTGAAACTTCAATACCGCTCATTTTTATTCTATTTTTCGTTAACTTATAATCGCACCATATTGGAATTGAAACGAAATTTTGCAAGAAACAACGGAGGCTGTGAATATGCTTATAATCGCACCATATTGGAATTGAAACACAATAGTCCAATGTTTCATAATTTAATTTTTTTGCTTATAATCGCACCATATTGGAATTGAAACGTGTTATTAATTTCGTTTGAATTATAGCTTTCTGGCTTATAATCGCACCATATTGGAATTGAAACAAAGAAAGTGCCAAATTCATCACAAAGAACCTATCATCTTATAATCGCACCATATTGGAATTGAAACGTGCAATTAAACCATTCAACACCTATTTTTTTATTTTCTTATAATCGCACCATATTGGAATTGAAACGGAATTAACCAGAATGATAAAGGGTAAGTTTTCAGACTTATAATCGCACCATATTGGAATTGAAACGGTTTGTAGGTTTTTATGTCGTTTAGCAGTTTATCCTTATAATCGCACCATATTGGAATTGAAACACCCCTTTAGTTTGTTTTTTCTGATTCTGTTATGATCTTATAATCGCACCATATTGGAATTGAAACTCATAATGAGCATTCAGGAAAGCCGCAATCCATCTTGCCTTATAATCGCACCATATTGGAATTGAAACTCTTTAATAGTCAGCAACCCTATAGCAGCCTGTGTCTTATAATCGCACCATATTGGAATTGAAACATATCAAAAAGATTTATGTTGTGGCGGTTCTGGTTCTTATAATCGCACCATATTGGAATTGAAACATTGGTCACGAATTAGAATGCCAAAACGACTTTTTTCCTTATAATCGCACCATATTGGAATTGAAACCTAGTAATGTACCTACTAAAATCATCCATTTTAGTCTTATAATCGCACCATATTGGAATTGAAACTTACATCAATACTGTCATTTAGAAACTTGGTCCAATCTTATAATCGCACCATATTGGAATTGAAACAAGGATAAAATAAAGCAAGCAGAAAAGGAAGCAAAACTTATAATCGCACCATATTGGAATTGAAACTTGATAAGGATATTAATTGAGGGATATACCCACCTTCCTTATAATCGCACCATATTGGAATTGAAACGCGGCATATTGATAGGCTTTATTGTTAGGCATAACGCCTTATAATCGCACCATATTGGAATTGAAACATGCTAATTTCAGGGCAAACTACATCTACCTCTCCCTTATAATCGCACCATATTGGAATTGAAACATAAAATTACGTTATAATAAAGTACGAATTTGGTTTGCTTATAATCGCACCATATTGGAATTGAAACCTAAAAGGAATACAGGTGATTGTTCCGCTTAATTCTCTTATAATCGCACCATATTGGAATTGAAACATTACATAATCATCCTTGTAGTTGTCGCTTTTCTTACTTATAATCGCACCATATTGGAATTGAAACGAAAAAACTTAGAGTTTTAAAGGTTCAACTCCCCTACGCTTATAATCGCACCATATTGGAATTGAAACGAAATTTTGCAAGAAACAACGGAGGCTGTGAATATGCTTATAATCGCACCATATTGGAATTGAAACTATGTGTCAGCAGATTTATACATTAACCCTCTTATCCTTATAATCGCACCATATTGGAATTGAAACAAAATTACATCTTCTGTTCTTGTTGACCAGTTACCACTTATAATCGCACCATATTGGAATTGAAACTTAGGTCCGTTGTTTGTTATTGTAAGTAAATATATTCTTATAATCGCACCATATTGGAATTGAAACAGGGGGACTTACTACAAAGAAGTTACAGCCAAATCGCTTATAATCGCACCATATTGGAATTGAAACCTACAAGGGTTATTTTAATTTCTATGACCTTAAAAACTTATAATCGCACCATATTGGAATTGAAACTTGGAATTGTTACTATATCATCTTCGTAAATCTCAGCTTATAATCGCACCATATTGGAATTGAAACTTTTCAGAATAAAATAAGTTCTTCATATCTATTTATTCTTATAATCGCACCATATTGGAATTGAAACTATGTAAATTCAATAAAAAGGCAACCTTTTTGATATACTTATAATCGCACCATATTGGAATTGAAACCTATTGAATGGTGATATGGTCATTCACAGAAAAGGACTTATAATCGCACCATATTGGAATTGAAACTAAATAGCCTCAATTACGCAACCTTTCTTTGTGTATCTTATAATCGCACCATATTGGAATTGAAACCCGTTGCAAAAAAAGACGATAAATTAAATTGCGGCACTTATAATCGCACCATATTGGAATTGAAACCCAGACATTCACTATTTTTTGGTGTTTTTGTTAGTACTTATAATCGCACCATATTGGAATTGAAACTTCAGGAAAATTTCTCCGCCAGTTTTATCAGTTATTCTTATAATCGCACCATATTGGAATTGAAACTAGGCAATTTCAAAAATTTCATATACATTTTTTGGAACTTATAATCGCACCATATTGGAATTTAAACTAACAGAAACCGATAAAACCATTGTGATTTCTGTGACTTATAATCGCACCATATTGGAATTGAAACTTTATATTACAAGGATCATCAGTACAGTAAAAATCAACTTATAATCGCACCATATTGGAATTGAAACTTTGTTTGATTGTTCGACCTTTATACGTACCCTCTTCTTATAATCGCACCATATTGGAATTGAAACCTTCGGGGTTCGATTCCCTACATCATGACAAATATCTTATAATCGCACCATATTGGAATTGAAACAGGATACAGAACGATTAAGAGTAAAGAAGAAACGTACTTATAATCGCACCATATTGGAATTGAAACGACGATACATCAATCACTCGAATAATTACAGGTTGCTTATAATCGCACCATATTGGAATTGAAACCCTGGTTCTCCAATAAATTATGCAAAATTTGTTCTTCTTATAATCGCACCATATTGGAATTGAAACAAAGTTCGGGCTGTTGCTAGTAAATCCGTTGTAACTTATAATCGCACCATATTGGAATTGAAACCCAGGTGGAGAAGCAACTAATATCAAAACGGTTTCACTTATAATCGCACCATATTGGAATTGAAACTAATATAATTATTTATTTGTAATTTTTTAAATCACACTTATAATCGCACCATATTGGAATTGAAACGCAGTAATTCCGTAAGTTTCTATGCCATGAGAAAACTTATAATCGCACCATATTGGAATTGAAACTCGGTTAATATGCAAATTCAAACAGGCGACCCAATCGCTTATAATCGCACCATATTGGAATTGAAACACAGTGAAAGGAATTGAAAATGCACAGTTTGGAGACTTATAATCGCACCATATTGGAATTGAAACGCCGAATACAATGCTAAATTAAAAGAGCTTGGTTCTCTTATAATCGCACCATATTGGAATTGAAACGGAATAGAATCAACTAAAACCAATCCTTTATAATTACCTTATAATCGCACCATATTGGAATTGAAACAGATCTGGACGAATCTTAATCGCCCTTGATCTTGGTCTTATAATCGCACCATATTGGAATTGAAACTTTGTTTGCACAATCGGTTTGCCTTGATTAACTAACTTATAATCGCACCATATTGGAATTGAAACTCAAACTGGATAAGCTCACCTGCAAGTGTATATGTACTTATAATCGCACCATATTGGAATTGAAACATATTTTGCACCAGATTTTATACACCAAATTTTTCTCTTATAATCGCACCATATTGGAATTGAAACCTCTTTGAAACCTTCAAGCCTTCAGTACCTTTATTACTTATAATCGCACCATATTGGAATTGAAACTTCAAGGTAAATGCAGCAAGGTTGAAATTGATAATTGCTTATAATCGCACCATATTGGAATTGAAACTTGCGAAAAACTGAGTCATTTTATTGGTATTATAACTTATAATCGCACCATATTGGAATTGAAACTTCCAGATATAATAATTTGATCTGCCCTGTAATAAGCTTATAATCGCACCATATTGGAATTGAAACCAAGAATTAAAGAATTTCCAGCGATGGGTGATAAGACTTATAATCGCACCATATTGGAATTGAAACTTGTAAGTATTCCGTACTGATACAGTCAATAAACCTCTTATAATCGCACCATATTGGAATTGAAACAAAAAAAATATAAAATTATTTATTTTTGATTTTTTGCTTATAATCGCACCATATTGGAATTGAAACCTTGCTCCTTTTCAATTTTGCAAAATACATAATTGGCTTATAATCGCACCATATTGGAATTGAAACATCTCAAAACTGGCTGGAAATTCTGGGAACTCTGGACTTATAATCGCACCATATTGGAATTGAAACGTTCATTATAGATTCAATCATTTAGCAGCAATAAGGACTTATAATCGCACCATATTGGAATTGAAACTCGCTGTAATCTCCAATAAATCCACCGCTTGCATTCCTTATAATCGCACCATATTGGAATTGAAACTCAATATCAATTTTTATCATCTTTCTTTTTTTCTTCTTATAATCGCACCATATTGGAATTGAAACCGCATTAACACGCATTTCAAATATTCCAAGTATTGATGCTTATAATCGCACCATATTGGAATTGAAACCTTGCTCCTTTTCAATTTTGCAAAATACATAATTGGCTTATAATCGCACCATATTGGAATTGAAACACATTCACACTTTCAAGCTCCACGCCTTCCAGTTGTGCTTATAATCGCACCATATTGGAATTGAAACACTCCACATTCACAACCAGAAACGCAATTTATATACTTATAATCGCACCATATTGGAATTGAAACATATAAGTTTTTGATGCTCCAATCGTGTAATTCAGACTTATAATCGCACCATATTGGAATTGAAACTTTGCATTATCCAAAAAAAGACCGCTCTTGCTGTACTTATAATCGCACCATATTGGAATTGAAACCGAACACCATTTGAATATTCTTTGTATTTTATATTCTTATAATCGCACCATATTGGAATTGAAACTTTTCAATATTGTATTTAATAGTTGGGTCTGAAACCCTTATAATCGCACCATATTGGAATTGAAACGCCAATATTCCACAACCTTTGCGATTAATCGGATTTTCTTATAATCGCACCATATTGGAATTGAAACATGCATTCCTGACTTTCTGCAAATCTTTTTCGTTTACTTATAATCGCACCATATTGGAATTGAAACAATCTTGGAAGAACTGCTCCTGAGATTCTCTTAATGCTTATAATCGCACCATATTGGAATTGAAACTATCATAACAATGGATGGAGATTGGTTGTGTCTGACTTATAATCGCACCATATTGGAATTGAAACTCCACAAAAGCATCAAGATCAACAGAGTTCCAGCCTCCTTATAATCGCACCATATTGGAATTGAAACCCTTTAGGTGTATTTCTTGAAGGTATTCCAAAGGTCCTTATAATCGCACCATATTGGAATTGAAACTAGGACAAATATACAACGCATTTCCTTGCAATCAAACTTATAATCGCACCATATTGGAATTGAAACGATAATATAACAATTTGCAATTGCAAGGGATTGTGTCTTATAATCGCACCATATTGGAATTGAAACAAAATTCGATCCATTTCCTTGAGGATTTGTTCAACTTATAATCGCACCATATTGGAATTGAAACACAAAAGTTTTTCGTGCAACTCCCAATTTGGTAGCTTATAATCGCACCATATTGGAATTGAAACTGAAATGGTTGAAAGCAAATTCAATTTGCATGACATCTTATAATCGCACCATATTGGAATTGAAACATCCCAAAAACCTGTTTTTCTGGACAATAAGAAAACTTATAATCGCACCATATTGGAATTGAAACATCAATATACCAACATTCACATTGCAGTCAATAATCTTATAATCGCACCATATTGGAATTGAAACTCCAATTGTTCTAGGTTGTTAGTAGTGAATGTTACCCTTATAATCGCACCATATTGGAATTGAAACTTTCAAGGATATTAGGGAAAACGTAACGCCATTGACTTATAATCGCACCATATTGGAATTGAAACTTTTAAAGCTAAAAATTAGTAAGATGAATTTTAAGACTTATAATCGCACCATATTGGAATTGAAACATGTCTACAATATCAGTGTGGAGGTTGTGGATATTGTCTTATAATCGCACCATATTGGAATTGAAACCTTGGGACGGTGAAATGTATACAGGAGATATTCCACTTATAATCGCACCATATTGGAATTGAAACTTTTGGAAGGAATAAGAATTCTGAATTTGAAAATAGCTTATAATCGCACCATATTGGAATTGAAACTGCCTTACTGCTGGTAATAATTCTGGTAAATTATAATCACTTATAATCGCACCATATTGGAATTGAAACATAGCCATCTTTGTTGTTGCCTTACCTGTTTGCTGTTCCTTATAATCGCACCATATTGGAATTGAAACAAAATTATTATCCTATGGTGCATATTTAAATAATTACTTATAATCGCACCATATTGGAATTGAAACGCATTTAATTTTGGTTTAATGTTGCTTGCTTTCCTTTCTTATAATCGCACCATATTGGAATTGAAACTAGGCTGTGTGATAAACAAAGTTTTCCAGATTATTCTTATAATCGCACCATATTGGAATTGAAACTGAGAAAATGGATGTTTTTTATTACGTAACGCTTGGCTTATAATCGCACCATATTGGAATTGAAACTGAGGAGAAAAGAATAAATGTGTATGGTGATACTATCCTTATAATCGCACCATATTGGAATTGAAACAAAAAATCGCAATATATGTTGATGAAGCTTGTTTCCTTATAATCGCACCATATTGGAATTGAAACTTAGTGACCGTAATTTAATGTGTAATGCGCCAGTAACTTATAATCGCACCATATTGGAATTGAAACAGATTGCATTCAATACTGTCACAGGAGAAGTCAAACTTATAATCGCACCATATTGGAATTGAAACTAATTTGCGTTCGAAGTGATATGGATCATAGAGACGTCTTATAATCGCACCATATTGGAATTGAAACTACCAATGGTGTTTATCTTTTAAAGAATGGAGTTGATTCTTATAATCGCACCATATTGGAATTGAAACTCAGCTTTATCCGTTAGCTCTGCTAATTCATTACGTCTTATAATCGCACCATATTGGAATTGAAACTTTCAATACTTAGGGAAGTCATAGACAACTTAGAACTTATAATCGCACCATATTGGAATTGAAACACCTCAATTTGCAGGTATAATTGCCATTTTTTTGTTACTTATAATCGCACCATATTGGAATTGAAACGATATTACTATACGCCTAACAAAAACACTTTAGTATCTTATAATCGCACCATATTGGAATTGAAACTCCTTTAATATGGTAGAACAACATTATATTAATAACTTATAATCGCACCATATTGGAATTGAAACTAAAATCATTTTGTTTGATTTGTTTGAATCCATTCTTCTTATAATCGCACCATATTGGAATTGAAACTTCTAAGTATCCAAGCATAGAAGAAAAAAATTATCAACTTATAATCGCACCATATTGGAATTGAAACATATTTGGAAACATTTTTTTCAACATTTCTGGACCAGACTTATAATCGCACCATATTGGAATTGAAACATATAGGTTTGATCTATTCCGAATTGCTTGCAGTAACTTATAATCGCACCATATTGGAATTGAAACTTCAAAAGCTTGCCAGTTTTTGCAATACCAAGATGTCTTATAATCGCACCATATTGGAATTGAAACTATGATTATTCAGTTTGGGAAGATGGAAAAGGGATAGCTTATAATCGCACCATATTGGAATTGAAACGTGGTATCATTTGAAGCCATTCTTTGCTCAATCAACTTATAATCGCACCATATTGGAATTGAAACCTTGTGGTGTGTTTATCAAAACCATCAAGAGTACAAGCTTATAATCGCACCATATTGGAATTGAAACCTAAAAACAACAGAAGTTATTCAGGACAACGACGGTCTTATAATCGCACCATATTGGAATTGAAACACCGATGGAACATGTAAATTCTATTGGCAGGGTTACTTATAATCGCACCATATTGGAATTGAAACGATTCAAAAGAACAAAGTAAAATCATTTCTTGAAAACTTATAATCGCACCATATTGGAATTGAAACATCCTTGATGTTGGTTGTGGGTCTGGTGATTTTCTTCTTATAATCGCACCATATTGGAATTGAAACTCAAATGTTATTAAGTGCTGACAATCAACAAATTACAACTTATAATCGCACCATATTGGAATTGAAACCAGTTGGAAGGTACGCTAGATATTTTAAGAAGAAAACTTATAATCGCACCATATTGGAATTGAAACAGAAATAACAATGTAGTGACACCATCTTTTAATATGCTTATAATCGCACCATATTGGAATTGAAACATTGAATCAATCATGGCATATGCAAGCTTCAACAACTTATAATCGCACCATATTGGAATTGAAACAAATTTAAAATAACCTTATTTGATACTACCCTATTTACTTATAATCGCACCATATTGGAATTGAAACTAGAAAGGCAAAAGTTAGCCATTTGAAGGATGATTGCTTATAATCGCACCATATTGGAATTGAAACAATTCTAAGTCATTAATCTTGTAAACATTTCTAAACTTATAATCGCACCATATTGGAATTGAAACTGTTTATAAAAAGAATATCACTTTTGCTTTCTACCACTTATAATCGCACCATATTGGAATTGAAACAAACCATTAATAACTCTTCTTTTTTGTTTCTAAGTCTTATAATCGCACCATATTGGAATTGAAACGCGATAGACCGAGTACAGGCAATAAGAAAAGAGACAACTTATAATCGCACCATATTGGAATTGAAACTTGAACAGGTCACTGGAGCAAGTAAATCAGGTTATGCTTATAATCGCACCATATTGGAATTGAAACTTTCAATTTTATTGAGTTTTAAAATAGGGCTACATTAACTTATAATCGCACCATATTGGAATTGAAACTTGCAAAGTGGGTTAGGTCCGATTTTGAACCTGGTACTTATAATCGCACCATATTGGAATTGAAACTGTGATTACTATTCAACATAAATTTATTATTTCTGACTTATAATCGCACCATATTGGAATTGAAACATGTGTTCAGAATTGCTATTTGTGGAACAGTTTATACTTATAATCGCACCATATTGGAATTGAAACATTACAAAGTAGTTGATATTGAATTTTTACTATCCTCTTATAATCGCACCATATTGGAATTGAAACCAAGAGATTCTGTACGCTTAACTATGAAATTTTGATCTTATAATCGCACCATATTGGAATTGAAACCAAACAGAAAAGGAGTTAAGGAAAACTGGATAACACTGCTTATAATCGCACCATATTGGAATTGAAACATTTGTGGAGTTAATGGAGGCTTATAAAGCTTTGAAACTTATAATCGCACCATATTGGAATTGAAACAGGCCAGGCTATTGAGAAAATAAACGCTGAGTTTTCCTTATAATCGCACCATATTGGAATTGAAACGTTATTACTACCTTGTGGTGTCTACCAATGGTTATCTTATAATCGCACCATATTGGAATTGAAACTGTAATTCAGATAAATTTCATGGTTCTTGTTTTTTGCTTATAATCGCACCATATTGGAATTGAAACTCAGATGCATTTTGTATTTTCAAATCAATCAATTTCCTTATAATCGCACCATATTGGAATTGAAACAAGGATTGAAAATAGTTGTTACGACATTGCAGTCAATTCTTATAATCGCACCATATTGGAATTGAAACACTGGTTACAAACTTTTTTAATTTGAGTAGCTGACCTTATAATCGCACCATATTGGAATTGAAACTAGAACCCCCAAGAACCGATAGTAAATTTTATGAATCTTATAATCGCACCATATTGGAATTGAAACTTTTCTACGAGTTCCTGAAGCTTTGGAAGTAATTTACTTATAATCGCACCATATTGGAATTGAAACGGATTTGCTGAAAATCTTGGATACGAAGGCATCACAACTTATAATCGCACCATATTGGAATTGAAACATAGATTCGAGATTCTCGCTTCCTTCAAATTTATGTTCTTATAATCGCACCATATTGGAATTGAAACTTTTATGTGTGTTTAAAGTTTAAATAAATACCTACTCCTTATAATCGCACCATATTGGAATTGAAACTTTATAATAATGCGAGAAGGTGAAGAAGAACTTTTACTTATAATCGCACCATATTGGAATTGAAACACAGGTTTGATATAAGATTTATTTCTATAGTCCTGACTTATAATCGCACCATATTGGAATTGAAACATAGTTTAACTTATCTTTACAGATATATTAATCACACTTATAATCGCACCATATTGGAATTGAAACCAGGCAATAAAGGCACTTCCTTTTTTTAGCGAATAAGCTTATAATCGCACCATATTGGAATTGAAACTCCAGTAATTTACATGCGTCAATTCCACACAATGCACTTATAATCGCACCATATTGGAATTGAAACCAGCAGAACAATTTCTTTCCGTATCTCCGAATGTTGTCTTATAATCGCACCATATTGGAATTGAAACATATTCCCATCGTTACAAACTTCGATTGTGTAATCCCTTATAATCGCACCATATTGGAATTGAAACCCAGGAAACAACAAGTTGACCTGATGACAGGTTTGCTTATAATCGCACCATATTGGAATTGAAACTTTTCCTTTGCAATTATCTGAAGTTCTTTGATAAACTTATAATCGCACCATATTGGAATTGAAACTTTAAAATATTTATTGCTGTATTATGCTCATCTAGCTTATAATCGCACCATATTGGAATTGAAACGAAGTTTTGGAGAGATAACTTTGTAAGTTATTTTACTTATAATCGCACCATATTGGAATTGAAACATTGTTGAATGTATTCTTAAAGACACAATTCCTATTACTTATAATCGCACCATATTGGAATTGAAACTTTTAGGATCAATTCATCTACAATCTTCCAGTCTATGCTTATAATCGCACCATATTGGAATTGAAACGGTCAGAACTCATAAGTATTATAACCCCAAATTTTTTCTTATAATCGCACCATATTGGAATTGAAACGGAGAATTTGAATGTGTGGACTGTGACAGATACCAAAACTTATAATCGCACCATATTGGAATTGAAACATTGATAGAAGCTATGAATGCAACTTTAAAGATAGCGCTTATAATCGCACCATATTGGAATTGAAACTAAGAAGATTAAGCTTGAAAAGGCTATCAGAATGGACTTATAATCGCACCATATTGGAATTGAAACTTTTTCATCAACATTAACACCTTCGAGCGTGTTAAGCTTATAATCGCACCATATTGGAATTGAAACTTGGCAACTTGTACTGGAAGATAATCCAAGAGAAGACTTATAATCGCACCATATTGGAATTGAAACTCAAGAGTAGAGAATGCAAAAGCTGCAAGTACTCTTCTTATAATCGCACCATATTGGAATTGAAACATTCTTTAATAACAGAAAGTAGATCGCGATAAGGTGTCTTATAATCGCACCATATTGGAATTGAAACATCCTTCCAATACAAGGAACAAAATCAATTCCTTTCTTATAATCGCACCATATTGGAATTGAAACCTTTCTAATTTAGTTATTATATCCAGCATCTTACTATCTTATAATCGCACCATATTGGAATTGAAACTAGCCCAAAGCTATAAGCATATCAAAAACTCGCTTTCTTATAATCGCACCATATTGGAATTGAAACAGTTTAAAAACGGGGCAACAGGTGGCTTGGTAGGACTTATAATCGCACCATATTGGAATTGAAACTGTCAAATATACTTCCTTCTGCTCAATCATTGGAAGCTTATAATCGCACCATATTGGAATTGAAACCTCATTTTGAAATTATTCCCATCATTGCCACTGATACTTATAATCGCACCATATTGGAATTGAAACATAGATTTAGATACGCTTTAAACATCCACCTTGTTACTTATAATCGCACCATATTGGAATTGAAACGGCAAGATGTTTTTGTAATTAAAAATTAATCCCTGCTTATAATCGCACCATATTGGAATTGAAACTTGCGTAATAACATTCGTTATTTTGAAGCGCGTACTCTTATAATCGCACCATATTGGAATTGAAACTCGTCTGTCAGGTCATTTGCAAATCTATTGACGATTCTTATAATCGCACCATATTGGAATTGAAACTTCAAAAGCTTGCCAGTTTTTGCAATACCAAGATGTCTTATAATCGCACCATATTGGAATTGAAACGCCTTCCAGCTATGTTGAAACCGAAATCATAAATATCTTATAATCGCACCATATTGGAATTGAAACTGAATGCGCGCACGCCTATGCCGCTCAATTGCATGACTTATAATCGCACCATATTGGAATTGAAACAAAGCAGGGTAACAGCGTTACCAAAAGATTATGTTTCTTATAATCGCACCATATTGGAATTGAAACGGCTCTATAACTACACAAATACCACCTACAATAATACTTATAATCGCACCATATTGGAATTGAAACCTTTTGCAAGCTCGATCAAACTGTTACCAGATTTATCTTATAATCGCACCATATTGGAATTGAAACGCGCGATCCGACCAGATGCTTATGGATGAGTACAGGCTTATAATCGCACCATATTGGAATTGAAACGATGAAGCGGCCTTGCTTGCCTACACGGGTGCAGACCTTATAATCGCACCATATTGGAATTGAAACTTTCCAACCCAGGCATGACTCCCCCCGTTTTCAATACTTATAATCGCACCATATTGGAATTGAAACTAAGTGGTTACGTTAAAGACCTGCGAGCAGCTTTTTCTTATAATCGCACCATATTGGAATTGAAACCCTGTTATAAAACAAACAGGGTCCCTTGTCTTTTTTCTTATAATCGCACCATATTGGAATTGAAACCCAGTATTTGTGCGTTCGACACAATTTCCATTGAACTTATAATCGCACCATATTGGAATTGAAACTATGAAAATTGACTGTATGGAAACGATGCAATCAATCTTATAATCGCACCATATTGGAATTGAAACGCATTTTACCATCGACGAAATTGACGGCTGTTGCCGCTTATAATCGCACCATATTGGAATTGAAACAGATTTAAATCTTTGAATAATGATTAGTAATACAGTCTTATAATCGCACCATATTGGAATTGAAACGTTTGATGTTCAAAAGGCATAAATTCAGAATAACTTCTTATAATCGCACCATATTGGAATTGAAACAAAAAGTTATTTGATATTTTAATGGTGACTTTAGGGCTTATAATCGCACCATATTGGAATTGAAACTGTAGGGGCATTAAAATTATATGCTAAATGTCAAGACTTATAATCGCACCATATTGGAATTGAAACCTAGTATTAACAAAGATTATTAATGATTAAGTATATACTTATAATCGCACCATATTGGAATTGAAACTCTGGACAGGAAACACAGCCATCATCAAGGCTACCCCTTATAATCGCACCATATTGGAATTGAAACTTTACAATTCCGTTACTTATCTTTCCCTTAGATGAACTTATAATCGCACCATATTGGAATTGAAACTCAATAATTCCAAAATCAAACGCAAAATCTTTACAGCTTATAATCGCACCATATTGGAATTGAAACCTGTATTAAATGATCCTAAATATTTTAATGTTGTACCTTATAATCGCACCATATTGGAATTGAAACTCACCAGTATTCCGAGATGGTTTCAATCCTTTTTCCTTATAATCGCACCATATTGGAATTGAAACCCCAGAAGGGAACTTATTACAAGTCATTTGTTATTCCTTATAATCGCACCATATTGGAATTGAAACGTATTTGAGTTTTCACAATGAGCCAAAAGGTTTCCACTTATAATCGCACCATATTGGAATTGAAACCCTGAATTTTGGTGTAGCATTCAATGCAAGCACATTCTTATAATCGCACCATATTGGAATTGAAACATCAATATAGTGCGAATAATTCCAAAGGTTTTCGAGCTTATAATCGCACCATATTGGAATTGAAACGAAACAACATTAAAAGAATTTTAAGGAATTTAAAAACTTATAATCGCACCATATTGGAATTGAAACATAATGATTTTTGACCACAAGCCCGTCATAACAGAACTTATAATCGCACCATATTGGAATTGAAACTAAGTTAAGTTGTAAGTAGTTAAATTATTTGCAGTACTTATAATCGCACCATATTGGAATTGAAACTAAGAATTGATTATAATTGTTTGAGTTAGCCCGTTACTTATAATCGCACCATATTGGAATTGAAACATTTTATAGTTACATATTGCATCAATTAACTTTTTACTTATAATCGCACCATATTGGAATTGAAACTTAAGATGAATACCGAAACATTAAGATCAAAGTTAACTTATAATCGCACCATATTGGAATTGAAACATTAATGAAGAAACGCATCTACTTGGAAGTACTTTACTTATAATCGCACCATATTGGAATTGAAACCTTATATTACGAGCCTGTAGACGTAAAGACAGTAGACTTATAATCGCACCATATTGGAATTGAAACAAAATCAGGGATTGATTTCGTGACGGGAGCTAATGACTTATAATCGCACCATATTGGAATTGAAACAATATAGAACTAATTATTTTAACAACCAAAAAAATCCTTATAATCGCACCATATTGGAATTGAAACAATAATAACAATCAATTACAAATAAATGCAAGTTGGCTTATAATCGCACCATATTGGAATTGAAACTTTTCAATGATCGTGTTTCCGTCAACCATTCCAACCCTTATAATCGCACCATATTGGAATTGAAACGCCAAAGAAATAAGTCAATTTAAACGAGATTTAAACTTATAATCGCACCATATTGGAATTGAAACGCAGATAATGAGATTTTTCTAGCTTCTTCTTGTAACACTTATAATCGCACCATATTGGAATTGAAACAAGTTATAGGGCATAAAGGCTCTGTTAGATCATTTGCTTATAATCGCACCATATTGGAATTGAAACGAAACCGCCAAGTTGTTAAAATCAAGTTGTCGGTTTCTTATAATCGCACCATATTGGAATTGAAACAGCTCAACAAAATGATAATTAGATTGAGACTTTAGACCCTTATAATCGCACCATATTGGAATTGAAACATTCGTTGATTGACAAATTCTTGTTAATCGTTACTTCTTATAATCGCACCATATTGGAATTGAAACCGACATCGTAACCGATCATAGACCGTATTATTTAGACTTATAATCGCACCATATTGGAATTGAAACAACGGTTTAGAAACTACCATTGAATTTACATGTAAACTTATAATCGCACCATATTGGAATTGAAACATAGTAATGTCTTTTTTAAAAGTTGCCCAACTATATCTTATAATCGCACCATATTGGAATTGAAACGGTTGATAGATGATAATTTCGGGGAGTATGTAACAACTTATAATCGCACCATATTGGAATTGAAACAAACTGGCTGCAATGATTCGGGCGGTCCTTGGTCCTTCTTATAATCGCACCATATTGGAATTGAAACCTGGAATGAAGAGAGGCAAAGGCTGCAAAAGATTAACTTATAATCGCACCATATTGGAATTGAAACAAATAAAACCAGTAGCACAAGAGATCCAGGAAGCATCTTATAATCGCACCATATTGGAATTGAAACCCAGTATTTGTGCGTTCGACACAATTTCCATTGAACTTATAATCGCACCATATTGGAATTGAAACTATGAAAATTGACTGTATGGAAACGATGCAATCAATCTTATAATCGCACCATATTGGAATTGAAACGCATTTTACCATCGACGAAATTGACGGCTGTTGCCGCTTATAATCGCACCATATTGGAATTGAAACAGATTTAAATCTTTGAATAATGATTAGTAATACAGTCTTATAATCGCACCATATTGGAATTGAAACGTTTGATGTTCAAAAGGCATAAATTCAGAATAACTTCTTATAATCGCACCATATTGGAATTGAAACAAAAAGTTATTTGATATTTTAATGGTGACTTTAGGGCTTATAATCGCACCATATTGGAATTGAAACTGTAGGGGCATTAAAATTATATGCTAAATGTCAAGACTTATAATCGCACCATATTGGAATTGAAACTTTTAGGATCAATTCATCTACAATCTTCCAGTCTATGCTTATAATCGCACCATATTGGAATTGAAACTTTGATGAAAGTCCAGCTTGCATAAACACATTAAGCTTATAATCGCACCATATTGGAATTGAAACATAATTTAACTTATCTTTACAGATATATTAATCACACTTATAATCGCACCATATTGGAATTGAAACAACATCCCCAAATACCCTAGCCTAACACATTCTCGACTTATAATCGCACCATATTGGAATTGAAACTAGAAAAAAATCAAAATGTTATTATTGATACGATGAACTTATAATCGCACCATATTGGAATTGAAACAGAAAGTATTTAAAACCCTTTGTTTGTAGGGGTGTACTTATAATCGCACCATATTGGAATTGAAACGATGTTGCATTGTCAAATTCCTCATATCCAGTTCCACTTATAATCGCACCATATTGGAATTGAAACGAAATGCAAATAACTTAGTAAAATATTTTAATTAATCTTATAATCGCACCATATTGGAATTGAAACTTGCTTTTATTGCGCCCTTGTCATCTTTTTCAATATCCTTATAATCGCACCATATTGGAATTGAAACAACATTGTCAATGTGTTCTTTTACTTCAGGGCTTGCTTATAATCGCACCATATTGGAATTGAAACACTGCATTGAAATATTTCGCTACATTTTTTGCTTTGCTTATAATCGCACCATATTGGAATTGAAACGTGCTTAAAAGATTGGGGTTTTGCTCCCGAACTGGTTGCTTATAATCGCACCATATTGGAATTGAAACAATTCTGCACGGTTTAGATTTTCTTTATAGTCTCGTAACTTATAATCGCACCATATTGGAATTGAAACCCACCTTTTACAATTCTATTTCCTTTTTCAGATGCACTTATAATCGCACCATATTGGAATTGAAACATTATTTTTCTTAGATTATCTTGCGCCTTTTCATATCTTATAATCGCACCATATTGGAATTGAAACTTAGATGAATGCTTACCATCAATAAATCTATTTTTCTTATAATCGCACCATATTGGAATTGAAACTCTCCTTCATCTCCTCCTTCACCTTTCCCATTATCTTATAATCGCACCATATTGGAATTGAAACTCGCTGGACTTATTGACACCTAAAATCGAATTGACAACTTATAATCGCACCATATTGGAATTGAAACACAGCTGCACCTGCTTCTAACTGTTCTTTAGTAAACTTATAATCGCACCATATTGGAATTGAAACATTTGAGAAAATAAATTGATAGAAAAGAAATAAAAACTTATAATCGCACCATATTGGAATTGAAACCGCTACAGCAAGTAGGGTTAAAAAATGAGGCAGTCGCTTATAATCGCACCATATTGGAATTGAAACTCCACATCAGTATCCTCAGTCACTGTAATTCCAATCTTATAATCGCACCATATTGGAATTGAAACGAGCCTTGATACATTGCTAGAAAGGGGTTTCCTACACTTATAATCGCACCATATTGGAATTGAAACGGAGAATTTGAATGTGTGGACTGTGACAGATACCAAACTTATAATCGCACCATATTGGAATTGAAACGGGGATCTGCTTGAAAATACTAGAAGCCAATGCATACTTATAATCGCACCATATTGGAATTGAAACCATGTACAACCTGCCATTCCTCCCTCTACTATTTTCCTTATAATCGCACCATATTGGAATTGAAACGTTGAGATATTAATACCCTCCCTACTGCTTGTCATTCTTATAATCGCACCATATTGGAATTGAAACCTGAGACAGGATATAGACAAATTAAAGTCGGAAATGCCTTATAATCGCACCATATTGGAATTGAAACTGTTTAGGGCTTAAATATTGAGAATGATACTTATCACTTATAATCGCACCATATTGGAATTGAAACCTTTTTTGTAAGAGTGATGTTTATTACTCTGATAACTTATAATCGCACCATATTGGAATTGAAACTGTTGACCAACTAAGTGAAGGCGATAAGGCTTACTACTTATAATCGCACCATATTGGAATTGAAACGGTATACTTATCTTCTTATACTTCTTGTATTTGCTCACTTATAATCGCACCATATTGGAATTGAAACATTGTAAACGTTTGGACCGCACCAATAAAAGCAAACTTATAATCGCACCATATTGGAATTGAAACTGCAAGAATCAATACTATTAAATTGCTGGCCGATTGTTCTTATAATCGCACCATATTGGAATTGAAACGAAATGGTCAAAGAGACAGGACGGCATTGATTAAGTGCTTATAATCGCACCATATTGGAATTGAAACCACTCTCGTCTCTTCCTATTATTACATTCCGACAAGCTTATAATCGCACCATATTGGAATTGAAACACACTCAAATGCTTTTCGTCTGTCCCTCCATTTATCTTATAATCGCACCATATTGGAATTGAAACTTGCTTGTCTCAACATCCCAAATAGGATCTCCTGCTTATAATCGCACCATATTGGAATTGAAACTTCACCAAACTTTTGATGATGTCTAGCTCAACTACTCTTATAATCGCACCATATTGGAATTGAAACCTACAAGTGACAGGGAAAAATGGTACGAGACTAGACTTATAATCGCACCATATTGGAATTGAAACTTTTTAATCGGTTTAATTCCAGTATCTTGGTCGTGACTTATAATCGCACCATATTGGAATTGAAACTTGTATCTGTTTTTTGGAAGCTCCGTAAAATTCAGACTTATAATCGCACCATATTGGAATTGAAACTTTAATTTTGTTGCAGAAACAGAATTAGAATACTGTCTTATAATCGCACCATATTGGAATTGAAACAGCTCAACAAAATGATAATTAGATTGAGACTTTAGACCCTTATAATCGCACCATATTGGAATTGAAACAAAATACAATCATTAAACATGTTTAATTTTTGATCTACTTATAATCGCACCATATTGGAATTGAAACGGATTTTCTGCCTACGGACAAACAGAAGTATTTACTTCTTATAATCGCACCATATTGGAATTGAAACGATATATAAGTAGGCGTTGTTGAGTAACTACCGATACTTATAATCGCACCATATTGGAATTGAAACGTAAAGATTACTGCCGTAATCTAAAGACAGGTTTACTTATAATCGCACCATATTGGAATTGAAACATAAAGTTTTTAATTGAAGAATCAAAAGATTTTTTTCTTATAATCGCACCATATTGGAATTGAAACACGCTAACAATAATACTTGTATTAGAATCAGTTTCTCTTATAATCGCACCATATTGGAATTGAAACTACAATACAAGTAACTAGAGATTCTGTAAGAGGTTACTTATAATCGCACCATATTGGAATTGAAACAAAACTAAACATCGTATTAAACATGTAGATGAAAAACTTATAATCGCACCATATTGGAATTGAAACTTTAATGTACTGTATTTAATAGAAGTTTGTACATCTGCTTATAATCGCACCATATTGGAATTGAAACTTTAATAAAATTACAATATCATTATTTTCAACTTCCTTATAATCGCACCATATTGGAATTGAAACATTTGATTTACAAAGCAGTGAAAGTAATAGAATAATCTTATAATCGCACCATATTGGAATTGAAACAAAGGTCAATCAACGCCTGAAGGTATTGAACAGCTTCTTATAATCGCACCATATTGGAATTGAAACTTTTTTTCATTGCTGCCATTCTTTGAGCTTTCTTTTCCTTATAATCGCACCATATTGGAATTGAAACGACGGAAGTAAATTAGTTTCTTTTGAAGAGCCTACTTATAATCGCACCATATTGGAATTGAAACTAATCTAATCAAAGAACAAGTAACTAAATTATATCCACTTATAATCGCACCATATTGGAATTGAAACATATATAGATTTACAAAATCAATTAGCTAAATTAACTTATAATCGCACCATATTGGAATTGAAACGAACGACCTGAATTATTACAAAACGTAGAAGCTTTACTTATAATCGCACCATATTGGAATTGAAACACTCCTAATAATTCCTCTATATAACTATTTTCAATTCTTATAATCGCACCATATTGGAATTGAAACTTGGTTTGGGTATGTTTATGGGCAATAGGTTTGATTCTTATAATCGCACCATATTGGAATTGAAACCTAGACAATAAACGCACATCTTTAAATACAATGACTTATAATCGCACCATATTGGAATTGAAACAAAAAGAATTAAAAAGCTTTGAATTACAGATTCACTTATAATCGCACCATATTGGAATTGAAACGGAGTTACAAACAATAACACTTATTTTTTAGATACTTATAATCGCACCATATTGGAATTGAAACTCATTTGTTACAACGGGCGGAAGTTGGAACATATCACTTATAATCGCACCATATTGGAATTGAAACCAGTTCGATAAAGGCTCTATTCCGTCACTTTCTTTACTTATAATCGCACCATATTGGAATTGAAACTTTAATGAAGCTTCTGTTTTTTCGATAAGTGCATTTCTTATAATCGCACCATATTGGAATTGAAACTTGTTAGCAATGGTAGAAAGTACATTCAGTAATTTATCTTATAATCGCACCATATTGGAATTGAAACAGAAATTTACACGCAGGCAGGTTATTAAATTTTTTACTTATAATCGCACCATATTGGAATTGAAACATTTTAAAAGTTGCCTTTATACCATACTGATCTCCGCTTATAATCGCACCATATTGGAATTGAAACATTGAAATGAGAGAGCAAACAAAAGAATACCAAGAACTTATAATCGCACCATATTGGAATTGAAACGCGAGGATGCAGATTGAGGTGTAAGTTTTGTGTTGTCTTATAATCGCACCATATTGGAATTGAAACAAAGCTGAATGCACTCGAATTGGCAACCGTATTCGCTTATAATCGCACCATATTGGAATTGAAACATTTCAGGCTTTCCTGTTCCGCATATAGTGTATTCAACTTATAATCGCACCATATTGGAATTGAAACTCTTCTACAACTGTCATTCCATCATCATCATGGGTACTTATAATCGCACCATATTGGAATTGAAACATTGATAAAGTTTTCAAATATGCTTTGATTTCGTTTCTTATAATCGCACCATATTGGAATTGAAACATAATTAAATCTAGGGATCATTAGCACTTCGACCAACTTATAATCGCACCATATTGGAATTGAAACAAAACAGACGATCCTTTGTTGTTATCTGCAATTGACTTATAATCGCACCATATTGGAATTGAAACGCCGCTTTTCGAGACAAACATAAGAGCCTGTTATCTCTTATAATCGCACCATATTGGAATTGAAACTTTTCAACACTTGTTTTAATTGCAAATGGGCATGTGCTTATAATCGCACCATATTGGAATTGAAACATGAAATTCATTCTTTCACTTGACACAATTGCCAACTTATAATCGCACCATATTGGAATTGAAACATTGAAATGAGAGAGCAAACAAAAGAATACCAAGAACTTATAATCGCACCATATTGGAATTGAAACGCGAGGATGCAGATTGAGGTGTAAGTTTTGTGTTGTCTTATAATCGCACCATATTGGAATTGAAACAAAGCTGAATGCACTCGAATTGGCAACCGTATTCGCTTATAATCGCACCATATTGGAATTGAAACATTTCAGGCTTTCCTGTTCCGCATATAGTGTATTCAACTTATAATCGCACCATATTGGAATTGAAACGTATGTAGTCACTAGTACATACATGAAGTCAGTTTTGCCTTATAATCGCACCATATTGGAATTGAAACGTTGCTTCAATATCAGTCATGCAGCCTTTTGGATCACTTATAATCGCACCATATTGGAATTGAAACCGAGTTGTAAATTGATAGGTTGCCAAATCTTTCCATCTTATAATCGCACCATATTGGAATTGAAACATCCCTTTCTTATAGACGATTTCATTAATTGTAATACTTATAATCGCACCATATTGGAATTGAAACTACAATGCAAAAGAATTAAAGTCTGTGATAATTGCCCTTATAATCGCACCATATTGGAATTGAAACCTGGTTAAACATCAAACAAATGCCTAAAACACCAACCTTATAATCGCACCATATTGGAATTGAAACATTTCCCAACCTGGCATTTTCTTTTGTGTAATAGGATCTTATAATCGCACCATATTGGAATTGAAACAGTATTGAGGGGTGTGATCGTTTCTGTGGACATTGCCTTATAATCGCACCATATTGGAATTGAAACTTTATTTGGTAAGCATTTAGATTTATTAATCAACCCACTTATAATCGCACCATATTGGAATTGAAACATGGATGCTAAATCAGATCAGTATGATTATTCAGTTCTTATAATCGCACCATATTGGAATTGAAACAAAACATCCTGATCCTTCCACTTATTGAATGTAGCACTTATAATCGCACCATATTGGAATTGAAACGAAACATCCAAAACCAATCCTTCTTCCCTTAACAGTCTTATAATCGCACCATATTGGAATTGAAACGTTATGTCAAAATCTGCAATCTCCATCTGACGACTCTTATAATCGCACCATATTGGAATTGAAACGCTAAATCTTTGTCCCTAAATTCATAATTTATAAACCTTATAATCGCACCATATTGGAATTGAAACAAAGATTTAAACGTTTGTTTTGATTCTGAATTTACACTTATAATCGCACCATATTGGAATTGAAACTTTGATTTCAAGTATTGATAGTAGCATTGGAGTAATCTTATAATCGCACCATATTGGAATTGAAACAAAAAATTGATGTGTTGACTTATTTGATAAGTGAAGCTTATAATCGCACCATATTGGAATTGAAACATTGTTTCTGCTTTCCTGATCTTCAGCTTTTGCGATCTTATAATCGCACCATATTGGAATTGAAACACTGCTTTAGTCAGCTTTTCAATATGTTCCTGTTCGCTTATAATCGCACCATATTGGAATTGAAACATTCATCCTAATACCTTGAATCTGCAATAACCCTGCTTATAATCGCACCATATTGGAATTGAAACCTTGATTGAAAAGAAAAACAAACCAATATTTTACAGGCTTATAATCGCACCATATTGGAATTGAAACTAGTGATAGATTGAATAAAAGAAAATTAGTTAGTAGCTTATAATCGCACCATATTGGAATTGAAACTGCAATTATTAAGAATGTCGATGGTGACGATATAACTTATAATCGCACCATATTGGAATTGAAACATAAAAAAACCATCACCTCCAATTGACAATCCGCCAAACTTATAATCGCACCATATTGGAATTGAAACTCTTGGCAAACCCTTTCTTCATCTTCTTATTAGAATCTTATAATCGCACCATATTGGAATTGAAACTTTGCTCAGGTGATTACAAGGGGTGCAAAGGTCTTACTTATAATCGCACCATATTGGAATTGAAACAAACAAATCTCGTTACAAAGTCGGAATCATAACCTGCTTATAATCGCACCATATTGGAATTGAAACGATATTTTGATGGTGATGCTTGGGTGGATGGTGATGCTTATAATCGCACCATATTGGAATTGAAACATCAGACAAGGTGAGGAGATTAATATTCAGGTTCCTCTTATAATCGCACCATATTGGAATTGAAACTTTTTTATTGATTTTTGAAGCTGCCCCGAAATCGAGCTTATAATCGCACCATATTGGAATTGAAACCACCAAAAATATATCCAAAGCTAAAATTTCTTGTACTTATAATCGCACCATATTGGAATTGAAACTACATTGACCCATTCCAATTCTCGGTTCCAACCATCCTTATAATCGCACCATATTGGAATTGAAACTTTCCTCCACTATCCCTCCAAGTTTTTCAATATAACTTATAATCGCACCATATTGGAATTGAAACTCATCAAGAAAATATGGTTGGAGTAGATTTTCCCCTACTTATAATCGCACCATATTGGAATTGAAACATGTTTTTAAAGAGCCAATACAAAACAACTTTTCTTTCTTATAATCGCACCATATTGGAATTGAAACTAAAAATCCTTAAGAGATTCAAAGACTTTTTCTTTTCTTATAATCGCACCATATTGGAATTGAAACTCATCAAGAAAATATGGTTGGAGTAGATTTTCCCCTCTTATAATCGCACCATATTGGAATTGAAACATGCAGTTGAAAAACTTGACGCAGTTGCAAATAGGCCTTATAATCGCACCATATTGGAATTGAAACCAGCCTCAGTTAAATACCTTTCCTGTCCTATCTCTACTTATAATCGCACCATATTGGAATTGAAACTGAGAAAGAACAGCTATTTGATCGCTGCCAACATAACTTATAATCGCACCATATTGGAATTGAAACTATTTTTTTGAAATTTTATTACTATCTAATCCAAACTTATAATCGCACCATATTGGAATTGAAACATGAAATAATGGCAGGCACAGGAATGCATTATGAAACTTATAATCGCACCATATTGGAATTGAAACCTAAAAATAGATTGAAAATTTATTTTTAAAGATTGTCTTATAATCGCACCATATTGGAATTGAAACACTTTGACATGTCCAGCCAAAGAAAACATCTTGTACTTATAATCGCACCATATTGGAATTGAAACATGACACTTGCATTTATTGCCCGACTGTGTGCGGCTCTTATAATCGCACCATATTGGAATTGAAACAAAAAAAATACAAATACATGGCTGCAAAACAAATAGCTTATAATCGCACCATATTGGAATTGAAACTTAATGACATTGAATTTCTATATTAATAAGATAAGACTTATAATCGCACCATATTGGAATTGAAACGAAATCTGCACTAGTTGTAATCTAGCTTCACACACGCTTATAATCGCACCATATTGGAATTGAAACTTTCCATTTATAAAAGAACCTGAAGAAACTAAAACCGCTTATAATCGCACCATATTGGAATTGAAACGAAAAAAACAATGCAAAAATATATAAAACATATGTACTTATAATCGCACCATATTGGAATTGAAACTCTGTTTTGGGTGGAAATAAAGAACTTTATGAAATTCTTATAATCGCACCATATTGGAATTGAAACAACTAGAAAAGTTATTTTAAGAGACAAAAAAAACCCCTTATAATCGCACCATATTGGAATTGAAACAACAATGAAATTTGCAACCCTTGTGCAAAAGATGAACTTATAATCGCACCATATTGGAATTGAAACTCATTAGAATTTCTTTGGTATCATTATGCATTCTCACTTATAATCGCACCATATTGGAATTGAAACGCTATAAAAATAGCCTCTTTAGCATCTTTTATGCCTCTTATAATCGCACCATATTGGAATTGAAACAAAGAATTGCTTATTAAAACTAGACATTTCAATGCTGCTTATAATCGCACCATATTGGAATTGAAACAAAAGATGCACATGCTTATACTTGTATGTGCTACACTTATAATCGCACCATATTGGAATTGAAACCAGTTTTGTACGGCGAAGGCATAATAACAGTTGCACCCTTATAATCGCACCATATTGGAATTGAAACAAGTCAAAATCCCTTGATGATTTTAAGGACTTTGACTTATAATCGCACCATATTGGAATTGAAACCCGCAAATTCTTTCACCTTCCTTTAACATCTCCTTGCTTATAATCGCACCATATTGGAATTGAAACAAAAATACTAAACATCCCTTCAATCAATTTAATGGGCTTATAATCGCACCATATTGGAATTGAAACAGCCAGGGGGGAAAGGAACTAGTTGCAAGGCTACAAGCTTATAATCGCACCATATTGGAATTGAAACCTGTTTAATATCGCTCCCCCATTGCTTTCTTTTAACTTATAATCGCACCATATTGGAATTGAAACTGTAGAATCTAATTTCTATTCCATTTTCAGATAGGACTTATAATCGCACCATATTGGAATTGAAACTTAAGTATTGGAGATGAGATTGAGGTTGCTTGGCATCTTATAATCGCACCATATTGGAATTGAAACAAAAGTCCTATTTGAATATAATAAAAGATGCTTGGTCTTATAATCGCACCATATTGGAATTGAAACCATACCGTAAATGATGGACCTGTAAGACCGCTTCAACTTATAATCGCACCATATTGGAATTGAAACCCAATTCAGATATTTGGTCATATGCAAAATGAATTACTTATAATCGCACCATATTGGAATTGAAACAGTCTTGCTGAAACATATCCTTGAGTCTTCAATGTCCTTATAATCGCACCATATTGGAATTGAAACTTACCTGTAGAATGTTTACGCACACATTTAAAGAAACTTATAATCGCACCATATTGGAATTGAAACATTTTTTCAGGATATTGGAAAAAAGCTCTGTACAGGCTTATAATCGCACCATATTGGAATTGAAACTTGGAATAGAATTAAGAATGATGGTTATAACCCTACTTATAATCGCACCATATTGGAATTGAAACTAAAGGTGGAGGCGATATTTATACTTTTAGGTCACACCTTATAATCGCACCATATTGGAATTGAAACACATCTTTGTAGCTTCCATGCCAAACTGATTCTTTGTCTTATAATCGCACCATATTGGAATTGAAACTTCAATAGGAAAAATATATAACCTCCATTTTCTAGTCTTATAATCGCACCATATTGGAATTGAAACCTTGTAATGCTCACTATAGATCGTGAATACCATGGCTTATAATCGCACCATATTGGAATTGAAACGGTGCTTCAATGGTAGTGGAGGGTACATGCTTGGCTCTTATAATCGCACCATATTGGAATTGAAACGGAATTGTTGCTTTGCAAAGATGAAACCAACTAAAGCTTATAATCGCACCATATTGGAATTGAAACATTGAATAGAAAGTATTCCCTTTTACTTTTGCCATGCTTATAATCGCACCATATTGGAATTGAAACTAGTTGTATCTATGTAGAGAGTATTCAATATTCCCTCTTATAATCGCACCATATTGGAATTGAAACTCGTAAGCGTTTTGTATGTCGCCTGCTCTGCTTGTCTTATAATCGCACCATATTGGAATTGAAACTTCCTGACTGCATCCTTTAATTCTTCTTCTAAATTGCCTTATAATCGCACCATATTGGAATTGAAACTTAAAAAGTATAAAGTTTAAATTATTTAGCTTATCTTCTTATAATCGCACCATATTGGAATTGAAACGTAATTTTACATTAGAATTAGGGGATTCGGTTTTCGCTTATAATCGCACCATATTGGAATTGAAACTTACTGACTACACGATGAACACAACGGCAAATAATGCTTATAATCGCACCATATTGGAATTGAAACAGCAGAGGCAGCAGCTGCGGCTGGTACAGGACCATTCTTATAATCGCACCATATTGGAATTGAAACTCTTTCAGCCCACCTTTACCATCCACCAAGTCCGACTTATAATCGCACCATATTGGAATTGAAACATGATTTTGGAATGAGGTGTTCACGGGTTCTGTTAACTTATAATCGCACCATATTGGAATTGAAACCCTGAAATTAATTGGGTTGAGGATCCTAATGATCCGACTTATAATCGCACCATATTGGAATTGAAACTATCGAAATCAGGCATACTATATGACCGATTAACAGCTTATAATCGCACCATATTGGAATTGAAACGTACAGACTGTAATGGTATTAACTACATCTTCTAGCCTTATAATCGCACCATATTGGAATTGAAACTTGGAAAGGGACTGAGCAGCACCTTACGAAAGTTACTTATAATCGCACCATATTGGAATTGAAACACGAAAAAATAAACGAGAAGCTGATTCCAATTTTGGCTTATAATCGCACCATATTGGAATTGAAACAAGGCTACACCAAACATGTAGAATTTGAAATTGAAGCTTATAATCGCACCATATTGGAATTGAAACAATGCTTGAATGTTTAGAGCGTAACGGTGAGTAATTCTTATAATCGCACCATATTGGAATTGAAACAATCGAGTAGGAGAAACAAGCAAAGTTTTTAAGCTTTGGTTGTTTCGTCCTCTCACACCACCAAGCGTACTCTCGTACTTGGCGGTTTTCCTAAAATTGGAACTAATAGTTAGTTAGTAGACTAAAG